>OGCQ01001240.1_pt1 | contig 32666 bp, 30 predicted proteins | sample 1570161 | NCBI WGS metagenome assembly OGCQ01 (sample SAMEA4384402, study PRJEB24528) | human gut metagenome
TTTTTACATCATATTCTACATACAGATTCGGGTTGATCCGGTGACCATTCATCAGCTCTTCCCCAAGCAGTTCCATGCTGTCCCGCAGGCTGCCCATCTCTTCAAGATTCATCATTTCATGATCTGCCATTTTCTCTCTTCCTCCATCTCGCACTATTCTCCCGTGACACTTATATTTCTTCAGGTGTATCACGCGTTCATACTTTACAAAGCTAAATTGCTTTCATTTTACACGAATATACATAAAAATACAATAGATATACGCAGAAAACTTTCATATTAAAAAGTTTTACAGCGCAAAAATACCGGTGGATAGATTTTCATCTTCCGCCGGTATCCATAGCACCATTAGTTTTCTTTCATAATCTGAATGAGCTTATTGACATTTTCTATATTCCATTCACCAATCTCCAGCTCTGCATATGGAATATTCTGATCACCGGAGTCCGGATTATGATACCATACACATTTTGCTCCGGCGGCTTTTGCTGCCTTTCCGCCATTTGTAGAATCTTCAATGATCAGGCATTCCTGTGGGCTTACCCCCAGTTTTTCCATTGCACGCAGAAATACATCCGGTGCCGGTTTTGGCTCGGCAACTTCTCTGCCGCTTGTTATACTCTGGAAACAATCACGTACATCCAGTACATTCAGAGTTTCTTCTATTACATCTGTGGGAGAGGAAGATGCAACAGCCAGAATATACCCTGCCTCTTTAAGTTTACTTACAGCTTCTTTCACCCCTGAAAGAAAAGGAAAACCATCACGCTCAACAATTTCTTTTTTCTTCTGCTGCATTTTTTTCAGAAGTTCATCCGGATCTCTTTTTAATTTTCCAAATCTTTCTTCGAGCAACTGTATCAGATATTCTCTTGTAGAACCAATGCATGGCTTATAAATATCATACGTCAGATTTATTCCATCTTCTTCCATAAGAACTTTCCAGCACTTAAAATGCAGTGGTTCTGTATTTATCAGGACACCATCCATGTCAAAAATGATTGCTTTCATATCTTTCCTGCCTGTTTTTATTCAAGATTCGCATGCAATTTAAACATTTCTTCTTCTGTTCTTCCTGTTTTTTTCATCAGGATCATGATCACGGCATCGTATACAAGCCAGGTCATCTGCTCAAAAGCATTTCCCATAGGCTGTACAGACTTCACCGTATCTTCCAGATTGCTCTTTGGGGTTGCACCCGGAATGCAGATCCACGCCTCGGAAAGTTTTCCGATCGAAGCTTCCGGATGTATGGTAACTGTAATAACAGATGCCCCACTCTTCTTTGCCTTCTGTGCCATTACCACAAGGCTTCCTGTCTCTCCGCTTCCGGAGCCGATAACAAGAAGATCACCGGCCTTAATCGCCGGTGTTGTCGGTTCTCCGACAAAAAATACAGTCAGACCCATATGCATCAATCTGTTGGCAAAAGCACGTGCCACAAATCCGGAACGTCCTGCACCTGCAACAAAAATTCTGTCAGCTTTCAGGATCGCGTCGGCAAATTTCTCCATTTCATCCTGTGAAACTCTTTTTTCATTTTCTGTAAGTTCCTGAAGTATACTCTTTAAAATAGTCTCTGCCATGACCGTCTCCTTTTATTGTAACTGCATATAAATTTCTTTTGCTGCCGCTGCCGGATCCTCTGCATGGCAGATGCCGCCTCCTACGATCAGCACATCAGGATGATATTCGATATAATCTTTTACTGTATCTGCATGGATGCCGCCTGCAACAGAGATCTTTGCTTTTTGGGCTGCGGCACTCATGACCTTCAGATCGTCCAGAGGCGTTCTTCCGATTGCCTGCTGATCTGTGCCTGTATGAACAGCGAGTCCATGGACACCAATCTCTTCCAGTTTTGCAATTCTTTCTTCCATGTTTTCCACACAGATCATATCAACAACGATTTCTTTACCGTATTTTTCTGCTGCCTCTTTGCATCCCTGTATCGTCAGATTATCGGTTACACCAAGTACTGTAACATAATCCGCCCCTGCTTTCAGCGCTTCTTCTGCCTCATAATAACCGGCATCCATGATCTTCATATCAGCCAGTATCTCTTTGTCCGGAAAATGCTCTTTCATAGTCCGGACAGCCTGCATTCCATATTCGTATACAAAAGGTGTGCCGATCTCAATAATATCAATATAATCTCTGACCTTTTTTACCAGTTCCAAAGCACCTTCCAAAGTAACATCATCCAATGCAATCTGTAATTTCATGTTTTTCTCCTATTCAAGATTTGCGTGGTATTCCCAAAGTTTGTCAAGTTCCAGATGTTTGTCCCTCACAAGCATCAACGCTGTCGTATCTCCGAAAAGAAGAAGACTCTGTTCAAAAAGTGATGTCATAGGCTGTTTGGAATGGATTTCATCCGGTGCTTTTGCACGGCTTTCAACCGGAATACGCACAAATAAATCTGCCACATCTTTCAGTCCGCTGTCTGGATTGCTTCCTATATGAATCACTTTGGCCCCGATTGCTTTGGCTTTTCCTGCAATTCCTGCCGGAAACATGGTCTCACCGCTTCCGGAACCAACGATCAACACATCATCTTTTGTGATTGCCGGCTCGGTGATCTGTCCGACGATCACTGTATCAATGCCAAGATGTGCATATCTTTTTGCCATTGCCTCGAGTGACAGAAGCACTCTGCCTACGCCTACAAAAAATACCTTTCTTGCCACTGTGAGCATTTCCAGATATTCCAGAACTTTTTCCGGCTCGATTGCTTTCAGTGCTTTAGTGCATTCTTCTATCACAAGTGCTGCAGACTCTGCATAATCTTCTGCCTTCATATTTTTATTCTCCTATGATCTTTCTGAATTTTTCGAGATTTTCTTCCAGTGTGCCTGCCTTTGAGAAAATGCTGGATGTGCCGGCAACATATATGTCTGCTCCGGCCGCATGCATTTTAACTGCATTTTCAAAGCTTACGTTTCCGTCTGCCTCGATCAGTACTTCGGAATATCCTTTTTCATTCAGTAATTTACGTATTCTGGTAATCTTATCCAGAGTTGCCGGGATCAGTTTCTGTCCCGCAAATCCGGGATTTACTGTCATACACAGAACCATGTCCACATCCGGAAGAATGTCTTCCAGTACACATACCGGTGTCGCCGGATTGATTGCTATTCCGGCTTTAACCCCCATCGCTCTGATGGATGCCAGTACTTTCTGCGGATGAAGTGTTGATTCATAGTGGATACAGATAATATCATTTTCGTCACAGCAGGTCAGTTCGGGGATAGTCTGCTCCGGATGTTCGATCATCATATGGATGTCCAGCGGTGTTTTGCTGATCTTCTTTAATGCTTTAATAAAATCTGTACTCAATGTGATATTCGGAACAAAATGATTATCCATCATGTCAACATGAAAATAATCCACACCGACTTTTTCAAGTTTCTCAATATCGCTCTGCACATTCATCAGATCCACACACATCAGCGAAGGTGAAACATAACCTTTTCTCATTACAGTACACCTCCAATTCTTTCTGTCAGAAAGTTCTCTACTTCTTCCTCTGTCGGTATGGATGTCTGTGCACCCAGTCTTGATACGCAGATGCCTGCTGCTGCATGTGCAAAAAGAATCGCATCTTCAATCTTGCTGCCTTTGCAGAGTCTGATTGCCAGTGCAGCACCGAAAGTATCTCCTGCTGCTGTGGAATCTACTGCTTTTACCTTAAAGCACTCGATAAATTTTGCCTCTGTTCCATTATAAAGCAGAGCACCTCTTTCTCCCATCTTCAGGATGACATACTGAGGACTTACCTCATCATACAGCCATTTTGCTGCTTTGAGCGCATTTTCATTGCTGTCGATACAGATTCCGGTAAGGGCTTCTGTTTCTGCTTCATTTGGCGATAAAATAAAAAGACCTTTTAATCGTTCCAGCGGAATCTTCATAGCCGGCCCTGCATCCAGAAATACCGGTATTCCTTTTTCCCTGGCCAATTCATAGGTCTGGTAAACTGTTTCAAGCGGCATTTCAAGCTGCATGACTACCATATCAAATTCATTTTCATCCATTGCTTTTCTGACAGCATCCGGACTTAACCGATCATTACCGCCCATCGCTACATAGGATACATATCTGCCAGTCCGATCATCCAGCAGCATCAGTGCCAGTCCTGTCTGTGTCTCAGGATCTATCACCAGATAATCTGTATTTACACCGGCCTTATCCAGAGATGCTTTTACCTGTTTTCCGTTTTCATCATCTCCAATACAGCCTACAAATACAACGTCCGCTCCCTGTTTAGCAACGGCAAAGGCCTGATTAGAGCCTTTGCCGCCAGGAGCATAACCATAATGTCTGCATCGAATGGATTCTCCGTATCCCGGAATTGCATTTGCACCTTCCACAAAAAGATCCATATTGATGCTTCCCACAACTAAAATCTTAGGTTGCTTCATATTATCCTCCATTTTCTGTAACTGAATGCTCAGCCTTATTTCTGGCTTAATTTTGCCATTCTTCTCTTCTCGATCGTGAAGTTCATGATAAGAACTGCGATCAGTGCAACTCCCCAGATCAGGTCACGATAGTAGTTACTGATGCTCGGGAACATATTCAGATAAGAAGACAGCATCTGAAGAATCAGAACTGCGATTGCAACACCCGGAATAGAACCAAATCCACCATCCGGATTAATTCCGCCGAGTACTGAAATAAGGATTGTCTGCATTGTGTAGCTGCTACCAAAATCGGCTTTTGCTGAGTTGATTCTGGAAAGACTCAGAAGACCTGCAACTGCTGATACGATACCGGAAAGCATGTATGCACGGATCAGAACAGATACATTATTGATACCAGCAAACTTAGATGCCTTTTCATTTGTTCCTACGAGATGTACACGTTTGCCGAATTTTGTTTTTCCCATAATAAAGGAAATAACAACGATCATAAGGATGAATACGATAAACGGCATTGGGATTCCTGCAACTGTCATGTATGCAAAAGAGCTGTATACAGTCGGCACGCCGCTTACAGTACTTCCCTTGGAGGCTACGATCGCGATACCCATGTATAACTGATAAGTACCAAGTGTTGCAAGCATTGCCGGGATTTTCAGTACAGATACAAGGAATCCGTTGAAGATACCGCAGGCAGCACCAACAATAAGTGCTACGATAATTGCAACTACAATGCTGGAGCCTGACTCATTCATGGTCAGACCGGCAACGATTCCACAAAGGTTTGCAATATAAACAGTAGAAAGGTCGATACCTCCGGAAATCATTGTAATACCACAGCCGACCGCCATCAGACCATATTCGGTAAGTGTCTTTGCCATGGACTGTAAATTGCCTACATTCAGGAAACTTGTTCCTTTTGTAATACCGGAAACTGCAATGATGATAACAAAAATAGCAAGCAGTCTTAAAATATTTCCATCAATCTTTTTTGCTTTTTTCATTTTATGCTGCCTCCTTCTTTCCTGTTTTTGCCTTGCCGATCTTTACATTATGGCTCTGCATTACGGAAATTGCAGTACCAATGATAATGATCGCACCGATAAATACTTTCTGCCAGTAAACAGAGATTCCGAGAAGGATCAGACTGTTTGATACCATGGTAAGAAGTAAGGTACCGAGGATACATCCTTTCAGAGTTCCCACACCACCGTTCAGTCTTGTACCACCAAGAATGATTGCAGCGATAACATCCATTTCTGCACCTGAATACTCAGTCGGAAGATATCTCATGGACATAACTGCATAGGAAAGACCAGCTACTGCTGCCAGCATACCATTTACGACAAAAATGCCAAAACGGATTTTCTTTACGGCAAATCCGGCTCTTTCTGCTGAAACCTCATCACCACCGATAGCATATACGCCTCGGCCAACCATCGTATAATTCAGGACGAAATATACAATAATGTAAAGTACTACCATGAGCAGAAACGTCATCGGAAGAGTAGATCCAAGTCCTGTTTTTGCATTTTTTACGGTAAGCAGAGACACTTTTCCAAATCTCTGAAGTGTATCCGGAAGATCCATACGTTCTGCCTCGAATGCACCAAGGAGAAGACCACTGAAAATAGATGAAGTACCAAGTGTTACGATCAGGCTCGAGAATTTGTATTTTACAATGATAAATCCGTTGAAAGCTCCCATCAGAGCTCCAAAGAACATACCAATGATAAATACTACGATCCAAGGTCCGTCATATCCTGTTTTGTATGTAATAGTAATTGCAAGGTAACTGCTCAGTGCAGCGATCAGAGGGAACGAAACATCTGGTCCTGTACTGATAAATGCGAGAAACGCACATAAAGCATAAATACATGGTACGATCATGGATCTCATGATATCCACAATATTGTTATTTGCAAAAAACAATCCGGAACGAATCTGAATAATGACTGATAAAACAACAATGATCAGAAATACATAAAATTCGGACTGTTTGGTGATTTTTTTCCAGTTGAATCCTTTCATTTATATTTCACTCCCTTTCCTTAGTTTGCTGCCGCAGCAAGATTCTGCTCAGTCAGTTCAGATTTTTCAAGTCTTCCTGTAATGCATCCGCCCTGCATGATCACAACACGGTCACATGTGGCAATGACTTCTGCAGTATCATCGGATACAACGATAACGGCCATACCCTGTGCTGCCAGTTTCTTAAGCAGATTGTGAATATCGTATTTTGCACCGATATCAACACCAACGGTCGGTCCGTTCAGGATCAGAACCTTCGGACTTGTTGCAAGTGCACGTGCCAGCACAACTTTCTGCTGGTTACCACCGGAAAGTGTTGCTACCGGGAAAGTATGGTCTTTTGTTGCAACACCCAGATCTTTAACCCAGTCTGCTGATTCCTTCAGGACTTTGTCTTTATTTACAATTCCGCCTGCTGTCGCGATATCATCCAGTCTGGTAACTGTGATATTGTCTACAATAGACTGTGGAAGGAACAGGCCTTCTGTCAGTCTGTCTTCCGGCACAAGTGAAATACCCATCTTCTGTGCCTGAGTTACAGATTTAAACTTTACCTCTTTGCCTTCCAGTTTGATGGTTCCTTCTGTTGGTTTCAGCATTCCGGAAAGAGCCAGTGACAGCTCTGTTCGTCCTGATCCCAGCTGTCCGGTAATTCCAAGGATTTCTCCTTCATGAAGGTCAAAGCTGATATCTTCAAATCCCGGAGCAGATAATTTATCTACCTCCAGAACAGTTTTTCCGATTTTCTTTGCATCTGTATCATCCTGTTTGTCCTCAAAATGACGTCCGGTCATATAATAAGTAAATTTCTCTTCTGTCATTTCTGAAGTCGGACAACTGATGACGTTTTCGCCGTTTCTCATGATTGTAATACTGTCAGAGATTTCGAATACCTCGTCCAGCTTATGAGAAACAAAAAGAATTGTTACGCCATTTTCTTTAAGCTGTGCAATGATCTCAAACAGACGTTTTACTTCTTTTTTGGTAAGGGCTGTTGTCGGTTCGTCCATGATGATCAGTTTTGCATTGTCAAGAAGCGCTCTTGAAATGGCGATCAGCTGCTTGTCTGCAACCGGAAGTGTTTCTACCAGTGCATCCAGATCTACATCAAAATTGATCTTGGCAACTGCTTCTTCTGCGATTCTTCTGAATTCTTTTTTGTTTACGAATTTTTTCTTATTAGCAAGTACCTGATTGAATGCCAGGTTTTCAATAACAGTCAGGTTTGGGAAGATGGAAAAATCCTGATAAATTACCTGGATTCCTGCTTTTATTGCTTCCGCCGGTGTCATAACCGGATACGCTTTTCCGTCTACTTCGATACTTCCTCCGTCCGGTTTATAAAATCCGGAGATAACCTTGATTATTGTTGACTTACCACAACCATTTTCTCCTGCCAGACAATGTGTCTCGCCTTTTTTGATTGTAAGGTCAACCCCTTTCAATGCATGTACTCCGCCGAATGACTTCTTTATCTGTTTTACTGAAAGAATATTTTCCATCCTATCATCCTGCCTTTCCTTTCCTATTTAAACGAATAAAACTAATGGAATTTTTGGTTTTTTCCTGAATTTTTTGCAAAAATATTGTTACAGTCCAGATTTACGGTCTGAACTGTAACAATATGCATAAATTTACTTATCTACGGGTTACTTACTGATTCAAAAATCAGAAGTCATAGTCATCAATGTTGTCTTTTGTGATTGTAAGGTCAGCCTGTCCGATGATGCACTTGTTGTCGCCTTCGCTGATTGTGATGCTGTTGTATCCGTCAAGACCAAGATCTGCGCCTTCTTCAATTGTTTCACCACCAAGAATCATGGAAGCAACTTTGCACATGATATATCCGGAATCTTTTGGATCCCACAGTTTGATTGTGGAGATTGTGCCAGATTCTACATATGGTTTAAATTCGTTAGGAGTACCAACACCAACAACTTTTACATCAAGACCAAGTTCTTCAACTGCTTTTGCAATACCTGGGCAGTCAGTAGAAGCAACACCTGTGAATCCTTTCAGATCCGGGTTAGCTTTAAGAACTTCTTTTGCACGCTCGTAAGCTGTATCAATACTTTCTTCAGATTCACATGTCGGAACAGCACCGTCATTGATCAGTTCCATGTTCGGATAAGCTTCTTCCTGACGTTTTTTCTCTGCATTTGCATATTCCATATGTGTAGTACTTGTTGTGTAAGCAACCATTTCAGCATATTTTCCTTCTTCGCCCATGTCAGCTGCAAGTGCGTCCATAAGAGCTGCACCGAAATCCTCTGCTGTAAATGCTTCTGTATCATACAGTGTATTTACCTGGTTGGATGCTTCATGTGTTACAACAACGATACCTTTGTCCATTGCATTTTTCAGGGATGCTTCAATTGCGCCCGGGTCGATCGGAACTACACAGAGAGCGTCAACACCCTGGTTGATCATATCGTCAATAACCTGAACCTGAGAAGCTGCGTCTGCATTTGCAGGTCCCTTCTGGATTACGTTGATTCCGGTTTCTTCGCCGAACTCATTTACACCAACTTCCATACGTTTGAACCAGTTTGCTGTGTTGTCTTTTGTTACAACTGCAATTGTCCATTCGGATGAATCTTTGTCGGATTTGAAATCTGCCGGATCATATCCGTCTGCTGCGAATACGTTCACAGATGCTGCCATTGATACGGTCATGGCTGCTGTTAATGCTACTGCTGCTACCTTCTTTGCTTTCATGTTGTTTCCTCCTTTTAATTGAAAGTTTATAATTGTAAAAACCGCGTTTACCGCGTTTCCCCAAAGGGTTCTCAGTTATTCCACATTTCTGTGGCGTGCGACCATCTCTTCCGGTTTGATGTCCATTTCTTCACGGAGCATCATTACCAGGATGTCGTAGAAAATAAATAATGTCTGTTCAAACAGATTTCCCATCAGCTGCTCAGATGGTACGAAATCTCCAACTGCCTTATAAGCTGCTGCCGGAACATTTACTACCATATCTGCGATGGAAAGTAAAAATCCTTCAGAAGAAGGTGTGATCAGTGCAAGTTTTGCACCATTCTTCTTTGCCATATCTGCCACATAGTTTTCATGTCCTACATTTGCGGAACCACATGCACAGATCATCAGGTCGCCTTCTCCTATGGAAGGAGTTGTATCATCCCAGATCCAGAAAGACTCTTTGCCGAGATGCATCAGTCTCATTGCAAAAGACTTTGTTGCAAGTCCCTCACGTCCTGCTGCCAGAAGAAAAATTCTCGGTGTCTTTTTAATCTCTTCCAGAAGTTCTCTTACATTTGAGTCATCCATGCGCTCAAATACTTCTGTCAGTTCTTTCATGCACTGTGTGCTCAGTTCTTTAAATCTGTCGTTCACCTTTATACCTCCTATTTTGAAATCGTTTCCAATTTTATGCAAAAAAGTGCTTATTTTACAGCATTTCTTGTTTCATTCAATTGTGTAACCGGTTTCTATTTTGTGTAAAAATTATATGCAAATAAGATAATTCCGTATTTGCATATATTTTTTATAATTTATTGATAATTAGTTTCGTATCCAAAACCACTTCCATTTTGGGTCTGTCCGGAAATGCCATTCTGTTGATCAGAAGTTTGATTGCTTCACGTCCCATCTTCATAGCATCACGTTCAATAAAATTGTAGTTATTCCCCGGAAGCTCCAGCGTTTCAATACGATCCAGCCCGAAACATACGATATCATCCGGTACTGATTCGCCTCTCTCTGACAATGCTTTCAGAAAACCTAACGTCGTGCGGTTATTACATGTAAGCACTGCCGTCGGTCTGTCTTCCATAGCCAGAAGCTCTCTGGATAAGTGATATGCTTTTGTTGCATGGAAATCACCTGCCAAAATATAATCTTCTCTGATTGGAATACCGGCCTGCTCCATTGCATCTGTGAAGCCCTTCTGTCTGTCTCTTGCCAGAGGCTTTTCAAGATCAGCATTTATGATTCCGATCTTTGTATGTCCTGCCCCGATCAGTGCCTTCGTTGCTTCATATATACCCTGATAATCGTTAAAATAAACTCCGTCTACATTTGGAAGATTGATATTTCGATCCATAATGATCACCGGTACATTGATTTCATCAAATGTCCGGATCAGATTCTTCCGGTCTTTCTTATCCGTGTAATCAACCGCCGGTGTATACAGGATTCCCCTGACACGGTTCTCTTTAAAAAGATCCAGTGCCCTGTGGTCTTTCTCCCGTTCATCGTCTGTGTTACAACAGATCAGTGTCAGATTATTTTTGTCTGTGATTTCTGTTACACCCCGAAGTATCTCACCAAAGAAAGGGTTATCTATCTCCGGGACAACAAAACCGATTGCTGATGAAGTACCTTTTGAAAGATTACGTGCAGTAGCAGATGGAGAAAACTTATTTTCTTTAATAATCTCCAACACCCGTTCTTTTGTCCTTGGGCTTACTGCTCCTGAATTGTTTATTACTCTGGAAACAGTTGCTTTGGAAACCCCTGCTTCTCTTGCAATATCCATAATCGTCAAGTTACTCATACGCTGTCCTCCAGGTCACTCCGTAAATGTAACCGGTTTCTATATTTGGTATTATAGGACAAGTAAATCAGTTTGTCAACCGCCTCCGTCATTTCTTTTGTGCTTTCTGTATATTTCAACATATTCAGCATATGCGTTTTGTGTATTTTAAACAAATCACTATCTGATTTCCCCGTACATCTCATTCTCAAACTCGACCAGCTCATCAAATTCTTTCTCAACGATTCTGGCCATCTCAGGATCCAGTCCTACCATATGCTCGGCTTCCAGCCATGCGCGTGCCATTTCACGCCCCATTTCATTACCAATGATAAATCCACCCATGCAGAGTACATTGGTGTTATTGACAACTTTTGCCCTTCTGGCCTGATAAATGCTTTCGCATAATGCTGCATAAACACCTCTGTGCTTATTGCAGATGATGCTTACTCCCATTCCTGTTCCACAGATGGCAATCCCACGCTCATACTCTTTGCTCTGGACACCTCTTGCAACTGCTTTCGCCGCATCCTGAAACAGCACCGGCTCGTCCGGATCAATGTCCATGATCTCGTATCCTCTCTTTAATAGATCCTCTTTGATTGCGTTTTTCAGTTCAAATCCCGCCGGATCTGCTCCCATAATAATCTTCATCTTGTTTTCCTCCTTGATATTTTAATTTTTAAAATTAACCTTAAAAAATTTCCGGTAACCAATACTGACATTGTAATGCCCCTTTCATTTTTTTCATAATACTCTACCCATGCTCACACTGTCAACGAGCTTTTAGGGTAATATTTTTTAGAATGATCCGGAAGTGCAGGCAGGCACAAATTTTTCCAAACGGACTGATTATTTATCTTAACGACTCTGGTTTTTTCCAGTCGAATCTGCTACAATATGTTGCAGTATTTTAACTCCATGCTGTTTACGCTGTAAGCAGCAACTCATCTTATAAAGGAGGTCCCGTTATGGGTTATGCTAAACTTGAACGAAATCTGATTGATATCATCAAAGAAGAACAGGCTAAGCTTGGCTTTTTTAAAGAAGATATCCGACTTTATTATCCGCTTTCTTCCCTGAATCATTTCTTTAATTCCAGCGACAGTGCTGATGAAATGCAGATGCGTCTCGATACACTTCCGGAATCTATCACTTCAAAACTTGGACAGATTGAAGTCAGTCATAAAGGCGACCGTTTCTGTTTCCATATTCCACAGGAAGGCACCGTATATGTGCATGACAACACCTCACCAAATGAATTTATCCACCAGCTTGTGGAATTAGTCGGAAAACATGGCTGTACTATGAATGAAATTCTGGATCTGTTCCATACTTATTCAGAGAACATTATCACCGAAGAAATGAACAATGGTGAATTTGACCGTCTGATCCGTTTTGCTGACAATAGCAAAGATCCTTATTACTATTGTTTTAAAGATGAAGGCTGTCATATCATCTATCACCGTTTTCTGCCGGAGGACTATGCCGATTTTGACTTTTAAGGAGGAAATATTTTATGTGTACTGCCGCAACTTACCAGACAAAAGATTTTTATTTTGGAAGAACTCTGGACTATGAGTTTTCCTATGGTGACCAGATTGCCATCACCCCGCGGAATTATCCGTTTTCCTTCCGTCATGCCGGCGAGATGAATACGCATTATGCAATCATCGGCATGGCCCACGTAGCAGGAAATTATCCTCTCTATTATGATGCCATCAACGAAAAAGGTGTCGGCATGGCAGGATTAAACTTCGTCGGAAATGCCGCTTATGCAAATGTTACATCTGACAGGGACAATGTTGCTCAGTTTGAATTTATCCCATGGATTTTAAGCCAGTGTGCTACTTTATCCGAAGTACAGACACTTCTTGAGCGCATGACTCTGGTTGACACTCCGTTCAGTGAGCAGTTTCCGCTTGCGCAGCTTCACTGGATCATTTCTGATCAGACCGGTTCTATCACGGTGGAATCCATGGCAGACGGACTCCATATTTATGAAAATCCGATCGGTGTGCTCACCAACAACCCGCCTTTTCCACAGCAGATGTTCCAGCTGAACAATTTTATGCACTTGTCTCCGAAACAGCCTGTAAATACTTTTTCCGATGAACTTGCTCTCACTGCATACAGCCGCGGAATGGGAGCGCTCGGTCTTCCGGGAGATCTGTCTTCCGCATCCCGTTTTGTCCGGGTTGCTTTCACAAAGATGAACGCTTTTTCAGGCGATTCCGAAAAAGAAAGCGTAAGCCAGTTCTTTCACATTCTCGGTTCCGTGGATCAGCAGCGCGGATGCTGCGAAGTCACCGATGGAAAATATGAGATTACGCTTTATACTTCCTGCTGTAATGTCACAAAGGGGATCTATTATTATACAACCTATGAAAACCACCAGATCAGTGCTGTCGATATGCACAGAGAAAATCTGGATGGTGATGCTCTGATCTGCTATCCGGTCATTCAGGGCGAACAGATCAATTATCAGAATTAACGGAGGTACTTACATGAATCTTGGAAATTTAATGCAGTTAAAAAATTCCTGGGCAACCTTTACCCAGAATCATCCGAAATTCCCGAAGTTTCTTCAGGCAGCCAGCACAGCTGTCAAAGAAGATACACTGATTGAGATCAAAATCACAACAGCTGAAGGAAAAGTGATTGAGACAAATCTCAAAGTAAAAGCGTCAGATATCGAGCTTGTCAAAAACCTTGCCATGTGATATACTAAGCGCAGATTTTAAATTATGTACAAAAGAACAGGACACGAAAGAGAAGTGAGCAAAGCAATTCAGAACGGCAGTTTCTCTGCATTCGGGTTCTACATAATTTCCGGACATTCCAGTCCATTACAAATGATAAAATAAAATCCAAAGGGACACACAGTATCTTTCCCAGATCTGTGTGTCCCCTTTTTTTGCATATCGAAGATGCGCCGATTGCACGTTCCCTTATTATTTACAACCTTACGCGTTCTTCTTTGTCATTTGCCACACGGAACGCACGTGGTGTCGTATGATACCGTTCTTTAAATACACGATGAAAATAGCTGCCGTTTTCGTAACCGACCGCCGCAATGATATCACTGATCGGAAGATCCGTCTCACACATCAGCTCAACCGCCTTGTTCAATCTCTTGCGCTGCAAAAGTTCTTTAAAATTGAAGCCTGTATTTTTCTTGATCATCTTACTCAGCATGTGCATCGGCAGATGCAGCTGCTCACAAAGCTCTGTAAGCGTTGCTGTTCTGTACTGCTGCTCAATATAGTCCAGAGTAGTCATTGCGATCATATTCTCGTACTGATTCGGGAGTCGCATCTCTGCATACTGCACAGACTCCAGAAGATACAAAAAAATCAGTCCCATCGTTGTCTGGTTAATGCGGTTCTGGTCACCCCTGCCCGTCACCAGTGAGTAGATCATGTTTTCGAGAAGATTCTGGATCTGCAATACCTCTGCCACCTTGAAATGAAGGTATTCACCGCGTTCCTCATCCTGACGCAGCACATTCACAAGAAAATCCGCAAGGACATTATTGTTTCCCGCCATCGTATATGCCACATCAAAAAACTCCGGAAGAATCATAAAATTGATTGCAATGTCTTCCTCTCCCGCCGGAAGAATCTCATGTCTTGTATACTGATTCAGAAAAAGGAGCTCGCCCTGCCGGATCACCACCTCTTTGCCGCCGATGATATTGGTCAGCTGTCCCTGACAGACATAAAGCACCTCGATAAAATTATGCCTGTGTGCCGGAAAATGGACAAAACGAGTGTGCGTACGCACGGCGATCAGTTTACCTTCGTTCAGCATCTTCGCACTGTCCACAATGAAATCCTTACCGGATGTATAGAGGTCTTTATCCACCTCCGCCACGCCATCCAGTATCTGCTGTTCTTCTTCTGTTATGATTCTCAAATGATCCAAAAGAGCCTGCTGCATGTTTCCTCCTGCTATTCCTCATGTTACTGTCAGCCTTATTTTAACACGCACAGGCAGGATAAAGCAATATGAGCTCAGGCTTTCAGTCTCTCTATTTCTTCGTAAGTAAGATTCGTAATACATCCCTGAATCTCCGCAGTTGACATTCCCCTTTTCATCATCTTTTTGGCAATCTCCATTAATGACTGCTTTTCCTTCCTCTCTTGCTGTTCCAATGCTTCTGCCACCAACTTCTCACCATATGCAATTTTTTCCTCTTCAAACAGTCTTCCTACTTTCGTCATCATAATCCACCTCCTGATTTTTTTCTGATTCCTCCCGTTCGATGACTTTGTCAGTAAATACCAGAAGACCTGACAACAAAAACACCTGCAATTCCTGGCAAGGAATCTTCTTTCCCAATTCAAAGCATCTCCAGATGCATGTCTGTTTTTCCTCTTTTGTGCGGTAAACCAATGGCAGAATAATAAATTCCATCTGTTCTTCGTCAGATAACTCTTCTCCTGCATTTATCTTTTTTGTCAAATTTTGTTCGATATCTATTGCATCAAGCTCCGACAGAAAAATTTCTTCCACATTAAACTGAAGACATCCAACATCCAGTTCCGCTTTCGTTTCTTCTCTTGTTACATCTCCTGTGTAAATGATAATCACACGTAATACTTGATCTGTATTTCGATACAAATGCTCTTTCTTTACTGTACGAACTACGTAATTCAGATACTTAATCTTATTCTCTGCCTTATATCTGCTCTCGTAATCTATCAATGCCAGTGAGTCATCCTCCAGTCGGAAAAGATTGTCGATTCTTAACTCATTTGCTTCGATTGCGGGCAAATTTGTCGGCATTACAGCTTTTATCTTTGGTAAATTTACTCCATATACAGCCAGTGATTTGTTCATAAGATTCTCTCCAAATATTTTGGAAACTACATCTTTGTTCTGGTATGTAATGGAGCGCCTGCCTCTGGTTTTTCTTTTCTGCATGATACCTCCTGTCTTTTCCTTCGGAAGCACCAGTGCATTTTGTTCTATCTATATTATACAAAGATTATTGTTTCTATGCAATATTACAAAAGATACTTCCTGATATTTTCATGTCTGGGGATTGCTGGCGGAACCGCCATTTGAATTATTGAATTGATTAGTTTTATAGTAACATATATTTTATAAAATACAAGAAAAACCATTTGACAGGATTCGACAATCTTTCGCTGTTTTATAAAATCTGCGAAAGAAAAAAACAAGACGGAGCCTTACGGCTCCGCCCTGTTTTTAAGGATTTATCATATTCAGAAAAACTTTAGCTTCTCCAAACGTGCTGATTAGTACAGTTTAGCGTAGTCAGCAACGTTTTCTGGTGTGAACTGAAGTGGCTCACCAAGAACGATTTCTGTTCCTTCGTCATCAGCTGTTGTGATTGTGAATTCACCCATGTCACCAGCTGTGAATGTTTCATCAACTGCACCAGTGATGTCACCTTTTACAAGTGCCATTGTTGCATATGCGGAAAGTTTTCCAAGGCCTTCCATATCCCACAGATAGAAGTATGGGCAGGAATGTGCATCGTCATCACCTGTGTACTCCTGCATTTCAGAAGGAAGTCCAAGACCTGTCAGTTTGCAAGCAGATTCGTTGTCCTGAAGGTATTTAGCAGCTGCAGCGATACCAACTGTTGTAGGTGCGCAGATAACTTTCAGATCTGGGTAGTTCTGAAGAAGAGCTGCTGTCTGGTCTGTAGATTTCTGAGGTTCGTCATCACCATAAGCTACTTCTACAAGTTCCAGTTTGCTGTATTTCTCATCGCCTTCCATGATGGATTTCATAGCGTCGATCCAAGCGTTCTGGTTTGCAGACTGAGATGTTGCAGAAAGGATAGCGAACTGTCCTTCTCCACCGGAGATATCAAGAACTGCATCCATAAGAGCCTGTCCAACTGCCTGTGTACCAGCCTGATTTACGAATACCTGACGGCTGTCTTTATTCGGAGCGGAGTCGAAAGAAGATACTTTGATTCCAGCGTCCATAGCTTCTTCCAGTTTAGCCTGAAGAGCGTTAACGTCGTTTGCGGAGATGCAGATTGCATCTGGCTGCTGAGAGATCAGGTTGTCAAGAACTTTGATCTGAGCATCTGCTGTTGCAGCTTCCGGGTAAACAACATCTACAGTTGCACCTTCAGCTTCTGCTGTTTCTTTGAATGCTTTTGCAGCGATTTCGAAGAATGCGTTACCAGCTGATTTACCAACCAGTGCGATCTTCTGTCCGTCTCCAGCTTTGTCAGCTGCCATTACAGGTGCTGCACAGCCAAGTACCATTGCTCCACAAAGAAGTGCGCTAATAACTTTTTTGTTCATTTTGTTTTCCTCCCTTGGAAAAATATAGTTTTTATTTGCAACTGCTCCCCTGCTACAAGAGAGCAGCTACTTACGTGATTATTGTAATACCTTATTTAGTTTTTCTTCATGCTTAATGCTTTTTTTGCATTTCCGATGATATTCGGAAGAGCTACTGCTGCGATCAGAAGAACACCGATGATCAGCAGGATAACCTGTGCATTGACGTTTCTCTGACCAAGACCTACACGGAGGCAAACGATGATGAATGCGGAAATAAATCCACCTGCGATATTACCTTTACCACCTGTAGAGGAGATACCTCCAAATACTGCCATTGCGATGGCATCCATTTCAAATCCGTTACCGGTTGTTGTGTTTGCACCGTATGAAGAAGAAACCAGGAACAGTGCGCACAGTCCGGAAACTGTACCCATGATGGTGTAGATGATGAAACGGATTTTCTGTACATGAACACCTGAATAATATGCTGTAAGACGGTTGGTACCGATTGCATATACACGACGTCCAAATGTGCTCTTACCTAGGATTACGGCGAAGATTACAGAAAGAATAACAACGAGGAACAGGATGTATGGAACATCTCCGACTTTTCCGCCGATTGCACGGAAACCATCTGTGTTGCTTGCAGAAATACTACCGCCGCTTCCAAGAACGATCTCGGAAATACCACGGAAGATGATCTGTGTTGCAAGTGTAACGATCATTGGCGGCAGTTCCTGGAATTTGGTGAGGATAAAGCCGTTGATTGCACCGCAGATAGTACCAACGCCAAGTGCTGTGATCACTACTACGATAAACGGAGCATTTGTATTGCAGACAATACAGCTCATTGTTGCAGAAAGGCAAACGATCGCACCTACAGAGATATCGATCTCGCCAAGTACCAGGATGTATGCCATCGGCAACATCATGAATACTTCTGCCAGATAAACAGGCATCTGACGAAGCAGACTGCTCATGTTATAATATTCAGAAAACATTGCACAGAAAATATTGACTGCAATAAACAGCAGAACCAATATTCCCTCCCAGGAGAAGATCATTTTCTTCACTGGGCTTTCCGGCACATTATTAATACTTCTTCCAGATTTTCCAGCCATGATTACATCTCCCTTCCTTTCAGTGCATTCTTATCAGCGATACGCTGCAGGATTACGTTCATTACTACTACGACGAGGATGATAACACCCTTGATGGTATTCAGCCATAACTGATTGAAGAATGGAATCAGCGGAAGTGCTTTTGCGATTGTTGCAAGGATCAGGGATCCGAGTAAAGCACCTACTACTGTACCACGTCCACCGCTCATGCTTACACCACCGATAACGCAGGCTGCGATAACGTCCATCTCACCGCCGTACTGCATATCAGGCATTGCGGATGCATATACAGAAACCTGAAGTGCACCGCCGAGACCTGCGAGAAGACCCATGATTGTATAAACAAGTAATTTGATATTTTTTACATTGATACCGGATACTTCTGCTGCACTCGGGTTACTTCCGACTGCATAGATCATACGGCCTGTTCTGGTCCATTTCATAAACCAGAAGAAGAATACGTAGCATACAATAATTACCCAGATAACACAGTTTAATCCGAGGAATTTTGTTGTTGCGAAATTTTTGAATTCACCAAGTGCTGCTGCACTTGCCCATTCACCACCGTGAGATACCTGATAACCAAGTGCACGGTAGATATACATAAAGCCCATGGTTGCAATGATCGGAGGAACATCTGCTCTGGAAATGATCAGACCAACAACTACTCCACATACGATACCGATTGCAATTGCGATCACGAATGCGAGGAATGTGCTGGAGATATGTTCATATTTCAGAAGCATACCAATGCTCATACCGGAAAGTGCAAGTGTTGACATGATAGAAATATCAATTCCACCAACAAGCATTACACACAGCATACCAAGTGACATTACCATTGTTACTGCATTGTTTTTCAGCATATCCATCAGTGACTTAGGAGTCAGGAATGATGGGTTAATTGCTGTGATGATTACAAAAAGAACGATCAGGACAATCGCAAGCAGTGCTTCACGGGAGCCTGTGATCTTTTTCATAACTGATTTCTTTTCCATTATTCAGCACCCCCTGTATGTCCTTTTTCCATAGCAAGTTCGAGGATTCTTTCCTGTGTTGCTTCGCCACGGTTCAGTTCACCGGTCTTACGTCCGTTACACATAACGACAATACGGTCTGCCATACCGAGGATCTCAGGCATTTCGGAAGAAATCAGGATAATTGCATATCCTTTCTTTGCAAGATCTCCCATGATCGCATAGATTTCAGCTTTTGCACCTACGTCTACACCTTTGGTAGGCTCATCCATGATAACAACTTTCATTTCCTGACTTAATGCCTTGGCAACAACAACTTTCTGCTGGTTACCACCGGAAAGAGAGCTTGCCGGCTGGAAGATATCAACTGCCTTTGTATCAACTTCTTCGAGAAGTTTCTTGGCAAGATCACGCTCTGTCTTTTCGTCATTGATTCCGCTCTTCGCATATTTGCTGATGGTAGGAAGTGTTACGTTTCTTCCAAGTCCCCAGCTCATGATCAGACCTTCTTTTTGACGGTCTTCCGGAAGGAGAATGATACCTTTTTCCATTGCATCAGATGGTTTTTTGATATGAACTTCTTTACCTTCCAGATATACTTTACCGGAATCCGGCTGAGTGATACCACAGACAGCTTCTACTGTTTCTGTACGTCCTGCACCTACCAGACCGGTAAGTCCAAGGATCTCGCCGGCGCGAACGCTGAAGGATACATCTTTGAAGTAACCTGTTCTGGAAAGATTCTCAACCTTCAGCATCTCGTCTCCGAGTTTTACTTCCGGTTTCGGGAACAGGTCTTTGATCTCACGACCAACCATTGCTTTGATCAGGTCTGCATTTGTAATTCCATCTACATCATAAGTTCCGATGTACTGGGAATCACGGAATACAGTAACTCTGGATGCCAGACGATACATATCTTCAAAACGGTGGGAAATGAAGATAATGGAAACACCGTCAGCTTTTAATTTGTCAACCAGTGTATAAAGCTTCTCGGATTCGGATCTTGTCAGTGCTGCAGTAGGCTCATCAAGAATGATGATTCTTGCGTTAGTGGACATCGCCTTTGCAATCTCAACCATCTGCTGCTGAGCAACACTTAAAGTACCCATCTCTGCTGTTGCATCAAAATCTGCATCCAGCTGTTTGAGAAGTTTGTTTGCTTCTGTGTTCATGGCTTTCCACTGGATCATTCTGTTTTTGATGATTTCGTGTCCCATGAAAATATTTTCTGCAACAGTCAGATGCGGATAGGATGTCGGATGCTGATATACGGCTGCGATACCTGCTGCCTGTGCATCTTTTGGTCCTTTGAAGTCAACCTTCTGACCATTTAAGAACATTTCGCCTTCTTCTGCCTTATGTACACCGGTAATAACTTTAATAAATGTAGATTTACCAGCGCCGTTTTCGCCCATAAGTGCGTGAACTTCACCCGGTTTTAACTGAAACTGTACGTTGTTCAGTGCCTTAACGCCCGGGAAAATCTTTGTTATGCCTTTAAGTTCAAGAACATATTCAGACACGGCTCTTTCCTCCCTTTTCTTAAATCTGATGTTATTATAACAGTAAAATCTTTTACCCTAAACAGGAAAATATTTCGAATCAGGGTAATATATTTTCCTGTTTTAGGCAAAATTTTACTGCATATGTATAAAATTTCACTGTTTCTATGTGAATTTTTTCCAGTTACCCCCGCCTGCCTTCGTGTAAGATTGACATAAGTTTGGGCTTTTGTTATATTTAATATATTATATTTGAAGGGAATCCGGACAAATGAGCTTTCTCAATAAAGTCAAAAAAAAATTAAAAAACGGAAGCTGGTATCCTTTTTATAACTCCTTTTATGAAAATAATTCTCTTGATCCCCGCATGATTCTTCTTGAATCCAGAAGCGGCGGTGCTCTCGAGAGTAATATCCTTTCCTTATTAAAGGAGTTATCCAGAGAACCATACCAAAATTTCAACCTCGTACTTTCGGTACGTAAAAATGCCGAATCCGAAATCAAAGAAAAGCTGCGTAAAAACTCCATTCAGGGAGTTTCTTTTGTGCATACAGGATCTGTCTCCTATTACCGTGCCTTAAGCCGCGCCGGTTATCTGGTCAACGATTCCTCTTTTCCCGGCAGATTTGTCAAAAAAGAAGGTCAGATCTATCTGAACACCTGGCATGGTACCCCTCTAAAAAAAATGGGCCGTGACAACCGTCCGGAGATGGTGACGATGGGAAATGTTCTCCGTAACCTTCTGGATTCCGACTATATTGTCTTTCCGAACCGCTTCATGGAAGAAAAAATGTCCGGAGCCTACATGCTCGACAGTCTGTACAGAGGTACCGTACTTCGTGAAGGCTATCCGCGCAACGATATTTTCCGTCAGAAACCTGATCTTTCTATGAAAGAGCGCGCTGATTTCGCCGGTAAGACACTGCTTACCTACTTTCCAACCTACCGCGGTATTTTTAATCAGGTAGAGCGACAGGAATACATGGAAACGCTTTCTGCCAATCTCGCTCTCTGGGACAGCCAGTTAAAGGATGACGAGATTCTTCTTATTAAACTACATCCGTTCCTTCATGGTTCCGAATCTTTTGACGGTTACCGTCATATCCGCGCTTTCCCGACCGACTGGGATACCTATGAAGGCTTAAATCTCTGTGATGTACTGATCACGGATTATTCCAGTGTTTTTTATGATTATGCAAACACCGGCAAAAAAGTCATCTTCTTTGCCTACGACCGTGCGGAATACGAAAGCACCCGCGGAATGTATGAAGACATTGAGACTTATCCGTTCCATTATACAGAAGATGCTGCCGAAGTCATTCCATATGCACATGCTGACGGCGGCACCCCGGATGAAGCATTTATGGAGAAATATGCCTCTTATGAAGATGGGCACGGTGCCGAAAAAATCTGCCGCCAGGTATTCCTTCACGAAGACTGCTGCCGCCAGAAAAAATATACAGGAAATGGTAAGAAAAACATCCTGCTCTACGGTGGTGACCTCGATCAGAACGGTATCACCAGTGCACTGTACGCGATGCTCCACGAGCTGGATCTTACAAAATATAACTACTTTTTGTCTTTCCGTCTGATTTCTGTCAAAGATCATCCTGAAAGAATGGATCGTATTCCGGATCATATCGGTATCTATCCATTATCCAGCGAAATGAATATGGATGTACTTACCGGTTTTTCACTGATGCGCAAAATGCGCGGTGCAAACACTAATTCTATCAACAGACGGATCCATATTGCTTACCAACGCGAATGGAAAAAACATTTCGGCAGTACTGATTTTTCTGCCGTGATCCATTACAATGGTTACGAAGCTTACATTACCTCTCTTTTTGAGGAATCACCATGTGGGCGGACAATCTGGGTTCACAACGACATGGTTGACGAGATCCGCACAAAAGGAAACCAGAATATACATCTCCTCCGGGAGGCTTATCAGAAATATGATCATATCGTTACTGTAAGTGATGACATTCTGGATTCCACGATCCATGGCATTGGCGCAGATCCGGCCAAAGTTACCGTAGTCAACAACTGTCATGACTATCAAAGTGTAATTAAGCGCAGCGAGGAAATGCTTGCTTTTCAGGAAACAACGAAATCCACCGTTTCTGTCGATCAGCTTTCCGCTGTTCTGTCCGGCAATGATACAAAATTTATCAGCATCGGCCGTTATTCTCCGGAAAAAGGCCACGTCCGACTGATGAATGCATTCAACACCTACCGGGCTTCACATCCGGATACCTGGCTGATCATCATCGGCGGCGTTGGTACTCTCTATGAGGATGCTGTTGCACATGCAAAAAGCCTCGCTGCATCTGATCATATTATTTTAATCTACTCCATGCAGAATCCTATGCCGGTTCTGAAAAACTGCGACCTGTTTCTGCTCTCTTCTTTTTATGAAGGACGCCCGATCGTACTTATGGAAGCCGCCTCACTTGGACTTCCGCTTATGGCCTGCGATGTCAACGGCTGCCACGGTTTTATGACAGAATATCACGGAACGCTTACCGACAATTCCGAAGAGGGAATCCTTCATGGAATGCAGCTTTTTGCCGAGGGCAAAGTGCATCCGATCCAGATTGATTTTGACAAGATTAATGCAGCTTCAGCCGCTCAGACCGAAGCTCTGATCAAAGACTGCATACACATTTCTCATTCAGAAAGGACGCATTAACTTGAGTAAAATCAGAAGTCTCGTGCTTGCAGAATTTCTGAAGCACTTTGCAAAAAAGAAACCGGATCCGTATATCTGGATTTTTTCCTCTACGGATAACCGGCATTATAACTATAATTCCCGTTATCTTTTTGAATATGTAAAAGATAATCTGCCGGAAATCACACCGCGATTTGTCATCAATGATCCGAAGCTTCGCGCAGAGCTCTCCGCCGAATACGGCAGCCAGTACTTTATCGAGACTGAAAGCGCATCCGGGATCCGATATGTTCTGAATGCCGGTGTGTGGTTTACTTCTGCCGGACTCCCTGCCTATGCGAGCGGCCTCGGCAAAAACAGGCTCATCGTCAATCTCTGGCACGGCGTACCGCTGAAAAAGATCGCACTGCTCGATCCGAACCTCAAAAAGATGGCACGCGTCTATTTCCGGAAGATTTTTTCCGAAAACTATACGTATGTTCTCACAACTTCACATGCGCTTGTACCACTTATGGCAAAGAGTTTTGATATTTCCGAAAATCTGATCAAAGTATGGGGACAGCCGCGAAACGACGGCATGTTTCAGCCAAATGATCCTGCCTTGATCCTCTCCGGGATTTATCCGGATATCCCGGAATTTGAGCGAACGGTTCTTTATGCACCGACCTTCCGCGACTACGGCCAGGTACGGCTTTTCCCGTTCGATGATTTTGACCTGAACCGGATGGAGGCATTTCTCGAAGAACATAAAATGCTTCTTTTTATCCGTACACACATTGCCGAACAGGGATCTGCTGCGCCATATCTCGGAAAAAGAATCCGTTTCCTCGGGAACGAACAGGCGGAGGATGTCACCGGAATCCTCAATATTTTTGACTGCCTGATCACGGATTATTCAAGCATTTATATTGATTATCTTCTGACTGACAAATCAATGATCTTTCTTCCATATGACCGGAAAGAATATCTGACCGGACGTGGTATGAATTTCGATTATGACGAAGTCACTCCCGGCCCGAAACCAGATACTTTTCAGAGTTTTCTGGATGCCCTTCTCACAGAGGATTCTCACTGGAAAACCGAACGCGACCGCGTCAATCTGCTTTTTAATGAGATTCATGAACCATGTTCCGCACAGATCTGTGAGCAGATATTAAAAAATATCCAACAGTAACAGCTTTTTCACTATCAAGGAGAAAACCATGAAATTACTGATCGTAGATGATGAAGAACTCACCCGTACCGGCGTGATCTCCTCTCTGGACTGGTCATCTCTCGGAATCGATAAGGTGATTCAGGCCGATGATGGTGTACACGGACTGGAAACTGCCAGACTTTACAAACCGGAGATCATCCTGTGTGATGTCCGCATGCCCCGCATGGACGGCATCACCATGCTGGAACGTCTGGAAAAGCTTCTTCCGGACAGTGTTGCCATTTTTATGAGCGGCTACTCTGACAAAGAATATCTCAAAGCTGCTATTAAGCTCAAAGCAGTCAACTACATCGAAAAACCATTCAGTCTTTCCGAAATAGAAGACGCGATCAGAGATGCCCGGGAGCTTTATCAACAGAAAGTCCATTCCCGCCGCGGAGAAACGCTGCACTCCATGGAAACAGCATCCCGGCTTGCCCTGCAGCTCACACTTCCATACGGAGCAAACAGCCAGACCATTGCAGGCCTGACTTCTGAACTTGGCATCACAATGAACAACAGTACTTATTTCACAGCATTCATTGTAAAGACTGATCTTTTTCTGGAATCCAATGTACCATCGATGGCTGACTTCTGTCAGGATTTTCTTGACTTCCTTGCACCATTCCGTACGAAATGTATCTATCTCGAAAAGAAAATGCAGTATCTGGTCTATTTTCTTTTTTCGCAGGAAGCTCCGTCTTCCCACCAGATTCATGCAGCCGGAGAATACCTGTGCAGCCATTTTGAAAAATACGGCCGCTATACTATTGCTGTCGGCGATACCGTGTATGGACTGCCAAAAGCCTACCAGACTTATACTTCCGCAGTTATCCTTTTGCAGAGCGGATATTTCTTCCCGGAAAATTCCCTCCTGACATCGGAATCTCTGGAAAATATCCCGGATGTACAGACCAATGTGTTTGCAGATACTCCTGCCGGTTCCTTTGCGGATATTCTTTCACGTCAGGATGCTGATGGTGCCAAAAAGTTTCTGGATACGCTGTATCAGAACTTTTTTAAAAATCACCGTTTCCTGCAGAATCCGGTCAAAGACATGTATTACAAACTTTTTCTCTGTCTGGAAGATGCACGTCATCAGCAAAAAATTGCAGGTTCCGGTAATGTGGAAAGCATTGCTGAAACAATTGACGACTGTTTCACTTTCCCTGAATTGCATCAGACACTCGTGGATAAAACTTCTGAGTTTTTCCGCAAGGCAGAATCTTCCTCACAGGAAAATCCAACCATCTTTCTGATCAAAGATTATATCAGTCAGAATTATATGCATGAGACGCTTTCCGTCAAAGATATCAGCGAACACGTCTTCCTGTCTACTTCTTATGTGTGTACCTTTTTTAAGAGTGAGACTGGTCAGACTCTGAACCAGTACCTGACGGAATACCGCATGGAAAAAGCAAAGCAGCTTCTCAAAGATGCCCGGTTTAAGATCTCTGATATCTCTTCCCGGGTCGGCTACAGTGACGGCAACTATTTCGGCAAAAGTTTCAAGAAATACAGCGGATTTTCACCTTCTGAATACAGGGAGCGGAATACACAATGAAATTTTTACAAAGACTCCGGCTGGCTTATGGTGACATGAAGCTCAGCTCCAAATTCACACTGGTTCTGATGATTACCGCCACAATCCCGGTCATTATGATGGCAGGTTTCTTTTACAGCAGACTATACGACATGGTTGTCTCTTATACGATCCAACAGGAACAGGACACCAGTGCCCAGACCGCACCTTATGTGGAAGAGATTGTACAGAAAGTTATCGATGCACATGATGGAATTGCGGAGCAGAAATTTTTCCAGACATTGTTCCATCAGCCGGTTAATTCCCCGTTTCAGATGTTTCTTGAAACGGATTCCGCCAAAGACTTTCAGGAATATGCCAAAGATCTCGTTTCTTCTGATCTTATCACCGGAATCCAGATCTATATGGACTTTCCGCCGCAGTCCGTACGACTTTTCAACGATGATCTGACAAAAGATTATTTTTCTCCGATGAGCAAAGCCCGCGGCACTTACTGGTACGGTATCTTTCAGGGTACCCAGCAGAGTTCGCTCTTCTGTCCGGAATTTTATCTGGGTGAACGGGAAAAGGAAAGCTACGGGGATATGGCATATATCACTTCTACTACTTTTTATTATCAGGGGCAGGCACGTCAGGCATACATAGCCTTATACACTTCGTCCAGCCACCTGCGCAATATGCTGAAAGACAACCTCCCGATTGATGGAAGTGTTTCCTATATCATCAATGAACGAAATGCGGTGGTTGCTTCTTCTGATGAATCCCTTTCCGGAATTTATCTGCTGAACTACGAGACAATTGAAGACTCTTTTATGTCTTCCAACAATTTTATCGAGCGTGATATTCTTGACACAAAGGTTTATGCCGGATTTTACAATATCAAACAGCCAGGATGGTTTATGGTGACAGTTCTTCCGTCCGGTCCGCTGATCGCACAGAGTAATGGGCTTATGGTCCAGTATGTACTTATGTATCTCGGATTTCTGATCTGTGCCCTGTTCCTGGCCCATTTTATGGCGCGATCGATCACAAACCGTATTTCTTCCGTCATCCATCAAATGAGCAAAGTACGAAAAGGCACGTTAAGTCCGATGGCAAGCCCCGTCTATCATGATGAAATCGGTGATCTGATTGATACATACAACTATATGACACGAAAAATGGATCAGCTGATGGAAGAACAGGCAAAATCTGCCGAAGAGCTTCGTATTGCAGAGTTTCACTCACTGCAGGCTCAGATCAATCCACATTTTCTTTACAATACAATGGATATGATCAACTGGCTCGCACAGCAGGGGCGCACCGACGAAGTTTCCAATGCGGTTCAGAGCCTGTCACGTTTTTATAAGCTGACACTCAGCCGCAAGCAAAGCATGAGTACCCTTGCCAAAGAAACGGAACATGTCTCAATCTATCTGTTGATTCAGAACATGCGTTACCATGACAGCATTTCCTTTATTTCAGATATTCCGGATGAGCTTCTGGAATACAGCATTCCGAAACTGACACTTCAGCCGATCATCGAAAACTCCATTCTTCACGGAATCCTTGAAACAGATGATAAATCAGGAACCATTGTCCTCACCGGCTGGATGGAAGGCAACGACATTGTTCTTCTAATTTCAGATGATGGCGTGGGAATTTCTCCGGAAATTCTTCCGACAATTCTCTCCGGAAACGGAAACAGTACTTCCGGAGGAACAAACATTGCAATTTACAATACGCACCGTCGTCTTCAGATTCTGTACGGACCAGACTACGGACTTACTTATTCCAGCGAGCCCGGCCGCGGCACAGAAGTCGAAATACGAATACCTGCAAAAAAGGAGACCGCTTAAAAAGCGATCTCCTTTTTGAATATGAATATGTGTAATACAATGGTAGGCAAATCTTATCTTGTAACGATATCAACAGGTATATTGAAGATCTTGGCAACCTTCAGAATTGTGTCGATATGTCTTCCTGTTGCAGCTGCCATATGATGTGTCGGGCCAGCTTCGCTCCAACGATTTACGAATTCTCTTGCACCACATGTGAAACGAGTTCTCATGTTGGTATCACCGAAGGAAAGGATCGGTCCCTCTTCGTTTACGCCTTCTGCAACAACAAATTTGAAGTGTCCGTCGCCATCCTGTGTGATTGCAAGATAGGTAACCGGACCTGTATATGGATAGAACTGTGTCAGGTATCCGCCGCCTGTTTTGCCGTGGAATACCGGAACGATTTTCATGGTAGGTTTCTTATCGGAAATATCAGCATCTCCACTTCCGGAATGTCCGATGATGCAGATATCATCATTGAAGTCGATGGAGTACATTTCAGAAAGCTGGCCTGTACCGGAAATTGTCTTAAGGATACTCATTGCCATAGCAACTTTCATATCACCTTCAACAGCGCATGCTGTACCCTGTTTGATCAGCATGGAGAATGCCGGGATCAGCATACTGTCAAGGACACCTGCTTTACCCTGTGCAAATCCGTCGTAATGGGAAGCAACCATGCTAAGATGCTCGTCTTTTACCCATTTCTCGAATGCAACAACGTATTTTGCCATATCCCATACTTTTTCGATTGTGCCGCCGCCTTCGATGTCGAAAGTATCAAGAATATCCTGTGCTTTTGCACGGATTGCTTCTTCATCTGTAATATCATCAGCGATTGCCCACATTTTTTCCCAGTCAAACTGTTTGGTGTACAGGAACATTCTGTTGTACAGGTTTGTCTCATCAATGTAAAGATCCATCATACCCGGATATGGTCTTCCAATCTGAGCAATGTTAGTATCACGGAATCTTCTTCTTACCTGAGCTGCTTTACACCAGTCTTCGATCTCTGCCTGAACAGCCGGATCTCCGCCTTCTACAACACCGGTGATAACAGCATGTCTCTTGCCTGCTCTCTCGAGGTCAGCAACAGCTTCGCCGACAGCACCACAAGCATAACCTTCGCCAAGCCATGCAGCGATATCTGTGTGATCATAATCCAGTGCTTTCAGTTTCTGAACGTTTACCAGAACAACCGGTACATCCAGATCGCGGATTGCAGGAAGCATATTGTAAGATGTCGCATAAGTCAGCATCTGAAGGAATACAAGGTCAACGTCTGCTGCACGGAATTTATCTCCGGCTTCCATTGACTGCTCTTTTGTTGTAACCATTCCTCCGTCAATGATTTCTACTGTATCCGGAATTGTTTTTTTGAAGGCTTCATACTGTGCTTCAAACTCAGGTACCAGTGACGGGAACTGAGGCAGATATGCGCCTAAAGCAATAGAGAATACACCGACTTTTGCTTTTGTGTTTACTAACATAGTAAAACCTCCTATTGATTGTTAAATAAAATATTGGTTTGCTTATTTATAGATTTTAATTCCAAAGGACTCGTGGATTGTTGTACGAGCTTCCTCTACGGATTTAAACTCTCCGGCTTTAAGCATCTGTGCGGTAATGTTACCGATTGCAGTTGCTTCGCCAGGGCCTGCATGAACTTCTTTGCCTGTTGCTTTTGCTGTCAGTTCATTAAGGTATCCAGCGTTAGAACCACCGCCTACTACATGAATACGGCTGTAGGTTCTTCCTGTAATCTCTTCCAGTTCTTTTGCTGTTTTTGCATAGCAGTCAGCAAGGCTGGTATAGATAACTGTTGCGATCTCGCCCATTGTCTCCGGAACTTTCTGTCCTGTTCTACGGCAATAATCTTTTACTTCTTCTGTCATATTTTCTGGAGAAAGGAAGCACTCATCATTTGCATTTACTCTGGATGGGAAGTCTTTTGCTTCTTCTGCCATTGCACAGATTTCTGCAAAGCTGTATTTGTCATTTACTTCGTGACGTACAGACTGGATCATCCACAGACCCATGATGTTTTTGATGTAACGGAAACGTCCTTCGTATCCACCTTCGTTTGTGAAGTTCAGTTCACAGCTCTTTGGTGAGCAGTCCGGAGTCTTTCTTTCGATTCCCATCAGAGACCATGTACCGGAGCTGATGTAGATGAAATCATCGTCATTTGCAGGTACTGCAAGAACAGCGGATCCTGTATCATGTGTTGCAGGTGCAACTACTTCCAGGTCAAATCCAACTTCTTTCTGAAGTTCTTCTGTCAGATGTCCAACAACTGTTCCAGGCATGATCAGTTTCTGGAAAATTCTTCTCGGATATCCGAGTCTGTCGATAATTTCATAATCCCAGTCTTTTGTTTCTGCATTTACAAGCTGACCGGTAGTAGCTTCTGTATATTCGCATGTCTTCTGGCCTGTCAGCAGATAGTGGAAGTAATCCGGTACATGAAGCAGTGCTTCAGCCTGCTCAAGATATTCCGGATGTTTTTTCTTAACTGCCATTAACTGATATACAGTATTGAAGATGGCTTTCTGGATACCGGTTCTTGCATACAGTTCTTCGAGAGAAATAGTCTTGTAAACTTCTTCGTCCATACCCTCTGTACGATGGTCACGATATCCTACTGTATTTCCGATTACTTTTTCGTCTTTGTCTAGAAGGACAAAGTCAACACCCCAGGTATCTACGCCCATGCTTACCGGGATCTTGCCGATCTCTTTGCATTTCTTAAGACCTGTTACGATTTCTTTGAAGATACGGTCAAATTCCCAGCAGAGTTCGCCGTCTTTCTTGACCATTCCATTCTCAAAACGATGGATTTCTTCGAGTTCGATCTTTCCGTTTTCCATATGGCCAAGGATCAGACGTCCACTGGATGCACCCATATCTACTGCTGCATAATAAGTTGCCATTGTAAAATCCTCCTGAATATGTAAGATGTGTACAGCTGTTTTATTTGTGCAAAACGCTGTATCTAAAAGGGTTCTTTCACATTTGATAATAACATATTATCCTAAAAAAATACAGATGTTAAGAACCTTGTTTGTGAAAAAAAGTGTCTTTATTTGCCGCGCTCAACATCGTATAATCGAGCTGCATTTCATTCTGGTATTTAAAAACCCCCAGGGCAATGCCCTGGGGGGAAACAACCTTTACTTAAGACTGCAAGCAGTCATCGTCTTTCTGTTTCGAGCCTGCATTCGTATTAGTCGTACAGGTTTGGAGCGATTGTCTCGTCGTCCATGTTTGTGGAATCATACCAGTAACCATCTGTAGGAACATCTTCAAGTTCCTGTCCGTTAGCTGCTGCTGTCAGAGCGTAGATTGCATAGTAACCCATCATCAGAGGAGACTGTGTAACAGCACCGATGAATGTTCCATCCTGTACAGCTGCTTTAATGATAGAACCAGCATCGAAACCAACACCGATAACATCGCCTGCTCCTGCGTCAGAACCAAGAACGTTCAGGTTAGCATTAGCTGCAAGAACACCTTCTGCTGCTGTCTGGTTGGAACCGAAGATAGCGATGCAGTTTTCTTTGGAAAGGATAGCCTGAGCTTCATTGGAGCAAAGCTCTACAGTTGTCTGTGCCGGAACAGCTACCTGGATAACAACATCTGCGTCAGCTTCTGTTGCATCAGCACCTTTAGCTGCGTTTACATAGAATTCGTTACCTGCAACTGCTACTGTTTTGCCATCAGCCTGAAGCAGTTCGATCATTTTGTCGATGAATCCGCCACCACGCTGCTGAATGTTCTGAGCTGTAGCATCCTGGTTAACTTCACCGATAACAACCTGTCCATCAGCGTTAGCTACAACATCTTTGATTGCATTATACATATTTTCTGCTGCTACGGAACCAGCCTGTGCGTTGTCTGTACAAACTTCGCAAGCGATAGATCCTTCCGGAGCATCTGCGATACCTGTATCAAATGTTACAACCGGGATTCCTTTGTCAGCGCAATCCTGAAGAGCGTCAAGTACAGAAGATGTATCACAAGCTGCCAGACCTAATCCAGCCGGGTTGGAAGCGATTGCTGTGTTAATCATGTTAACCTGGTCAGCGATATCGGACTCACTGTTCGGTCCCTGTGCTGTATAAGTAACACCAAGTTCTTCAGCAGCCTTCTTCATACCTTCCTGAGCTGCATCCCAGTATGTGGACTGGAAAGATTTAACCATCATTGGGAACTCATAAGCTTCGTTTGCTTTGAGATCTTTGAACTGATCCGGAAGATCAGCGGCCATAACTGTTGATGCAGACATACCTGCTACCATTGCTGCACAGATGCTTAATGCTACTACTTTTTTGAAATTCATAATTTACTTCCTCCTTATAAATTATATAGTTTTTTATTATGATGATACGTCAGTAGGAAATTTCTGACGCCCCACATCCTTATGGAATTTTGGTTGTCAAAGCGGATATCAGTAATCCGCTTTGATTTTATACTGCTTACATAGCAGCTTTTTTCTTTTCTTTGATGATATCGATCAGGACTGCGATGATAAGTACAAGACCTGTGATGATCTGCTGCCAGTTTGCCTGCAGGCCGATATATGGAAGACCTGTTTTCA
>OGCQ01001243.1_pt1 | contig 32609 bp, 35 predicted proteins | sample 1570161 | NCBI WGS metagenome assembly OGCQ01 (sample SAMEA4384402, study PRJEB24528) | human gut metagenome
GTTCTATTTCGGCATTGATCAGAAATGTTGGCATCAGCAGCTCTGCTGCAAGGGTGTTTGCCTGCCATTCTTCCCATGAGGGTTGTCCGTTTCGTTCCCGATAGGCAATGTGCCCACGGCACTTGACTGCTTTTCCATAGTCGTTCGGGAACAGATCAGCTAAAATCTGGTGTGCCGCCTCATGCGCTATCGTGAAATTCCGGCATCCGGTGCAGCCGTCTGCCGCAAGGGCAGAATCGATCACAACGTCCTTCGGCATGAATATCTCTACAAGCTTTGTACCATCCCCTAAAGTTACGGTAAAACCGCATCTTTGAAAAACGGTAAGTCCGAGGACGCTGCCATCGCTACATAGCGGCAGCATTTTCACATTCAGCCCAAGAACAGCGCTTGCAAGCCGTTCAGGGTCAATGGGTTCCGGGGCATCTTTGCTGATCCCGAAGCGGGTATAGTACTGGTCGATATACTTACCCGCTATGCGCGAAAGGTCTGCGCGGGATAAGTACCTTGCCATTACGAAGCACGGCTTTCCGGCACAGAGCAGTAGGCTTCCACGAACCACTTGCCCTGTTCAAGCCAAAGATTCCGCTTCTGCCCGCAGATCATGCAGGTGAAGCACTGCCCCTTCCCGCCAAGGCGCGATGTGCCACGCCTGACAGCCAAAACACGGTCGATTCCATAGATATGGCTTTTGTCGTAGTTGATGGCAAGAAGGCGGATCTTGCCATCAGGTGTAAAGCGAACGTCCACTTCAACGTATCTCTTTTCACGGTGGAACTTGTTGTCATCACGCATCGAGGGGCCTCCTTCTCATTTTTTAGGTTGTTTTTGCGGTGGTTTAATTTGGATTTTTTTACACCAAATTGGTGTTTACAGCTTGATCATACTGCGATTGGTTTTAGTTGTCAACTACAAATTTACGAAAATATTTTCGAAATCCAGTTGATTTTACTCAAGCTGAACACCACAACGCAGTCACAACCGTTAGTGTTCCTTCCCTCCCATCTTCTCCTTAGCCTTGTCTGGCACGTCAATCAGGCCAAAGCGGTAGAACAGCCCATAGATGTACGACACACCCCGGATATCTCCCAGCGCCTTAGGTCTGTCCACTACCTCTCCGATTTTACCGATATTGTGATACGCCAGCATCACAGAACTCCAAGCAAGACTCTTGCTGTCCTCTCTGCGGTCGATCCACAGTTCCTTGGTGAATTCATCTCCCCTGCCCTTCTTCAGCGTATATGTAAAGGGCAAGCCGGACATCGTCTTGAACTTGTATCCCCGAAAAGCCACCACACACTTCCAGAGGTTTTCTTCGCAGGGATCCTTCCTCAGCGCAACCACAGCTTGGTAGTGTCGCTGCCGCTCTGCCCCGGTGCTGATATTGGAAGTGTCAGCCTCCTCCGGGAAGTACACGCCTTTCTCATACGGCAGATAAGAGGTCACAGAGGGACGGGATAACTGCAAGGCAGCCATGGTGGAGGTGACAGCAGCAGAATAACTCTGCGTGCTTCTAAAAGAACCGAACGTCTGCTGGACGAGTTTTGCCGTGTCCGACTCGTAGACCCCGGCTGTGATGAGCAGCTTCCGAACCTTGATGGGGTTGAGGGACAGTGCGTCTGCGATGGCTTGCAGGCTCAATTTGTCCGTATAAAGGTCAGCAGCTGCTTCCATCTGCTGTGCCAGGTTCTTGGCTGCACTGTACTCCGGTTTTGATGGCTTACGACCACCGCCGGGCTTGCGTGCGTTACCCAATTATTTTCACCTCATTTTTATTTCCGTCACAAACTATATATCGTGCTCAAGAATATGCCGTGTGAACTTCTGGAATTTTGTCCACACGGCGTATTACTTTATTTCAGCTTTTCGAGAATCTCATCTGCCGTCATACCGGATGACAGCAGAAGTAGTGGCACTGTTCTTGCCACCCTCAGGATGGGGCATATGGATAATGATACCGATAGGATTATGTATGAATTTAGGTTAGTATAGCACTACGGGAATAGGATGGTAATATTCTCTCAGAAAACAGATTCACTGACCGAATTTTGAATATTTATCAGACCAATCTGAGTCTATATATTCAGCTCTTTTACATTAGTTATCCACGCAGCTATTTATTCGAGCGAAAAGAATCTACTCTAACAATGTTTTATGGTCTTTTGCATATTCCTGTACTTTATAGTTTTGGGGAAAAATCATACAATCTCCTCTTTCCCAATTCAACCTCATAACACACAATTTCATACTCTCGTTAAATCGATCTCCAAATCTATTTATCAATATAAATTGGATGTCAATGTCATGTCCCTCTGTTTTTGCAAAGAACTTTTTATTGGCATAGAAGCAGACTTTTCGACTCTCACCCGATGGAATACCTATTGAAATACTATTTCTGTTTACCACAGAGAGTCCCCATTTTGTAGGTGTCTTATCATTTTCCGATGCTGTTTCAGCCTCTTTGCACTGCACTATCTCAAAGCACTGTGTTGTATTTGTCAACTCAAGAACAATTGAAACTGTATCATTTGCATCACAAGTAGCCACTTGATAGGATATTATATTATCTTCATCCGGTCTGCCCGTTTTCACCTCCCAATTAGTAACAAGAACGAATGGTCTAACTTCCATTTTATATCGGCTTTCTTCCAGCAGAGTCACTCGTTCAGATAATGCATTGGCCTGTCGGGACAGTTCATTTGCCTTTTGGGCCGTCTTATCCGACTTTTCTGTCAGCTCATTTGCCTGTCTTGCTATTAAATTTGACTGTTCGGTCATCATTTCTGCCATGGAATTAGCTCGCTCTGTTTGCCGATACGCAACATAAGCCAATCCAACTGTAGCCGCTGATGATATACACGAAATAACATATGACAGCATTCCATCTGCTGTTATCAGCGAATCAATTTTCGGAAAAAAAAATATGTACCAGCAACGCCACTCCTATGAACAAAATCGCTGTACCTAGCAAAAACCATCCAATGGCCGGTTTTGTCTTGGACTTATGCATTTTCTCTTTATTGCTCGAATTTATATTCTTATCTTCCATAGTATCTTCTTTATTTTTTTACTATTCCTTTGCATCCTTAGCCACAATCACTTGTGTTGCCTACCGCTCACCACGTAGAGGTGTGCAAAGTTTCGAGCGGTAAAACCGTGAGAAATTTCCCACGGTTCAAATATAGCCCTTTGAAACCAAGTTTTCAATGGCACAGGTGAAATATACATCAACCTGTATGCTACATCAAGGTTGCGTTCAGACCGCGTATCCTTTGGCTTTGATGACTTCCACGACCTGAGACACATACTTCTGGCAGGTGTCGTGGTCAGGGGCTTCCACCATCACGCGGACAAGGGGCTCGGTGCCGGACTCACGCACCAGAATGCGGCCGGTATCGCCCAGCGCTTCAGCCACAGCCTTGACGGCCGCCTGCACCGCCGGGTCGTTCTGCGCGGCCTTTTTATCGGTCACGCGGACATTTTCCAGCACCTGCGGGTAGATCTTCAGCGGCTCGGCCAGCTTGCTCATGGGCATCTTCTTCGCCAGCATAACTTCCATCATCTTCAGGCTGGTCAGGATGCCGTCACCGGTGCTGGCGTACTTGCTGAAGATGATGTGGCCGCTCTGCTCGCCGCCGATCCGGCAGCTGTTCTTAGCCATGTATTCGTAGACGTACTTGTCGCCCACGGCGGTCTTTGCATAGTCGATGCCCTGCTCGTCAAAGGCCTTGTACAGGCCAAAGTTGGACATGACCGTGGTGACCACGGTGTTGTTCATCAGCTCGCCGTGCTCCTTCATGTAGCAGCCGTAGATGTACAGGATGTGGTCGCCGGTAATGACGTTGCCCTTCTCGTCCACGCACAGGCAGCGGTCAGCATCACCATCAAAGGCAAAGCCAACGTCCAGACCGTTCTCTACCACGAACTTCTGCAAGCCCTCGATATGGGTAGAACCGGCATTATTGTTGATGTTCAGGCCGTTCGGCTTGTTGTTGATGACGTAGGTGTCAGCGCCCAGAGCGTCAAACACGGACTTAGCGATATTCCAGCTGGAGCCATTGGCGCAGTCCAGACCGACCTTGATCCCCTTGAAGGAGTAGATGCCCAGAGAGATCAGGTAGCCCATGTAGCGGTTACGGCCTGCCACATAGTCCACGGTGCAGCCGATGTGCTCACGGTGAGCAAAAGGCAGCTCCGGCAAGTCCTTGTCAAACACATGAAGCTTGCCATCGATGTAGTCTTCCACCAGCAGCAGAGTTTCCTCAGGCATCTTTTCGCCGTAGCAGTCGATCAGCTTGATGCCGTTATCGTAGTACGGGTTATGGCTGGCAGAAATCATGATGCCGCAATCAAAGTCATCCACACGGGCGATATAAGCCACAGACGGAGTGGTAGTGACGTGCAGCAGGTAAGCGTCTGCGCCGGAAGCGGTCAGACCTGCGACCAGACTATACTCGAACATATAAGAGCTACGGCGGGTGTCCTTGCCGATAACGATACGGGCGGGCTCATTGTTGCCATTGCGCTCGCGGAGCATATTGTAATACCAGCCCAAAAAGCGGCCAACCTTGTAGGCGTGGTCGGCAGTCAGATCAATACCAGCTTCACCACGGAAGCCATCGGTTCCAAAATACTTTCCCATTATAGTTTTTTCCTCATCCAAAGAGTGAATTAACGAATATATGCTTTAGCCGAGAGGTCTCCTCGTTGCCTGCTGCTCACCACGGAGAGGTAGCACACCTGAGCAGCACAGCCATGTGAAAGAACACATGGTCTCATGTCTATTCTGTGGCAGTATTAATTAAACCGTTTTTCTGCCTCTTTAGCGATTTCTGTCTTGTCTCCACCTTCTCTGCAGCTTCCTTGTTTTCTGCACTGACAGAGATATAGTTTTTCAGCTTCGACTCGGTATCGGAGGAGCGCACCACAAGAGAACCGTTATCTTCCAGCAGGGACTTGAGCACGTCAGACTTCGGCAGACCATCCAGACCCGGAGCGTAATCCAGCAGCTTAACGACCTTCTTGCCGCCGAACACCTTGATGGCGCCACGGAATGCCTGCATAATGTTCTGCATCTTGGCAAAACCGGCGCTGCCGTCAAACTCATAATTGTGCAGATTGTTCAGGCAATATCCGTAAGCCTTGTACAACTCGTCCAGCAGGCTGATGCCCTTGGTCGCATAGTAGCTGAACATCTCACAGATCATGTACGCACCGTCTACGCCGTCTTTGTTACGGACGTAGGAGCCGGTCAGGTAACCACAGCTTTCCTCATAGCTGTCTTTCTTGCCCTGCTTTTCCAACTTACCGATCTGCTCGCCCATATCCATGGTGACGATCGTCTTGACCATAACCGGGTCAACAGGCATCTTGCCGTGCTTCACACGCTGACTGCAATTATAATCCAGCAGCATGCCGGTCTGGTTGCCGGTCAGCAGTTCGTACTCCACTGCCTTATTCTTGACGGCGATGCCCACACGGTCACAGTCAGGGTCAGTCGCCAGCAGCAGGTCAGCGTTGCACACCTTAGCATATCCAACATTTGAAACATCATATGTCTTTACTGCGTCAAGAATCCGCAATGCCAGAAGCGTCTCCACTCATTCGTCAGTTAAATACCATACATGAGATAGTCAAAAACGCTAACCGTCAAAATTTCAGTCATATTCTTTTCCTCAATCAGTCCATCATGCCCGTATTATACCACTGAATCATACGCTCATAATCGTCCTGCGTATCCAGATCTCTTATGCGCATCGGAACTGCCTTTAGAGGAAGAAGTGGTTGCAGCATCTCATCAATTCCTTGTGCCCCTGCAATCAACCGGCTCGATAAAACTTTGGAAAGGCACCCCCATTCATACTTACTTGGGCTACGTAAGAATTCGTTTACTTCATTATTTGAAACAGCCAAGTAAATTGGTTCACTTGAGTGTGCTTCACATACACTTATACATTCCTGTGGCTCACTCATAAATCGATTGAAATCGTCCCTATTAATAAGTAAATCGCCATCCATAATTACGACGTATTTTCGCGCTCCAATTAATGTCTTAGATAAGCTCACCCCTGAGCCTGTCTTACGATAATCATTATTAAAAGCAAACATTACATCCTTACGGATATGCTTTACCTCCTTGATAACCTTTTCTGCTTGATAACCAACGGAAACGCGAATATCATCATACTCATCGAGCATTTCCAGCTGACGCTGTATAATAGACTTACCAGCTATTTTTACCAGTGCCTTTGTTGTCCCAATACCAAGTCTAGTGCCCATTCCTGCACAACAGATTACAACGCTAATATCATCGTGTCCCATAATCATGTTTCCTTCTAATCTTTTTATAGAAGCGTCCTGAGAAAATCCGCGCATCTATTATCGTCGTAAAATGCATAATCAATATTCTGAATCAGCGATGGCGCAATATCCCTAATACCACCAAAACCAACTGAAATATTAGCAACTCGTGCCATACCAGAATCATTATCTCCATCACCAATAACAACAAGTGGCTGAACAAACTGTTTTGCAGTCAATTCCTTATCAATAACACTGACTACTTGCGTGATTTTATCGTCTTTATAGTTTGCTCTAGAGCAATACACATGATCATTGAGGCCGAGTTTGCGCATCAAATCATTGATCCAAATATCTAGATTTCCAGTTACAACGTAGCACCTATCACGATTTTCCCTTATAAACTGTGCGATATTCTCATTCAAGGGTATCTCAGCTACCATCGCTCGCGTTTCTGATACATTCATAACGCTTAATATTTCCACCCTTTTTAGGAAACTACTCTTAAATGGAATCTCTCCATTCATGGTTGCTTCCGTAAGTTCTCGCATTTCTTTTTGTCTATTTACCTTTTCTGCAATAGTAGGTAAAATTTCTTTACGTGTAATTGTCGAATCCAAATCAAATAAAAATATATACTCAGACATCTCTTTCAATCCTATTCTCAGAACTCAGCATTGCATTTAATGTCTCCGCCAATTTTCGAATAAACATATCATTATCCGCTTCATTTCTGATGGCAATTCTTAAATATTGTTTCTTTCCTTTGATTTTCTTACTTAGAGTCTTAATAAAGACCTTTTTTTCAAGCAGCATTCTCTGTTTTAATTCTTCTGCATCCAAACCGTCAAGCAATTCTACCATAAGATAGTTTGCTTGAGATGGTATTACACGTATATATCTTAGGTCTTGAAGCTTTGATATAAATCTAGCTCTTTCTTTTCTAAATTTATCTAGCGACTTTATATATGAATCACGATACTTACCGCAAATCTGCATATAAAATTCAGCAAACGAATTTATATTCCAGATTGATACATCCACCTTCATCCTTGAAATTAATCCTTTATCTCCGCTTGCCAAGACACCAAGTCTCAATCCCGGCACACCGTACGATTTAGAAATACTCTTAATCACGTATAGATTTGGATATTGATTTAAAATTTCTTGATCAATCAAAGATGAATTTATCTCATCAGAAAAATCAACAAATGATTCATCAATAATTATCTTAATGCCCTTATCTCTTGCCCACGATATCATCCTCAGCATATCGTTCTTAGGAATATAATTACCTGATGGATTATCTGGATTAACCAATACAAGGTTAGAAATCGTAGTTTTGCCAAAGTATTCTATAAGATCACTCGCACTATAGGAAAAATCTTCTGATTCTACCAGATAATTAACCGTTTCGATTTCAGTATATCTGTTGGGATATTCATCAAACGTAGGTCGAACGAATCCAGTTTTCCCTTTTATAAATCCCATCATTGACTTAATTAGCTCTGCAGCACCGTTTCCAACAATAATACTTTCTGGAGAAACCCCAAATGCGCTCGCTGCTAGTTCCGCATTAACTCTCATCCCTGACGGATATTGTTCAAGCAAAACTTTAAAATTATTCTGCAGTTCCTCAACTAGTTCACGTGGCGGATAATATGGTGTCACAAGATAAAAATAATCCAGATATTCAGGATATCTCCAATATCCGCCCCAACTTCCCAGCATTTTATCCGCAATACTTTTTTTATCTTTTGAAAAAAGAATTGTAGCCTGATTTACGTCCTCTGTATTATTGATTTCACGCCATACAGCATTGCTTACACGCAAGGCCTTAATCCTCGTGTCGTTTGACATTGCAATCACATTCAACGGTACAGAATATTCCAGACTATCTCCTAGCACATCAATTATGTTTTCCAATACCGGAACAAAATATTTTTTTGTAAAATTCATATCAAATTTGCAAATTCCAACCATCCGACACGAATTCAACTGATAAGTCGAACTCAATTGAGATTCTTGTCCAACTGACAAAACACGAGCATTTTCGTCAACAAATACTGGTTTGCCTGTCATCCAATTTTTATAAGTATCTACTGATACAACACATTCCCCATCCGTTTCAAGTATAGATTTGAGAAGATTATCTTCCAGCACAAGCTGAGAATTTAGAATAACAGTATCATCCATTGACAGATGTTCTCTTCCCAAGAATACCGAGTAAATACTCTTTGACTCTTTGTAAAACTTATTTTCTAAAAACACAAGTTCAGTCTTTAAGTTTAATCCCTTGCTGAATTCAATTAGACTTTCTTTATTATTTCCAGTAACGAGAATTATTTTTGAAACAATACTATTGTCTAGCTGAATCAACATTCTTTCTATTATTGGAACTCCATCGATTTCAACCATCCATGGTTCATTACTTTTTCCCAATCCAGTCAGACCCATTATCTCTCGATCCGCTAAAATGAGTGCCTGCATTATGCTCCCCTTCTCTCGCTTTTAATTTCAATCTCAAATAGACGACTATCAGAAGCACAAATTTCTTCTCCGTGAAACCTAGTAATCAGTACTTCCTCCACACCATCTTATTGACTACATTCACATACCCCTGAATAATGCGAACTACTTTCATAGACACAGTTTCATCCATATAGTCGGGGCAGGGCTTGCCCAGAACACCCTTTTGCTTCATCTCGATTGCCATATCGGTAGCGTTGAGAAGCTCACGAGTAGTAATGCCAGCCAGAATAAAGTCACCAGCCTCCAGCGCCTCAGGGCGTTCCGTACTGGTGCGGATGCACACAGCGGCGATGGGATGACCGATGGACAGATAGAAGCTGCTCTCCTCGGGCAGGGTGCCGGAGTCGGAGACGATTGCCAGAGCGTTCATTTGCAGCTTGTTATAGTCGTTGAAGCCCAGCGGCTCGTTGACCCGGACGCGAGGGTCCAGCTGGAAGCCACTCTTCTCCAAACGATGCTTGCTGCGGGGATGGCAGGAGTACAGGATGGGCATATCGTACTTTTCTGCCAGTGCGTTGATGGCGGTGAACAGACTCATGAAGTTCTTTTCAGAGTCGATGTTCTCCTCACGGTGGGCAGACAGCAGAATGTACTTGTCCTTCTCCAGTCCCAGACGCTCCAGCACGTCGCTTTTCTGGATCTTCTCCAGATTCATGTGCAGCACCTCCGCCATGGGAGAGCCGGTCTGGTAGGTGCGCTCCTTGGGTAGGCCAGTATCTGCCAGATACTTCCGGGCGAACTCGGAATAGCACATATTCACGTCAGAGATCACATCCACGATGCGACGGTTGGTTTCCTCGGGCAGGCACTCATCCTTGCAACGGTTGCCGGCCTCCATGTGAAACAGAGGAATGTGTAGCCGCTTCGCAGAGATGGCAGACAGGCAGGAGTTGGTATCGCCCAGCACCAGATAGCCCTCCGGCTGCAATTCAGACAAAAGTTCGTAGCTGCGCCCCAGAATGTTACCGCAAGTCACGCCCAGATTCTCACCAACCACGGGCACCAGAATGTCAGGACCATATTCGCCAAAGGTATTTTTCAGTTCGAAATCCTCCCAGAACACGGTGGAAAGGTTTCTGTCCCAGTTCTGATTGTAGTAGACCACGCAGCAGTCAAAGTATTCCCGGCAACGCTTGATAACCGCAGCCAGTCGGATAATCTCCGGACGGGTACCGCAACCAATCATGACCTTGGTGCGACCGTCGTTTTTCCATGTAAAATTGTGTTCCATATCATTCTCCTATTGACAACCACTATTCTTCTCTTACACCGGCTCGAAGAAGGTGTCCGGATGGTTCGGGTTGAAAATCTCGTTGCAGGTCATCACCGTCACCAGATTTTCCGTTTCGGACAGATTGATGATGTTGTGAGTCCAGCCGGGAATCATGTGGACAGCCTCGATCTTGTCTCCGGAAACCTCAAACTCTACCGTTTCCCCGGTGTTGATGTTACGTTCCTGAATCAGGCCGTGACCTGCCACCACGATGAACAGTTCCCACTTGGAATTGTGCCAGTGCTGTCCCTTGGTGATGCCCGGACGACTGATGTTGATGCTCACCTGCCCACAGTCAGCGGTATGGACCAACTCGGTGAAGGAGCCACGGTTGTCCACGTTCATTTTCAGAGCGTATTTAAATTTGTCTGTGGGCAGATAGGTCAGGTACAGGGAGTAAAGCTTCTTGGCAAAGGAACCATCCGGCATTTTCGGCATCATGAGCGTAGTCGGCTGTTCCTTGAACTCCTGCAGCAGATCTACGATCTCCCCCAGCGTGACCTTGTGGGTCACGGGAACACAGCAGTAGCGACCGTCTGCTTTCAGAACGGTTTCCACACCGTCAAATTCACAGTGCTGTTCCTTGCCCTCCAGCAGGTCAAACATTCCTTCTACGAGATCGTCAATGTACAGCAGTTCCAGCTCGGTGCTGCGGTCGTTGACGGTAAAGGGCTCATCGTTTGCCACTGCCCAGCAGAAAGTACTGACGGCACTGTTGTACTTGGGGCGGCTGTGGCCCATCAGGTTCACAAAGCGATAGACGGCAACCTTTGCGCCAGTTTTCTTGGCGTAGTCGAAGAACAGCTCCTCGCCAGCCTTCTTGCTGCGGCCGTACTCGCTGTTGCCGAAGCGACCAGCCAGGGTGGCTTGAATGGAACTGGACAGCATAATGGTTGCCTTGTTGCCATACTTTTTCAGGCAGTTCAGCAGGTCGGATGCAAAGCCGAAGTTGCCCTTCATGAAATCCTCCGGGTTTTCCGGACGATTCACACCCGCCAGATTGAACACGAAGTCTGCCTTCCGGCAGTACTCGTCCAGCTCCTCCGGGGCGGAATCCAAATCGTACTCGTAGATTTCTTCAATATTCAATGCCGGGCGGGTCTTGTTCTTGCCATCCCGGATGTTTTTCAGGTTGTTGCACAGGGCGGTTCCTACCATGCCCTTGGAACCTGTGACTAGAATGTTCATTCATTCACCTCTCCATGAAATGCGGTGCAGTCCGGAATGTCTGTACCCTCCGGCACGGTTGCATTATTGCTGATAGTGCAGTTGCTTCCAATGCGGGCAAAGTTTCCCACAGTTGCGCCGGTACGAACTACGCTGTTGGTATAGACCAAGGCGTAATCTCCTACCACTGAATCACAATGGATTTCCGTTCCGGCATTCAGCAGAACACCATTGCCGATGGACGCACCGTTCTGGATACAAGCGTTTTGCAGCATCACACAACCACAACCGATTTTTGCGAACGGACTGACGTAGGCGCTGGGCGCAATGATGTTGGGAAAAGCAAAGCCAAGTGCTTTTGCCTTTTCATACACCTGTGCCCGGAACTGGTTGCTGCCGATGCCCACCACCAGCAAGTCATATTCCTTCCGCAGCTCCGGCAAATCAGCAAGACCACCAACCACCGGAATGCCGCAAATCTCAGTACCCGCAGGCTGTCCATCATCCACAAAGGCACAGTCGTATTGGAGCATCGCCTGCTCCGCTACCATGCGCCCGAAGCCGCCAGCACCAACCAGCAACAGCTTTTCTTTAGACATTCGGAATGCCCTTCAGTGCGTTCTGGATATATTCGGTGGTCAAAATCTTCTTAACAGTGCCTTCCACATCCAAACGAGTAGTGTTATGGCTGGTGTAGGACTCGTCTGCCATGGTATGTACATCGCCGTTGACGACAAACTTATCATAGTTCAGGTCACGGTTATCCGCAGCAACACGGAAATAATGACCCATATCCTGACTGCGCAGACGCTCCTCACGAGTCATCAGGGTCTCGAACAGCTTCTCGCCGTGGCGAGTGCCGATGATGTTCGTACCGGTATCACCGAACAGCTGCTGGACGGCCTTTGCCAAATCGCCGATGGTGGAAGCATCAGACTTCTGGATGAACAAATCACCGGGATTTGCATGTTGGAAAGCGAACAAGACCAGATCCACAGCCTCGTCCAGGTTCATCAGGAAGCGGGTCATGTTGGGGTCGGTGATGGTGATGGGATTGCCAGCCTTGATCTGGTCAATGAACAGCGGAATGACGGAACCACGGCTGCACATGACGTTGCCGTAACGGGTGCAGCAGATGGTGGTGCCGCCACGCTCGGCAGCCACACGGGCGTTTGCGTAGATGACGTGCTCCATCATGGCCTTGGAAATGCCCATGGCGTTGATGGGGTAAGCTGCCTTATCGGTGGACAGGCAGACGACACGCTTAACGCCTGCGTCAATTGCAGCGTGCAAGACGTTATCAGTACCGATGATGTTGGTCTGGACGGCCTGCATGGGGAAGAACTCGCAGGAAGGAACCTGTTTCAAAGCGGCAGCGTGGAAGATGTAGTCAACACCGGGCATTGCGTCACGGATAGACTGGGGGTTGCGGACATCACCGATGTAGAACTTGACCTTCTTGGCGTTCTCCGGGTGCTTGGCCTGAAGCTCATGGCGCATATCGTCCTGCTTCTTTTCGTCACGGGAGAAGATACGAATCTCCTTCAGGTCAGAATCCAAGAAGTGCTTCAGAACGGTAGAACCGAAAGAACCAGTACCACCAGTGATCATAAGGGTTGCGTTATCAAATGCAGACATTTTAATTTTCCTCTCTTACTTTGCTTCAAGCGATTTCTTTATATCAGAAGAACAAATTCCCTCTGTTCTCTTTAAACGAACAACTCTTTTGTTGTGCTCTTCACACCACTGCTCTACCGCGTCAAAACGTCCACCACGGTGATCTTCACCAAGCGCAAGAATATCAAAATCAATTGTCCCTAAAAATTCAGGATCAACAGATTCATACACCACCACTTTGTCAACGATCCGCAATGATTCAAGCATTTCCACCCGTTCTGCGGTCGTATATAAGACCTTAGCATCCGGTTTATACTTCTTAATATAATCTCCGTCTTGAACGGCCACAATTAAATAATCTCCATAATTTTTGCACTGTTTGAACAGTCGCAGATGTCCCAAATGGAAGTAGTCATATACTCCAAATGTAAGAATTTTACTCATCATCATTTTCTTCTTTCATTTTTCAATATAAACAATAACGGATCGTATACTGTTGCATCAATATCATTCTTATACCTTTCATAAAAACAGGTATTCTGTACATCCCCAAATCACCGGGCACTTATTTGCGCGCGCAAGTTGTTGGAACGACCTCTCGATTTCGGGCGAATGCTCGCCCTGTTTCACCACCTCAATACACTCTCTCAAAAGTGCATAAAAAGCTCGTCCGAAATGGAATTTCACCTCGCATAGTTGCTTCTGTTAACTGCCACATTTCATCAAATTTTCCGATTCATTTTGAAGATTCCAGTAAAACCTCTTTACGCGTAATTATGGAACTCGACATTTCCTCACGCTCACTACCCTTTTACTTCTGGTATGCTTTATACATATGATGGGATACTCTTTTCTCTTCGGGAGGAAGTTGCATATAATCGCCGTAAAATGCGTTTAGCCATTTATCATATCCAACAGGTGCATTGTACTCTCTTCCCTCAAAAGGAACCTTTATGAATGAAGAAAAAACATCCTTTTCACAAACAATTCTGGGAACAGAAGTGAAATTTCCGACTGCCGATGTATTCGTATAAGCATATTTCTTTGAATTATCAACAATCTTTTTGGAAAAGTATCCTTTCGGGAAAATCTTCAAAACTTCAAAGCCAACCGTTTTTACAATGTCTTTTATAATTCCATGCGTTCCAACAACACCATTTTGAACAGCATTTAATTTTGTATACCAATCTCCTAGTTTGTACATTTCTGCAACTTTTTGGTTGCTTTCAGGAGCATTGTCATAGACAAAAACGTCAATATTCACACTGATCTTCATGCCGTTTTCATCTGGTTCATACAAAACAGTTTCCGTGTCCAGCACTTTTCCATAGGGGTAATAGAAACTATTGCCAAGCTCCCGGCAAATAAATTTATAGCGACCATTCGCTTGATTAAAAATATTCATAAATCGGTCAAAATCTGGCCGCAACATTCCAATATCAATATCATCATCCCAAGGAATATACCCTTTGTGGCGAATTGCGCCAAGTAATGTCCCGCAATCCAACCAGTATTGAATTTGGTTTTTCTCGCAAAAATCAGCAACGGTATTTAAAATGCCAAGCTGATAGATTTTTACTTCTTCTTCGTTAAGTTGTTTCATATGATTCTCCTTAATAGTCAATCAACTATTTGACCTTCTAAGTCTTGCATAATGGTTATCTCTTTTCTCTAGCGAATAGTTGCTAACCGATAGTTTTTCTAAATCTAAGCGAACGCTTGATGACGTGGCCTTATTTTGAATCTCAATTTTTCGAACTCGGTAGATTTTTCCGTTTAAATTTATAAGTGTGCCCTCACGGAGTTTAACAACGCTATTTTGCTTCTTTTCGACATGTGCAAGATTGTCATAATAACTTCCATAAAATTCTTGACTGGAGAAAAACATTTCAGGTGTAGCAACCATACCGGTAGAAATATTTGGCTCTTCCCACAAATCTTTTAGGGTATCTAGAAATTTTGACGGAGCTTTAAGATGATGCTCGAGAGTGATATAAAAATGTGAGAAATCTTTTTGCTCAATTATGCTAACGTGTTCTTGTGGGACAGGTAGATATTTTGTGGCGTCTGAATTTTCAGATTTTGTGTCATTTTGACTCTCTCTGTATATTTCTTTACTTTGTTCAATGGGTGTGTTTTGAGTGACATTCTCCATCTTGGTATGTTTTCTTTTCCATGCCAATCTTAATAGCAAAATCGCACCAATTAGGACATACCCAACTACAAGTGCTATTGCCCAGAGGCTTACATCAGAAAAGTTTGTGATAACTTTTTCAATCAACATACGGAGCGCACCTCCTTATAAATCGAAACTGCCGCACATAAAATCCAGGATAATATCCCAAATGCAAGAAGCAAAAAAGCACATGAGGTTTCCTCTCTATCTGACAATGGAACACCAATAAATGCACTACGGTACACTACTATATAATTTATAGCGAAAATAAAGAATGAAACCAAAAGCAATCTTTTCAAAAATCCGTGAATTTTATCGACCTGATTGTTTTCAAACAATGTCGGCCATACTATTCCACATACAAGTGCTCCAACTTCAACAAGTTCATTGCTGGAAGCTTTTCCGTAAACAAAATGAAAAACAAGAAACACACAAAATGTGCATCCTGAATACAAGAATGAGCGAGCCGCCCATATAATAAGCAATTTTGTTATATGAATTGCTCTTTGTAATGCCGATTCTACTTTATCGGTTTCTTTTGCATTCTTTTCCTCTACTTCCGTCACGATATCCTCCTGTTACTTCCCATATTGGCTTAGTAAAACTCTTTTCTATATTTCCAACAATACCATCCGCGGCTTGCCATAAGGACAAACTCCGTTACACAGCGGAATATTGCGATCCACATCACGGTAAAATGCCCCGTTGCAATCAGCAATAGCAGGCTTGCCACCTGAACAACGGCAGACAGAATTGTTGTTTTTGTCACCTGTGCGGCCTTGTCCAGTGCGCCCAATGTCGGCCAGCCCAGCACGATTCCCGGGAAACTGAAAATCAGTACTGGCACCAATGCACGGAACAGGGAAGTCGCTGCAACATACTGCTCACCGCCAACAATCTGAAGTGCATACGGAGCTACCGCAATTGAAAACGCACTGCCCGCGAATACAATGGGCATAAAAATCATCAGAAGCCGCTTGATAAACTTCCAGCTTTTTGTCTTGATCATCTCTGGGTAAATGCCATCCGTAATAGGGGTATACATCGTCTGCACCGCGCCAATTAGCTGCATACAGACACTCCAATATGCAACTTCCGTTGCTGGAAGGAATGCGCCAATCAGCAGCGTATTCAATGCACCAAATGCAGTTGTTGCCATGTTGGAAGCAAAATAGACAAACGAATTTTTTAGCTTTTTCCACGCTGTACTTACACCGGAAAAGTGAATCTTAATGTTTTCTTTCTTCAGTTCAACAAACACAAGGATAACAGCCACCAGCGAACCAACTGCATCCAGTAAGGGGACAAACAAAATGTCTTTATCAGAGTGGACAAAAACAAAAGTCAATGCTGTTGCGATGCCGCGCATAGTGACAAAGCGCAGCGTGATGACCTGCATTTTTTCAATACCTCGGAAGAAGTAATCAAACAGAAACACAGACAAAAACACTGTCACAAATGCCAACAGCGTATATCCGATGTTGGTGCGCAGCAGGGGAATCACCGCAGTCATTCCCAGCAAGGCAACAAAAGCCGCCGCCGCCAACAAAACGCGGGCAAGGAGAATGTCACCAACTTCTTTTTCCAATTTTTCGTGGTCGTTCTTCGCGTTTACAATATCCTTTGTGCCGGACAGCATAAAGCCAAAATCTACAACCAACTGCATATACTGCATTACAGCTTTTACATACGAAACCACGCCGTAGCTTTCTACAGAAAGCACACGGGTCAGATACGGCAATGTCAAAAGGGGAAATACGATTTTGGCGATTGACATACCATAGAGCATAATAATATTATTTGCTACTTTTTTCATAATAAGATTAAATCCATTACCTTTTTAAGTTTCATTCATACTCGCTATACACTTCACTTGCACAAAACCCAAACGAAAAAACGAACATAATGAGATAGTACGGACTTTCAAGTCCGACATTAACGCCAATCAAAACAATCGATGAAAAAAGCATGAATATAGCGCATCTTGAAATATCATTGCTCTTTTCGGAAATCTTTTCTATTAAATCGAAGATCATAACCAAAAAGAGAACAATGCCAACAATTCCAAGTCTAAACGCGATACTAACATATGAGTTATGAGGACCTGTTATAAAAAGTTTATCAAGGGTACTGTATTCAGCTGTTGCAGCAAATGGCCCGGATACAACACTTCCTAGATTTCCAACAAAGTTCTCTGTTGCGTAGGACGTTCCATAGCCCACTCCAAGGCCGTAGCTTTGAACCAATTGTGCTAGTTCATCTTTCCAATACAGTAATCTCCACCATGAATTTGCATCGAAAATATTAGTGAATAGACCTGACATTATAGGCAGAATAAAGATTCCAGCAATCATAGTTTTAAATGCAAGACCAAATATTTTTATCGCATTACGCTTATTTTTATAGAAGTATAGAAACGCATAAATCATTCGAATTAACATGTTTGTCATTTCTCCGCCAACTGCGATTGGCGAGAATAAGATAAGGAGCGTTTGTAGAAGTCCACTTTTGGTTCTTCGTATATCATTCCCCCACAATAGCAATCCAGCTAATATCAGTTCTGTTGGAACTGATATTGCAAATCTTTTAGAATAAATCATGCTTCCGATATATATGATCCAAAAGATGATATTATAATTTTTGTTCAAAAAATTCTTGAAATAATCTATGTTGTCCCTATCTTCCATTAAGAGAATTGCTGGTATGACAAACACATAATATGCTTGGCGTGGAATATATGCTTTTTCAAAAAAAAGGTCATCACTTGCAAATAATTTGTTCGTTCCTGCAAAGGACATCGCTATCATCATTAGTGCGTAGAGTTCAAATCCAATTATTGCCTTATTTATTTTCGTGAGTTGAATTACTCCCCAATGTGAATAGAGGTATTTGATATAAGCAACCACTAAAAAAAGCAATACAAGATAAAAGATTTGAATCCCGGCAATAGAGAATTTGACAAATGGCCCCCCAAACAGTGCAACACCTAGTACGCAAATATAAAACAGCGTCATTTTATTTCCTCAGAAAATTAAGAATTAAAAATCTCGAATTAGTTGTAAAATATCTTTTGAACAGCCTTTTTGGTTCTTTTATAAATCGATAAAACCATTCCATGCTAATATCCTGCATCCATTGAGGTGCTTCATCAATTACGCCAGAGACGACATTAAATGCTCCACCAACGCCAATCATAAGGCCGTTGATTTTCCCTTGCATTTTATAGCAGAACTCTTCTTGGCGTGGAGCACCCAAGGCGACCCAAACAATATCTGGATTGGTTTGATTTATTCGCGCTATGAGTGCATTCTCCTCTTCTTCACTGAGCGGACGAAACACGGAAGGCTCACATCCGACTACTTCAACCCATGGATACTCCTTTTTGATTTTCTCAAGAAGCGCATTTATATTTTCTTGCGTTGTTCCATAAAAGTAATGTCGGATTTTCTTTTCTTTCGACTCTTCAAAAAGCCTTCGCATCAAATCCGGTCCGGTGACACGATTCATCTGTGGAAATTTCTTTCTTCCAATTACAGAAAGTGGTTTCCCGTCTGGCACAGACAGCAAAGACTCCGCTTGCACCTTATAATATTGGGGATTATCATGTGCCATAACTGTCGTATGCACATTGGAAACACAGACGTAATTTCCATGTACAGCATCCCAATTGGAGAATAAAAAGGAAATACAACTCTCCATATTCACTACTGAAATCGGCACACCGATTATATTTACGCGTGTAGGAATATTCTTTAGTTTGTTACAATGTATCATATATTTTATTTAGTCTTTCATAGTTTGAAGCAGGTGTCTGGTTGCACAAGTAATAGTTATAAGCATTAAACGAAAATTTCGTTCGTTGTTCATAAACTGCATCCAACGCTTTCCTAAAAGAGCCCTTGACTTCAAAATCAAATAGAGTTCCTGCGTTTGATTTTGAAACTAAGTCGCCAGCATTTCCAATACTCGTTGATACGACCGGAACTCCCAAAGAGAAACATTCTGCAATATTCATAGGGTAGCCCTCATACCATATATAGGGCGTAATCAATGCGACTGCGGATTTTAAGGAATTGAATAATTCTTTTTGTGGACAGAATCCTTTCAAATGAATGTTCGGACATTTAGCTGCTAACTTTCGAACCTCGGCTGCGCACTCACCCTCTCCATAAACTTCAAGTACATAGGTGCCCGGCAGATTGATCCATTCATTAAGCAGTTTTAGTATTCCTTTTCCTTTATCAAGTCTTCCGGCATAAATATATGTTCTTACCCCCCCGAACAAATGTTCATATATATCGTTTTGGAGAACATAATTTTTATCTTTTGACAGTGTTTCGCTGTAATAGGCCAGTGCATTTTTCTGATATATTTTGTTGTTCTGCAAAACATCTTCAATAGCATTTATAAATGTATCGGGCTTGTCAGGTTCAAATGTTGTTCCACCTTTTGAATTGACAAGAATATCTCCTGCATTGCCTATATTTGTCGATACAACAGGGCAACCAATGGCCATTGCCTCTGCAAGAATCATTGGGAAGCCTTCATACCAGATACTTGGAAATACAAGTGCTGTTGCAGTTGATAAATCTTCAAAAATAGTTTTCTGTGGAGTAAATCCGTAAAAGGAAATATTCTCTTTCACATTTTCTTCAACGAAATTTTTGAGAGTTCCATCTCCATAAATGTGCAGGCAATAATCCTTAGGAAGCAACTTCCACAATTCCAAAAGGAGTTTTATTCCTTTGTTTTCTTCAAGTCTACTTGCAAAAATGAACACTCGCTTGTGTGCTCCTTTGCTTGGCTCCCCTTTTCTGCTTACAAAATTAGGTTTTACGAATACCTGATTTGAATTTATATCGATGAGTTTATCGAATTTACTTTTGTTGAATTCGGTCAAAAAGATATATGATATTTTTTTATAGATTCCTAGTTTTCTGTTAACCGTTAACATTGCTGCAACAATTATTGTTCCAACTGTAGAGTTTCGATAACATTTGTTTTTTATTGCTTCTTTGAAGTTTCCGTTCTCGCGGCACTTTTCGCACACCTTGCCTTTGCAGTAAAAAGACCCATTCGGGCAGAGAAGTCTGAAATTATGGATTGTCTGAACCACAGGAACTTTCATACTTCTTGCAGCATAATACACAGATGGCGAAATCAATGGAAACGTGTTATGGCAATGTACAACATCGATTTGTTCGTTCTTTATCAGTTTTCTGATCTCTATATAGGTTCTAAGAGACCACACTGTTGTAAAAGGCAAAAAGAGCAATTTCCATTTATCAGATTTCAACTCATCGTTGCTACGCGTATACTCTATTACTTCATGGCCATTATCTCGAAGCAGTTCTACTTCGTTTTTGAAAACCGTATGTTCTCCGCCACCTATTTGATAAAAATTATGAACCATTAAGATTTTTTTCTTTTTTCCCACGGCTATTCTCCCAATCTTTATGTAAGTTGATACCCCTTACTCCCCACGCCCCAGCAGGCACACCTTAAACGTCTTAAAAATAATTTTCCAGTCCACCCAGAAGCTGCGCTCCTTGACATACTTCACGTCCAGATCCATCCACTCCTCAAAGGAGAGGTCATTGCGGTGCGGGGCGATCTGCCAGTAGCAGCTCAGGCCGGGGGTCACATACAACCGCTGCTTTTCATAGTCGCCGTACTGTTCCACTTCGCGGGGAAGTGCCGGGCGGGGGCCAACGATGCTCATATCGCCCTTCAGGATGTTCCACAACTGAGGCAGCTCATCGAGGCTGGTCTTGCGGATAAATTTACCCACACGGGTAATGCGGGGGTCGTCCTTGATCTTGAACACAGGACCATCCATCTCGTTCTGATCCAGCAGGTCATCCAGCTTTGCCTCTGCATTGGGGCACATAGAGCGGAACTTATAGAACTTGAAGGGCTTGCCGTTGCGGCCAATGCGTTCCTGACTGAAGACAGGGCCAGCAGACGGGTCATCCACCACAATTGCGATGGCCGTAGCCAGCATGACAGGCGACAGCACCACCAGTGCCAGCGATGACAAGATTACGTCCTGCGTCCGACGCCCGATCCAGTACAGGCGATGGTCGCGCAGATTTTCCTTGCGGTTAACTTCAACTTCCTTATCGATTCCAACAGTATTCGTAGCCATTTTTTCTCCTCACATAAATCCTTGTCTATGCACTTCTTATCGTCATTCGTTTTATCGCAATTTCAGAAATAGTGTCCTATCAACACGGCATATTTGCGATATGCAGTTTGCGGATGCTGCTTGCGCATTAAAAACACAAACTGCTATAAAGTAATCCCTTTAACTCACACCGTTCCCGCAAGCACCTTCCTTTTAGATAACCGTTCCTCTTTTCCTAAAACCGGCAGACCGTTATTCCTGATCTCCGGGCAAGCAAAAGCCCTCGGACGACAGCTTCGCCCAAGGTCATTTCAAATGCAATGTGGCCGTAATGAAAACCAGAACGTCATGCTACAGCTCAAGCACCGCATGTGCATTGCTTCCAGTATGCAATATTTCACATTTTTGTAGAACCTCAACAATCCCACTTCATTTTCACCTTTGCGCATCACGCCAGCAAGGGAAACAGCAATGGACTTTTTATTTTGATCTATCATTCGGGTTTCCTCATGATCTATCATATGATTGTTCGCAAACAGACATAAGCCCACACGATTCACCTCCTTACCGCAATCAAGGCGTATCCTTCCATCACAAAACAGCGGATACTAGTTCTTCTACATGGCCGTCTGAATTCTCTTATTATTCTATCATGGTTATATCTGGGAATCAATAGAAATCCGAGGAAATGTATCCATCCATGTTTTAGAAAAAAATGCGATTTAGCCAGAACTTTTTTGCACATTGCCCAGTTTCGCATGAAAGCTCCAGATGAAATCATCGATGGACAAAATGTGTGGTCATATAGTTGTCCAAGGCGTTGGAGAGTGCAGTCAGGTGTGATAGCCGCTCCGATGTAATGACAGCCGTTAAATAGAACGCGCCCCTCGCACTGAAAAGCCGGTTTATGCCGTCACATTGATCAGGAGTTCTGACGAGGCATATCGCACAGTACTACATAATTTTTACTCTCTTCCCTGCTGCCCCTATTATATATAGGTATAACTTGCATCCCGTCACTGCAGCTACCACCTGCTCTGGGCTAGGCTATTTTTGCGCTAAAAAGGCCCCTGCCGATCACATTTCTGTGAAAGACAGAGGCCGATTTTACAACAACGAATCCGTCATCGTCTGATAAACGCTGTCTGCATTTTGCTCTACGCTCTCATTTATAATCTGCACCAGCATCTCCGAAAGCGCAGTTCGTTCGCCCGGAGCGGTGTTCAGCACGATATCCTGCAGAATGTCCCTCAAGATTTTTTCCCGGTCTGGGGAGATAAGACAACTCCGCTGTCCTAAGGAAAGGGCGCCCGCCTCTGGATTTTTAACCACCCCGCCCCCTGTTGCGCCGGTTCTTGCGTAGAGGGTCTGCAAAACATACCCCTGTACACTCATGTTTTCGGCTGCAGCAGACTGGCGGATTATTGCCCCCATCTCCTTGGAGGGTCGAATCATGATGTTGTCCTGGCGCCGATTATATTCTATATTTGCCCTGCTGTGCGCTTCTTTTGTTGCCATAAATACACCTATTATAGTAAATTTTTGCAATGCCAGTTAATTGGCATCATTGTACATTTTCCGCAGAGATAAACCAGTTAACGTTGTTTATTGTGTCAATAGACACGTATCCAGTTAACTGGTATACTCATGCCATCGGGAACACCGGTTCTCACATCCGACCATTCACCCAACGATTTGAAGAGAGGTACGCACATGAGTATCAACGTTTTACTGACCCTTGTCGAGCAGTACAAGGAGGCCGCCCAACTGATCGAGGCTGCACAGGCTGAGCAGGAGCAGCTGAAGCTCCAGATCCGCGAGGCACTGTCTGAGCGCTCCACCAACTATCTGGAAGTGGGCTGTCACAAAGTCCGCCTGTCCGATTTCTCCAGCACCCGGCTCGACAGCAAAGCCATCAAGGCCGTAGCGCCCGACCTGTACGACCAGTACAGCAAAACGGTCACCGGCACTCGCCTGAGCATCACCTGACATCACCCGAAAAAAGCCCCATACAGCGCCTACCGTCCAAAGTTTGCGCTGTACAGAGCCCACAACACCCGCCGGGGCGGGCTACACCAATATTATACCTGTCCCGGCCTTTTTTATCAAGAGGAAGGACCGAAAAATCATGAAACAGACTGTCAAAACCTCCCGCGCTGCTGGTCAGCTGGAAAAGATGTTCCGCGAGCTCAACAAGCACTACTTTGCAGGCAAGCTGCCCGAGCCCATCATCAGCCTGAAAAAGACCCCGTCCGCCTATGGTCATATCACCTGTTCCAAAGTTTGGCAGGCAGGCGGCGAAAACAAGTACGAGATCAATATTTCATCGGCTACCCTTGACCGCCCCATCGAGGAGACCGCTTCCACCCTGCTGCACGAGATGGTGCACGAGTACTGCATGGAGACCGGCATCAAGGACACCAGCAACAACGGGGTCTATCACAACCGGCGCTTTAAGGAGCAGGCCGAGGCACACGGCTTGACTGTCGACCACCACGAAAAGTACGGCTGGACCATCACGAGCCCGTCTGAGGAGCTGTTGGACTTTATCATCTTCCAAGGTTGGCAGGATATCCAGATGGGTGAGCGGCTGGCATGGTCGGATATGGCAGGCACCGGAGCAGGCAGCAAGGCACCCGGCAGCAGTCAGACCGGCGCACCCAAGCCTCCCAAGGCAAAGAGCAGCACCCGGCGGTGGGTATGTCCCAAGTGCGGTACCATCATCCGGAGCACCAAGGAAGTGCGGGTCATCTGTGCGGACTGCATGGAGCTGTTCGTGAAGGCTGACTAATCACAGCAAGACAGAGAGCGAGGGCACGAGTGAGAGTAGTGCTATATATAAAATTACAGGAGGCTCCTCATGGATACTTATAAAATCGCTATTGACACCTTTCTTGCCGAGACATCCGAGTGCAAAGCCAGTGGGTGCGCCGTTTTTTCCGGGGCAGACATCGCGTTCCAAGACATCCAGTTGCACACGCACCGGAACAAGTCAGAGCTGCATTTCATGGCCGGACACACCATGCTTTCCATCCCCCTTGCCAGCATCCTGAGTATTGAAAAGCTGGTATTGCGGGATATCCCGACCACCGAGTATGAGATCATCACCAAAGAGGGCGGCACCGTTACCCTTGACGTTGTTTAAAAGTGCACTCGTAAAGACAGAGATTCGCCGGGCTGTGAGAAGACGCCCATTATTTAAAGGAGAGCAGCTATGACCATTATATCAGAACGTTTGCAGCACCTGCGCCTGACGCACGGATATACCCAGACCGAGCTTGCCCGAACCATGGGTGTGACCCGCCGGGCAGTCTACGCATGGGAGCACGACAAATGCCCCGAGATCCCTCATCTGATCCAGCTCGCCCAATTCTATCAGGTGTCGACCGATTATCTGTTAGGGCTAACCGAGTGAGGTGTCCCCGCCACCGGACGCCTTACCGGAGACTTTTTGCCTGCTATAGTGCGGTCAACCATCAGTCCGCGCGACGGCAGCCACAACGCTCCATATTTTTAACAGCACACTTGTAAGTCCATCTTATCGGACGCACTGTTTGGTAGACTTCAGGTACAGCAAAAGCAAACACACTTCAAAATACAGGAGGAAACTATTATGGCAGGCGCTTTTTCGTTATTTTTAGGCATGTTGGGTCTTGGTGCAGCTGGTGCAGTCAGCGCGGGACAGAACGCAAAAATCAAGAAGGCAGATTATCAGTATGGCGAGGAGCACGGCCTCCATGGCACCTCTGAGGTCCTGCAAATGCGGGAGCGCGTGCGTAAAGAATGGTGGAGCATCTGCGGCAAAACCTACAACGCATGTGAGCGGCCTGCATCGAGTTACGGCGACCTCAGCAGAACCCCGTGGTGCTATCTGAAAAAGCGCTGGTTCATTGATCATCTAAACAAAAAGGGCATCCCTTATGATGATCTGGTCGTGGATGATGTTACTGGCGTTACCTTCTACGAGAGCCAGAAAAGGACGTCCCAAGCATATATGAGAAAGCTGCGGTAATAGACATCGCGCCCATCGTCACCACTTCTATCAGCAGCAGGAGGTAAGCTTATGGCTGAAAATAAAATCTTGGTGCAAATTATCGATCATAAGAACGGAAATTCCGTGCTGGGACAAGACTACTTTGAATCAAGAGAAAAAGCAGAAGAATTCAAGCGGATCTCAGACCGCGCGTATGGCAAACTTCTTGGTGAAGGTCAAACCAGAATCACCACTGAGATCATGGAACACTGATACCAACCGCCATTTCCTATAGCAGCAACAGAGCTCTGCCGTTCAGACACGAGTAGCAGGGCTCTTTTTTGCGGTATTCGGTCAGGAAGTGTACTTGAAGAGCGGCGTTTAATATCAGACAGCACACATCCCCAGCAGATTTTCGGCTCGATTATTATTTTCACCACTTTTGAGCATATCTATTTGTGTCGTGAAATGCGACGGAATTACAGTACGCATCCCCTAAAATAAGGCATCCTTCCCCAGATTACAGGGGAAAAAGGAAAGCCGGAAATGCCCCCTGAAACATGGTAGCGGTATAAGGTCGTGATTTGCGACCTTTGGAGAACATAGAGGTCAGAGCGCAATTTCACGCACACCCACTTTGAGCTACGGGTGACATTTTGGGCATCCACCTATAGGGTCTCATACGGCGATTCCATCAGCGCCAACAAGGAATATCTTGACGCATTGAGCTCGTCCCTCAACTTGAGGGGTGAGCTTCTGAATGCTGAACGATTTGTTCGATGTTGTATAGGCATTGTCTTGAATGGTCCATTTTTGGCAGCTTAAAATTCAGCCACGAAACGGTGTCCACAGTGCAGGCATTCTTATATTATACGGTAACACGATATATTCCGTTCGAGATATACTTTTTAATTGTATCAATCCAGATAGGACAACAGCTTGTGATACCATCCGCCGGGCAAACGCTTACCAGAGGCCACACAATCCACACTGCACCACTATTTCATCAGATCATACACAGCCACAAGCACTTATTTACCAATCATCGACAAATTCCTATTGATCAGATACCAAGCCACAGTTAAACAGTCCACTTTAATTCTTGCTGATAATTCTTGACCTGCTTGTAGCCAAACGATTACCATCGTTCTTTTTTGCTCCAAAGAATCTACGATCAGCTCGCATTTGCTCACTGATCTCAATTCATTTGTCACAAAATAATCAATAAGTATAGAATTAATATGGAATAAATCACCGCTTAAAGATTCACATTTTATAATATAAAAAGTGAAAATTTGAGCGGTAATCATGTATGTAATCTGTGCAGTATCCAGAATCTCACGCGTTCATTTGTTCCAATCCATTTTTGTACAGATTCTACGAAAGCATTGTAATCCTTCAATCTGCTATTGATTACCCTTAATTCAGGTATATTTTGATTCTTATGCCGATCTTTTGGATTTGCGATGCAGCCTCTTTCTACGAGTTCTTTGCGCATGATTTCCCAAGGAATTTTGTCTTCTAGATGCTCTTCAATATAGTCCTCCAGCTCTTTGAACCGTAGCGGTTCGATTTTGCTCAGAAGCGCATCACTTTCTGCAACAGCATACAGCATCCCCCATTGATAGCCTTTTTCCATCATCAGTTTGAGCGCATCCATTTGAACGAGGTATTGATGTTCTGCGCGGCGTCTCCACTCCCAGCCATTACCATATTCATCGCGGTTGACCGTCTGGCTGTATTTATCCAGCATCTTCACAATACCCGGCTTATGCAGGTACTCTTGCCACACCTCCGGATCAGATTTTCCATCTTTCCATTTCTTTGCTGGCTCCAGCTGTCTTTTTCTGATATGTTCGCGTTCCTGCTTGATCCTGTCGTGGCTGTAGCCTTTAAAGTACACTGCGCAGGTGTCCTGTTTGCTTACCGGCCGCTTTCGCCCCAAGATCTGTGCGTTTACGATCGGGTCCCACAGTCTGCTGATGATACAGATCAATTCCGGGTCTTTGATGTTGACACCATTGTAAAACACGGTCGTCACGATTGTAATCCTCTTGTGCAGTTGACCATCCTGCAGCACTTCTTCCAGCCAATCAAACTCTCTTGCTTCCGGGCGATAGGGCGAGCATGCCGTGGCGATCTCACCTGCAAACTCGTCTTCTAATTCTTTCACCAGTTTTTTTAATCTGCTCATCCGATCGACGAATACCAGAACCTTCCCCCGCCTTGCTTCCTGTCGGATTATTTTGATTTCCTCAGCATCTGTCCAATAAAAGACTGCACGCTCCACATAGCTGTAGTCCGACGGGATATGATAGTAGTTCTCCGGCAGGACCTCATTTGTCTCATCCCGCCAACGGTGAAAGAACGGATGTGCGGTTGCGCTCATAAAAATTACCGGGCGATACTTTGTTAGTTCGTTCAGCGTCACATAGGAAAGGTCGATGTATTTATTGATAGCTGCATCCGTTAGCAGATAATGGTATTCGTCCGCCACTATGTAGTTAAAGCTTTTGAAGTAGTTCATTGCCCCCTTCGGGTTGCCCTTGCAGAACGACTCCATCCACTGATAGGTCTCTACCCGGATCGTATCTTTATATTTATTCGTTACTCTGATTTCGTAAACGATCTGCTGAAAGTCATGATCCCAACGCCCAACCTTCTCTTCCGTCCTTCCAAGCCGCTCCACCTCCTGTTGGATCTCATTTCTCAGGGGGACACGATTGCAAAGATATATAATTTTCCAGTGCTTTTGATATGCCCATGGCAGCAGAACATTCAGGATAAAGTAGGTCTTCCCGGAGTTCACGCCCGCATCAAAGACTATTCTGGTACCGTCACGCCAATTTTTAAAGTTCTCCTTCACAAGCTCCGTGATGCGTATCCGCTTCGGCTCGCTGGCCATCTCCGGGATCACTGTCGGTTCCGCCGGGAGCAACAAAGCGCCCTCTCCCTGTGGAATAGACGTTTCTTTCGCTACAGTCACTTCCACCTCTGGCACTTCCTCTGCCTCCCGTCCAGTACAGCACTTCTCCTGCAGCTCGGTGGGCTCTGGCGTCTGGGGACTGGATATCCCCTCTGCCTCTGCTTCCGGCTCTGCTGCCTGTCTGGTGGGCTCCGGCTCTGCGTTCAATTGTTCCAGCTCTGCAATCGCTGCACGGGCGCTTTCTGTCCATTCCCGCTGCTCTTCCTCGGTCAATGGGTTCTCCTTGCAGTTGCGTAGATATTCCTCATATTCGTGGGTTCCGTTCTGTTCATCCAAAAGCTTTAAGTAGAAGCCGTCAAAGGGCAGTTTCATTTTTATATGTTACACTTCCTCTATAATAATATAAGGCGCACAGCCCAGCCATCTTGCCAGACCATGCGCCGGTTTGTCAGTGTTTTCCCAGAAAAACTGGTTAAATGCTTCGTTTTGTGGTATTACAGGGGCGGGAAAGATCAACGCACACTATTCCTGTCACCATCACCGCTTTGCCTGTTGCGATGAAGAACTCGTAAAAATCGAATGGTTTTATAACTGATACATCAGTGGCTTGTGTTCAAGGCAACACAAGTCCCCTTTTTATCTTGTTTTAGGGACAGGAAGCAAGTTTATGCATATTCGTTGAAAATTTCACGTTTGTGTGATACAATGTATTTTAAATGGAAGGAGGAAATCGCTATGGCTGTAACCTACAAAAAATTATTTCACATATTGATAGACCGCGGTATAACTAACGCCGAGTTAATGGAGAGGGCTGGCTTTAGCGCAAATATTATTACCCGTATCAAGCATGATCATTATATATCTCTCGATAGTATTGAGAAAATTTGTAAAACTCTAAATTGTGGAGTTGATGATATTTTAGAATTTACAGATGAGGAGAAATAACGATGGCATCAAAAGCTACTGTTCAGTCGGTAGAACCGAATATTGCTGATTTAGTGAATGGCTGGCTCAAATCATATAAAGTGGATTATAAATTGGAGCAGGAATCCTTAAACACTGAAATCGACCAAGCCTTGAATGATTATTTTTCCAAGAGTGGCGGAAAGGGCGGCAATCGACCTGATGCAAAACTACTGTTACTGGCTAATGATGGAAATACTATCCAATTTTGATTGAGTATAAGGGATACAAAGATAAGCTTATCAAACTGGACGCCGAAGGAAATGTTGCTAACAGAACTGCCAAGAACCAGCCGGATTTTGCCGCTATCAATTCCTATGCTGTAAATGGCGCGGTTCACTATGCCAATGCGGTTCTGCACTACACGAGTTATACCGACGTTATTGCTATCGGCGTCACCGGCTACAAGGAAACCAGTGGAAAGCTCAACCATCTGATTGGTGTGTACTACGTTTCCAAGAACAACTTTGGTGTTGGGCAAAAGGTTGATGAATATACTGACCTCTCCTTCTTGAAGAAAGAGCACTTTTCTGCATTTATCGAAAAGGTCAAACAATTATCGCTTTCTCAGGACGAAATTGAAAAGCTAAAAGAACGTAGAGAGCAGGAAATTACTGCAAGCCTTGTCAAGCTGAATAACGATATCTTCAAGAGTGAAAAAGGTTTGAGTGAAAACGACCGTGTCTATCTTGTTGTTGCCTCTATTATGGCTACCCTTGGTGATGTGGAGAACAACGTATATCCGCTTACCAAAGCTGATTTGAAGTCGTCCAATGAAAGAAACAATACGGACGGCGATATCATGATTCGCAAGATCGAGTCCTTTCTCGATGCCAAAAAACTTCCCAAGGACAAGAAAGACCTGATTGTGCGAACTTTGCAAAACACACTTACTACTGACAATATTAACAAAGTGGACGATGGCGAAAGTCAGTTAAAGCGAGTATTCATCAAGATTGTTGATGACCTTGGTGTTTACTATAAAATCGGCTTGAATACGGATTTCACCGGAAAGCTATTTAATGAAATGTATTCATGGCTTGGGTTCACGCAGGATCAGCTCAATGATGTGGTTTTAACACCGCCCTATGTTGCAACGCTTCTGTGCCGCCTTGCAAGAGTGAATAAAGACTCCTTTGTGTGGGACTTTGCCACAGGTTCGGCTGGTCTGCTGGTAGCCGCCATGAATGAAATGTTGGCTGATGCCAAAAAGAAGATCAAGTCCCCCGAAGAGCTGGCACGCAAGTCAGCAGAAATCAAAGCAAATCAGTTGTTAGGTCTGGAAATCCTGTCCAATGTTTATATGCTTGCTGTGCTCAATATGATTATGATGGGTGACGGCAGCTCGAACATTTTGAACAAGGACTCTTTGAAGTTTGATGGTCATTATGGCTTTGGCAAAACAGACGAAAAGTTCCCTGCGGATGCGTTTATTTTGAACCCACCCTACTCTGCAGAGGGCAACGGTATGGTCTTTGTTGAAAAAGCTCTGTCTATGATGAATAAAGGCTATGCAGCTATTATCATTCAAAACTCGGCAGGCTCTGGCAAAGCAGCAGAGTACAATAAACGAATTTTAGAGCACAGCACACTTCTTGCAAGCATCAAAATGCCGATAGACTTGTTTATCGGAAAATCAAGCGTGTTGACCAATATATACGTTTTCCGTGTTGGTGAAGCCCATCAAAAGGATGATGTAGTTAAATTTATCGACTTCTCCAACGATGGTTACACCCGCTCTGACCGCAAAAAAGCAAGCAGAAATTTGTTTGATACCGATCGGGCGAAAGAGCGCTATCAGGAAGTTGTAGATTTGGTTCGTTTTGGAAAAACGAAACTTAATATTCTTACAGAAAAAGAATACTACGAAGGGCATATCGATCCAGAAAAGGGCAACGACTGGAATCAGACAGCTCCAATCGATACAAGACCTACACTGGATGATTTCAAAAAGACAATCAGCGATTATCTTGCATGGGAAGTATCAACGCTTCTGAAAAATCAGCCCACGGAGGACGACCGCCTGGGAAAATAGAAGCCTCACTTAACGAAAAGCTGCAAGCGGTTAAGTGGGGCGAATATAAGCTTGGCGATTTGTTTAAAATTGAGAGCACATTGAGCTTCAATACAGACAGGCTTGTTTCTGGTAATGAATATGATTATGTAACACGTACATCGTTGAACCAAGGCATTTTAAAATCAACGGGATTTGTTAATAGAGAAAATATCAATCCTGCTGGCACATGGAGTTTGGGACTTCTACAAATGGATTTCTTCTACCGCAGAAAACCTTGGTATGCGGGACAGTTCGTAAGAAAGATTATTCCTAAAATAGAAATAAAAGGTTCTGCTGTGCTGTTTTTCTCAACATTGCTAAACAAACAAAAGCCAAAATTGTTGTCCGTACTTGTTCGTGATGTTGACAAGGTTTTTTGTTCAACAAAAATCCAACTTCCCATTAGGAACGGCAAAATCGACTTTGATTTTATGGATTCGTTCGTCGCTGAGCTGGAAGCTCAGCGGGTCGCTGAGCTATCCGCTTACTTGACAGTAAGCGGATACGACAATTACGAATTGTCGGTTGAAGAGCTTGACACTCTTCGAAACTTCAGTGATCAAAACGATAATGATTGGGGTACATATACGATAGGAAATCTGTTTGAAAAAGTTGAAACCAAGAAATTGCCTTACAAAGCCAAGGAATTGCCTAAGCAGCCCACGGATGATTATATTCTGCCCTGTCTGACTTCAAGCTTCCAAAATCAGGGCTTGAACTATTATGCACCCAAATCCGGGGCAACTGTATTGAGCAATGTGATTTCTATTCCTTCCAACAGCGATGTCTACAGAGCATATTATCAAACAAGAGATTTTACCGTTTTGTCCGATGCTTATGCGATTCGGTGGAAGGACAAAGAAATTGAACTTTCCCCAAATCAATACCTGTTCATGGTCATGTGCATTAACAAGGTAACCGACCTGCCTATTTATTCTTATAAGAACAAACTTGGTGGTTGGAATGTTGTAAAGAACAAGAATATCAGATTGCCCGAGAAGGATGGCAAAATTGATTTTGCACTTATGGAAACTTTCATATCTGCTATCAAAAAGCTGACGATCAAGGAAGTTGTTCTTTACAGTGACCAAAAAATCGCATCAACCAAAGAAGTTATTTCAAGAACCGACCAAATAAATCATTAACTCAAAAGCGATCAACCGTAAAAAGTTGGTCGCTTTTGTTTTATCATCATACAGCAGACTTGACCCCATATTCCAGCAAAAACCGGGTCGCAGCCTTATAATTGCGCAGGGATCCTTTAGCCAGATGGCGGCATTCACAGTCGTAGATAAATTCATCGCGGAGATCTTTCAAACACATAAAAAAAACACCCTTTCCTTCATGGCGGACCACAAAAGAAAGGGTGAAAAATTGCTAGATAAGCTTATCGTACCAAATCAAGCTTGTTCGTAGTTGAGCAAGACAAACTCCGATAGACAATTCAAGCACTTTTGAGCGTAGGAACGCAATTAGCAGTTCTCAGCGAAGTACTTAAT
>OGCQ01001261.1_pt1 | contig 32037 bp, 30 predicted proteins | sample 1570161 | NCBI WGS metagenome assembly OGCQ01 (sample SAMEA4384402, study PRJEB24528) | human gut metagenome
CCATAAGTGACATACAAGATGCACATGTTGAAGCCATTGATGTAGAACCATTAGACTCGAATGTCTCTGATACAGCACGTATTGCATATGGGAATTCCTTTTCTGAAGGAAGTACTGGAATAAGTGCTCTCTCGGCTAAAGCTCCGTGTCCAATCTCTCTACGTCCTGGTCCTCTTGAAGGCTTTGTCTCACCTACGGAGTATGAAGGGAAATTGTAGTGATGTATATATCTCTTAGTTGTAACATTATCATCAAGTCCATCCACCTTCTGTGCTTCTGATAAAGGAGCAAGTGTTACAACGTCACATATCTGTGTCTGTCCTCTTGTAAACATAGCAGAACCATGAACTCTAGGAATGATATCAACCTCTGCTGAAAGCGGTCTTATCTGGTTGATTGCACGTCCATCAGGTCTCTTATGGTCTTTTAAGATCATCTTGCGGACAGTCTTCTTCTGATACTGGTAAAGAGCTTCACCAAGTAATGCAAGATATTCTTCATTATCAGCAAATGCTTCTTTCATCTTTTCCATTATCTCATCAATGTTCTTATCTCTTGTCTGCTTGTCATCTGTGAATACAGCAACTTCCATTTCTTCTGGAGATACTACCTGTTTCATAGCTTCAAACATCTCTGCTGGAATAGCACAGCTCTCATATGAGTGCTTTTCTTTTCCAACTTCTGATACAATCTTCTCAATAAATGCAATGATTGTCTGGTTGATATCGTGAGCCATATATATAGCTTCAATCATCTTGTCCTCTGGAATGATATTAGCACCGGCTTCAATCATAATAACCTTCTGCTTAGTAGAAGCTACTGTAAGCTGAAGATCACCTTCCTGCCACTGAGCCTGTGATGGGTTAATAATGAATTCTCCGTCAATCATACCAACCTGTGTCATAGCACAAGGACCGTCAAATGGAATATCTGATATACAAGTTGCAATAGAGGCTCCAATCATAGCAACAAGCTCTGGACGGCACTCTGGATCTACTGCCATAACCATATTATTAAGTGTAACATCATTACGGTAATCCTTAGGGAATAAAGGTCTCATAGGTCTGTCTATTACTCTTGATGTAAGAATAGCATTCTCAGAAGCCTTTCCCTCTCTCTTATTAAATCCGCCAGGTATCTTGCCTACGGCATACATCTTTTCTTCAAATTCAACACTTAATGGGAAGAAATCAATTCCTTCTCTTGGCTCCTTAGATGCAGTAGCTGTTGAAAGTACCACTGTATCACCATAGTGCATAAGAGCTGCTCCGTTAGCCTGTGCACATACTCTGCCGACATCAACTCTTAATGTTCTGCCAGCTAATTCCATTGTGTACTGTTTAAACATAAATTTCCTCGTTTCCGCCTGTTATGGCTTGCTTAATTGTATTAACAGAAAGTCCGAAACAACTCAAAAACCCACTTAATTAAGTACGCTTTTGAGTGGTCTCGGTGAAATCTTTCTGTTATTAGCTTAATAATAAGTAATTACTGCCTGATTTGCAAGCATATTACCAAAAGAAAAAGGCGAAGTTATACAACTCCGCCATAAATAATTAATTACTTTCTGATTCCTAAACGTTCGATTAAGTTTCTGTAACTTTCGATGTCGTTCTTCTTTAAGTAAGAAAGTAAAGCTCTTCTCTTACCAACCATCTTTAAAAGACCTCTTCTTGAGTGATGATCCTTCTGGTTAATCTTTAAATGTTCTGTTAATTCAGCAATTCTTTCTGTTAAGATTGCAATCTGAACTTCTGGAGAACCTGTATCTCCTGCTTTTCTTCCGTAATTAGCAATAATTTCTGCTTTCTTTTCCTTAGATATCATTGTTGATTCCTCCTAAATATTAATCACCTGCCACCAAGCCTGGGGTCGGAGTGTCCCGTATCTGAGTGACGGCTCATACGTTGATAATATATCATAACACCAATATGAAATCAAGTGGATTTACAAAATAATTTCAAGATTTCAAGACATTTTCAAAATTTAATTTTATCAAAATCACTTCAAAAATATCTTTTCAAAAACAATCTCAAAATATTTCCATTTATCTTTTATTGTATAAGAAACATCTCTTTAGCAAAGCTTGCATCACTTTCCATCTGCTTCTTTAATGCCTCAACATTTTCAAACTTCATTTCCTGCCTTAAGAAATGATAAAGTGCCACCTCAACCCTGTTTCCGTATACATCTTTATCAAAGTCAAATACATTAGTCTCAACGCTCACTTCATATCCATCACTTATTGTCGGCTTAGTACCAAGATTAGTAACACCATAATACCAGACACCATCTATTAATATTCTGGATGCATATACTCCGTTCGGTGGAAGAAGCTTAATCTCTGTAGGATATACATTAATGGTAGGTATCTCTAACTTCCTGCCAAGCTGGTTACCCTTGGCAACAATTCCTGTTATCGAATAAGGTCTGTTAAGGAGCACATTGACTGTCTCCATATGACCTAACTTTAATTCTTCCCTTACATATGTACTGCTTATATCTTTATCCTGAAACTTCTCTTTCTCTACAACAATGGTTTCATAGCCATATTTAGCTGCATTACTTATAAGAAATTCCACATTGCCGCTTCTATCCCTGCCAAAGCAATAATCAGTTCCAACGACAATTACCTTTGCTTTCAATTTATTAATCAATATATCACTTACGAATTCTTCTGGTTCCATATTCATAAGTGTTGTAGTAAATGGATACTCAACCTCGACATCTATTCCATAATTCTCGCATAACATTCTTCTCTCCGAATTAGTAGATAAAAAATGCTGGTTCTTCTGAGGACAGATACTAAGCGGAATTCTGTCAAATGTAAACATAACCGACAAAAGTCCCTGTTCCTCTGCTTTCTCTTTAACTATGGATATAAGCTTCTGATGTCCAAGATGAACACCATCAAACTTGCCAAGCGTTACAGCGCTGGACCTTTCCAGCTTGAAATCCTCCGTTCCGTGTATGTATTCCATACTGGTCTACACCGCCTTTCAGGTACATCATTTATCCTTCATAAAACATCTTCTCAAGGACAAACTGTCCCGCAATATACTGATATATGCCAACAAATGTATTGCCAGAATCATATATCCTGAATTTCTCCATATCAAGAAACTCACAATCTTCATTAACAACCGCTTCTAAAGGAAGCTTATTGCCATTATACAAAAGCTTGTTGTAAGCTTCATCTACTGTAAGTCTGGTATATGACGGAAACATAGAATCAATGCTGATAATATGTTCTTCCATCTCTCCCTTAATCATATAAGCTGCTATCTGATTAAGTGTAAGAGTATCATCAATAAGAAAATCCCCCACTCTTGTTCTTATAAGCTCCATCATACAAGCTCCACAGCCAAGTTTCTCTCCTATATCCTGACACAACGTCCTTATATAGGTTCCTTTGGAGCAGTCTACAGTAATTGTAACCGTCTTAATATCATCTTCAAGGTTAATATCATTAACCCTCAAAGAATTAATCTTTATATGGCGCGGTTTTCTCTCAACCTCCACCCCTGCTCTTGCAAGCTCATAAAGCTTCTTTCCATTAACCTTAAGTGCCGAATACATTGGGGGAATCTGATCATATTCTCCCTCAAAGCTGCTGCAAACTTCCAATATCTGTCTTTTAGTGACATTAACCTCTCTTGTCTTAAGAACAGTTCCTGATGTATCCTGAGTATCAGTAACTGTACCAAGAAGCATTACAGCCTCATAGGTCTTAGTCCAGTCTGTAATCATGGAACACAGACCCGTTCCTTTACCAAGACACACCGGAAGCACGCCAACTGCATCAGGGTCAAGTGTACCGGTATGACCTATTTTTTTCATATGAAGAATTCCACGAAGTTTTGCAACCACATCGTGTGATGTGAAACCTTTTTCTTTGTATACATTAATAATTCCGTTCATACCAACTTAACCTTTCTTAGTGATTACTCCTGTGCATACTGCTGTTCAATCATTTCGCCTATTCTGTTGACGATTTCATATACAGTGCCTTTAGCATTAAAGCCGGCAGCCCTTATATGTCCGCCGCCGCCAAAGCAGGCAGCTATCCTGCTTACATCAATCTCTTTCTTAGAACGAAGACTTACCTTATATTCATTCTCACCTGTTTCATATAAGAATATTGCAACTTCAACTCCATCCGTAAGCCTTAACTGTTCAATAATTCCTCCGAGCTCTCTGCCAGTAACTCCATAGAAATCCATTTCATCTCTTGTCACGCTTGAGAATATACATTTTCCGTCATAAAAAAGCACGCTTTCAAGAAGCGCCCTTCCAAGAATCTGGTTCTGTACATAAGACTTCTTATAAAAGCTATTATCTATTATATCAGAATAATCTATTCCCATCTGCATCATCTTTCCTGCTATCTCCATAGTGTGGAGTGATGTGCAGCTATATTTGAATACACCTGTATCGTGTATAATACCTGTGTATATACATTCAGCAGTATTCCTGCTTACTTTACCGGCATCAAATGTGTCATAAAGCACTTCACACGCTGAACTCGCTGTTGGAATAACATTATTAACATCTGCAAAACTGTCATTACTTATATGATGATCTATACATATAGTCTTATCCGCATTCTTAAAGCCGTCTGCGAATGGCTCTATTCTGTCTATTGAACTGCAATCAAGAACAATAAATGCATCAAACTTCTTATCCGGCTCAATAACATTTTTTATAGCATCAAAACCATTAAGATATGATAATTTGTCTGATGGCTGTTCAAGATAAACATTTACATCTATATCTGGTGCATTATCCTTTAAATAATTATACAGACCAAGCACTGAACCTGTGCAGTCACCATCTGGTCTTATATGCCCTGTTATACCAACTACTTTTGCAGCACCTAACTCTTCAATAATATTCATACATTACACCTTCTTACTTATTATGACTATCACTATCTTTCTGTGTAACTTCGTCTATAAGCTTAGACATATTAATTCCGTACTCAATTGACTGGTCAAGAATGAACTTGATTTCTGGTGTATTTCTTAAATTCACTGTTCTAGCAAGTTCTCTTCTTATATAGCCTTCCGCACTCTTAAGTCCTGTAATAGTGTCCTTTTGTGACTGCTCATCGCCAAGTACACTTATATATGCCTTACAAGTCTTTAAATCTGGTGCGACCTCAACAGATACAACCGATGTCATCGGATTGATTCTTGGGTCTTTGATTTCACTACGGATTATATTGCTTAGCTCTTTTAATACTTCCCCATTAATGCGGGTATTCTTAACACTATTTTTACGCATATACTCCTACTTTCTAATATATAATTATATCACTGTCAAAACCATATAGTCCAGAAAATTCAATTTTCTGGACTATCGGATAACTCTATCTAGGTACTTCTACCATTATATGAGCTTCTACAAGATCGCCTTCCTGAATCTGGCCAAAGTTCTCAAATACCATACCACATTCAGAACCGCCCTTAACTTCCTTAACATCATCCTTGAAATGCTTAAGTGTAGCGATAGGACCTTCGTATATCTGCTCTTTATCTCTTGTAATTCTTACAATTGAATCCTTAGTAATTCTACCCTCTGTAACGATAGCACCGGCAATATTACCAACACCAGAAGCCTTGAATATCTGTCTTATCTCAGCATGACCGATAATCTTTTCCTCATATATAGGCTCAAGCATACCCTTAAGAGCTGCCTCAACATCTTCAATTGCATTGTAGATTACACTGTAAAGTCTTAAATCAACCTTTTCTCTCTCAGCAACTATTCTCGCCTGATTATCAGGCTTAACATTAAAGCCGATGATAATAGCATTAGAAGCAGAAGCTAACACAACGTCTGACTCATTAATATTACCAACGCCGCCATGGATAACCTTAACGATAACTTCTTCATTAGAAAGCTTAACAAGACTCTGCTTAACAGCCTCGACTGAACCCTGTACATCAGCCTTAATAATAAGGTCGAGTTCCTTCATATTACCAGCCTGAATCTGCTCGAACAATGCATCAAGTGATACTTTATGCTTAGTATCATCAAGAAGCTTCTTCTTGCCTTCTGCAATAAATGTATCAGCAATATTTCTTGCTTCCTTCTCACTCTCTGTAGCCATAATAATTTCACCAGCATTAGGAACATCATTAAGACCGAGAATCTCTACAGGCATAGATGGAGTAGCTTCCTTAACTCTTCTTCCAGTATCATCAATCATAGCTCTTATCTTACCATAACAAGAACCTGCAGCAACTGCATCACCAACTCTTAATGTACCCTTCTGTACAAGGATAGTCGCAACTGGACCACGTCCTTTATCAAGCTCAGCTTCAATTACGATACCTCTTGCCTTACGGTTAGGGTTAGCCTTTAACTCATTAACCTCTGCTGTAAGAAGAATCATCTCAAGAAGTTCGTCAATACCTTCCTTAGTGTGAGCTGATACTGGAACAAATGTAGTTGAACCACCCCAGTCTTCTGCGATAAGTTCATATTCTGTAAGTTCCTGCTTAACCTTCTCGATATTAGCATTAGGCTTATCAATCTTATTAACAGCAACGATAATTTCAACGCCCGCTGCCTTAGCGTGGTTAATAGCTTCGATTGTCTGTGGCATAACGCCATCATCAGCTGCTACTACAAGAATAGCAATATCTGTAGCCTGTGCACCACGCATACGCATAGCTGTAAACGCTTCGTGTCCAGGAGTATCAAGGAATGTAATCTTCTGTCCATCGACATCCACCATATAAGCACCGATCTTCTGTGTAATACCGCCTGATTCCTTAGCTGTTACATGTGTTTCCCTGATTGCATCAAGTAAAGATGTCTTACCATGGTCAACGTGTCCCATAACACAGACAACTGGTGGTCTTGCAACCATATCGTCCTCTGACTCCTCATCTTCCTTAAGAAGTTCTGCAATAACATCAACCTTAACTTCGTGGTCACATATGCAGTTGAACTCAAGTGCTATTTCTTCTGCTGTATCATAATCAACTTCCTGGTTAATTGTTACAACCTTGCCCTGTAAGAAAAGCTTCTTAACAATTGCAGATGGCTGAACCTTCATCTTATCAGCAAGTTCCTTGATAGTAAGGCTGTCTGGTAAAATGAGCTGCTTAATTGTCTCTTCTTCCTTCTTCTCCTGCTTTGGAGCCGGTTTCTTCTCTAACTTGCTGTTAGCAAATTTAAGATTTTCCTTTGCCTCATTATCTTTCTTTCTGTCATTCTTTCTTGAATCATTCTTTCTTGAGTCTGGTCTTCTTGAATCTGGCTTTGTCTCAAAAATGAAATCGTCCTTAGGTGCTGAAGAACCTCTGTCATTTCTTCTCTGACCAGAGAATCCCTGACCATCTCTTCCTGAGCGTCCGCCGTTCTGGCCGTTATTATCCCTGTTCTGGTAACCGCCATTACGGTCATTGTTTCTATCGTTTCTATAACCGCCGTTATTACGGTCATTTCTATAACCATCTCTGTTCTGGCCGTTATTGTCCCTGTTCTGGTAACCGCCATTACGGTCATTGTTTCTATCATTTCTATAACCGCCGTTGTTTCGATCATTTCTATAACCATCTCTGTTCTGGCTGTTATTGTCCCTGTTCTGGTAACCACCATTACGGTCATTGTTTCTATCGTTTCTATAACCGCCGTTGTTTCGGTCATTTCTATAACCATCTCTGTTCTGGCTGTTATTGTCCCTGTTCTGGTAACTGCCAGAACGGTCATTGTTTCTATCATTTCTATAACCGCCGTTGTTTCGGTCATTTCTATAACCATCTCTGTTCTGACCGTTATTGTCCCTGTTCTGGTAACTGCCATTGCGGTCATTGTTTCGATCATTTCTATAACCGCCATTATTACGGTCATTTCTATAACCATCTCTGTTATTTCTATTCTGGTTATTATCTCTATTATTATTTCTATCTCTTGAATCAGTCTTCTGGCTGTTCTGTGGGAAGTACACCTGAGAAATGTGCTTCTTATCTACATCCTTAGATGTGTTTGCTGCTTTAGTATCCTGTGTATTCTGTTCTGACTTATTACCAGTCTTATCCTGTGCCTTAATATTCTTATTCTCCTCTGATTTCACTTGTTTTTCTTCTGACTTTTTAGGTCCTGATTTATTAGCTGTATTTCCAGCTGCTTTTGTAAACTTGCTCTTTACACTGTTTATTTCACTTTCACCAAGTCCGCTCATAGCTGTATATTTCTTGTCAGCATTGCTTAACATATCAGTTATCGCTTTTGATGAAATATTTAATTCTTTCGCCAACTCATGAACTCTCATATTTGCCATTTAACCTCTTTTCCAATACAGGAATAATATTTCTGTATTATTTACACCGATTATCTCTAATCTTGTTTAAAATGTTTCTCAATACTATTCTTAAACCCTTCATCAAGGATTGCGAGTGATGCTCTGAATTCTTTACCTATAGCATGCCCTAAGTCATCCTTATTGCTAAAGAAATACACTGGCACTTTATAATATTCACACATATTCTTAAAATTCTTTTTGGTATTATCAGATGAATCATCTGCTACTATTACCATATACGCCTTATGCTCTTTCACAGCCTTTTCAGTAGAGAACTCACCGCTTGCTACTTTTCCAGCCTTTTGTGCAAGACCTATCATTGATAACGCTCTTTTATTGTCCAAGATTATTCATCTCCTTTTCTAACTCGTCATAAACAGATGCATCAACAGCCATCTTAAAAGCCCTTTCAAGTCCTCTTGACTTTCTTGCCTTCTTAAGGCACTCCGCATCAGGACATATATACGCCCCTCTTCCGTTCTTCTTGCCTGTTGTATCTATTATTATCTGTTCATCCTGAGTCTTTAATATCCGTATAAGCTGCTTTTTGTCTTTCATCTCATTACAACCTATACACTGTCTTTGTGGAATCTTCTTTACTGCTGCCAAACTATCACTCTCCAATAATATTATTCTTCTACAACTTCTGTGTCAGAGGCTGCATCTTCGTTATAGTCTTCATCCAATGACATTACATTATCTGCCTGATTGTCATCATATCCTTCACTGTCTTCACCATATACGATTTCTGCGTTGTCTTTATCCATATCAGCAAATGCTTCTGGATCAGCTTCGCTCTTAATATCAATTCCGTAACCTGTAAGCTTAGCTGCAAGTCTTACATTCTGTCCTGACTTACCGATTGCAAGTGATAACTGCTGTTCTGAAACAATTATCTTAGCCTTCTTCTCTTCTTCATCTGCTACTGCTGATACAACCTTTGCCGGGCTTAAAGCATTAACGATTAACTGTGCTGGATTGTCATCCCACTCAACAATATCAATCTGTTCATTGCCAAGTTCATTAACGATATTCTTAACCCTCGCACCGTTAATACCTACGCACGCACCAACTGGATCTACATGAGGAACATTAGCTCTTACAGCCATCTTAGTTCTTGAACCTGCTTCTCTTGCGATAGCCATAATCTCAACTGTGCCATCTTTAATCTCTGTAACTTCTTCTTCAAAAAGCTTTTTTACAAGTTCCTGTGACTTTCTTGAAATCTTAACTGATAAACCGCTTCTTTCTCTGTTGCTTACGCTTGCAACATATACCTTAATTCTGTCTCCGCATTTGAACTGCTTATCCTTAAAGTTATCATCTGCCTTAAGAACCGCCTGTGTTCTTCCAATATCAATAGTCATATCACCATTGTCGTTAATTCTCTGTACAACACCTGTAACGATTTCCTTCTCCTTAGCGTGAAGCTCGTTGTAGAGTGCATTCTTTTCCTGTTCTCTTATAGTCTGGACAATTGTATTCTTGGCATTCTTAGCTGCCTTTCTTGAGAATTCTTCTGACTTTACTTCTATAGTAATAACATCACCAAGCTGACAGGCCGGCTTAATCTTTCTTGCATCTGCAAGTGCGATTTCTGTACCAGATACATACTTTCCTTTCTTAGTATCAAGGAACTCTGGAACTTCTACTTCTTCAACTACAGTTCTGTCTGAATAAATGTGGAAATCACCTGTTCTTCTGTCAAGTACTACCCTGCCATTATCTGCCTTGTCAAATTCAGCCTTATATTCGTCCATTAATGACTTTTCTATAGCATCAAACATAATCTCTTTGTCGATTCCATTTTCTTTCTCTAAGGCTTCAATCGCAAGTATCAATTCTTTATTCATCTTCTTATCCTCCATTATTAACGACTTTAGTTATATATCTATTCAACATATGCCCATCTAATCATTGCAAGATTGCTTCTCTCAATCTTTATAAGATTATCATCAATCTCTATTGTAATGTTGTCTTTATCGTATTCCTTAAGAACGCCTGTATATTCCTTTAAGCCTTCAACAGCTTTGTAAAGCTTAATATCTATAAGTTTCCCAATACTCTTTGCATAATCCTTCTCTTTCTTTAAAGGTCTTGTAAGTCCCGGTGAACTCACTTCAAAAATGTACTGGTCAGTAATATAGTTCTCCTTATCAAGTATCTCATTAAAAGCTCTGCTTACAGCCTGACAGTCATCAATTGTAACTCCACCTTCTTTATCTATGTAGACACGCAGATACCAGTCCTGACCCTCTTTAATGTAATCCACATCAAAAAGTTCTACATTATTAGCTTCAACAATTGGCATTATAAGCTTTTCTGTCTTAGCTTCATAATCTTCTCTCTTACCCATTACTACCTCTTTCTTTTAATAATATTCAGTTTTCATTCTGCATTAATCAAACAATAATTATATTGCAAAAACGAAAGAGTGGACATAAAGTCCACTCTTTCGAATCAATTATAACACAGAATAGCTTATAGGGGAGTCGAACCCCTGTCTTCGCCGTGAGAGGGCGACGTCTTAACCACTTGACCAATAAGCCATATCTTAAGTCTTGCTTTGTGTTAGTTGCTATCGCAAAGCACTTCATTATAATACACGACCCAGTGTAATTCGTCAAGCACTTTTTTGAAGAAATTTCAAAAAAATTTAAAATAAATCTTTATATGTGCTGAAAGCCGCTAAAACACTGGGTTCGTGCCTTACATTTTTTATTTAAGCTTGCTGCATTGCTTCATTTGATGCTCCGATAGGAAATACCATTTCTTTTGCATGTGCTCTCATAGCTTCATCTTCATAAGGCAAATCACCTTCATTTACATTCCATACTTCCTTGGCAAGATTAAATACTGCCCACGCTTTTGGCCAGCCTGCGTAAAATGCAACGTGTGTTATAACAGCCACGATTTCCTTCTGAGTTACGCCGTGTGTCTTGGCATTCTGTAAATGGAACTTAAGTGAAGAATCTGTAATTCCCATAGACATAAGTGAAACTACTGTTATAATGCTTCTTGTCTTTACATCAATATCCTGATTATTCCAGTTCTCACCAAAAAGCACATCATCATTAAAATGTGCAAACTGTGGAGCATATTCTCCTAAAGCTGTTCTTCCTGCTGCCTGTACTATTTTATCCATAACAATCCTCTATTAATATATTTCTCTAATTAAATTTTACCAATTTCACTAATTAAAGTTTACCGCCATATACTGGGAAGCCACTGCTCTCACCATAATTTTCAATTTTCTTGAAATTCTTAAGAGCTTCCATATCCTCTGCACTGATTTCAAAATTTACTTCTGCATTACTCTTCATATGCTCAGGATCAGCTGTCTTTGGAAGTGCTATTGCTCCAAGCTGTAATGTATATCTGATGCAAAGCTGTGGAATGGTAACACCATATTTATCAGCTATCACTTTAATCTCTGGCTGGTTAAGAATTTCACCGTGTGCTATAGGTGAATATGCTTCTACTACTATTCCCCGCTTCTGGCAGTATTCTACAAGTTCTAATGGCGTGTTGCTTATATGAAGAAGAATCTGGTTAACCATCGGCTTAACCTCTGCTGTTTCTAAAAGACTTTCAATATCACCAATCTGGAAATTAGATATACCAATTGCCTTAAGCTTTCCTTCCTTATAAGCATCTTCCAATGCCCTCCATGCAGCTCTGTTACCTTCTACATATCTGTCATCACTCTGATTAACCTCTAACCAAGGCTGTGGTGAATGAATAATCATCATATCAAGGTAATCAAGTCCCATTTTTTCAAGTGTCTCATCAATACCAGCTTTAGCTTCCTTGTATGTCTTATGTTCAGCGGCAACCTTTGATACTACAAAAAGTTTCTCTCTTGAAACTCCGCAATTACGCACTCCTTCACCGACACCTCTTTCATTGCCATATGCCTGTGCTGTATCAATATGTCTGTATCCAAGCTTTACCGCTTCTTTTACAGCATCTGCAACCTTTGCATCGTCAATAAACCAAGTACCAAGTCCAAGCTGTGGAATTTTCGCTCCATTGTTAAGTGTTAAAGTATTATTATACATTCCCATTGCTCCTTTTCTAAAATGTATTATCGTTTATGTGTTTATCTTAATACTTTGACTTAACTCCAAGTCAAGGGGGGTGGTGAGAAATTTCATTACAATATTTATCTACATAATCTTGTTACCAACTTTTGAATATTTCAGACATTCTTTGCAATATATTGACATATTAACTATCCAGATAAGACACACAACAAATGAAGGGAGAAAACCAATTCCAAACATAAGTGCACTGATTGCAAGAATAACTGCAAGTACACTGCACATACTATTCGTTATATTAAATGCTTTAAATGCACATTTCCCAACTATAATCTTCTCTGCTTCATCACAGGTTTCAAGCCATTTCTTCTGGAACTTCATATCATATACCGATGCCGTCTTTTCAGGATTCATTATCTTTACACAGTCAACACTTTTCTGTTGTATAATAACAACCTCTGCCATAATCCCTAAAAATGCTGCAATGCTAACAGTTAATCCTATCATATTGTTAACACTTTCAAACATTGCTGTACCACCTGAATATGATGCCGCAATAAGAAAATATGAAATTATAAGTGCTCCACTTGAAACCCATTGAATTATAGAAAGCTTCTCTTCGACACCATCTGATACTTCTTCGTCTTCACCATCCCACTGTGATAACTGCTTCTTAGCCTTCCTGTAGTATGGCACTAATACTATAGGAATTATAACTGCAATAGCAAGCATAATCCAAGGTGCAGTTAATTCAACATAATTACTAACTACCACTTTAAAATCCCCTGACATTGTATCAATTCCATTTGCTCCAACAAGATACCCAGCTACACCTCCGATTAAAGCTCCTACAATACAAAGCAATATGAACTTAGGCAATGCCTTTCTGTTTGCTTTCTTAATTTCTTCATTTCCCATCATTATCTTCCTCCTGTAAATAAAATACTTCTTCCACAGTAACGCCGCATACTTTTGCAATCGTTAATGCAAGAGTGACAGACGGCGAATAATCGCCCCTTTCTATAAGACTGATTGTCTGTCTTGACACTCCGCACAGTCTTCCCATCTCCTGCTGATTGACATCCAGCGCAGCTCTGCGTTCTTTCAGCCGATTTCGCAGTATCATACTACACCTCCATATGACAACTTTTATTATTAATCTGACAACTTTCATTGCTATAATGACAACTTTTTTTGTCATTTTGCATTATACTCTTGTCATTATACACTGTCAATACCAAATAACCAAAACGATACTCAATTTTAAATAATTCCTGAAGCCACTTATCACACCAGCTTGATATCGGAAGAAGCTCTCTAAGGGAAGCCATGAAGCTTCTTGTCTCCCGCAATATTGTAACTATCAAACAGGGGTCTGGAACATATGTAGCCTCATCACCTGGTATAGTAGACGATCCTTTTGGCTTTACATTCATATCAGATAAGAAGAAACTTGTGCAGGATCTGCTTGAAATACGTTTTTTACTCGAACCTTCTATTGCTGCTATGTCAGCAACCTATGCTGATAAGAATGACATCAGCAAAATCAACAGATTATGTAATGAGGTTGAAGAGCTTATGGAACAAAAAAAAGACCATACACAAAAAGATATAGAATTCCACACCGCTATTGCTATGGGAAGCAAGAATCTTGTCATTCCAAGATTAATCCCAATAATAAACAGCTCTATCCCTCTTTTTGTTGAAACAACCGGCAACATCCTTAAAACTGAAACCATCGAAACTCATCGTGAAATAGCGGAGGCTATCGCAGAACATAATGCTGTCCGTGCCCAGGATGCTATGTATATGCATCTTATGTACAATAAAAGGTGTATTAATTCTTCAAAATAATACACCTTTATTAAACATTATACATTTTATTCAATTTAGCTTTAACCTATAATCTCATATATATACTTCATATCCATATTCTCACGGATCACATCTGCCAGCTTATCATATTCTCTCTGCTTGTATTCATCAAAGCTTATTCTGACACCACTCTTTGATGTAATACCATACCTTGCACAGAGCATATTGATTAAGCTGTCGCAGAATTCCTGTCCATCGAATATCCCGTGCATATAAGTTCCTGCTATATTGCCCCGTACACAGCCATCCATATATTCGGTCTTATCAACAGTATTGAATATTCTTGCAAATGGATTCGCACCATCTTCACTTATTGTACTTTCACCCATATGTATTTCATAGCCTTTACATTTCTTCTGTCCGAGCATTTCCCACATTCCAGATTGTATACAAGTTATCCCCTGCACTCTTGTACGATGTTTATTCTTTGAAAATTTGGTTGTTACCGGAAGCAGTCCCATTCCTGCTACAACTTCTCCAGTTTCTGCACCACACGAATCGTCAATGACATTTCCTAACATTTGAAAGCCACCGCATATTCCAAATACCGGAATATCCTGTCTTGAACATTTTATAATCTGTGCTTCCATTCCATTTTTACGGAGCCATTTTAAATCATTAATTGTATTCTTGCTTCCTGGAAGAATTATGAGGTCGGGATTTCCAATCTGTTCTGCCTTGTCTGCATAACGCAGATTGACCTCTTCAATACGCTCAAGTGCATTAAAATCCGTAAAATTAGAAATGTGAGGCACACGTATTACTACTATGTCGAACTGCTCACCTGGCATATGTTCATTGCAGGCTGACGGCTCAATCCGTGAAGCAAGGCTGTCCTCATCATCAATGTCAAGCTTAACATAAGGAATTACACCTGCAACTGGAATTGGACATATATCATATAACTGTTTTATGCCCGGCTCTAATATTCTCTTATCTCCACGGAACTTATTCATAACAAGACCTTTTACACGCCTGCGTTCTTCTTCCTCTAACAGCATAATTGTTCCAACAAGCTGTGCAAATACACCACCTCTGTCAATATCACCTACAAGCAGAACAGGTGCATCTACAAGCTTTGCCATTCCCATATTAACAATATCATCTTTTTTAAGGTTAATCTCTGCCGGACTGCCAGCACCCTCAAGAACAATAATGTCATACGCACTGGCAAGCTTATTATACGCTTCTAATATATCTGGAATAAGCTGCTTTTTGTACTGGAAATATTCTTTAGCCGGCATATTCTTTAATGGTATTCCATTTACAATTACCTGAGAACCAACATCACTTGTCGGTTTTAAAAGTATAGGATTCATCTCTACACAAGGGGATATCCCAGCCGCCTCTGCCTGCATAACCTGTGCCCTTCCCATCTCCAGGCCATCGGCTGTTATATATGAATTAAGTGCCATATTCTGTGACTTAAATGGTGCTACACTGTAGCCATCCTGTTTTAACACTCTTAATATTCCTGCTGTTATAATGCTCTTTCCTGCATTGGACATCGTTCCCTGAATCATCAGATTTCTTGCCATAATCACTGCACCTTCCCTGTTATCTATGTTAAATTCCTATCCTAATTAACTTTGTTATAATATTTATATATAATAATAATTTGTCCGTTATTGATATCTATGGATATATTCCCACTTTGCAATTATCTGCTCTTAATCTATATTATATATTTTGTTAATATATTGCTTATGAAATCAATAAGAATTTCATTATCTGTATGCTTCTTTACTGCTATGCGATAGCAGTCTGGCGGCATATTGCGGTAGCTTTGACACGAACGGATAAGAACTCCATTTTTTAATAATTCATCCTGCAGCTGACAGCCAGCCTTATCTGACGGAAGCCTGAAAGTTATATAGTCTGCCACAGACGGATATACGATACATTCCATAGCCGATAATTTATCTGTAAGAAATTCCCGCTCCTTCTCGATAAGCCTATATGTGTGCCCCTCGTAATCTTTATCCTTAAATGCCGCAATTCCTGCACGCTGTGCCACTGTTGATATATTCCACTCTGGAAGCTGTAAAGATATGTTGTCGATTAATTCATCATTATAACTCATGAGATATCCAAGCCTTATTCCTGCCATTGCATAGAACTTGGTATACGCATTTATTATTACAAGATTATTATAATCCTTTAGAAAACGTTTACAGCTTATCTTCTCATAATTACGGTTAAATCTTAAAAAGCACTCATCCGCAACAACTATAATATTTCTTCTTCTGCATATGTCTAATATATTGATAAGAATATTTTCAGGTATAATATTCCCTGTTGGATTGTTCGGATTGCATATAAAACATAACTGGACATCAAGCTGTTCTAATCGTCCACTTACATATTCATAGCTAAAGCCATTATTACTGTCAAGCTCATAATATACAATCCCTGCTCCATACGCCTTAACTGCACGCTCATAGCCTGAAAATGAAGGTGCAGCAATGGCACATTTTTCTGGATGTACAGCCCTTACAACTGCCATTATAAGTTCTGAAGCACCATTACCACAGAGTATATTCCTAGCATTAATATTAACCTTATAAATGTTATCTGCATTAATACTCTCTTTGCTGGCAATTGCATTTCTTAATGCCGTATACTTAATGTCTGGATATGTCTGATAACCACCAATATCCTGCGTAATCGCATTACACACTTCCTGCGGCATTCCTAAAGGGTTAATATTAACCGAATAATCAAGTGTTATTTCTTTGTTGTATATATTTTTATCATATATATTTCCACCGTGTATCTGCTGTTCCATAGCTGTAACCTCTCATCTGCCTGACAATCTCTTTATCAGTATGCAATCCCCGTATCAATATGCCAATCTGATTAAAATATAATTATCTGACTACCAACATTATTATCAATCTTATTAATAACACAATAATTACCATAAGAAATGCAGTAATATATAATAAAATATTACTTCTTCCTATATCACCAGCTTCCAGCGGACGTATTGCCTCTCCTATCTGTGGCTTATGCACAAGCTTTCCAAAATAATAATTATCGCCTGATAATGCTACTTTTAAAGCTCCTGCACAGGCTGACTCTGTCTGGGCGGCATTAGGACTGCTGTGCTTTTTTCTGTCACTTTTAAATATCTTCCACGCATTCCCTATACTATAGTGTGAATTTGTTTTATCTTTTGTATTACATTTTTCTGCAAGCTGTGCAATTCCTGCTGACACAACCATAAGACAGCCGCCTATTCTTGCCGGAATAAAGTTCACAACATCATCTAACTTCGCCGCAAATCTTCCAAAGTACAAATATTTATCATTCTTATAACCTATCATTGAATCCATTGTATTAACAGCCTTATATACAAAACCGCCAGCCGCCCCGAATAACATCATATAAAATAATGGTGCAATAACTCCGTCTGATGTGTTCTCTGCGACAGTTTCAACAGCTGCTCTTACAACGCTGTGTTCATCAAGCTGTTTCGTATCCCTGCCGACTATCATTGCAACGGCATTACGTGCCTTCTGTAACCCTTCTTTATCCAAAGCATAATATACCTTCATACTTTCTACTTTGAGCGATTTTACTGCCAGTATCTGATAACACATTATTGTTTCAATTACACAGCCAAGTATCATATTAATATGATAACCAACAACCAGAATAGATACAATAACAATACCCGTTATTAACGGCGTTAATATTGCAAGCACCATACCCTTTCTGTACTTCTTAGCAGATGTATCTTTTTCTTTTAATAAAATACTTTCTAACAACGAAATAAGATTACCTATAAGGCGTACCGGATGATACAGCCAGTGAGGGTCGCCAATAAGCAGATCCAGTATATAACCACAGCCAATTGCTATTGTCTGGCATATAAATAAATTCATAAACTCCTCATTCCTTCACACACTATTACTCAGAATAAACTCATACTTTAACATATAATAGACACACATATTTATTTATAACAAACACATATTTTACTCAAGATAAATACATATCTTTACTCATAGAATACGCATATTTTTACTCACAACGTAAAAGTTCTGTATAATTATTAATGCTTCCATCTAAAGCCACATCACATATATACCCATCACCATTGCCACAATGATAATCATAATAGCCACCACCATATATCTCTGACATTACTGACATTATTGTGCCGCCGTGAATTACACATGCAATGTCCGAATAATTCAATAAACGGCATTGTTTAATCATATCATACCAGCCCTTAACACTTCTTTTCTTAAAATCCGCAACATCTTCTCCTTGTGGAAATGGTATCGTTGCATTACTGTCAATCCATCTCTGGTACTGCTCATTGCCAGAAAGTTCTTTATAATTCTTTCCTTCAAATATGCCAAAATCACATTCCCTGAAATCTGGCACTATATGCTGTTTATATTCAGGATATATAAGCTCTGCCGTCTGCCTGCACCTTTTCATAGGACTTACATATACTGCCTGTACCCCTTGGTAATAACCTGCCTTAATATTATTATGTATGCTCTCAATCCCAGAAGCACATAAGTCCTCATCAGTTATGCCTATATACCTTTTTTTGATATTACCTGCTGTTGCACCATGTCTGATTAATACAATCTTCATATTATTCACCTTTCAGGCATTGTCCTATGCCACACGCTATACGCTCTACCCTGTCAGCCTTTTTTACAGCCCTGCAAAGCATACGCCCAACTGTTTCACGGTATATTCTGTCCTCTTTTTCCAAAGGAACTATGCCACTGCCAATCTCATCGCATATTATTATAATTGATGGATTGCCAGCATAAATGGTATCTATAAGCGTATCTGTACATTTCCCATCTTTAAGCAGTCTTTTTATAAGCAGATGAAAATGATTTAATATACAGGCATTTTTTATATCTTCAATACTGCAATATGCTCCATCAGCTATATTATTATTGCATATTTTATTTTTAATGTACTTATCATCTTCTGAATATATATTACTCATTGTATCTTCTGCATTACCACACAATTCTTTAACTATATTTTTCCTGCCACATACATAATCAAGCTTTCCCTGATAAGCTCCGCCAAAATATAATTCCATATTATTCCTCGTTTCTGTGCACATTTTTATTCACTAAAGCAATGCTATAACAGCAACAGCTATTGTCATACACAGTTCACTTACACATAGCAGATACCCTGCAAGGTCGCCCGTCACTCCACCGAACTGCTTATATGCCATATATCTGTAATACAATAAAACCACGAATGCCACAACGATAACTACAACAGCACCTGTAACACTGCAAAGGCACATAAGTATAACACATATAATTAACTGTACCGCAAGCATTACATTTACACATTTTACTGCTGTTGCACTTGTAAATGTATGCAACATTCCATTGTTCCTTGCTCCTCGGAAATTAACTGCTGCCAGACCACTTATAATTCTTGACAGATAAAACGTAAGTGCCAGAAGCAAAAGTCTCATATTATCTGGCTTCTGCACAATAATATATGCCGCCGCATAATATACCGCAGAATACATAAGCAATCTTATAACTGCAAATGCTCCAATATGCGAATCCTTTAATATATCCAGCTTCTTCTCCCTGTCGCCATATGAATTAAGTGCATCACTTGTATCCATATAGCCGTCAATGTGTATTCCCCCTGTTATCAGTACAGGAATTACTACAAGAACAAGTGTCCTGCTGATATCCGGCACATTTAGCAGACCGCTGATATACACCCAGCCATATATGACTGCACCTATAACAAGACCTGCTAACGGAAAGAAGCCCATTACATATCTCATATCTTTTTCTTCTAATTCCAAATGCGGCATTGGTATTTTAGAATACATTGAAAATGCAATTACCAATGATTTAATTACCGACATAACTGATATCCCCCTTTAATACTACAGGAATAGTGTATACAACCTCAACAACTGTGTCTGCTGCCTTTGCAAGCTTTACATTAAGCTCTCCAAGCCGTCTTATATAATCAGTTGTGCTATCATCATATTCACACCCGTCTGAAAACACTTCATTAGTCACAATTACAAGGTGACTGCACTCTGAATACAACTGCATACATTCAGCAAATATATTATCTGGATGTCCGTTTTCTTCAAAGCATTCATTAGCAAGAAGATTAGACATACACTCAACCAATACTACCGGTTTTGTATCTCTTTTACATCCTTTAAGTGCACCACCTATATTCTGATACTGCTCTATCGTTTCAAAGCCTTTGCCATCACGCTGCAGCTTGTGCTTCTTAACCCTGCTTCTGCCGTCTTCTCCATATGGATACATAGTAGCCACATAATATTTTTTATTGTCCTTTGCAAGCTGACAGCTTATCTGCTCGGCATATTCTGACTTGCCACTGCCGCTTACTCCTGTAACCATAATCAACATTTTTCGTAATCCTCATAGGCAGTTATGCGTATATCATCAAATGTAGTATTTTCCCTGTACACCTGCAAAGCCATATCAAGAAGTGGAAACATCATAACCGCACCTGTTCCCTCTCCAAGTGCAAGCTCTCCGTGTATAACAGCCTTCCTTCCAAGTTCGTTAAGCAGAGCTTTCATCGCAGGCTCTTTTCCCTGATGTGAAGCTATTATGTAATCACCAATCTGACTATTCAACCTTACTGCAATAAGTGCCGCAACTGCCGAGATAACACCATCTATAACAACAGGTATTCCATAAAGTGCACAACCAATATATACTCCGACAAGCCCTGCAATATCGAGTCCGCCTATATTCTGTAAAAGGGTTAATGGATTGTCCTGGCAGCTTCCATACATTTCTTTAGCTCTGGTAATAACTTCTATCTTTTTCTTAAGACCTTTATCATCAAGCCCTGCACCTCTGCCTGTTGCCATATGTGGCTCAAGATTTAAAAGTATGCAGGCAAGTGCCGTGCTTGTGGTTGTATTGCCTATTCCCATCTCTCCTGTTGCAAGAATATTATACCTCTGTTCCTTACACTCCTTAACCTGTGTAATTCCTGCATATATAGCCTGTATAAGCTGTTCCTCTGACATTGCCGGCTCTTTAAGGAAATTATTAGTGCCAGACATAACCCTCTTATTGACAAGCCCCTTATAAGTTCCTACATCTGTTCCGTCCTCAAGCGTATCCATGGCAATTCCAACATTCACAGGAATAACATCTGCATTGGCATATGCCGCCATTCTGCATACACTTGATATTCCGTCTGCCATATTACAGCTCACTATCGCGGTTACCTCCTGTCCTGTCTGGGTAACACTTTCTTCAACTATGCCATTGTCTGCACACATTACAATAACAGCACGTCTGTCAATATTGACATCTGCTGTATGCTCGATTCCTGCTATCTGGCTTATTATTTCCTCCATAAGTCCAAGTCCGTGCAGTGGCTTTGCTATCCCATTCCAATGACTACGTGCTTTTTGTACACTATCTTTACTGCTTGCCTTTATCTTTGACAGTTCTGGAATAAGACTTTTAATATCAGAACCTAATTCTGGAATAAAACTTTTAATATCATGACCTTCAAGCCTGTCATTATATTTTTTATAATTCTTTCTATAGCGGACACAGGCATTTATGAAATTATCTGCCACCTGTTCATTGCCATAGAAATATATATGTGGAAATCCAGCATACAACGTATCACTTCCATAACCGGCTGATGCTATACTGTTATCTGAAGCTTTCTTTATCTCATAATCTTCACCAGGGCAGTCACTATTCCAATAGTGGAATTCGTGTGCACGAAAGCTTTCATTTGCAGAGGCAATCAGTGTATCTTTCTTTGCCGTAAGCGTCATATAGCCAAAACGCTGTAGTCTTCCTGCATTATATCCCATTCCTTTTATAATTCCCGCCATAGGATATTTATCTTTTTCTGGTGTTTCTAAGTATTCGTGCAGATAAAGAAATCCTCCACATTCTGCTATGCAGGGAAGTCCTTCTTTTATCTTCTTTGCAATATCATTCCTCATTGATACATTTTCTGACAACGCTTTGGCGTGAAGCTCTGGATAACCGCCATATAGTAACAACCCGTCTATATTATCCGGAAGCTTATTATCTGCAAGTGGACTAAAATACACTATCTCACAACCGCACTGCCTTAGATAATCTATATTATCATCATAAAGAAAACAGAAAGCTTCATCTTTTGCAACTGCAATCCTTACATCTTTTTTATCTATGTTCTTATGTATGGCTTCCAGCTTTGAAGCATTTTCTGCAATTCTAAGTATTCCTTCTATATCAACGCTTTCCCTCATCTGCTCTGCAATACTGTTGATTTTTTCCTGAAAATGTTCCACCTCTGCCGAGGTCACAAGACCAAGATGACGGCTTTCAAGCACAGCATTTTTCTTATATGGCATATAGCCTAGTGGTTCTATCCCCATATCTTTAACTATGCGTGCGGCATTACCATATAACCTGTCTGAAAGATTATTAAAGATTACACCTTTGATATTATTGTTCTTTTCATATCCAAGATAACCCTTTACAACTGCGCCGATTGAATTACTCATTCCACGGCAGTTCACTATAAGAATAACCGGCGTATCTGTAATGTCTGCTATCTCATAAGAACTTCCCTTTGTGCTAAAGCCCTGTCCGTCATAGTAGCCCATAACTCCCTCTACAATAGTTATATCACTCTTATCCTCTTTACCTGCAAGCAGATATTTTATTGTTGCATTATCACAAAACCAGCTGTCAAGATTACCTGTGCTCATATTTAACACACGCGAATGAAACATAGAATCTATATAATCAGGCCCGCATTTTAACGCTGATATATTAAGTCCCATATCTTTAAAACACTGGCCTAGACCGCAGACAATTGTTGTCTTGCCACTTCCACTGCCTGTCCCTGCTATCATTATACGGCTCACTTTGCACCTCTTCCTTCTATAATAAATACTGGATTATTCGCAGACATCATATGATATCTGCCCCTTTTCTTTACCTCTGTCACTGCAATCTGGACTATATCAAGGACATTCACACCATTCTTTTCCATTAATGAAATAGTATTGTTAAGTGTTTCTAATGTCACTGCCGTAACCACAATATGGACATATGGATTTTTCTTAAGAATACTGCTGAAAATGTATTCTAACTCTCCACCGCTTCCACCAATAAATACTTTATCGGGTACTGGCAGACTGTCAATAACAGCCGCCGCATTGCCGTGTATAATCTCTATATTATTAAGTCCGAATTTTTCTGCATTTTTAGCTATAAGACTACAGCCCTCTTCTGTCCTCTCAACTGCATACACTGTTCCGTAAAGTGCGTGAAGTGCAAGCTCCACTGTGACAGAGCCTGTTCCTGCACCTATATCATATACGCAGGAATTCTTAGATACCGCCATTCGGCTTACAACGCTTGCACGGATTTCCCTTTTCGTCATCGGCACATCAGAACGGATAAAACTGCTGTCAGCAATTCCTGTTATTGAAAATGCACGCGAATGTTCATTATAAACTGCCAATACCGTAAGTCCTTCTGAAATATATTCAGTAAATTCAGACACATTTCCATTAGTTATCTTCTCATTATCATATGAAAGATTTTCACCAATCCATATATGTGCCTGTCCAAGTCCTGCCTTATAAAGCTCCTGGCATATCTGTGATACATTTCCCTGTGTCAGAAAATATGTCAATTCATTTTGTAAAACTACAGGTATATAGCTTTGTTTCTTACCGTGCAGGCTTACAAAAGCTGCGTTCTCCCAAGACTTTCCTATCTTTGCCGCAAGATATATTACAGAAGATACACCTGCCATAATGCTGTATTCATACTTTCCAGCAAGTGCCTCTGCAAGCTTCTTTGCACCGCTGTAAAAGCCTGTATCACCTGACATAAGCACAACGTAGTTATTGGCATTTTCATTATCAATAATATCTATTATGTCTTTTGCTGTTACTGCATAAAATGTCTTCTTATCTGTGTATTCTTCTATCAGCCTTTTAGAACCAATCAGCACCTCTGAATTATCAATTGCTTCCTTTACTTCCTCTGTAAGACAGCTTTTACTGCCCGGCCCCACACCAGCTATAATTACCATTTTCATTATTCACTCCACCTTAATTCATTAACATTATAGACAGCCATTTTCCTAAAACTTTATAACTCTAAAACCACATAGCTTTTAGGCTTTATAACCCTTTTGTCTTAAGATATTTAATAAGCTCTGGCAGGCTTACTCCATTTTCTTCTACTGGACGTTTTATTACTATACAGTCAATGCCTGTATTCTCTGTGGCAGACACCTTTTCTTCATATCCGCCATTACTGCCAGACTCCTTTGTCACAAGAACACCTATATTAAACTGTCTTATTACTGCCTCATTTAATTCCTGTGAAAATGGTCCCTGCATACCTATTAAATGTGACGGCATAATCCCTGCTTCTATTGCACTCTGTAACATTTCAGGATTAGGAAGAAGCCTTAAATATACTCTCTCTTTATAATCTGTAATATAGACATACTCTGGTATGTTCTTACTGCCTGTCGTCATAAGAATATTTTTACTATTATGCTGTTCACTGTTAAGTAGTTCTACTACATCTTTTATTGACTTAACATATGTAATGTTATCTGACTTAAACTCTGGCTTTTTGTCATTATCTTCCCTTAATACCCTCACATAAGAAATGTTCTTGCTGTCACACACATTTTTAATATTATGTGTAACCTGTGTAGCATATGGGTGCGTGGCATCAATAACTATATATGGCTTTTTAGCTTCTAACTCCTTTAGCATATCAGCCTCATCCATTCTACCAGTATGTATATGCACATTATCAGCCTGCGGCAGTAATTCCCTGCCATATTCAGTCGTTACATATACATAAGTGTCACAGTTCTTTCCTGTAAGATATTCACATAACTTTCTGCCCTCTGTTGTCCCCGCAAAAAGCATTATCGTCTTTCTCATACAACCTTATATCCTCTTGGTGTAACCATTTTCCCATTAATTACCTTAGTATGGCTGTTGCCTATGTATATTGTTGTAAACATATCCACTTTAAAATCCGCAAGCTCCTTTAATGTAAGAATTCCTGTAGTTTCGTTCTCTCTTCCTATGTTTCTTACATAACCGCACACTGTATCCGGTGACTGTACCTTTAATACAATATCGCAGGCTTCCTTTAAATATCCGCTTCTTCTGCGGCTTGATGGGTTATATATGCACATTACCATATCGCTGTCAGCCATCGCCTTTATTCTTTTCTTAATAAGCTCCCAAGGTGTCATACAGTCACTTAAGCTGATAACCGCAAAATCGTGTGACAATGGTGCACCAAGGCAGGCTGAACCACTGCTTGCGGCTGTTACACCTGATATAACCTTAATATCCAGATTATCCTCTGCAAGCTCATATACAAGGCTTGCCATACCATATATACCGCTATCTCCACTGCATACAAGCACTACCTCTTTTCCTTCTTTAGCTGTATCTATTGCATACTGACAGCGTTCCTTTTCCTGCATCATATTAGTTGAATAGTACTCTTTATCAGGAAAATACTGCTTTAATATATCAACATATGTAGTATATCCAACTATCAGGTCAGCACCAGCTATTGCGGCTGATGCCTCCAGTGTCATATTATCTTTTGCTCCGCTTCCAAAACCTACTATCTTAAGCATAATCTACTCCTTATTTTTCTGTGCCACTCTGTAAATAGCTACTGTAACTCCGTTATCTGCTGTCTTTCCTACAAGCTTTTCTCCACCAGAAGACGCGGCACCCGCACTGCGTTCACATACATTTCCTACACCTATCTGTTCTTCAACAAAAGCTGAAGATACAAAGTCACCTTCAACATCTCTTAAATATTCAGGCGTATATGTCTTATATGGCACTTTACATTTTCTTGCAAATTCAATTATTCCTGCTTCATCTGCTTTTCTGTCAACCGAAGCCACAACAGCAATTGCTTCCAGCAAAAGCCCTGCTTTATCAAATGTTTTCTTGACAGCCCGCTCTATTTCATGTGCTGACTTGCCTTTTTTACAGCCAATTCCTACAGCAAGCTCCTGTGGTACAAGCTTTAATGTGCGCTTAAATACTATTTTATCGTCTTTGCCTGTAATTATCTGTACACCGCTTTCATACTCATTATTACTATTATCAGTATATTTAATCTGTCCGTTCCAGCGTTCTTCTGTTACTTTTAACAGGTTCTTATATTTATCATTGCCTGTTATTCCAACAGGCTCATTATTTAATATCCTGCCTGATATGTCTTTTATCATAACCGGATTAACTATTCTCATATTATGTTCCGTGGCAAATATATCAACTGCAAACATTCCTCTTGCATCGGTCGCTGTAGTAATTACCGGCATTGCACCTATCCTGACAGCAAGCTTACTGCACCACTCATTAGCTCTGCCAATATGACCTGATAGAAGTGATATAAGATACTTTCCGCCCTCATCTGCAACAAGCACCGCCGGGTCTGTAACCTTGCTTTTAAGGTATGGTGCTATAGTTCTTACAGCTATTGCAACAGCACACACAAATAATATTCTGTCACTTACTGCAAACTCGCTCTTTATAACACTTCCAACTGCCACAAATGGTACTGCCTCATTCTTATAAGTATCTGCACATCTTTGGTGACAGTATATTATTACTTCACCGTCCATTGCCTCACTGGCTTTCTTTGCTACCTTCATCCCCTCGTGTGTGAAGGTTATTATAATTGTTCTCATTTTCTATACTCCGTAGTGAACTCTGGGTCATACAATTTAGAAAAACTATATTTGTCCCCAAGAAATTCCCCGACCAATACAAGTGCAGTTCTTGTAATGCCTGCTTTCCTTGCTTCACTGTCAAGATCTTTCAATGTTGTGCGTATGCATTTCTCATCTTCCCAGCTTACCTTATAACATAACGCACAAGGCGTGTCTGGTGTAAATGCTCCTTTATATAATTCTTCTTTAAGTTCCTCTAAATGTGATGAGCTTAAGAATACAGCCATTGATGTACCGTGCTGTGCAAGCTTTGCTATGCTCTCATTATCTGGAACCGGGGTTCTGCCCGGCATTCTTGTAATAATTACTGTCTGTGCTACATCTGGAACTGTATACTCACATTTAACTGCCGCCGCGGCCGCAAGGAAACTGCTCACTCCAGGACATATCTCACAGGTAATTCCGTATTTGGCAAGTTCTTCAATCTGCTCTCTTATTGCACCATATAATGACGGATCTCCTGTATGAAGGCGCACTATATTCTTTCCCTCGCCCTCTGCTTTTACAATCACATCAATAACTTCCCTGAGGTTCATATATACACTGTTATATATCTCACAATCCTTCTTTGCATACTCTAATAATTCCTCATTTACAAGTGAACCTGCGTATATAATTACATCCGCTTCATTAAGCATACGCATACCTCTGACTGTAATTAAATCCTTCGCTCCCGGTCCTGCTCCGACTATTTTTACCATATTTATTCTCCTGTGTCTGCTCTATATTAATTCATAATTTATGTCTATCATACATAATTCACAATTTAACTGCTTTTTATGATTTTTAACTGCTTTTTATAAGTTCCAACAGCTTATCTGCCGCCGGTGTTTTCCCTAATATTCCATATTCATTTGAAAATACAATTGCTCCAATTACTATCTTGCCACTGCTTCTTCTTTGCAATACATCTTCTATACGAAGCGTAAGCTGATACATAGTCTTCTCTAGTATGTCTGATTTCTTCAAAATTTCAAGTGCCGCCTCTGTCGTAATACAATCAAGTATCTTTAATGCTGTATCATTATCTGCACCTGCCCTTATTGCACAGGCTGACAGAACTTCCATTCGTCCGTCTGCCACTTTGGAATGTGTATTCATTATTCCTGCACCTAATTTTACAAGCTTTCCTATATGCCCCACAAGAAGCATTGCCTTAGCACCTGCATCACACACCATATCTATTGTATCGCCAATATAATTACTGCATTTTATGCTTCTTTTCAGCTCAATATTAAGTGTATTAAGCAGAAAATCCTGTCCATAATTACCCGGTGCAACAAGAAGCACTTTCTCTCCCTGTGCTATGTGCATATTAATCTCTGTCTTAATTGTATCAATAAGTGCCTGTTCACTCATAGGCTCTACAATTCCTGTTGTTCCAAGAATTGATATGCCCCCTGTAATTCCAAGGTTCGGATTAAACGTCTTCTTGGCAATATCAACTCCTTTGGGTGCTGATATTATAACTTTAAGGCTTCCCTCATAAGAATAACTTTCTGCTGCCTCTGCTACCGCCTCTTTAATCATCTTAAGAGGTACTGGATTGATTGCCGCTTCTCCAACAGCACATTTCAAGCCCTTCTTAGTAACACGTCCTACTCCTATTCCACCATCTACAATTACCCCGTCAGTATTTATAGTTCTCATTATATCTTCTTTAACATAAGAAACCTGTGCATATATCTTTATTCCATTGGTCACATCAGGGTCATCCCCACTGTCTTTCTTAATTGCACATATTACCTTATCCTCTTTAATATCTATGTCAATAACCGGAAGTGTAAGTGATACTCCCATAGGAGTTATCACTTTAATCTCTTTTACTTCCCTGCCTGACAGAAGCATATATGCCGCAGCTTTGGCGGCGGCACAGGCACAGGTTCCTGTTGTATATCCGCAGCGCATTTTCTTTTGATTTTTGTATACATATCTTTCTAACATCTGCGCCACTCTTTATCATCATCTGCCGCCATATAGAACAGTGCATTCATAATGGCGGCGGCAACATTGCTTCCGCCCTTTCTGCCTCTTGCAACTATATATGACATTCCGCTTTCTATAATCTCTTCCTTTGCACTGGCTACATTTACGAAACCAACCGGAACTCCAATAACAAGTCTTGGCACAAATATGCCCTCATCATAAAGCTCTCTTATTCTCATAAGTGCTGTTGGTGCATTACCTACAACCATAATACAGTCTGGATTATCCTTTGCCGCCTTCTCCACACTGACTGTCGCCCTTGTAACCTCACGCTTTGCAGCTTCACTTGCAACATCACTGTCTGCCATATAGCAATTAAGCGAACAGGAAAACTTCTCTGCCATTTTATGGCTTATTCCTGACTTTGCCATATTGGTATCAGTAACAATATCCACGCCCTCTCTAATAGCTTTAAGTGCTTCCTCTATAACTCCTTTGGAAAATGTCATACTTGTTTCGTATGAGAAGTCCGCCGTTGTATGAATAACACGTTTGACAACCGGCTTATATTCAGCTGGAATATCAGTTGTCAGTTCTTTCTCGATTATTGCAAATGACTCTTTTTCAATATCCATTGGTTTCATAATATCTATTCTCCTTAGAATAATGATTTCATTGTATCTATGTCTGGCTTTGTAAGAATTCTCTTATTCTTCTTTTCTGCGTAATCTAATAATTCTTTCATTGCACTGTTAATACTGCCGATTGGACAGCCTGTATCTATAACATAATCTGCCTCATCAATTCTTTTACAGGCTTTATCTAATGTCTCTTTTCCTATAGGCTCAAACATTTTCTCTGTGACAATATCTGCCGCCAGTGCTTTGGCTATCGGATAATCACAGTCATTTTCATAAAGAATCCCTGCTGTAAATGCAATACCAATACGCTGTAATTCCCTGTATATTAATATTCCAGTTCCAGCACCGCCAGCTACGAATACCTTCGGTGTGCCCTCCGGCTTCTTTAATTCTGTACTTCCATACATACAATTATACGTTCCGTGTGTAATTCCGTAAAGCCTGCTTATGCGTTCATCTGTAAATATCTTTTCCGGTCTTCCAAATTCTATCTTTCTATCTGCACCAACACACATAACATAGTCTGCTATCTTAGCCGCAAGTTCTATTTCGTGTAAAGATACAATAACAGCGACATTATCCTTAACAGCCATCTCCTGCAGTATATCCAGAAGCTCAATTTTATGTCTTATGTCAAGAAATGAAGTCGGCTCATCAAGCACTATGACCTCAGGCTTCTGGCATATTGCCCTTGCAAGCATAATTCTCTGGCGCTGTCCATCACTAATCTGTGAAAAATCATTATCTGCTATATCAATTGCTGATACCTTCTTTAATGACTCATTTACTATCTGTTCATCTTCTTTGGTAAGTCTTCCAAAATAATTAGTGTACGGATATCTTCCCATTGCGACAACATCACGGCACGTCATCATCTCGGTCTTAATCTTTTCTGTAAGCACAACAGACATAGTCTTAGCGTATTCTTTACTTGTGTAATCGCTTATTTTCCTGCCTTTTATATATATATTGCCACCTATAGGACTCATTTCCTTTATAAGATTCTTTATTATTGTAGATTTTCCTGCACCATTAGGTCCGATTAATACAAGAATTTCACCTTTATTAACCTTAAGTGCTATATCTGACAGAAGCACTTTTTTATGATAACCTACACTTAAATCCTCTGTCTGTACATATATCTGTTCCATATATTTCTCAACTTTCCATTTCCTTACAACAATTATCTCTTCTGCTTTACCATAAGCCATATAACAACCGGTGCACCAAATACTGCTGTGACTGTTCCTATCGCAAGCTCTGATGGTGAGAATATTGTTCTTGCAATAAGGTCACAGAACATACAAAACACCGAACCGCATAAGAATATTGCAGGAATTGTAACAATCGGCTTTGTTGTCTTAAGTGATAATCTTGTAATATGTGGAACTGCAATTCCAACGAACGATATAGGACCCGCCAGTGCTGTAACACAAGCTGAAAGGAGGCTCGAAAGCAGTACAATACATACCCTGAAGAACTTTATATTAATTCCCATACTCTGCGCATATCCCTCACCTAAAAGATAAGCGCTGATTGGCTTAGAAAAAAGAAATGTAATAACTGCTGTTGGAAATACAACTACAGCCGCAAGCTTTACTGTTGGCCACGAACTTCCTGAAAAGCTTCCCATAGCCCAGTGTGTGAGATTGGCAATGTCTGAATCATTCGCAAATGTAATACAAAGGTCTGTTATTGCAGAACATATATAGCTAATCATAATTCCCACAACCAGGAGCATAGACATGCTCTTAACTTTATTAGCAAATATAAGTACATAAAGCATTGCAAGCAGTGAACCGACAAATGCCGCCGCAACCTGTGCCCAGAGCGGCATACCTGATACATACTTTAAAAGAAATATCATTGTGATTGCAACAAACATTTTCGCACCAGATGAAATCCCAAGCACGAATGGTCCTGCTATTGGATTTCTGAAAAATGTCTGTAAGAGAAATCCTGACAATGACAAAGCACCGCCCAAAATAGCCGCCATACATAATCGTGGAAGTCGTATTTTCCAGATAATATTGTATTCAGGTGTTCCCATATCACCCTTTAAAAATATAATTCTGAAAATTCTCGCAGGAGATATATGGATATTACCTGTATTAATATTTAATATAACCGCCACAACAAGTAATACTGCAAGCAGTATATATACAAGCTGGTAGCGGAGTATCTGTTTTATCTGCATATTTTCTCCATTCTGATAATTACTGCAATTTGCGTTATTATTGTAATTTTTAATATTATTGCATTTCTAATATTATTGTAATTCTAATATCATTGCATTTTTAATATTATTGCAAAATGACTGCCCCATTAAGTATAATACCATATGCTCTGCACGGTTTTCAGTGCATTGTGGCTACAAAGTAGTCATATTATATCATATGCCCTGCGTTGATTTTCCACGCATCCGAAGTTTCGAAGAAAC
>OGCQ01001270.1_pt1 | contig 31805 bp, 28 predicted proteins | sample 1570161 | NCBI WGS metagenome assembly OGCQ01 (sample SAMEA4384402, study PRJEB24528) | human gut metagenome
TCCAATCAAATAATTTATTTCCAAGTCTTACTATGTCATATCTTAATGCTTGTCTTGATGCAAAAGTATACATATTTCCATCAGCTCTTGTTAGTTTTTTTAGTTCTGATATATTTCCTATTCCTTCTCCATAATTTAAACTTTGTGCTTTAAAAACTGTACTTACAGTTAATCCCTTTTTCATTTATTTTCCCTCCTCAGTTGTTTGTTCATCATTTTTAGGTTCATATTTATCTGAAATTAATCCTGATATAAAAGCATACGCTATTGATTCAAAATCTAAATCTTTTTCTGTTGTTACATCTAAAAATACCATTGGAACACTCATACTATACCATTTATCATCTTGACCTTTTTTCTTACTACTCATAAATAATCTTAAAACTATATCCATAAAATCTTTTTTATTTCTGACCTTAGCTGTATTTAATAATCTATAAGCAATTCCTTCCAATTTATTTTCTGAATTATTATAAACATGATAATCACGTATATCTCTTCCTGCATATCTAATTACTTTAAGCTTTTTATCATCCATTTTTTCTGTTCCTCCCTTTTTATAACAAGATAGTATATGTCTAATCATTACAGTTTTGAATATATCATAGCTTGATGTATGAAATTCTTTACTTGAACTTAGAATATTTGGTATTTCTTCTCTAAACTTATCATTTATTAAATATTTCAAATCCTTTTCTTTTAAAATAATATCTATAATTGATGCACTTAAACTTCTGTCTTTTATGCTATTTAATATTTTTGTTTCCTTAGATAAAAACTTAGCAAGGTATGTTGGCATATTAAGATAATTCATCTTGCACCTTTTAGCATCTACACTTGCCTTAAATTCTACAAAAAGAATATTTTCTAGCTGCCATCTACTTTTTTCCTTATTTTCATCAATTATATTAACTATCAATTCTTTAAATGGATTTTCTTTGTCTCTATTATTTCTAAGATTAGAGTTTGCATTGTATAACTCTTGTATTGATGTATCCATATTTACAAAAGAATAAAACTCATTTTCCTCATTAGTTATATATTTTTTTCTAACAAGGATAGCCCCTGCTGGTGTACAAAAAAGCATTAACTTACACAGATCACAAATATCAAAATTCATTTCCATATTCCAGTACATATTTCTTGAATTATCTGCACTAACTGCCAGTGGAACAAAATCACTTTCTGTATAATTATCAACTAATCCCTTCATATCTCCACACATTTGGCAATTATCTAAATTTCCTAGATAATCTTTTATATCATCAATATTCTTTTTCTTTTTTATAAGCTTGTTTATTTCTTTAAGAATTTTTTCTATGGTTTTTATACTGTTTTTACTTATTGTTTTTGCTTTTACTTCATCACTAAAATATTGTAAACTTTTTTCTATCCAATCTTTAAGTGAATTTTCATCATTAGCTTCTATATAATCTTGTAATTTACAATAATATATTATAGATAATAAGTAATCATTGAACATTACTCTTTTCAAGCCTTCTAAATCTAAACTAGATTTGGCAACATTAAAAAAGCTAACTTGTCCAAAATAGTTATCACCCACTACATATTTATATAAATTAGCTGTGAGTTTTTCATTGATATGACTGATTTTTAATATGTCTATACACTCATTGCATAATTTTTCAATTTCTTCGAATTGGTCAAAGTTTTTAATATTGCCTATAGCATCATATTTTTCTTTTAATAACTTAAATTTCTCGTCATCAAACTTTTTAACTTTGTCACCTTGATATTTAATGCTTTCTTTTATTCTTTTAGTGACATCTTTTACTTTGTCTTGATTATTTTTTAGATATGATAAATTATATTTAATGTTATTTTTCAACCTTTCTGAGACATCATATTCTGTCATGAAATAGTCAAAGTAGTAATTTTGAAAATTTTCTAAAAGTTTGCTATCAAACTCTATATAATTATCTTTTTTAACTACCTTATATTCCATATTAGACTGCTTCAATATATTAAGAAATCCTATAATTCCCATATTTATTGACCAATCATTCATATAAACCCTAAGCTTCATTTACTCACCTCCCATTTACAACTTCTAAATTACCAAAACCTTGCCCTCGTTTAAATCCTAAACCAAGTTTATATATATCATTTAAATCTTCATTATCTCCCCTTAGAATAAATCTTCCTTTAAAGGAATTTACACATTGATATTGTCTTTTTGTAATATTTTGAAATTTACTAAACGGTTCTTTGACCACTACCTTTTTTAAATCAAGATTTTCAAATTCTATATTTCTTTTTATACCATAGCCTCTATAATTTTTTAAAACTGTATTTACTATATAGTTCAATTCTTTTATATAGTTTTCATGACTAAAGTCTAAGAATTTTCCAGAACTATCTTTAATACATATTGGTGATAATGTATTAAATACAGCTTCTTCTCCATAGATATTACTTTCTTTTACTAAATCAACTCTTAATGTTGTCATTTCATAATTTTTATATCTTATAGTTTTTTTATTGATAAGACCATTATATATATGAAGTCCTAATTCTAAATCTGGTGTACTGATATACATAACAACTCTATCTTTTACTATAAAATCTTCACCATCTATTTCATACCCTTTGATATAAAATGAATATGTAAAGTTCTTACTAGTTTTATTGCTCTTATCTTTGTAAAAATATAAATTTTTATAATAATCTTGGCTTGATTTTTTTATTGCTTCTTTTATAAGACTTACTCCTAAAACATTATAGTATCTTGGAAACCTTGAAGTAGCAAATTCAACTTTCATTCTCATTTTCTTCACCTCTTTTACATGTATTATAAACATATATTCAGAACTATTTTTGTAGTAATATAAAATTTAATATAATTTTTTTATTTTTTCTATTTCACAAATAATATCTTCTCTTAATTTCTCAGGCTTTATTACCTCAACATTTGCTCCCATACTCAGAATCCAACTTTTTATTTCACTATAACCTTTCATAGTTGCTTTAAATAAAATAGATTTATCCTCATTTTCTAAAATTTCTTGATTATCTACCCAAATTTTTTCTTTTATTATAGCTGAAAATGGATATTTTATTTTAAGAATTATATATATCTCACCATCTTTATAAATTCCCATACAGTTTTTACTATAATCATCCCAATTAAAAGAAGAGTCTCTATTATATTTTTCTTCTAATATTTCATATTCTGATATCCTACATATTTTAAAATCTAAAAAAGTTTTTCTATTTTCACAGTAAGCAACCATGTATATATCACCTTTATAATTAAACATACCATAGGGATGAACAACTCTTTTTTTCTTTCCTGAAGTTAAAGAATCGTAAGTAATTCTAATCTTTCTTTTAGTGATATAAGCATAAATTATTTCATTATATAATTTCTTTTGCTTTTGTATATCAATATTAGATTTAGGTTGTATAGTAAAATAATATATATAATCACTGAAATCACTTTGATTGTTTATTATAGCTTTTAATTTATCTACTATATTAATAAATTCATCTTTATTCATATCGTTATTGTATATAAGTTGTTCTTTTATCATCTCTAATATAAAAATTTCATTCTTATCTATATTTAAACCTAACAAGTTACTTCCCAATAATGTATATCCCCCATAAATCCCTTGTTTAGAATTAATCATTATTCCTGCTTCTTCTAAAGCATTCTTATAGGTTAAAATTTGCCTTTCTGTTACTCCTAATTCTTGTGCTAACTCATAACCCTTCATTGTACCTCTACTTTGTAATAATATTGCCATTTTTAATGTATTTTCTAATTTACCTATTATTATCATCACCTTTCATTTTCTTATAGCCACCATTTCTTCCTCTAATTATGAGTATATCATCATTTTCTTGTATAATATTTTTTATATCTCTTATAATAGTTCTTTCTGTAACTCCCAATTTTTCTGATAATTCCCTTTTATTTATAGCCCTTGTTGCATTGTTAATTTCTCTCAATATCATTTCTTGTCTTTCTATCTTTTGTATATAGATATTTTCCATTTTTATTACTCCTTCATTCAAATTTAAAAGATACTAATCATGGATTAATATACTTCTTGATTTTATTATTAACTTATTTTTATAGAATAATCGTGACAATTTACAAAAAAATAGTATGTTAAAATTTATACTTCATTTAACATACTATTTATCAACAATACCACATAGTTAATATAAATTCTTATTAATTTTAATATTTAAAAGATACTAATCAATTTACAAACCACTTTGTTAATTTAATATTTATTAGTTTTTCCATGAATATTGACTTTTAATCATAATTTTCTATTCTAGTCTATATGGCCATATCCCCATTATTAAACCTTATTTTCTCATCAAATTTACAAGGTAATATAAAAGATAAGAGTATTCATTTGCATACTTTGAAAAATTGAACAAAAACTTTCAACAAATTCAACAAAAATCAAAAACAAAAAATTGAATTCAAGTCTTGAAATACTATACCAAAATGATATATTAAAATTAAACTAAACATCAGGAGGACCTATCATTGATAAACATAACCTTTGGACAATTACTAGAAAAACTAGTTTACTTGTCAAAACAAAAAAAGAAAACCCTTGCCAAAGAGCTAGGATACGACGTATCCTACATAAGCAAGTGGATTAGCAACAAAAATCTACCCACACAAAAAAACATAGCCCAAATTTGCAAAGCTACATCAACATTCATAGTAAACTCCCTATCACCATCATCTATGGATGAGCTTATGAGCTATTTTGAAATAGACAAAGATACAAGCAAGGAAAACTTGATAGAATATATTGATACTCTATTAAAAGAGTCCTACATGGAAACTGCTCAAAAAAGCATCCCACATGTACATAAAAACACCCATGTGCAGGAAAGCTACAACAGCATAATTCATATTAACCCAAAACTGAGAAAGCAATATCTATCCCACGATATGGAATCTTTTATGAATCGTTTTAACAAAATTGACTTAATTTTATCTGCCAATTTATTTAAAGCAACTGATGAGGATAAATTATCCATGGCAGCCATCAAACCAGATTTGTGGCAATTAAAAAAAGACGATGTTTCCATAAGAATCAGGTTGCTTATTGGTTTTGAAGGAGACAGAGAGGACATTGTTTTCAATACAATTTTACTACTTAATATGATAAGCCTTCATCCCACATTGGATTTTGAAATTTACAATTATGAGCTAAATTCCAACACAATTATTTTTATAATAAAGGATGACCTTCTTCATGTAGCAACTTTTTCACAAGACAAACGTTGTTTATTTTCCAATATGTCCAAAGAGAAAAGTGCCATAGATGAAATGTACTATACCTTGGATAATATAATAAAAAATCAAGGCAACCCTCTAGTTGAAAAAATATCCAGCATAAATACCATCAAAGAAAGAAAATATATGCAATATATCATGGGACAAGACTTAAGATGGTTAATGGGTGATATGAATGAACTTTTCATGCCTCCAGATTTATTTGAAGAAATTGCCTCTACTTTATTTACTGACAAAGTAGTTTTGGAAGAATTAAATAAAATCAATTTATTTTTACAAAACATCACCTATAAATCAAAGTTAAAAGTACTTATTTACGAAGCAGAACTACAAAGATATATCTCCACAGGTTGTCTTAGATTTTTCAATATTCCCATTACTTTAACTTTTGATCAGGTAAAATCACATATTAATCATATGGAAAAAATCATCAAAGAAAGTGATTTAGTACAAATAAAATTAGTAGATGGAGATTTTGTGGAAAGCTTCAAGGATAACAAAAATCCATCTTTATATTTATCAAAAAATATGAAGTTTTTCAAAATAGATAACGAAAATAATATTAATGATTATGCAGTTATTAGAGATAATAAATTTAAGAGCATTTGCGATGAATTTTATACCACTATATGGGAAAAGGACAACAGCATAATAATAAAAGACAAAGAAGAAATTCTCGACAAATTAAAGAAAAACCTTGCCTATGCTTCCATAATCAATAGTGATAACAATTTCATTGAATAATTCAAATAAAATTGAATTATTTGAAAATACCTATTTTTAGCAAAAAAACTTCATTGACCATCTCTGTAAAAAAGTGATATGCTCTATTTAAATCTTAAAAAATTTTAACTAAATGACAAAGGAAGATTAAAATGACTAGAAAAATTTATTTTAATGGAAATATTATAACTGTTGATAAAAAAGAGTCTATTGCTCAAGCAATTTTAGTAGAAGATAAATTAATTAAAGCAGTTGGAACAAATGAAGAAATACTTAATTTAGCTGATGATTCAACTGAAAAAATCGACTTAGAAGGAAAAACTATGTTACCAGGTTTTATAGATCCACATGGTCATATAGTTGCCATAGCTCAAACATTAATGATAGTAATGCTTGGAGATGTTACTTCTAAAGAAGAACTTCTTAATAGATTAAAAAAAGAATTAAAAGAAAATCCTGTAGAAGAAGGAAAATGGTTAATAGGATTTGGATATGACAACACTAAATTTGAAGATGGTCTACATCCAACTAAATTTGATTTAGATACTGTAAGTACAGAAGTTCCTATAACAGTTTCTCATGCTTCAGGACATTTAGCTTGCGTTAACTCTAAAGCTTTAGAACTTTATGGATATGCTGGTGAAGACTATGTTGTTCCAGAAGGTGGAGTTGTTAGAACTGTTTCTCCTGATTCAAAAGAAGCAAACGGAGTACTAGAAGAAAATGCTATACTTGATAGTGAAAAGAAAAAAGTAGTTCCATCTCCAGGATTTGAAGATGTACTAAATGCCATAGTAAAAGCTCAAAAATTATACGCATCACTGGGTGTAACAACTACTCAAGATGCATCTGTTGAAGAAGCAAACCACTACAACCATATGTTAGGTGCTTGTGCACAAAATAACATGTTATTTATAGATATAGTAGGACTTGCTACTCAACCATCAACTAAAAACTTAATGAAAGATGAAGGTACTCCAAAGAGAGAATACTTCAACCACTACAAATTAGGTGGAGCTAAAACTTGGTTAGACGGTTCTCCACAAGGATTTACAGCTTGGTTAAGCAAACCATATCACGTTGTACCAGAAGGTCAACCAGCTGATTACTGTGGATATCCAACTCAAAGTGATGAAGTTGTAACTCAATACTTTGTTGATTGCATAAATATGAATCTTCAAGTTCATGTTCATGTAAACGGAGATGAAGCTTGTGAGCAATTCTTAAGATGTTATGAAAAAGCTGTTGAAATAACAGGACATGGTCGTGAGCTTAGACCAGTTATGGTTCACTGCCAAGCATTAAGATATGACCAATTAGATAGAGTTAAAGCTTTAGGTGTTGTTCCTACATTCTTCAACGACCACGTAAGATTTTGGGGAGATTTACACCATGATCAAGTATTCGGACCAGAAAGAGCACAAAATATATCTCCAATAGGTTGGGCATTAGAAAAAGGAATCACTTTTACTCTACATCAAGATCCTCCAGTAAAAATGCCAAATCAAATACTTGCTATACACAATGCAGTTAACAGAAAAACTGAAAGCGGTAGAGTTCTTGGTGAACACCAAAGAATACCAGTAATGGAAGCTATCAAAGCTGTTACAATAAACGGTGCATACCAATACTTTGAAGAAGATAAAAAAGGTTCTATAGAAGCAGGTAAATTAGCTGACTTAGTTATACTAGACAAAAACCCATTAACTGTAGATCCTCAAAATATCGAAAATATCAAAGTTGTTGAAACAATAAAAGAAGGAAATACAATATTTAAAGCATAATGCAAAAGCAACTATCTTAGATTTTTCTAAAATAGTTGCTTTTTATAATAAAAAATCTTTCTTTGGACATTTGTCCCTAACTTACAATAAATCCCTTAAAATCCCTTGCACAAAAAAATCATTGTGATATAATCATTATACTTTACAACTAAGGAGATTGATTATGAACAACTTATCTTATTTCTTAGATACTTGTCCTGACTTTATAAAAGAAAAATTTATATATACAAAATTTAATACTTTTGAAAAAATACTAAAGCAAAATGACAAGCCTTCCTTTGTATATATTATCAAAAAAGGAAAGGTAAAAATTTACTCTTTAGCACCCACTCAGGTGAAATATTTGGAGAGGATTTTCTGCGAATATAACCTCTTTGGTGAGTTGGAGCTATTTGTAGATAAACCCATACTCAACTATGTGGAAGCTATGGAGCCTTGTGAAGTTATAAAAATTCCTAAAGATGCTTTTCTTGAATGGATTAAATACGACAGTGATTTTTCACTATATATACATGTTCAGCTTTCTACAAAAATGTATCATACATCTGTTAACAGCAAGGCAAATGTGGCCTATCCTTTGAAAGCTAGGATAATATTTTTCCTATGGAGTTTTCTAGATGAGCACAAATTAACTTCTGTTCACAAAGATATTTTAGTTGAAGGCGTAGGATCTAATATCAGAAGTATTAATAGGATTATAAAAGAACTGGTAAATGAAGGTCTTATTGAATATAATAAGGGATTTATAACGGTAAAAAATATGGATAAGCTAGTTAATGAAATCTTTCCTTTAATCACAATATACTAAGCATGAATCACTTGGAGGAAACACAATGATAGATAGAAAATTACTAATTGAAAAAGCTTTTGAAGCACAAGAAAATTGCTACACACCATACTCTAATTTCAATGTTGGTGCAGCACTACTTTGCGAAAATGGAGATATATACACAGGATGTAACATAGAAAATGCAGCTTTCACACCAACAAATTGTGCTGAGAGAACTGCTTTTTTCAAAGCTGTATCTGAAGGACAAAAAAACTTCACTGCAATTGCTGTTGTAGGAAACAAAGCAGGTGTAAAACAAGGAGAAGGAGATTACTGTGCACCTTGTGCTGTATGTAGACAAGTTATGGCAGAATTCTGTGATTTAAAAACTTTCAAAGTTATAATAGCAAAAAGTACAGAAGATTACTTAGAATATACATTAGAAGAACTACTTCCACTTGCTTTTACTGGCAAAGATATGGAATAATTATAAAGCCTCCAGCTCAAAACTGGTGGCTTTTTTAATTGTAAGGAAATTATAAATTATTCTATCTATGGATAATTTATAATTTCCAACTTATTAACTTGAGCAACGGACGAAGTCGTTGGCGACATGAAGGGTAGCGCCCACGCAGTGGCTTAAGCGAAGTGAATTTTTTATTTGAATTCATCTATTTTATCTTCTATATTAGCTAGAACTTCACCATCGCAATATCCATCACTTTCTTCTAACCACTCTAGTGATTTTTACAATGGATAATATTCACAGTATATATTATAATTTTAAATAAATATAATTTTTAAAGGAGAAAAAATGGAATCACTTGACTATTTTTATACAGGAGAAGCAATGTTTAATATAATACCTATAATAGGAACTCTTATGCTTCCAATTACCTCTTTACTTTCCAAAACATTTGCATAAGTTGGCCAAGTTAAAAACTTAGTCATTTCATCATCTGATGCCCAATTATTGTACATATTTTTTGCATCTTCTACTTTAAATTGGGAAGAATTAACCTATTTGTTTCTATATATTCTATTGAACAATGATTCATCGTACCTCTCCTCTAACTTCAATTTTTATAAAGTTGTTATATTTTTCAAAATAAAAAAATATCTTACTTATATAAATTATTAAACAGGTGATATTTATGATAAGCATAAGCCTTTGTATGATAGTAAAAAATGAGGAGCTAGTCCTTGGCAGATGTCTAGACTCAGTAAAAAATTTAATGGATGAAATAATCATAGTAGACACAGGCTCCACTGACAAAACAAAAGAGATAGCTTCCTTATACACAAATAAAATATATGACTTTCCCTGGATAAATGATTTCGCTGCTGCTAGGAATTTTTCCTTTTCAAAAGCCACAAAAGATTATATTATGTGGCTTGATGCAGATGATGTACTTTTATATGAAGATAATAAAAAATTACAACAACTAAAAGAAAATCTAGATGTATCTGTAGATATGGTTATTATGAGATACAATATGTCTTTTGATAAAGATGACAAACCTACCTACTCTTTTAATAGAGAAAGACTTTTAAAGAGAAGTTGCAACTACACTTGGAGCGGTCAAGTTCACGAGGCCATAGATTATTTGGGCAATATTATTTATTCATCCATAGGAATAAGTCACAAAAAAATAAAAGAAACTCCCATGGATAGAAATTTAAAAATTTACGAATATATTTTATCTCAAGGAAAAAAACTACAACCACGAGAAGAATTTTATTATGGCAGAGAACTTATGTACAACAACAGATTTGATGATGCCATAGAAGTTTTAACTTCCTTTATAAATTCTTCTTTTGGCTTTGTGGAAAATAAAATAAGTGCCTGCAAAGACTTAGCTTTTTGCTATTTTGCTCAAAACAAAAACTTAGAAGGTCTTTTATCATTATTTAGAAGTTTTCAATTTGATGAACCTAGAGCTGAGATATGTTGTGATATAGGATATTATTTTTTAAAAAAAGAAGAATACACTAAAGCCATATTTTGGTATGAACTAGCCCTTACACGCACTTTTGATGAAAAATCCTCTGCCTTTCAAATTATAGATTGTTACAACTATATACCATATCTTCAACTTTGTGTTTGCTATGATAAAATTGGTAATTATCAAAAAGCTTTTGAATATAATGAATTGGCAGGTTCAATCAAACCTTATGATGAAAGTTATTTATACAACAAAGAATATTTTAATAATTTTTTCTCTACTTTTTAGATACTTTTTAAATTATCTACTTTTCTGTTATTTTTTTATCAACATAATAAATTTTATCTGCAATATAATATATACAAGGCGAAAAAATAGGAGGCAAAATGAAAGTAAATGACAATATGTATATGCTAAAAATACCAACAAAAATGCATCCTGATAAATTTACTTATCCTGTGATAATTTTTAATAAAGGAAAAATGCTTTTAGTTGATAGTGCATATCCAGGAGAGTTTGAAACTATCAGAACTGCCTTTTATAAGGAAGGATTTGATATAAGATTTTTAAGCCATATAATATTAACTCACAGAGGCTTTGACAACTTAGGTTGTATAAAAGATATTGTAAAATACGTTCCTGATATTATAGTTATGGCACCTTCCTTAGATAATAAGTCCCTAGTTCATATAAAATTAAGCGACAACGATATTACTCCACATTTTGAAAATATAAAAGTAATATCTACTCCGGGGCACACTCCAAATCATATAAGTTTATATATAGAAGATGAAAAAACATTAATTGCAGGTAATTTATTAAATATCCAACTTAACTTGCTAGAACTTACAGATAAAGATTTAAATTTTGATAATGAAACTTATCTAAAATCCGTGAGAAAAGTTTCCAAACTGCCCATAGATAAAATTATTTCTTATCATGGAGGTATGTTAGAAGGTACAATAAGTGCAGGTATCAAAAGTTTAATTTCTTAATTTAAAAACAATTTACAAAATAGCTTTGTTAGTTAATAAAACTAATAAAGCTATTTTAATTTTATCCAAAAAATAACTTGTCTTCCTTAGAAAACAAACTTATTATATTATTAAATAGTTCTTTTGAAAGGGGTTAATATTATGAGTATAAATTTAGTAGCTGTATGTGATAAGGAAGTTGTAGCAAAACAACTAGAACAAACATGTGACAAACTTGGTTATGACATAACTTGCGAAATCCAACAAGAAAATGAAATAATCAATAAGTTATCTGATGAGGCACTAGATAAATCAAATGCCATACTATTAGTTACACAAAAAGAAATTGAACAAATTGAAGATATGGATCGATTTAAACACCGCTACTATTATCAAGTTCTTCCTATATTTATCATGCAAGATACAAAAGCTATCTTAGATGAAATAATTGAAGATCTAAAATAAATTTTTAAAATTCAAACTTTACATAAAATCAAATATTTGCACAAAAAAGGGAGGTATAATTTTTATATCTCCCTTTAAATTTAACTATATTCTATAGAATCCATGAAGTTAGTAATAAATGCTTTAAAATCTTCATCCAACTCTTTAATTTCATTAATTATGCCACATAATTCTTTTTGATTTTCTGTCCATCTATCTGTGTTAATATTCACTAAAGCTTTTGGTGATTTTATTTTTTTATAATCTGCTATTGTAGGAGGAGTAAGTAACATTAAGTCACTTGTATCTTTATAATAACCATTATTTTTAGATATAACATTTTTATGTGCTAAAGTATCATAAGTTGTTATTCCAAATTTCCCCTTATCTTCTTCCCATCTTTCACTGCCAATAGGAGGCATTGTGCTAAAATTATTATATGGAAATAATCTACTATTTGCATTTTTTTCATCTATTACTTCTTTTGAGTCATTAGTAATTGCTATATAATAGTAGTCCTTTGCATCTTGGAAATTTTCATTCCAATAGTCCATCATAATCCAATTTTCCAATTTTCTTTCCATAGAATCGTTATATGTTAATGATACTTCATGTTCTTCTACTATTATACTATTTATATCATAAACATCCAAAGGATTGTTTTTATATGCTTGTACAAATCTATATAATAAAGATAATTGAACATTAACCTTTTTAGAATTATTTATATATGTTTTAGGTAAATATTGATTATCTTTTTCTTCTAATTGATTCATAATTAAAGCACTATTTTGATATGTTGCAGTTGTTGTAACTATAAATAATACATATTTATCCCCATCTGTTGTAACTGCTTCCATAATCATATCTGGATTTCCAAATTGATCTAAAGAAGGTGCCATAAAACATTTAACAGTATGCACACTATCAACCCAAGACAGTTTACTTTTATCTGCCAAAATTATAGATCTAATAAATTGTTTTTGTTTTGCTATATCTCCTTGTATATCTAACACAATTGAGTTTAGTATACCTTTTTCTCCATAAAATACTATTTCTCTGCTCATTTTGCCTCCCCATATTAATTTGATTAAACTTTAACTTATTTAATTCTACTTATTATTCAAAACTCCTTTTTCTAAATTAAATATTATTAAAAAAATAAGTTATTATTTCTATTATTTCTTTGATATTTAAAATTTTATTTATATTTTATCCTAATTATTGTAATTTTTCTTTAATTTATAATATATTTTGGTATATAATATGATATGTATTATATATAATTTAAATTAAATTATATATATAATTTATATACCAAAATTTTAGGAGGAATAATTATGGCAGGAGATAGAATAATATGTCATTGCAAAAATGTTTCTTACATAGATATAAGAAAAGCAATGATAAAAGGTGCTAGAACTTTAGACGAAATAAAAGAAATGACAGGAGCTGCAACTGGATGTGGAAGATGTGCAGATGAAATAGAAAAAATATTAGCTTCTGTATGTGGATGTTACAACGTATCTTTAAAAGATGTTGTTGATGCAGTAAACAACGGATGTGACACTGTGGACAAAGTTGCTGAAGTTACTAAAGCAGGTGCTGCTTGTGGTAGATGTAAAGCATTAGTTCAAAATGTTATAGATACAAAAAGATAATTTTTAATTGATAAAAGGACTATCACACTATTTTCGTGGATAGCCCTTTTTAATTTATTTCGCTTCAATTTTATCTACACCCATATATGGTCTTAAAACTTCTGGAATAACAATTGAACCATCTTCTTGTTGATAGTTTTCAATTATAGCTGCAAAACTTCTTCCTATGGCAAGCCCTGAACCATTTAAAGTATGGCAGTATTCTGCCTTAGAATTTTTATCTCTTTTAAATTTAATTCCTGCTCTTCTAGCTTGGAAGTCTTCACAATTTGAACAAGAAGAAATTTCCACATATCTATTATATGATGGCATCCATACTTCCAAATCATATTTATATGCTGCTGTAAATCCTAAATCACCAGTACATATTCTAACTACCCTATAAGGTAATTTTAATAATTGTAGTAAGTATTCAGCATTGTGAGTAAGTTTTTCTAACTCATTGTAAGATTCTTCTGGTGCGCATATTTTAACCATTTCAACTTTGTTAAATTGATGTTGTCTAACAAGTCCTCTAGTATCTCTACCTGCAGAACCTGCTTCTGATCTAAAGCATGGAGTATATGCTGTATAATTTTTTGGCAATTCATCAAATGATAATATTTCATTGGCATGTATATTAGTTAGTGGAACTTCTGCTGTTGGTACCAAATAATAATCTAGACCTTCTAGTTTGAACATATCTTCTGCAAACTTTGGAAGTTGTCCAGTTCCTATAAAACTATTGCTATTTGCCATAAATGGTGGAATCATTTCTGTGTATCCTTGTTCTAAAGTGTTAGTATTTAAATAGAAATTGATTAATGCTCTTTCAAGTTTTGCACCCAGTCCTTTGTATAACGTAAATCTTGAACCAGTAATTTTTGCTGCTCTTTCAAAATCTAATATATCTAAATCAGTACCTAAATCCCAGTGAGCTTTTGGTTCAAAGTTGAATTTAGTAGGTTCCCCCCATCTTCTAACTTCCACATTGTCTTCATCACTTTCCCCTTGAGGAACCTGTGGATTTGGAACATTTGGTATTCTAAGTAGTTTATATTCCAATTCATCACTAACTTTTTTTATTTTTTCGTCTAAAACTTTAATTTCATCAGATAATTTTTTAAGATTAACTTTTTCACTTTCAGCTTCTTCTTTTTTACCTTCTTTCATTAATTGAGGTATTTTTTTAGATTCCACATTCATTTTATTTTTTAAAACTTCCACTTCTTTAAGTAGCTCCAACCTTTGATCATCTAAGTTTACTACTTCATCTAGACTAAATTCTTTTTCACCTCTTCTATTCATTGCCTTTTTAATATCTTCTAAATTTGCTTTAATTCTTCTAATATCTAACATGGCTACCCCTCCTGAATTAATAATTTGGTTTTGATTTTATAAAAAGAACTTTTACATCACTGTCCTTATCATTTCTGAATTTATGTCCTCTATTTGGAAGAATCCTAATAGTATCACCTTCTCTAAGTAAAAATTCTTCATTTTCAAATACAATACTTACTTCTCCTTCTAAAACAAAGGCTAACTCCTCTTCAACATGTGTGGAAAAATCACCAAAAGTGGTACTATTTTGTTTTAATTTCATCAATAATAATTCCACACTAGAATTAAGAGGACTTGGTGTTAAAACATCATATAATATATGTTTTTGATCTGGATTATATATGGTATTTCTGTCTTCTCTTCTTAGTATTAATGATTCGTTGCTTATTTCTTCTTCAAACAAGGAGGATAAACTTATCTTAAGAGCAGATGCTATTGACTTTAATGCACTTAGGCTTGGATTGCCCATTCCTCTTTCCAACTGACTTATTAACCCTGCACTTAAATTTGTAATTTCTGCAAATTCTTTTATGGTTATATTGTGAATTCTTCTATATTCTTGTATTTTATGTCCTATTTTCAAATTTTCCATAATTTTACCTCCGTTATTTATAGTATAGCCTAATATGGAATTTTAATTCAACATATTCATTATATTTAATACAATTTAAAATATTGAATTATTTTAATATGAATGATATAATTATGTTCAATATATTAAAAAATATTCATTATATAGAATGGAGTTGGTATTTATGGAGCTCAATTTTAATTTAAAAATTGACAAAGACAAAATATTTTACAAAACTATAGCATCAATTACCATTCCAATAGCTTTACAAAATATTATTTCATATGGTGTAAATCTAATGGATACAGTAATGCTTGGTAAACTTGGTGAAGTAGCATTATCTGCTACAAGTCTTGCTAATCAAGTATTTTTCATGTTCACTTTGCTTATATTTGGTATAGGTGGAGGTGCTGTAGTATTATGTAGCCAATACTGGGGAAGCAAAAATATCCTTAGTATTCAAAAAATAACAACAATTATATTAAAAATATCTTTTGCCGTAAGTTTATTATTTGCTATAGTGCTGTTGATTTTCCCCAAAGAGGTTATGACTATATTTACTTCTGATGTAGAGGTTATAAAATCAGGAACTTCTTATTTAAGAATGATTTCTATTTCATATTTATTTTATGGATTGACTTCTACTTTTTTAGTAATTCTTAGAAGTGTAGAAACAGTTAATATTTGTTTAAAAATTTATATTATATCTTTTATAGTAAATATAATTTTTAACTATATATTTATATTTGGTAAATTTTCTATGCCTGTTCTTGGTGTTACGGGAGCTGCAGTTGGTACTTTAATTGCTCGTATGGTGGAATTTATAATAATTTTAGTTTATATGCTAAAATTCGAAAAGAAAATAAATTACAAAATTCATATGCTTAAATTTAAAGATAAAAATTTATTAAAAGATATTATAAAATACGGTATGCCTGTTATTTGTAATGAATTATTATGGGGAATTGGTATATCAATACATGCAGTTATTTTAGGTCATTTAAGTTCTTCTGTAGTAGCTGCCAATAGCATATGCAATGTTATTTATCAAATGTCTACATCTTTTATACTTGGTGTTGCCAATGCTTCTTCTGTTGTTATGGGTAAAACCATAGGTTCAGGTGACAAAAGAGATGCTATAAATATAAAAAATAAATTATTATTTATATATCTTATACTTGGTATTACTACTGCAACCATATTATTATTAATTAAAAATCCTCTTATTTCTTTATATAATATAGAAGATTCTACAAAAGTTATAGCAAATAATTTAATGTATATTTATGCATTTCACATATTGTTCCAAGCTTTTACTAGCCCTATAATTGCAGGTGTTTTAAGAGGTGGAGGAGATACAAAGTTTGCCGCTATAATAGATGTTATTTTCCTTTGGTTACTTCTTCCTGTGGGATTTGTAGCTGCTTTTAAATTTAATTTAAATCCTGCTTTAGTTCTTTTATTGCTGAGATTTGAAACACCTATAAAAACATTCTTTTGTTTATTTAGACTAAAAGGCGAAAAATGGATTAATATAATAACCAGATAATAAAAAATTCACATCGCTTAAGCCACAGTAAAGTATAAGCTAGATAAGGTATCTTCCCTCATCCAGCTTATACTCAGTTATACTTATATATTAATCTATTTATCCATATACTTTATTATCTCGTCTAATGTAGCATATGAGCCAATTGCACCTTTTTTAGTTGTACTATAAGCTGCATAAGCATTTGCAAATGTTAAATACTCTCTTAGCTTTTCATCACTAATACTATTAAGCTGTTCCATATTTACATCATCTTCTAATAGCTTAAATAAAAATGAACCAATAAACGAATCCCCTGCTCCCGTTGTATCAACTACATCTACAATATTTCCAGGTATCTTAACAACTCTATCCTTAGTATATGCTTCAGCTCCATCTTTTCCCTTTGTAAATAAAACCATGTTCACATTACCTTTAAACAATACCTCTTTAGCCTCGTCCATATTATCATATCCTGTTACAAACTCTAACTCTTCATCAGAAATTTTAACTACATGAGCCAAAGGTAAAAATTCCATAATTGCATCTCTACATGCATCTTCACTATCCCATAAAGGTAACCTTACATTTGGGTCAAAACTTATTATACTTTTATTTTCTAGTGCAAACTCTATGGCCTTTTTATGTGCATATTTCATTGGACACTCTATTAAATCTACCGAACAAAAATGCATACTATGACAATCTTCAAACCATTCCTTTTTTACTTCACTTTCTTCTAGTAACATATCTGCACTTGGATTTCTATAGAATGAAAAATCACGATTTCCATCTTCTTTTAAAGAAACAAAAGCTAATCCCGTATTGGCTTTATCACTTCTCAACACATAATCTACATTTACATTAGCTTCTTTTAAAACTTCTATTATGTGGTTACCAAAAGCATCTTTACCTAACTTAGATATGAAATTTGATTTTCCACCAAGCTTTGCTACTACAGCACTAACATTGGCAGGAGCTCCCCCTGCTACTCTTTCAAAACCTAATACGTTCTTTAATTCACAGCCTTTTTGATTAGGTATAAAATCAATTAAAGCTTCTCCTATACTTATTACTCTCTTCATACTTCCACCTTACATATTTTTTACTGAATACTTTGTTTGTATTTCCAAGCCTTTAATGATTCAATTTTAACTTCACCATTGCTTGTGAAGAATTCAATATTATCAATATTTTTTTGAGGATAAATACGGCTTGTAATTACTGCTTCTCCATCATTTATAAAGACTTCAATAGATGATCTGTCTAAGAATACACGTAGAGAAAGTTTTGAGTTTTTAGATACATCTGCTTTTCTTGTAGAATCTTGTTCTTTTCCATATTTAGAACAATCTATAGTAAGCTGTGATGCATCTGTATCATATTTTAATACAAGTTCTTCCTCATCACTTCCATTTATCTTAAGACCTAATTCTTTGGAGTCACTATTAAGTATATCAAATGTAACATCTATTTCTAACATTTTTTCACTAGTTTTTATTTTAAAGCTATTATTTTCTGATACGATCACATTTTCTTCAGATGATATACATTCTTCTCTAAGAAGTTCTATCTCTTCAATTGGATTCATTTTTATTTTATTATTATCACCTAGTGTTAACTCACGTGGCATTGTTAATGCACCACACCATCCATCTTCTTTTGTAGGCATATGTGATTCCCACATATCCATCCAACCTATTGCAATTCTACGACCTTTATCATCTAAGAATGTTTGAACTGCATAGAAATCATGACCGTTATCAAATTCATAGAAATCTCCATGTTTAAACTCATTTTTATCGTAGTCATAATCTCCAACTATATAACCTGTTTGGAATAAGTTTGGATATTTTCCATCTTTCTTTTCAATTCCTTGTGGTGAAAAACTTAACACATATTTATCTCCTAGTTTAAAGAAATCAGGACATTCCCACATGTATCCTAGTTCACATTTACTTGTAGCAAGTACTCCAACATAATCCCATTTTCTTAAATCAGGTGATGTATATAATATAACTCTACCTATGTTATCTTTTGTTGAGTTTCCTACTACCATATACCATTTATCTTCGTGTTTCCATACTTTAGGGTCTCTGAAATGGTGTATACTATCTGCTGGTGGCTCTGCTATAACAGGGTTGTTTTCATATTTTTCAAATGTTACTCCATCTTTACTTACTGCTATATTTTGAGTTTCATAAAATGTATTTTGCTCTTCATCTATGTAATTATGTCCTGTATAAATTAATGTTAATTCCCCATTATTATCTACTGCACTTCCTGAGAAACATCCCCCCTTATCAAATTCATCACCAGGAGCTATTGCAACTGGGCAGTGTTCCCAATGTATGCAGTCTTTACTTTTAACATGTCCCCAGTGCATAGGTCCCCAGTTTTCATCATATGGATGATGTTGATAGAATACATGGTATTCTCCTTTATATTGAATAAGACCATTTGGGTCATTAATCCAGTTTGCTGGTGCCATGATATGATATCCTAGCCTGTATCTTTCATTTATTTTTTCTTTTGCTGCTTCTAAAACTTCTCCAGCTTTTATAATTCTTTCATCTAACATTCTTAATTCCTCCACTTTATTTAATCTTAATTTATTATTTTAAAGTTATTTTCCAACTTAACTTGCTAATGTTTTACCATCAGCAACCTTTTCTTCTGATTTAGCTAATGTGAATATTGATAATGTTGCAAATAGTAAAACAGTTACACCCATTACAATATAAGTAGTGCTAAAACCTATAGTGTCATAAAATCTTCCTACTATTGGAGATAATACTGTAGCCCCAACTTGAGATGTAAATTGATATCCAACTAGATATAATATTGAAGATAATCTAGTGTCAAAGTTTGCAGCAAGGTATTTAAATACTGCAATAAGCATTATTGGTAATTCAAAAGAGTGTATTAATTTCATACAAGATATTAATATTGGTCCTGTTGCTAATCCTGAACCTATAATTCTACATCCCATTAAAAATCCTGCAAATATTAAACCTTTTCTAGCACCAATTTTATTTACTATAAATGGCGCACAAAACATCATCCCTGCCTCTAAAAATACTTGGAATGAATTTAAATATCCAAATACTTGATTTCCTAATTCTTTTGTAGAGAACATTGATGAATAATATAATGGGAATTGTTGGTCATAAACATTATAGAAACATGTAACCCCAATAACATATAATATGAAAAACCAGAAGTCTTTTAATTTAAATAATGAGTAAACATCTTTTAATTTAACAGAATCAGCTTTTTCTATATCTTCATCAGTTATTTCTATTGATATAGATAATATTATAAAGAATAATATTATGGCAGAGGCTGATGCAATCCAAAAGTTTATATTAGGATCTATATTAAATAATTGACCTGCGAAAAATGTTGCTGCTGCCCATCCTAATGATCCCCACATTCTAGATTTTCCATATTCAAAATCATATCTACGACCTATTTTTTCTACGTATGATTCAATTGCACCTACACCTGCAAGAAATGCTGTTCCTAAATAAGCCCCCCCAACTACTGCTCCTAAAATTACATTGTATTTTAGTAAAGGTCCATATACATATATATAAAATGGTCCTACAAAAATTAAAAGTACACTTATAAAACTTAAAATGTTTTTTCTCAAACCTATTTTATCTGATATATATCCATAGATAGGTTGTATGCATAAAGCAAAGATAGCATTTACAGAAAATATAATACCAGTGTCTGCACCACTTAAATTTATTTCCTGACCAAGCCATATTGAAAATAGTGAATAACTTGCTGACCAAGTTACAAAGAAAAAGAAGAAATATGCACTTAATTTACAGTACATTGCTTTCGATTTAGACATTTTTACTCCCCCTTTAGACATTTTTTAAAATCCCTCTTTTGTGAAAACATTTTCAAGTTCTAAATTAATTGTATGTCAACCGGTTACATATGTCAACCGGTTTCACATATTTTTTTATAACATAATTAATAGATTCTATCAGATGAATCTTTAATTATGTTATAAGTTTATGTAGTTTTTCCTTCTATAAGTGATACTGGTAAGGCTATTTTAGATTCTATATTGCTAAAATCACCTTCTATTTTTTTTATAAGTAGCTCTATTGAAGTCTTTGCAATAAGTTTAATTGGCTGTTTTATAGTAGTTAAATCTGGTAATATATTTCTTATTGTTTCTGTACCATCATATCCTACTATCTTTAAATCTTGTGGTATTTTTCTGCCTCTTTTTCTTGCTTCATTTATAAATACTGCTGCAAATAAATCATTTGTTGCAAATATTCCGTCGACTTCTGGATGTTCATCTAAAATCTTATTAGCGATTTGGATTTGATTTCCCCCATCAAATGTACTTTCAATTTCATAAGTTATGGGACACATATTATGAGATTTCATAACATCTTCGTAGGCTGTTTTTCTTAATCTTGCCTGTGTCCTTAAATTACACTGCCCGTCTATATTTATGATGTTTTTACATCCTTTCGATAATAAAAGTTCAGTTGCTATCTTTCCACCATGATAATTATCTGAACCTACAATTGGAATATTCTCAGATAAATCAGTATCTATAGATACTACTGCCATGTTGCTGTTTTTATAATGGGCAATTTCTTGGTTATGTGTCCCAACTATAATCCCATCAACTTGATTACGCATAAGCATTTCTATATATTTTTCTTCATTATCAATATTATCAAGACTATTGCATAGTAGTATTTTGTAACCAAGGGAGTTACATATATTTTCTATGTAGAATGTAAGTTCTCCAAAGAATGGATTGCTCACTGTGGGTAGTATTACTCCTATGAGATTAGTTCTTTTGTTAAATAATGAACGTGCCACATCATTTGGAAAATAGTTAAGCTCCTTCATTGCTTTGTTTACTTTTTCTCTTGTTTCCTCACTTATATATCCTCTATTATTAAGAACTCTTGACACAGTTGTTGTTGAAACTCCTGCTAGTCTTGCTACGTCCTGAATCTTAGGTTTCATATTACTCCTCTTTTCTTAATTTAGCTGTAAATAGATTATACCACATATAGGGTTTTTGTATTATACACAATAAATTAATGTCTGGTATTTTATTTCTTTAAGGCTCATAAAATTGAGGTGTTAAAATCTAATTGAGAAATGTTAAACATTTTAATCTATCAAATTCTTTTAAAGCTACATCATATTATATTAAAACTTTTAATTAAATTATTCTTATAAGTTAAAATTTATTAATTTTAATTTTACTTAACTTTTCTTCCTATATAGACGAACTCCATTAAATCACTAAATATTGCCTCTTCATTCGAATTATCTTAGCCATTAAGATAAACATAACTTATTTACTACTTGAATGTTATTTTTATCTTTTTCAAATAAATAACTCCATGTCTTATATCTGATAATAGGTGGTAAAATTGAAAAATCATGTAATACTTTAATTGAAGAGAATATACTTTATCACAGGATTACATGAGTTACTTCTTACTTGTCCTAACATTATTTTTATGTCGCTACCAATATTTAAAATTTTTCTAACCATAACTTCTGCATGTTTTCTAAGGCAATAACCATTACGAACTTAATTATATTATATATGATTAATCACGAAGTAAGCTAACAGAGCCTTTATTAAAAAAAGAATCTTATTTAAAAATACTTATCTATAGTAATAACGCAGTTATACAAAGAATCAAGATTCTTTATATCCTTTTGAATATCACATCTTAACTTATTTTCCTTTTCCTTAGTATTAATATCATAGGCATCTACTTCAACATCAAAAATAATATTAATTTTATCATTACCTTCTGTTATTCTAAAATCATGCATGGACTTTATAGATTCGTATTTTAATAAAATATCCTGTACCTCTTTTTTTATACCATTGACTTTTTCATCGTGAATACACATAGGATCCATATGAATTACAAGATATATATTTAGCTTTTTTGAGATTTCTCTCTCTGCAGTATCTATTATTTCATGTATTGTAATTAAATCCACATTAGAAGGAATTTCTGCATGAATAGATGCCATACATTTTCCCACACCATAATTGTGAATTATTAAATCATGAACACCTATTATATTTTCATAAGATAAAACTCCTTGTTTAATACTTTTTACAAGTTCTTCATCAGGTGATTCTCCCAGCAAAGGACTTATGGTATCCTTCACCAAAGAAAATCCTGCATAAAGTATAAATAAAGAAACTATAACTCCCATATATCCATCAATGGGAAAGGTCGTAAATTTTGCTGCTAAAAAAGAAATTATTACACAAGTTGAAGTAAACACATCACCAAGGGCATCTACTGAAGCTGCTTTTAACGCTGATGAATTTATTTTTTCTCCCACAAATTTATTAAATCTACTAAGCCAAAACTTTATTAATAAAGAGATAATCAATAAAATAAATGGCAGTATTTCAAATACTACTGCTACTGGATGAATTATTCTTTCAAAAGAAGTTTTTATAAATTGAACACCCACAAGCATTACCATAAATGCTACCACAAGAGCAGATAAATATTCAATTCTCCCATGGCCAAAGGGATGTTCTTTATCTGCTGGTCTATTGGCAAGTTTCATTCCTATCATAGTAATTAAAGACGATGCCATATCAGATAAGTTATTAAAACCATCTGCCAAAATAGAAACACTTCCACTTATAATTCCAACTGTAATTTTTACTACAGTTAAAATTAGATTACATACAATTCCCACAAGTCCCCCCACATATATATAGGAGTTTCTAGTTTTTTCATTTTCTATATCTTTATAATTTTTCACAAGTTTTCTAGTTAAAATTTCCGATAACATATTCTTCTCCTTTTTATTAAATATTGTTTATTTCATAATATAATTATAATATTCTTTTTTGAGTCTTAGCATATTCATTTTATTTTTATATTTTCAATAATTACAAATAAAAACTGGCCTAAATTTTTAGACCAGCTTTGTTTTTATATATCAAATAATAAATCTGTCAGTTCTTCGTCGTATTTTTCTACTAACTGTTCATTATCATAAATAACTGCCAATTTTAATTCTTCCATAATTTTTTCAATTTCTTTATATTCATTTTTATTTTTATCTAAATTATTAAGCTTCTTTTGTGCTAGTTCTATGGTTTCTTTCACATTTTTAGCCAAAGCATATTCCATCCAAGAATTTAGTTTAAATCTTTCATAAATATTTTCATCAGCTAAAGAATCTATTGGCAATTTAGTTAATTTAAAATTATCTATGATTTTATTTATGGATTTATTTGTACTAACTATAGTTGCCTTAACTTGAAGTATTCCATTTAAGTCATAATCAAACTGCACATCTATACTTTCTTCTCCTGCCTTGGCCTTTGGAACACCTTTTAAAATAAAATCGCCTATTTTTGTATTGTCTTCTGCCATGAATTCATTTCCTTCATATACTTCTATTCTTACTTCATCTTGATTATCAACAGCTGTATAATAAGTCTTTTTTCTAGAACAAGGAATACTGCTATCTATAGGAATTATACAGTCAAAAACACCATTTATTATCTTTCCATCTCCTATTTTTATTATGCTAGTTCCCAGATTATAGCTACATTTATCTGTAATTATTAAATTTTCTTCAGATGTGATTTGATTATTTTTTATGGCTCCTTGAATAGCTGCCCCCATGGCAACGGCTTCATCTGGATTTATACCACTTATTATTTTCCCACTAAATTTACTTTCTACTAATTCCCTAACAGCTACAATTCTACTAGAACCTCCCACAAGTAAAACTGTATCAATATCTTTTTCTTTTAATTTTGCCGCCTTTAGAGCTTCATCTATCTTTTCTGTTGTATTTTTTACTAAATCCTTTGTAAGGTTGTTGAATTTTTCTCTTGTAAGTTCCATGCCAATGGATACTGGTTTGTTGTTTATAATAGTTATGAAAGGTATATTTATAGTAGTTGTCATTTGAGTGGATAATTCCTTTTTAGCATTTATTGCAGCTTCTTTTACTCTTAATTTAATGCTTAATTTATTTTTTACATCCAAATCCTTATATAAATTTTGATTATATGTTTTTTCAAATTCCTTTTCTATGTATTTTTCTATTCTACTGTCAAAATCTTTTCCACCTAATCTATCATTTCCCCTGCTTGATTTCACATCTAATATGCCTTCAAATAGTTCAAGTACGGAAACATCAAAAGTTCCCCCACCCAAATCATAAACTAATATTTTTTCTTCTTTTTGTAAATTGTTTATTCCATAAGCCATGGCTGCGGCTGTTGGTTCATTTATAATTCTCTCCACCTTAAGTCCTGCCATCTCTCCTGCTAATTTTGTTACTTTTCTTTGAGAATTATTAAAGTTAGCTGGCACAGTTATGACAGCTTCTGTTACTTCTTCACCCAAATAATCTTCTGCATAATTTTTAAGTTCTTTTAAAATCATAGCTGATAATTCATGAGGTAAATATTTTTTATCACCAAGGGGTATCAAAGTATCTGAACCCATAAGTCTTTTTACCTCTGCTATAGTTCTGTCTGGAGCTGGTATAAGTTGATTATATGCAACTTGACCAACTATTACTGTACCATCTTCTTTTTTGCCAACAACAGAAGGTACTATTCTATTTCCAAAACAATCTGGTATTATTTTTGCCTCATCATTTTCCATATAAGAAATTTCTGATGTAGTTGTTCCCAAATCTATACCTATTATTCTTCCCATTATTTTTCCTCCCTATTTTACAATTATAACTGAGGCAGGTCTAATCACCCTGCCATTTAGCATATATCCCTTTTCTACAACGCTTATAATTTGATTTTCTACTTTGCTTTTATTTTTTTCCACTGCTAAGCACCTATGTAATTCTGGATTAAATAATTCTCCCAAAGATTTAATCTCCATTAAATTAATTTCATTAATTTCTTTTTTAATTACCTTTTTTATTACTTCCAAATCATTTATAAATTCTTCATCTTCCAAATTTATGGCTGCGTCACATATTTTATCTATTAAATCTAAAATTATAATTATTTTTTTATAAATTTTAATTTCATTAAATCTCTTTTCTTCCAATTCTTTTTTTAATTTAAAATTTTTCTCACTATTTTTATTTATTTCTTCTTTTAATGATTCAATAGACATTATGCTTTTTTTACTATTTTTATTAATATTTTTTAAATCATTTTTCATTTTATTTATACTTTCATATAAATATGTAACATCTATATTTTCATTATCTAAGTTTTTTTCATCCAATATATGCTCCTCCTTATAAATTTTTAAACTTAATAACTTATTTTATATATATGATTGATTGGAAAAATTATTTTCTATATAATCTAATTAAATTTATATATTTTAAATTTAAGGGAGGTTTTAGTATGGCTCTTATGGAAGATTTATTATTAAAGGGTTATATTGATGAACATATGGATGAGATGGTCAAATGTGCCACTGCCGATTATCTTATCAGACTTTTGACTTATTGTGCCAAATCTGATGGCTATATATCCAACAAAGAAAGAAATTTTATAATAGATTATATTGAAACCTTTGATATGAATGATTCTGAAGAAACCTGGCTCTTTGCCCAATACGATTATGGTAGATTTCATGAATACGATAAAGAAAATATAGTCTTATTAAAAAGATCCATTGATAAGTTATTAGATAAGAAAAACTTAGATTACAAAATCCTATATAACCTTATTTACATTTCTTTAATTGATAGCGAAAATTTAAATGATTACCAAGCTCAAATTATAAGTGATTTTATAACTATTTTTAAACTAAATGCCAATAAATGTGATATGGTTTATGAAAAAGTTATTAAAGAAAAAAACAAATATAAAAAAAATATAGCAACTGATTTAGATAAATGTTATGAAATACTTGGACTAGATAAAAATTGCAGTGAAAATGACCTTAAAAAAAGATACGCCTATCTAACTAAAAGTTATCATCCGGACAACTATAATATAGATGAAATGCCCCCAGAAGTAAAAAAAGATTTGGAAGATACATATAAAAAAATAAACTTAGCTTATGATAGGTTGAAAGAGACATTCTAAGATATATTTTAGGAGGTTACAAATATGATTTTTTATATTCTAATTGGTATATCCATAATTCTTATATGTCTTATTATTTTTGTTTTTTATAAAGATAGAAAAGGAAAGCATAAAAAAAAGAAAAGTCCACCTGCAAAAAAGCCTTTAAATTATTTCAAAGAACCTATTAAGAAAGAAATCTGCCTTTTAAATAAAAATGCTTTAAGAGAAGATTTAACTTCTAGAAGTATAATTATAAGTAAAGATATTAATAAAATAGAAGATAATTGCTTTATTCACTGTATGAATTTAGCAAGTATTAAGGTAGATGAAGAAAATAAATACTTTTGTGATAAATTAGGTGTGCTTTTCACTAAAGACATGAAAAAAATCATATACTATCCTCCATTAAAACAAACATCAACTTATTTTATTCCTCAAGGTGTGGAGGAAATTAATAATCACGCTTTTTTTAATAATAATAGTTTAAAATATATTATTATTCCCACAAGTTTAAATACTATTGGTGAGAACTCATTCGTTAATTGTAAATATTTAAATCAAGTAGTTATTCCAGACAATGTTAAAGAAATTCATCCAATGACTTTTAATTTATGCCCTCGCATTACTATACGTTGCTATAAAAATTCTCTGGCAGAAGATTTTTGTATAAAATACTTTATTCCCTTTGAGTATTTAACATCTTAAAATATTTTAAAATAATTATAATTTAATTTATAACTTTTATAAAAGCTTATTTTTAAAATTTACTATATTAGGATATAATAAAGTTGGAAATAATTTTTGATATTTCAATTTATTTACATTATAATAAACATATTAATAATTTATTATGGCAACTGGAGGATTTATGACAAAAGAAACTCATTCAAAGGGTGGTTACATAATTGCTTTATTACTACTACCATATATTTATGATACATTTATGATGGAATATACTCTTTCTTATCGTATAGTTCTCTTATTCATATATGCTTATTTTACATATTTAGGATCTTTGCTTTGCGATATAGATATGAAGGGTTCTTATATTAGTAAGAGATTCCCCATAATTTATAAATTATTTGGAAAAAGATTTAAACATAGAGGATTTACTCACAGTCTACTTTTTATAGGTGTCATAGCCTTTTTAGGTGATATGGTCATAGTATCAAGTGATAATAATGTTGTTTTTACTTGTATTTTTAGTGGTATTTTAGCTGGGGTAATCTCCCATATAATTTTAGATTTAATTACAAAAGAAGGAGTGGAGCTTTTTTATCCTATAAGTATAAATTTTTCCATTCTTCCCATAAAAACTAGCTCAAAGACGGAAAAAAATATTAACAAATTTCTAAGTTTATTAGTAATTTTCCTTATAGGATATAGATTTTATTTAATCACCTTATAAAATTTACTTCACTCGAAAAAGTCTCAGCATTTTATGTTGAGATTTTTTTCATTTAATTAATGATGAAAATTACCATATAAAACAACATATCAGAGACAGCATCTGCTGTAAAAGAAAATGAAAAATATAAGTTGCGATAAAGCTGCACTTTATTCCATAGCCAATATTAATATTAGTTAATAAATACAAATAAAAAACTCTAGATAAACTTAAATATCTAGAGTTTTCTTTTATTCTAATTCAAAAGCTCCTGTGTAAAGTTGGTGATATTTACCACCTTTAGCAATAAGAGATTGATGATTCCCTCTTTCAATTATTCTACCGAGCTCTAAAACCATTATGGCATCTGAGTTTCTAACAGTAGATAATCTATGGGCTATAACAAATGTTGTACGACCATGCATTAATCTATCCATACCATCTTGAACTAAATGTTCTGTACGAGTATCTATACTACTTGTAGCTTCATCTAGTATAAGTACTGGTGGATCTGCTATGGCAGCACGAGCAATTGCTAGTAATTGTCTTTGCCCTTGACTTAAACTTCCACCATCTCCTGTAAGAACTGTATCATATCCTTGTGGAAGTCTTGATATAAATCCATGGGCATTGGCAAGTTTTGCTGCATTCATTACTTCTTCATCTGTAGCATCTAATTTTCCATATCTTATGTTATCTGCCACTGTTCCCGTAAATAAATGAGTATCTTGTAAAACTATACCTAAACTTCTTCTAAGATCAGCTTTTTTAATTTTATTTATGTTTATACCATCATATCTAATTTTTCCGTCTTGTATATCATAGAAACGGTTAATTAAATTTGTAATAGTAGTTTTCCCTGCACCAGTTGCTCCAACAAAGGCAATCTTTTGACCAGGCTCTGCGTATAATTTAATATTGTGAAGTATTGTTTTTTCTTCATTGTATCCAAAGTCCACATCATTAAATACCACATTTCCTTGTAACTTAGTAAGTGTTGTACTTTCATCTTTACGAGGATATTTCCAAGCCCACACTCCAGTGTGTTCTTCACATTCTTCTATATTACCATCTTTGTCTTCTTTAGCATTTACTAAAGTAACACAACCATCGTCCACTTCTGGTTTTTCATCCATTAAATTAAATACTCTTTCTGCTCCAGCAAGGGCCATAACAACAGCATTTAATTGTTGACTCACCTGACTTATTGGTTGAGTGAAACTTTTGTTAAGTTGTAAGAAAGATGCTAAACCGCCAAGTGTAAATGAACCAATTCCTCCAATGGCTAAAATAGAACCAAATATGGCACATACAACATAACCTAAGTTACCAAGGTTATTGTTTATTGGCATTAATATATTGGCAAATCCATTAGCATTATTTGCACTATCAAATAATTCTTCATTAAGTTCATTAAATCTTTCTATACTTTCATTTTCATGACAGAATACTTTAACAACTTTTTGACCTTCCATCATTTCTTCTATAAATCCATTAAGTTCTCCTATGGACTTTTGTTGTTTTCCAAAATATGTTCCTGCTTTTGATGCAACTTTTCCCGTTGTAAACATCATAAAACCAACCATTATAACAGTTAATATAGTAAGAGGTATATTTAATATTATCATACTTACAAATACACTTACTATTGTAACTGCTGAGTTAACAAGCTGTGGCATAGATTGACCTATCATTTGACGAAGAGTATCTGTATCATTTGTATAAATACTCATTATATCACCGTGGGCATGAGTATCAAAATATTTTATAGGTAAACTTTCCATATGAGTGAAAAGATCTATACGTATTTTTTTCATTGTACCTTGAGATACATTTACCATTATTCTATTATAAGCATATGTCATTAATATACCTGCTACATAAAACATGGCTAATTTCATTAAAGCTTTTACTAATGGTCCAAAATCTGGAGATGATTGACTCATCATTGGAACAATGTAATTATCAATTAATTGTTGCATAAATAATGTACCTTTAACATTTACAAAGGCTGCACCAAATATACACATTAAAACTATTATACAATGTGGAGTGTAATTTTTTAGTATAACTCCCATAAGTCTTTTTATTATCTTTAAAGGGGGATTATTTGTCTTTTTATTTGGCGATTTCATATTCTTCTTCCTCTCCCTTCATTTGTGAATTATAAACATCTGCATAAATCTCATTATTTACAAGTAATTCTTCATGAGTTCCTATACCACTTATTTTACCATCATCTAAAACAACTATTTTATCTGCATCTTGTACACTTGATATACGTTGTGCAATTATAATTTTTGTAGTATTAGGTATTTCTGTTGCAAAAGCAGCTCTTATTTTAGCATCTGTCGCTGTATCTACTGCTGAAGTAGAATCGTCAAGAATTAATATTTTTGGTTTTTTAAGTAAAGCTCTTGCTATACATAAACGTTGTTTTTGTCCACCAGATACGTTGTTTCCACCTTGTTCTATATAAGTGTCGTATTTGTCTGGCATAAGTTCTATAAATTCATCTGCACATGCTAATTTACAAACTCTTTTTATATCTTCATCAGTGGCCTTTTTATCACCCCAACGAAGATTTTCTTTTATAGTTCCACTAAATAATACATTTTTTTGTAAAACTACTGAAACTTCATTTCTTAAAGTTTCTATATCATAAGACCTTACGTCTTTTCCTCCAACTAAAACTTCACCTTCGCTAACATCATATAAACGAGATATTAAGCTAACTAAACTTGATTTAGATGAACCTGTTCCACCTATTATACCAACAGTTTCTCCTGATTTTATGTGAAGATTTATATTTTGTAAAACGTATTTTTTGCTTCCTTGTTTATAAGCAAAATTAACATTATTAAAGTCTATATCTCCATTTTTAACATCAAAATCTGGATTTTCACCATTTGTAAGGTCACTTTTTTCTTCTATTACTTCAGCTATACGCTCTGCTGATGCTTTAGCCATAGTAACCATAACAAATACCATTGATAACATCATTAAACTCATCATTATATTCATTATATAACTGAATAAACTTACTAATTGACCCGTAGTTAAATCACCAACAACTATCATATTTGCTCCAAACCATGATAATCCTAATATACAAGCATATATTGTTAACATCATAGCTGGCATGTTAAATGATAATATACTTTCAGCTTTTACAAATAATTTATATACATTATCTGCTGATTTTTCAAACTTTTTGATTTCGTAATCTTCACGCACATAAGCTTTAACAACACGAATTGCATTTACATTTTCTTGTACACTACCGTTTAAATCATCGTATTTTTCAAATACTTTCATAAATATTGGATGGGCATT
>OGCQ01001282.1_pt1 | contig 31674 bp, 29 predicted proteins | sample 1570161 | NCBI WGS metagenome assembly OGCQ01 (sample SAMEA4384402, study PRJEB24528) | human gut metagenome
CCAGACCCTCGGCGATGGCCGTCTTGCCGACGCCCGGCTCACCGATGAGGCAGGGATTGTTCTTCTGACGGCGGTTGAGGATCTGCACCACACGCTCCGTTTCGACCTCGCGGCCGACGACCTTGTCCAGCTCACCGGCGCGGGCACGGCCCGTGAGGCTCAGACAGTAAGTGTCGAGGAACTTGTGTTTCTTCACCTTGGGCTTTTCCGTCTTGCCGTTCTGCGTCTCCTTCGGCTCCTCGCGCGGGGCGACCTCGCCCTGATTGCCGAACAGGCGGTTCATGTGCGGGAATGTCGCCGTGCGGCTGCCGATGTCGTCCTCGTCGGTCTCGTCCGGCTCCGGCTGCATCATGGCCATCATCTCGCCGTTGAGATTGTCCAGATCCTCATCCGTGATGCCCATGCGCTCGACGATGTCGTCGACCTGCTTGATCTTCAGCTCGCGGGCGCACTTCAGGCACAGGCCCTCGTTCGTGCTCACGCCGTTTTCGACCTTCGTAATAAAAATCACAGCGATGTTCTTCTTGCATCGGCTGCAGATGGTAGGTTTCATAAGCTCACTCCTCCCGGAAGCAGTCGCGCCTCCGTAAAAGTCCCGCATTGCGGGCGTTTTCCTGCTTACGGCAGGAACAGGCTTGCCGTTCCGGTACCGGCCAGCAGGGCCGTTCCGTCCGAACGGGCAAGAATGCAGACGGCCGTGCCGTCCTGCTCCGTCTCGGCGACGGGCTCCAGCGCGCTCGTGTAGAGCAGCGCTTTTTCAGCCGTCAGAATGCCGACATAGCTGCCGCAGGCCGAAAGGCTGACCGGCATAAAGCTCAGCGACAACTGCGCCAGAACGCTGCCGTCCGGCTGCAGCGTGATGAGCTCTGCACGGCTGGAGGTCTCATAGGGATCGACCAGCACGGTCACAAAGCCGTCTCCGCCAAAGTGATAGTCGGCGATGCGGCCGTTCTCCGCGACATAAGCGCCGCGCTCCGTGCCGTCTGCCGCAAAGAACCGGACCCTGTCCTCCGAAACGGCGCAGACGACGCTGTCCGTCACGAAGGCGATATCATAGGGCATCTCCGAGCCGAGTGCGCACTCGGCGGCAATTTCCTCGCTGTCCGTGCGATAGAGCTGCAGCGAGGCAGAAAATGTGATGTCCGCCTGCCCGAGCGCGACCGCCGCTGCATGGCTGCCGTCCGGCGAGACGGCGCAGGCGCTGAGATAATGCGACTTTGTGCTGCGCTTATACAGCAGGCTGCCGTTCGGGTCATAGACCTGCAGCAGCGAGCGGCCGCTGTCCCCTGCCGTCAGCATGGCGCTGTAGCCGCCGGAGGACAGGTCGGCATCAAAGATCGTCTGTTCCGGGGTCTGCGAAAAGACGGCGCTGCCGCTCTTGTCCAGAACGGTCAGGTAGTTCCCGCCCGCGTCATAGCACAGCAGGCGGTCCTGCCCTGTGCAGATGACGGGAGCGGTCATGGCATGCTGCTCGGAGCCGAGCTGCTTGCCCTCCTCGGAAAACAGGGTCACGCTGCTTCCAGTGGCAACGCCGAGGCCACCGTTCAGCTGGCCATAGGCCGTGCTGCCAAGGGTTTCAAAGCTGACGGAGCCGTAGTTTTCCCCGTTTTTCCCAAGATAGCGCAGCGAGCGCTTCAGCCCGTCGAGCACATGGGTCTTCGTCAGCAGGAAGCCTGCGAGAAGCGCCAGAACGATCAGCACAGCCAGCAGATAGAGCGGCCAGCGGCGGCGCGGCTTCTGCGGCTCCGGATCCGGGACAGGCTTGATATGGTCAGGCATCGAACGCCACCTCCCCGTCGTCATACCAAAGGTGCGTCATGTACAGGCCGCCGGGCGGCACGGTCGGACCGGCAGCGGTACGGTTGCCGCTCTCCAGAATGCGGCCGATGTCCTGCGGGCGGATTTTTCCCTCCGCAGCGTAGACGACCGTTCCAGTCATGGCGCGCACCATATTGTAGAGAAATCCGTTTGCGCACACGCGCAGGAGGATCAGCTCTCCCCTGCGCTCCACGTCAAAATAATACACCGTGCGGACCGTGGACTTCACGTCCGTTCCGACGGAGCGGACGGCAGCGAAATCATGCGTTCCGACGAACTGCGCGGCGGCCTCCTGCATGACGGCTTCGTCCAGATGCTTGGGATAGAACCATGCCCGGTTCACAAAGAACGGGTCGCGGATGCGGGAGTTATAGATCTGATAGGTATACTCCTTCCGCACGCAGGAGCCGATGGCGTTGAAGCCCAGCGGGACCTCCCGCGCGCCGGTCACGACGATGTCGGCGGGCAGATGCGTGTTGAGCGCATAGGCCACGCGGTCGACGGGGATGCGGGACTCCGTGCGGAAATTGGCCACATAGGTGCGCGCGTGGACCCCGGCATCCGTCCGGCCGCAGCCGGTCATATGCACCGGGTGCCCGACGACATCCGCCGCGGCCTCCTCCAGCGTCTGCGCGACGGAGCAGGCGTTTTTCTGCACCTGCCAGCCGTGATAGGCCGTTCCGTCATATTTCAGAAAGAGTGCGAGATTCCGCATGCTTCCTCCCAGCCGTTACAGTCCATAGCTCCGCAGGACGATGACGCCGGCCAGCACGGCAGCGCCGAGCGCAAACGTCAGAATATCGCGAAGCTGAAAGCGGAGCTGCTTCAGCTTCGTGCGGCCGGAGCCGCCGCGGTAGCAGCGGCACTCCATGGCCGTGGCCAGCTCGTCGGCGCGCCGGAACGCGCTGATGAACAGCGGCACGAGGATCGGCACAAGGGCCTTTGCGCGGTGGAACAGATTTCCCGTTTCAAAATCCGCGCCGCGGGCCTTCTGGGCCGAAATGATCTTATCCGTCTCCTCGATGAGCGTCGGGATGAAGCGCAGGGCAATGCTCATCATGAGAGCCAGCTCGTGCACCGGGAAATGGATGGCCTTCAGCGGCGAGAGCAGGGATTCCAGGCCGTCTGTCAGCGCGATGGGAGACGTCGTATAGGTCAGAAGGAACGTGCCCGTCACGAGCATGACGATGCGCAGCACCAGGAAGCCCGCGTTGACAAGGCCCTCCCTCGTGATCTTAAAGATCCAGAACTGCACCAGCACATCGCCCTTGGTATAAAATACGTTGATGATAGCGGTAAAAATGATGATAAACAGCAGCGGCTTCAGGCCCTTGAACAGTGCGCGCGGACGAATGCGTGACAGCGCGACTGCGGTGACAAGAAACGCGAGCATGACTGCGTAGGAAACGACCCACTTCGCCAGGAACAGCGCCACGATGTAGACGATGACCATCAGCAGCTTCGTGCGCGGGTCGAGCCGGTGGACGACAGTGTCGCCGGGAAAATACTGGCCGAGCGTGATGTCTTTAAGCATGGGCACGGCCCTCCAGCAGCGCGCGGAGCTGCGGCACAGCCTGCTCCACGGTAAAGGTCGTCGGGTCAACGTCCACGCCCAGCTCCCGCAGGCGCAGGAACAGCGCCGTGACCTGCGGAACGGACAGGCCAATCTCCGCCAGACGCGCCGCATGGGAGAACACCTCGCGCGGCGTGCCGGACATCTCGATCGTTCCCTCGTTCAGGACGAGCATACGGTCGGCCAGCTGCGCGACCTCGTCCATGGAATGCGTGACCATGAGGATGGTGGCGTGCGTCGCCTTCTGATAGTCACGAATATTGCCGAGAATGCTGGTGCAGCCTGCGGGGTCCAGCCCGGCTGTCGGCTCGTCAAAAATGACAACCTCCGGCTCCATGGCGATGACGCCCGCAATGGCGACGCGGCGCTTCTGCCCGCCGGAGAGGTCGAACGGCGACTTTTCCAGCAGGGACTCGTCCACGCCCGCGAATCCGGCCGCGCGCAGCACGCGCGTACGGATCTCCTCTTCACTCAGGCCCATGTTCTTCGGACCGAACGCGATATCGCGGTAAACGGTCTCTTCAAACAGCTGATACTCCGGATACTGGAACACCAGCCCGACACGGAAGCGGCTCTCCCGCGTTGTTTTCTTGTCCTGCCAGATGTTCGTCCCGTCCAGCAGGATCTCGCCGGACGTCGGGCGCAGCAGGCCGTTCAGATGCTGGATGAGCGTCGATTTGCCGGAGCCGGTGTGCCCGATGATGCCGAGGAACTCCCCCTTTTCCACGGAGAAGCTCATGTGCTTGACGGCATCGTGCTGAAACGGCGTTCCGGCGCTGTAGGTATGCGAGAGGTCTCTGACCTCGATGGTTGCGGCCAATGGTCTTTCCTCCAAATCGTTTGTCAGGTCTTCGCCCCGATCGCGGCAAGAAGTACCTGCGCACATTCCTCCGTGGAAAGCGCGTCGAGCGGCAGGTCAAAGCCCGCCTGATTCAGCGCATAGAGCACCTTCGTCGTCGCCGGTACGGTCAGGCCTACGGATTCCAGCAGTTCGACCTGCGGGAAGACCTCCTTCGGTGTTCCGTCCGCGAGAATGCGCCCCGCGTCCATAACGATCACGCGCTGGGCGCGGATCGCTTCGGTCATATGATGGGTGATGAGCACCACGGTGATGCCCATTTCCCGGTTCAGGCGCTCGATGGTCGAAATGACCTCCTCGCGCCCGTGGGGGTCGAGCATGGCGGTCGGCTCATCGAGTACGATGCAGCGCGGCCGCATGGCGATGACTCCCGCAATGGCCACGCGCTGCTTCTGCCCGCCGGAGAGCAGGTGCGGCGCGTGCAGACGGTAGTCATACATCCCGACGAGCTTCAGTGCTTCGTCCACGCGTCTGCGGATTTCCTCCGAGGGAACGCCGAGGTTCTCCGGCGCAAAGGCAACATCCTCTTCTACGACGTTGGCGACCATCTGATTATCGGGATTCTGGAACACCATGCCGACCGTGCGGCGGATGTCGACCAAAAGGGACTCGTCGGACGTGTCCATGCCGAATACATGCACACTGCCGCCCTCCGGCAGGAGGACCGCGTTAAAATGCTTGGCCAGCGTGGATTTTCCGCAGCCGTTGTGGCCGAGGACGGCGATAAAGCTGCCCTCCTCGATGGATAAATTAAGATCGTCAAAAACCATAACGCCGCCGCTTTCGCTCTGGGCGTCATAGGAGAACTTCAAATGTTCTGTCCGGATGGCCTCGGTCATGCTCTGCCCTCTCTTGTCCAGCGCCCTGTTGCGCCGCACGGGAGCACAAGGCCGGAATCGGTCACGGGAAGGCCAAGCTCATCCGAGACCGTCCCGCCGCCGAAGCGCGGCGTTACCACGCTGTCGAGGAGGCATGTCAGAACGGACGGCGCGAGGCCTGTCGTGTAGGAATTGATGATGAAAAACAGCGGATCGTCCGACAGCACGCCGGAGACGAGCTTCAGGAACGGGAAAAGGTCCTTTTCGAGCTTCCAGATCTCGCCGGACGGGCCGCGCCCGTAGGACGGCGGGTCCATGATGACGGCGTCGTAGCGGCGGCCGCGCTTGATCTCGCGCTCGACGAACTTGGCGCAGTCGTCGATGATCCAGCGGATGGGTGCGCCGGACAGACCGGAGGCAGCCGCATTTTCGCGGGCCCATGCGACCATGCCCTTTGCGGCGTCCACATGGCAGACGGATGCGCCTGCCGCAGCGGCTGCGAGTGTCGCGCCTCCGGTGTAGGCAAACAGGTTCAGCACGCTGACGGGCCGCCCCGCGCGGCGGATCTGGTCATCGATAAAATCCCAGTTTGCCGCCTGCTCCGGGAACACGCCCGTGTGCTTGAAGTTCATCGGCTTGACCTGGAACGTCAGCTCACGGTAATGAATGCACCAGTGCTCCGGCAGATGGTGCGCGGACCAGTGTCCGCCGCCGGTGCTCGAGCGGGCATAGCGCGCGTCAAAGCGCTTCCAGCGCGGGTCCTGCCGCGGCGTGCTCCAGATGACCTGAGGGTCCGGCCGCACGAGATAGAAGCTGCCCCAGCGCTCGAGCTTTTCTCCGTCGGAGGTATCGAGCACCTCATAATCCTTCCATTGATCGGCTTTCCACATGGGCGTTCAGCTCCTGTCTGTCTTTTTGCGGGCTGCGGGCATCGGTGTGCGTGCGGGCGTGGGCGACTCAGTCGGTTCCGTCGGCTCTGTCGGCTCCGTCGGGAGCGTCGGATCGGTCGGGCCCTCCGTCGGCTCGGTCGGCTTAACGGATTCAGCAGTGTGGATGGTGCAGACCTGCTCCTTATCCTCGGGATTGTAGACGAAGTCTGCATCCTTGTTGACTTTCCAATTCTTATTATAAATCAGCTTGCCGACTTCTTCAACCGTATTTCCATCGGCCTTTTCACAGTATTCGTTGGCAATTTTGCCGCTTTCCTTGCAGATTTTGACCATAGTATGGCAGGTGCACTCCTTTGTGGGCGCATCTTCATAGAACAGACGCACCGTCACAACGCGGTTGCTGCCATTCTCGCGCACGTCCTTCTTGCAGGCCTCGATGGGCTTGCCGCCGCAGTCAGCGCATACGGAATAGTAGCCGACGTTCTCGGGCTGCGAGAATGAGGCGGACTCCAGCCCTTCGTGCAGCGGACGCATGACCTGATTCCACATGGAAATGGCGGGGTTCGTCCAGTCACCGTCGAGAATGATCTGCTCCGGCTCGTCATAACCGCACCAGACGACGGCCGTGTAGTACGGCGTGTAGCCCGCGAACCAGCGCGTCTGGTTGTCATTGGACGTACCGGTCTTACCGGCTACGGCGATGTTGTCCATGGCCGCTGCGGAGCCGGTACCGGCCAGCACGGCATTCTGCAGCATATAGTTGATATAGAAGTCGGCCTTCTCGCCGATGGCGGTGTGGCTCTCCTGTGCATTGTCGAGGATGACCTTTCCCTCGGGGTCGACGACCTTTGTGAACGTGCGGGCCTCGCGGAACGTGCCGCCGTTCGGGAAGGTGCCGTAGGCCTGCGTCATCTCGCGCACGGTGACGCCGCGCGTGAGCTGGCCGAGGCCGAGCGGAGCAAGGGCGATATCCGTATAGGAGTGGTCGCCGATCTGCAGCTCGTCCACAAGGGTCGTAAAGCCGAGCTTCTGCGTCAGGAACTGGTAGCTGTTCTCCACGCCGAGGTCATTGAGGACCTTGACGGAGATGGTGTTGAGCGAACGCGTCAGACCGCGCAGCACATTGCAAAGGCCGCTGTAGGATCGAGAGTCGTTCTGAGGCCAGTTGCGGTCTTCGTTCAGCGGAGAGTCCTCGTAGACCGTCGCGGGCGTAATGATCCCGGCGTCCAGCGCGGGCGCATAGACTGCCACAGGCTTGAATGACGAGCCCGCAGGCTGTTTGCTCTGCGTGGCGCGGTTGAGCGTCAGGCTGCCGCCCTTGTCGCCGACACCGCCCGCCATGGCGACGATGTCGCCGGTCTTGTTGTCCGTCACAACGATGGCGGACTGCAGCTGCTGAACGCTCACGGTCTTCGGCACGTTGTCAAGGTTCTCGTAGACCTTGTCCACAATAGCCTGGACCTCGGGATCGATCGTTGCATAGATCTTATAGCCGCCCGTCAGGAGCTTCTGCTCTGCGGCAAGCTCACTGTAGCCGTAGCGCTCCACAAGCGCATCAACGACATCGCGCCATACCGTATCGACAAAATAAGAGTAATAGTGGTTCTTGTCGACGGCGTTGTTCACCTCGCCGCACTGCGGGCAGAAATACTCGCCGTCCGTCTCCGTGTACTCCGCGCGCGTACCGGTGAAGCCGCAGCTCGCACAGGTGTATTCCTCCTCGTCATACGTTCCGTTGCGGAAGACCATTTCCTGATCGACGGCGGCCTGATAGGCCTCCTCCGTCTCAATATAGCCCTGAGCGTACATTTCCTTCAGGATCGTGAGCTGACGCTCGCGGTTGTTCTCCTCACGGATATAGGGATCGTAGAGCGAGGGATTGTTCGTGATAGCGATGAGGCTGGCGCACTCGGCCGTCGTCAGGTCGGAGACCTTCTTGCCAAAGTAGACGCGCGCCGCACTCTGGACACCGTAGCAGCCCTCACCGAGGTAGATCGTGTTGAGATACCACTCCATGATCTCGGACTTCGTATAGCGCTTTTCGACCTCCAGGGCGCGGAAGATCTCCTGTACCTTGCGGTCGACCGTGACCTCATCCTCCTGTGACAGGTTCTTGATGAGCTGCTGTGTGATAGTCGAGCCGCCGAACGATGAGTTGCCGCCCGCAAAGCCCTTCACGGCTGCCAGTGTGCGGATCCAGTCCACGCCCTTGTGCGTGGGGAAGCGCTTGTCCTCGATGGAAATGGCCGCGTGGACGAGGTCAAGGGGAATATCGTCATAGGAGACCCAAATGCGGTTCTCCGTGCCATAAAGCTGCTGCAGCTCACGGTATTCCCCCGTCTTGGGGTCGGTATAATAGATGATCGAGGTCTGTGCCAGTGAAATATTGTCCAGCTCCAGCCCTTCGGCATATTCCTCGGCCTTCGGGATGATATCCAACTCGACATAGCTCTTGAATTTCGACAGGAAGATCGAACCGGCGATCGCGGCGATGAGCGCAACGGTGCCGACGGCGATCAACAGCACAAGGATGATCTTGCCCAACACGTCGAGGACGGTCCGCGTGATGCGCCAGGCCAGATGCGGCTGCTTTTCCTGCTTCGGTTGTCTTGCCATGACAATTCCTCCGTTCTTCGGGAAGCGCCGCATCCTACGGACAGGCGCAAAAATCCATGATCCTTCATTCTCTATTTTTTAATTATATCATGCCTGTCAATCACTCCGGCACATTCCGAATGAAAATTTTCTGCGGCAGGATTTCTATGCTTGTGGATACGCAACGAGACTTTTTACGGCGGATGAAAGGGCAGAAAACGGATTTTCCGGCGGTTCGTCAGATTTCCACTTGATTTTCCCGGCAGCAGCGGTTAAAATAAAGCCAGACAGACAGGAGGTGCCCCATGGAGCAGCAATACGGAAGCGACTTTATTTCGATCACGGATGAGGACGGCAAGGAATACGAGCTGGAGATCCTCTCGACCATCGAATACCAGGGCGCGGAATATCTTGCCCTTGTCCCCGCAGAGGAGGACGAAGCGAGCGAGGAGCTCGAGGTCAGCATCCTGAAGTCCGTCACGGAGGACGGCGAGGACCTACTCGTTGCCGTGGAAGACGAAGATGAGCTGGCTGCCGTCTACGATCTGCTGATGCAGTCCCTCTATGAGGACGGAGAGGACGCAGAAGACGAGGAAGAATGACCGCCCTTTCTCATAATTAAATAGTCATCAAGCAAGATCCCTGCTTGGTGCGTGATAGTTCCCTTTAAACCCACATCATTTTTTCGGGACGCCGGACGTTCGCTTCGGATTGCAGGCCTCCCGTCCTGGCTCTGACCGTGGATGGAAGTTGGAAGCAGCTAAGAATCGGAGAGGCGACCCACCTGCCCGTTTCGTGCAGGTTATAAACGGAGCTACACGGCCAAAGCGGGGATCTTGTGCGTCTTCCCAGCATTTCTCTGGCATTATCGCGCAGAGCGGTATCATTTTCTTAACGAGTTTGTTAAGAAACAGAAACTTTTTTCGTCAAATTTCCAGAATGCTCTTGCAACAAGCGCAAATCCTTAGTATAATAAGACCTGTTATTTTCCGGGGCGTGCGCCCCGCGATTCCCACGAATGAGAGGTAAACAGACTATGAGTGCATCCCGCGAGCGCAAAAAGCGCATGGTAGAGTCGGAGCAGGCCGCTCCGCAGCAGGCAAAGAAGACCAAGAAGAAGCTCTCTGAGGGCTGGATCTTTGCCATTATCGTCATTCTGATCCCCGTGATCGTTTTCGGCGTCATCTTCGGCGTGCAGGCATCCTGGCGCAATGCGACCGTTGTGTCTGTCGGCGATCATAAGGTCTCCACGACGGAATTCAACTATTTCTATCGCGGCGCACTGAATTCGATCTACAGCACCTACGGCAGCTACATCTCCCTGCTCGGCATCGACACGAGCACCCCGCTCGACGAACAGAGCTATGCCGGCAGCGACGAGTATGACACCTGGGCCGATTTCCTGGCGGACAGCGCCAAGACCTCTGCTGTGGATGCCTACACCGTCTATGACAAGGCCGTTGAGGCAGGCTTCTCCCTGAGCGACGACGACAAGGCCTCTATCGACAACGAGATCAACACCCTGAAGACCTATGCCGGCGTCTACAGCATGGATCTGGATGAGTACATCGAGGCCATGTTCGGCAAGGGCTGCAACGAGAAGAATTATCGCCACTATCTTGAGGTCTCCAAGCTGCACGACGCTTACATTGAGTCCCTGACCTATACGGAAGACGAGCGCAATGCCCGTTATGAGCAGGACACGACCGAGTTCGACACCGTCACCTATTACAGCTACGCCGTCAAGGCCTCCGATTTTGAGACGAAGTCCGACAGCAGCACTGACAGCACCGAGGCCACGACCTCCACGGAGCCGTCCGAGGAAGCCATTGCCGCCGCCCGTGAGGCTGCCAACGCCATGGTCTCCGATTTCAAGACCGATGACGAGAATGTCTCCGTCATGACGGAGCGCTCCAAGAGCGAGGTCACGTCCTCCATCTCCGAGGATGCCGCCAACTGGCTCTACACCGAGGCGAAGCCCGGCGAGGCGAAGCTCTTTGAGAAGGACAACACGTTCTATGTCCTCCAGCTCACGAGCATCAATGACAACAACTATCAGACCGTCAATGCCCTGCAGCTCTACATCGCGAAGGATGCTTCCGACAAGGAATACAAGGACGGCGAGAAGACCTCCGAGGAGCGTGTCTCCGAGCTTGAGGCTGCCCTGAAGGAGGATTCCTCCGAGGAGAAGTTCCGCGAGTACATCAAGACCTATGCGGATAACACCTCCTCCTACACCATCACGAACGGCGCGCACCGCAGCATCACGCCGGAAGTCGCCCGCACCTGGCTGTTCGATTCCAGCCGCAAGGCCGGCGACACGAAGGAATTCGTCGATGACAACGGCGGCACCTATGTGTTCTTCTTCCAGGACTTCGCCGAGACCTACCGCGACCTGCTCGTCACAAACAAGCTGAAGACCGAGTGGTACGACGAGGTCACCTCTGCCGCGACCTACACCTATGATGCAGACGCCGCCAAGCACGCAAATCTCGGCCTGACGATCGCCAGCATCTATGGCAGCTCCTCCAGCAGCAACTAATACTGATTCCTGTTAAAACATTTCATCAGGAATCCCGTGTGCTACGCACACTCGCATCGTGCTGACGCACGCTGCGCCGTCTCATGCAGAATCTGACGCGCCCTCGGCGCTATAAAAAGCTTTTAAAGCTTTTTATCAGATTCTAGTATAAACGCACATAAAACCAGCCCGCAGCGGAAACACTTCCGTTGCGGGCTTTTTCTGTCCCGATTTGAATCATCCGGAGGGATCGCGAATGCAGAAACGAGGAACATGGCTTCGGGCCGGGCTGACCGGCGCGGCGGCCGGGGCAGTAAACGGTTTATTCGGCGCCGGAGGCGGCATGCTGCTGCTTCCCCTGCTCCATCGCCTGACCGATCTGCGGGAGCATGAGGCCTTTGCCTGCAGCGTCTGCACGATGCTGCCGCTTTCCGTCGTTTCTCTTGTTGTCTACTGGCTGCGCGGCGGTGAATTTCTGACTGCGGCCCTCCCCTATCTTGCGGGCGGCGCGCTGGGCGGCATCGCGGCAGGACTCCTGCTGCGCCGCCTGTCCGCCGTGTGGCTGCACCGCGCGCTCGGCGCGCTGATCGTTTGGGGCGGACTGCGCCTCCTGCTGCGATGAATGCGTGGTGGGCCGCAGCTCTCGCAGGCGCAGTCTGCGGCCTGCTCTCCGGCCTCGGCATCGGCGGCGGCACGCTGCTCATGGTCTGGATGACCGGCGTTGCAGCCCTCCCGCAGCAGACTGCGCAGGGCATTAATCTGCTGTATTTTCTGCCGTCGGCTGCCTGCGCGCTGTTCTTTCATATTCGCAACAGGCTGATCCGCTGGGATATCGTGCTCCCGGCCGCATTGGGCGGCTGCGTGACTGCGGCGATCGCCGCATGGATCGCCACGGGGCTGGACGTCTCGCTGCTGCGCCGCCTGTTCGGCGGCTTCCTGCTGCTCACCGGCCTGCGCGAACTGTTTTTCCGTCAGCAGCGCGACAAGAACGCCAGATAGCCCTCGAGGATCAGCGAGGCGGCGACGGCGTCGACGGTATTTTTGCGCTTTTTCCCGTGATAATTGCAGTCGCTCAGGATCTGGTGTGCTTCGACGGTCGTCCGCCGTTCGTCCCAGAGCACGACCTCCATGCCGCAGGCAGCCTGGATCGTGGCGGCCATCTCGCGGTACAGCGCCGCGCGCGGGCCCTCCGTGCCGTCCATGTTGCGCGGGAAGCCCATCACGAGCCGCTCCGCGCTGCTCTCCTGCACAAGTGCGGCAATGGCTTCCGCTGTCTGCTGCGGGCGGCGGCTGTGGATGACGGTCGTGCGGCCGACGATGCTGCCGCTCGCATCGGAAATGGCGATCCCCGTCCGGGCGTCGCCGTAGTCAATGGCAAGAACTCTCATGGTGCCTCCGTGGTTTTTTACTTTACCAACACTGCACAATTGCAGCTTCAGCCTACGCCGGATATTTTTCGCCGATCCATCGGCTTGAAAAGGTTGAGGTACACAAAGTACATCTGCGCCTTTCAAGTCTTGTCTCGACAAAAAATTTCTCGGAGTTCTCTTGCTGAATTATGCGGTGCTTTTCTTTCATTATAGCATGCTTTTACGTACAGGACAAGGGAAATCAACTTGGCTGGAAGTTTCTTTTGATTCCGCTTCAAATCAGCATTGGCTTTATCTTCAAACTATGCTAGAATAAGAGAAAAGGCGGCGCATCCCGCGCCGGACAAAGGAGGAACCCGCATGGCTTCCCTGCTCATTCGCGATCTTGACACCGTGGTCACCTGCGACGATGCGGACAGCGTGCACCGGCACGTCGACCTGTACTGCGAGGACGGACGTATCCGTGCCATCAGCCCTGATCTTGCCGTTCAGGCCGACGAGGTGCTGGACGGCTCCCATCTGCTGTGCTATCCCGGCCTCATTAATACGCACCACCATCTCTATCAGCAGTTCTCGCGCAATCTGCCGGAGGTACAGAATCTTGAACTGTTCCCCTGGCTCAAGGCGCTCTATGAGATCTGGAAAAATCTCGATGCCGAGGTCGTGCGCTATTCGTCGCTGACCGGCATGGGCGAGCTGATGAAAAACGGCTGCACGACCTGCTTCGATCACCACTATGTCTTCCCCGCCGGGTGCGGTGATCTGCTCGGCGCGCAGTTTGCGGCGGCCGACGAGCTCGGCATGCGCATGGTCGCCTCGCGCGGCAGCATGGACCTGTCCGTGAAGGATGGCGGCCTGCCGCCCGACAGCGTCGTGCAGAGCGTGGACGCCATTCTGGAGGACAGCGCCGCGCTGATCGAGCGCTGGCACGATCCGTCCTATGGCTCCATGCGGCAGATCACGCTGGCTCCGTGCTCGCCGTTCTCCGTTTCGCGCGAGCTGCTGCTGCAGAGTGCGAAGCTGGCGCGGAAGTATCATGTCCGCCTGCACACACACCTTGCCGAGACGAAGGACGAGGAGCGCTACACCCTTGACCGCTACGGCCTGCGTCCGCTTGCCTATCTCGAGTCACTCGGCTGGGTCGGCCCGGACGTCTGGTTCGCGCACGGCATCCACTTTACAGACGCGGAGCTCGACCTTCTCGCAGAGACCGGAACGGGCGTGGCGCACTGCCCCGTTTCCAACATGAAGCTCTCCTCCGGCGTGGCGCGCATCCCCGAGATGCTGCAGCGCGGCATCCACGTCGGCCTTGCCGTCGACGGCTCGGCCTCACAGGACGGCTCCGATCTGCTCGAGGAGATCCGCATCTGCTATCTGCTCCATCGCCTGCATTCCTCTGCCGCTGCGCCGAGCGGCTACGACGTGCTGAAGCTCGCCACGCGCGGCTCCGCCTCCCTGCTCGGGCGTGAGGACATCGGCTGTCTTGCGGTCGGCAAGTGCGCGGACCTGTTCCTCGTCGATTCTCGGCGGCTCGAGCTCGTCGGCGCGTGCTATGATCCCAAAAACGTCTTCGGCACGGTCGGCCTGCGCGCCCCGGTGGACTACACCGTGGTCAACGGCTGCATCACCGTCGCGCACGGCAAACTGACCGGCATCGATGAGGCCAAAACAGCCGAGAATGCCCGCCATGTCTGCGACCGCTACCTCGGCAAAAACTGATCTCAAAACAATTGCTCCCCTCCCGGAAATGCGGGAAGGGAGCGATTTTTATACGGACAGCTCTGTCCAGAAATCCAGACTGCGGAAGAACAGCGTCAAGGCCAGCAGATCGGCGCTGCCGCCGGGGCTGAGGTTGCGGCGCGTCATTTCGGCGTCCAGTGCCGTGAGCTCGGCCTCCCACTGTGTCTGCGGGAGCCGGAGAATGCGCTCCGCTTCATTTTGCGCAAAGGCCAGACCGGCCTCTCCACCGCGGTAGAGCAGGTTGCTGTCAGACAGATGCGCCATGCTCCACAGCAGCACACCGAGCGGCGGCTGGCTGCGCGTGGCCTGCAGCAGGGCCTGCAGCGAAGGAAAGCCATCCATGGCCTCCTCACGCGCGCCGGGGCGGCCGTAGCGCCGCCGGACCTGCGAGCCATGCGTTCCGACAGGCGGAGCCAGCGCTGCGGCATCGGCTGCGGCAAGCGAAAATACGGACTCCTGCGCGCCGCTCAGATGCCTGCCCATTGCCGCCAGCAGCAGCGAGAGCGCATACAGCGCGCCCTTGTGCGTGTTCACGCCGCCGGTCGCCTGCAGCATCTGTGCCTCTGCCTGCCGTCCTGCATTCTGCAGCTGCGCAGGTGCAGCGCCGTCCAGCCCGAGGCGGACCATCCGGCAAAACCACGGCCGGAGCGTCTCTGCGCTGCGGAGCATGAGCAGAAGGTCCATATCCGTGTGTGCGCCGTTCGTGCGCGAGTCGACAAGGCCGGGCTTCGGGGAAAGCGCCGCCTCCTCGCGAAGGGCATCCGCCGCAAGATCGCCGAGCGTTGTGCAGGCGAATTCTGCGAGCCTGCGGGTCGTCTCGGCGCAGATGGCATCCAGCCCATGCGCGCGGCTGCGGGAGCAGACCGCAACGGGTCCGCCGCAGACGAGGCAGCGGCGCATTTCGGGCCGCGAGAGCTTTTCTCCCGCGGCATCCAGCACATCCAGATCATAGAGCCGCCCGACCTCCGTCGACTCCAGCTCCATGCAGACGTCCTTGAGCGCCTGCGCCGGGCGGTCATATACCAGCAGGGCCTCGCAGCCGGTCACGGCTTCCGTCAGGCAGCATGAAACCGGCCCGCCGAGGCGTTTTGTAAGGGCGGCGACGCCTGCCTGAAAGGCAAAGCGCGACAGCGGCGTATCCTTGACAGGCCCTGCCATATTCATCGTGAACGAAACGAGCGGCAGGCCATACTGCGCAAGCAGCCGCTGCTGCCGCCCGGCCCGGTTTTCACGGGCAAGGAGCACCTGCTCCAAAGAGACTTCGACAGGCTTCATAGGTCGTTTCCGGGACCAGCGCGCGCACGGCGGCGAGATCGCCCTCCTGCAGGCGCGCACGGACTGTGGTGGCGGAGATCGCGCTCAGACGCGGGATCTCCGTAACGTGGATGCCATAGGCGGGCAGAATGGCCTGCATACGGCGGTTATACTGCGCCGTGACGGCGCACGTCGGCTCCTGACCGACAAAGCGCTCCGTGATATGGAGCGCGGGCGCGATCGCGCTGCCGAACAGCGTCAGGTCGAGATCGCATTTTGCCTCCGGCGCGCGGGCCTGATCCTTGAGGAAATAGGCCGGGAACGTCGCGGGGCTGATGAGATAGTCGCCGCCGGGATAGGCCCGGACATTCGGCAGATCGGCAGTTCCCTCGCGCACCAGCCGCAGGCGCAGCTCCGGTGGGAACAGGCTGTCCGTGTCGCTGAGGACAAAGACAAGGACCTGCGCGCAGCGCGCAGCGGCATAGGCAATGAGGTGCCGGTGTCCCAGCGTGAACGGGTTGGCATGACAGACGATGCTACCGACCGGCCGCTCCGGCCCGACCGGGATACCGGACAGAAAACGGCGCAGCCCGCCGCGGCCATGCTCCATCATCAGCATGTCCGCCGTCTGCGCCAGCGGCGTAAAGCCGAGTGAACGGAACAGGCCGCTCTTTCCCGGCGCGGTAAACAGAAATGGGTGCGGCACGCCGTGGGCTGTGGCATCCTGCAGCAGGGCCGAAACGACCTCGGCACAGGCTCCGCCGCCCTCGGCCTCCGGCGAGACGGCGATCTGGCGCAGGACCTTGCCGCTGCGGGTGCCGCAGGCCAGGAGCGCACCGTCGTCTGCCAGCAGCAGCGCCGTGCACTCCCCCGCCTCCTCGAGCCGCAGCCCGGCCCCGGTCAGCAGGCGCGCATGGGCAGCCTGCAGACCGGGCGGGACAGCGGTGCAAAGCAGCAGATCAGGCATCCTCGTCGATCTGGCGGATGACGTCGATGATCGTATTGTCGCGATACATCACGACGCCGACGACGCGGTCCTTATAGCGGATCGGCTCCGGCACGCCGACGATCTTTTCAGCGCGCTGCTGGAGCTGCTCGATGGTAAAGACGTGCAGCCCGGCCTTCTCAAGCTTCTCCTTCACGTCGGGGCGGCGCGGATTGACGGCAATGCCCTGATCCGTCACGACGACGTCCACGGCGTCGCCGGGCGTGACGACCGTGTTGACGTGCTTCACGATGGTCGGGATACGGCCGCGCGTCAGCGGAGCGACAACGACGGACAGGCTCGCGCCCTCGGCCGTGTCGGGGTGGCCGCCGATGGCGCCGCGGATGACGCCGTCCGATCCGGTCAGAACGTTGACATTGAAGTCCGTGTCGATCTCCAGCGCAGAGAGCACAACAAAGTCCAGCTGATCGACGGCGGAATCCACGAGATAGCTCGCGTAATACGTTGCACCGATCTGATGGTGGAAGTGGTTATTTTTCAGGGACTTGACCGCATCGAGATCAAAGCTCTGCACGTCGAGGATGCGGTCGATGAGGCCCTCCTCGTGCATGGCCGTGATCTGGCCGGTGATGCCGCCGAGGGCGAACCGGCAGTGGATGCCGCGGTCGAGCATCTTCTGGCGGAGGAAACGCGCCGTGGCGAGCGAAGCACCGCCGGAGCCCATCTGCATGGAGAAGCCGTCATAGAGGTAGCCCGCCGCGTCGATGACATTGGCGGCATTGCGGGCGATGAGCAGCTCCTTCGGGTCCTTCGTGTAGCGCGTTGCGCCGGACATGATGCCCTTCGGGTCGCCGATGTCGTCCGTGACGACGACGTAGTCGACCTCGTCCTCCGGAATGGCCCAGGGAGCGTTTGGATAGGCGACGAGATGGTTCGTGATGATCACGACCTCGTCGGCATAGGCGGCGTCCGGGCGGGCGTAGCCCAGCGAGCCGCAGGCGATGCCCTCATCGTCATCGCGGCTGTAGCCGTTGGCATTGCCGTAGGGGTCGCAAGACGGCGCACCGAGGAAGGCGACGTCGATGTGCAGCTCACCCGTGCGGATGGCAGAGGCGCGCCCGCCGTGAGAGCGGAACACGACCGGGCAATCCATCAGGCCGCGGGAGACGGCCTCCGCCAGCTCGCCGCGCATACCGGACGTTTCGATGTGCGTGATAACGCCGTTCTGAATGTGGCGGATGAGCGGAGCGTGAATGGCTGAAAGCGACGAAGCTGCAAGCTTAAGATCGTGGAAGCCCATTTCTGCAAGCTTATCGAGCACCATATTGACGATATGGTCGCCGTTGCGGAAATGGTGGTGGAAGCTGATGGTCATGCCGTCGCGCAGGCCCGTCAGGCGAATGGCATCCTCCAGCGAGGGGACGACCTTGTTCTGGTGGTGATAGCGGTCGGCAAACGTCTCGGTGACGCGCTTGCCCACGCCGTGATATTCTCCGTGGTGCGCGATCTCGTCCAGATGCGGAATTTGATGCAGGTCCGGCATGTCAAATCTCCTCCACTTCATCGATCTTGCTGCCCGCCTCATAGAGGTCGAGCAGGCGGCGCGCGCGGGTGACGACCGGCTTGTCGATCATCTTGCCCTTGAGGCTGGCGACGCCGCTGCCGCGGGCGTTGGCCTCCTCAATGGCGGCCATGATGAGGCGCGCTTTGTTCAGATCTTTCTCGCTGGGCATGAAGACGCGGTGCAGCGGCTCGATCTGCCGCGGGTTGATGACGGACTTGCCGTCGAAGCCGAGCTTCTTGATGAGCATTGCCTCGGCGAGGAAGCCCTCCTCGTTGTTGACGTCGGAATAGACGGTGTCCAGCGCGGCGATCCCGGCGGCGCGGGCCGCATTCAGAATCATGCACCGGGCAAACAGCAGCTCGATGCCGTCAGAGCGGGTCGTCTTCAGATCGGTGACGTAGTCCTCCGCACCGAGGGCGATGCCGATGAGACGGTTGCTGGCGCGGGCGATCTCGGCCGCGTTCAGAACGCCGTTTGCGCTCTCTATAGCTGCCATCATGCCGGTCGTGCCGACGGGGATGCCGGACTCGCGCTCGATGCGGGCGATCTCGCGCTCACAGTCGATCACGTCCTGTGCGGAGTCGGTCTTCGGCAGGCGGACGACCTGCACACCGGCGCGCACGACGGCCTCGAGGTCCTCGATGCCGAGGCCGCTCGAAAGATCGTTGATACGGACGACGGTCTCACGCGAGCCGAAATTCAGGGAGCGCAGCGCATTGTAGACGAGCAGACGCGCGGCGTCCTTCTCCGTGTAGGCCACGGAGTCCTCGAGGTCGAACATGATGCTGTCCGCTCCATAGATGTGCGCGTCGCGGATCATGCCGGGGTTATTGCCGGGAACGAACATCATACTGCGGCGCAGTCTGTCTTTGATATACATCACTTGACCTCCCAACGATACGCGGCAGAGCCGGCGCTGCGGAACAGCGCGGCCGTGACCCGCGCGCGGATGGTGCAGTCCAGCGCGCCCTTGTCCACGGCGGTCACGGCGGCGTTTTCCACGCCGTATTCCGTGAGCGTTTCCGTGATGACGCTGCGGATCTGTGCGCCGAATTGCTGCAGAACATTGCTGGTCAGATCGATCTGAATGCCGCCGGCCTCCGCCGGCTCCAGCGTGACCATGATGTCATTGGACTCCATGGTGCCCGCCGTGGCTGCTTTGCGCAAATCCATTGCATAACCCTCCTGCATGAGCCGGTCAGAGACTGGCTTCGAGATTGCCGCGGACGGCGGCGAGGAACGCTGCGGACGTTACGGCATGCGCCTGCACGCCCTCGTCCACGAGGCCGACCAGATCCTTCGTCATCGTGCCCTGATTCAGGGTCGTGAAGCAGGCCTGTTCGAGCTTGTCGGCAAACTGCTCCAGCTCCGTCAGGCCGTCGAGCTGGCCGCGCTTGCGCAGGGCGCCCGTCCAGGCGAAGATGGTCGCCATCGGGTTCGTGGAGGTCTCCTCGCCGCGCAGATGGCGGTAATAGTGCTTTGTCACGGTGCCGTGAGCGGCCTCATACTCCGTCGTGCCGTCCGGCGAGACAAGCACGGACGTCATCATGGCAAGGCTGCCGAAGGCCGTGGAGACCATGTCGCTCATGACGTCGCCGTCATAGTTCTTGCAGGCCCAGATGAAGCCGCCCTCGCTGCGGATGACGCGGGCGACCGCGTCGTCGATCAGCGTGTAGAAATACCGCAGGCCAAGCGCCTCGAACTGCGTCCTATAGCTCTTCTCGTATTCTTCTTCAAAAATGCGCTTGAACGCGCCGTCATAGACCTTGGCAATGGTATCCTTGGTGGAGAACCAGAGATCCTGCTTCGTATCAATGGCATACTGGAAGCAGGCCCGCGCGAACGAACGGATGCTGCTTTCCTTATTGTGCTCGCCCTGGAAGACGGCGGGGCCGTCGGTTTTCTGGACGAGAACGGTCTGCTCCCTGCCGGATGCGCCCTTGAAGGTCATGGTGCACTCGCCGGGCTCGTCCGTCTCAAGGCTTACGGACTTATACACGTCGCCGTAGGCATGGCGGGCGATCGTGATCGGCTTTTTCCATGTGCGCACGACCGGCTTGATGGAGTCCAGCAGAATGGGCGCGCGGAAGACCGTGCCGTCCAGAATGGAACGGATGGTGCCGTTCGGGCTTTTCCACATCTCGGTCAGCTGCGGATATTCGGCCATCCGCTGCACGTTCGGCGTGATCGTCGCGCATTTGACGGCAACGCCGTATTTTCTGGTCGCCAGCGCCGCGTCGACCGTGACCTGATCGCGCGTCTCGTTGCGGTGCAGCAGGCCGAGATCGTAATACTCGGTCTTGAGGTCGACAAACGGGCAGATCAGCTCGTCCTTGATCATCCGCCAGAGCACCCGCGTCATTTCGTCGCCGTACATCTCGACGAGCGGCGTTTTCATCTGAATTTTTTCCATATCGGTCCCTTCTCTCTTATCCGCGCTTGGCGTAGTAATTCATCAGGCAGCCGTCGAGCAGAATGTCCCGCTCGTCCGGCGTCAGGCCCTTTACGTGCAGCAGAAGCTCTGCTTTTTCGCCGGTCTGCCGCAGAACCTCCGCGGGGAAATCCTCACAGCCTTTCTCCAGCCGCTTCCGCACGTCCGGCACGAAGACCAGATCGCCCGGCGCATAGTCGAATGGCGTGCCTGCGTCCAGCGTGAACGGCAGCATACCCCAGTTGATGCAGTTGCTACGGTAGCGCTTGGTGGCGAATTCATAGCAGATATTCGCAAGTCCGCCCAGAACCTTCTGGCAGGACGCGGCCTGCTCCCGCGCAGAGCCGTCGCCGGGCTTGTTGGCGAACACGCAGGAGCCGAACTGCGTCGTGTTCAGAAGCGCCTCCGCGTCGCCGACGCGCGAGAGCGCGGCGAGAATGTCCGAGGGATTCGAACCCTCCCGCCGTTCGGCTTCTTTTGCGGCAATTTTCTTCGCGCGCGGCACATAATCCGGCACGCGGCGCGAAAGCGTAAACTCCGCCAGCCGCAGGGGGTTCGAGCGGTAGGACGACGTTTCGCCCGACGGGATCAGCTCGTCCGTCGTGGTCACGGGGTCGTGAATGACGGCGGCAAGCTCAAGCAGAAGATTTTCACCCAGCTCATACATTTTGGGCCAGTCCGTGATGTTCGGGCCCATGATGAGCGCTGTTTCCGGCTGCGGATGGCCGAAGCCGTGATAGACGCGGCGGGCATAGACCGTCTCGTCAAACTGGTACGGATGGCGCTCCGGGGTATAATCCAGCTCGTCCGCCGGGGTGATGCGGCCGCCGTTTCTGGCTGTTGCCGCAATGGAACGCGCGTCCATGAGGCACACGCCCGCAAACTGCCCTTCGCCGGGCTTTGAGCCCTCACGGTTCGGGAAATTGCGCGTCGTATGGCGCAGAGACAGGCCGTTGTTGGCCGGCACATCTCCCGCACCGAAGCACGGGCCGCAGAAGCTGGGCTTGATGATCGTGCCGGTTTCCAGCAGCGACTCCGTCACGCCCAAGCGCGTCAGGGCGAGGCTGACCGGGACGGATGTGGGATAGACGCTCATGGAGAAATACCCGCTTCCGACCGAGCCGCCGCGCAGGATCTGCGCAGCCTCGTCGATATTATCAAACATACCGCCCGCACAGCCCGCGATGATGCCCTGATCGGCCCAGACACCGCCGTCGTGAAGCTTGTCCAGCAGATGCACGTTGGCCTTCGGCCAGCGCCTTTTTGCCTCGGCCTCCACACCGGCCAGCAGTTCCTGCGCGTTCGCAAGGAAGTCACGGATGGTGTACGCGTTCGACGGGTGGAACGGCAGCGCGATCATCGGCTCAAGCTGGCTGAGATCCAGCTCGATCATGCGGTCATAATACGCGCCATCCTCCGGCGACAGCTTTTTATACGCTTCGGGGCGGCCGTGAACTTCAAAAAACCGTTTCGTCTCCTCGTCCGTCTCCCAGATGGAGGACAGGCAGGTCGTCTCGGTCGTCATGACGTCGATGCCGTTGCGGAAATCAATGGGCAGCTTCGCAATGCCGGGGCCTGCGAATTCCAGCACGCGGTTCTTGACGAAGCTGCTTGCGAATGTCGCCTTGACCAGTGCGATTGCCGCGTCGTGCGGGCCGACGCCCCGGCGGGGCGTTCCCGTCACATAGACCAGCACGACCTCGGGAAGCGGCGCGTCCCACGTGTGCCTCAAAAGCTGCTTGGCAAGCTCCGGCCCGCCCTCGCCGACGGCCATCGTGCCAAGCGCGCCATAGCGCGTGTGCGAGTCAGAGCCTAAAATCATTGACCCGCAGGCAGCCATCTGCTCGCGCGCGTAGGAATGAATGACGCTCTGGTTGGCGGGAACGTAAATGCCGCCGTATTTCTTTGCCGCGGACAGGCCGAAGACGTGGTCGTCCTCGTTGATCGTGCCGCCGACGGCGCAGAGGCTGTTGTGGCAGTTCGTCAGCGCGTAGGGGAGTGGGAACTCCTTCATGCCGGAGGCCCGCGCCTGCTGGATGATGCCGACATAGGTGATATCGTGTGAAAGCATGGCGTCGAACCGGATGCGGAGCTGCCGCTCATCGCCGGACTGGTTGTGCGCCTGCAAAATGCGGTAGGCCATGGTGCGTCTGCGGCCCTCGTCCGGGGTGAGCGGCGCCGTCGGCTGCGGCACGCCGCCGCAGAGGAATACGCCGTGATCGGTCAGTTTCATAGTATGTTCTCCCTTCTGTACAGGGTCTTTTTTCTTGGGATATACTTTATCACAGAAATGCGTTTTTGAAAAGTGCTTCTGAAAAAATTCATAAATCCTGCAAATCCAGCAGAAAACTACCTGATATGCAGGATGTTTTGCAAGTATGCACGATTCTTCCGTCATTTTGCGCGAACCGTTCTTGCATTTTCTGCTTCCGTCCGGTATGATGGACAAAACAGACGGGAGGGACAGGCGGATGGCGCAGTATTATATGCTTTACAAGCCGCGCGGACTGCTCACCGCGAAGCGCGACGCGCGGCGGGAGACGGTCATGTCCTGCTTTCCGGAGGCGCTGCGCGAGATGCTGCACCCGGTCGGGCGGCTGGACAGGGATACGGAGGGGCTGCTGCTGTTTACGGACGACGGGATGCTCGACGTGCGCCTGCTCCGGCCCGAGCAGCACGTGGAAAAGGAATACGAGTACCGCGCATTCGGGTTACTTGACGAGACGGCCATGCGGCAGCTGGAGACGGGTGTTTTGCTCCTGGAAGGGCAGCCGCCCTCGCTGCCTGCCCGCGCGCAGCTGCTTGCGCACACGAGCATCGGGGAAAGCGCGCCGTATCTGCCGGAGCGCTTCCGCGAGAAATACCTGAAAAACCCGGCCCGGCCCGTCACGGCCGGCAAGCTCTGGATCACGGAAGGGCGCAAGCATCAGGTCAAGCTGATGATCAAAGCCGTAGGCGGCCATGTGTTTTACTTAAAGCGCCTTGCCATCGGCCCCGTCCGGCTGGACGAGGCGCTCCGCCCGGGCGAATACCGCCCGCTGACGGCGGAAGAGCTTGCCGCGCTTATGCCACCGGCGACCAGCGGCGGCGGTACTGCTGAGGCGTAGCGCCTTCGCGGGAACGGAAGACACTGATAAAATAGCTGGTGTTCTCCATGCCGACGCGGTAGGCGACTTCGGATACCGGCAGGTCGGTCGCGCGCAGCAGTTCCTTGGCGCGGGTCAGGCGCAGGCGGGTCAGATATTCGCCGGGCGACTGGCCGAAATACCGCTGGAAACTCCGTTGGAGATGGTATTTGCTGATGTTATAGCGCGCCGAGAGCGTATCGAGCGTGATTTTCTGCGCGTACTGCTCGTGCAGATACTGCCGCACTTTCTGCAAAACTGCGGGCACTGGCTGCGGGCGCTGCTGCGCCGCGCCGTGGATCAGACCGCAGAGGATCGTCGTCATGAGCGCCGACGCGTCCAGATCGCGACCCAGCCCGCCGCCGTCCTCCCCGGCCAGGGCCAGAAGTGCGCTCATCTGCGCGGACACCGGGCTGTCGACCGGCAGCGACGCGGCTGCCCGCCCCTGCGTCTGCGACAAAAACGCCTGATAGTACGCATCCGCCGTTGCGCCGTAAAAATGGAACCAGAGGACGTCCCACTGTCCCGTGTCCGGCGCAGTATAATAGTGCTGCGGCGCACGGCAGTCGATCCAGAAAAAGCTCCCGGCGGGAAGCCGGTAGGTTTCGCCGCCATATTCCAATATTCCGGCCCCGGAAAGCGTCAGTTTGACAAGATACGAATCCAGCTCCTTTCGGACGGTATAGTAATTTGCACCAGAAATGAAATGCCCGGCCTCCTGCAAATACAGCAGCTTGTCGCGGGCAAACGCGCCCGCCGAGACGATCTTCCATTCGGACTCCGGCGTCATATCGAGATTGTAGTGCAGCACTTCCATTCGGCAGTCCTCCGCAAAACAGCAAGATATTGATATTTCAAAGCAAGCCTATGATACCACACACAGGCTTGCTTTTCTATAATGAAATGTAGAAACCCATAAAAAACAGGGAGGAAACGAACATGGAACGCTACGCGTGGAAAGCGACGGTTCTTCCGGGAAAGCTGGAAGAATACATCCGCCGCCACAACGAGATATGGCCGGAGATGAAGGACGTGCTGCATCAGGCCGGGATCCGCAACTATACGATCTGGAATGTCGGCAATGAGCTGTTCGGCTATTATGAGTGCGACAGCGTCGCCGAGGCTGCCCGCGTGCAGGCCGAAAGCCCGGTCGTGGACCGCTGGAACGAGTACATGAAGGACGTTATGCTGATGGAAATGGACCCGGAAACCGGTGCGCAGCCGCTCATGAAACAGGTCTTCTTTTTTAATTGAGGGAGGAACAACTATGAACGCTTATACACTTGCAAAGGAACGCTACGCCGCGCTCGGCGTCGATACCGAAGCCGTGCTGGAAACACTGAAAAACGTGACCGTCTCCGTCCACTGCTGGCAGGGCGACGATGTCGTCGGCTTTGACGCGAAGGAGGCGCTCTCCGGCGGCATCCAGACCACCGGCAACTATCCCGGCAAGGCCACCACGCCCGAACAGCTCATGGCGGATTTCGACGAGGTCCTGCGCCTGACGCCGGGCAAAAAGAAGCTCAATCTGCACGCAAGCTATGCCATCTTTGAAGACGGCGAGTTTGCAGACCGCGACGCCATCCAGCCGAAGCATTTTTCCCGCTGGGTCGCCTATGCCAAAGAGCGCGGCCTTGGCATCGACTTTAACCCGACGTTCTTCTCTCATTCCATGGTCAAGGACGGACTGACGCTCTCGTCCCCGGATGAGACGGTCCGCCATTTCTGGGTCGAGCACGGCAAGCGCTGCATGGCCATTGCGGAGTATTTCGCCGAGGAAACCGGCAAGCCCTGCGTCATCAACTTCTGGATTCCCGACGGCTATAAGGATTACCCGGCGGACCGCCTCTCTCCGCGCCGCCGCTACGCGCAGTCGATGGACGAAATTCTGTCCGTTCCGTATGACAAGACGAAGGTCTTCCCGTGTATCGAGTCCAAGGTCTTCGGCATCGGCCTGGAAGCCTACACGGTCGGCTCGGCGGAGTTCTGCACAAACTATGTCAATACCCGCCGCATTACCCCGCTCATGGACAACGGTCACTATCACCCGACCGAGCTCGTCTCTGACAAGATCAGCTCCATGCTGCTCTTTAACGACCGTCTGGCCCTGCACATCACCCGCCCCATGCGCTGGGACAGCGACCATGTGGTGCTCTTTGACGACGAGACGCGCGAAATGATGAAGGAGATCGTCCGCGCGGACGCGCTGGACCGTGTGTTCCTCGCAACCGATTATTTTGATGCTTCCATCAACCGTATTTCCGCGTGGGTTACAGGTCTGCATTCCGTGCAGAAGGCGCTTCTGTACGCCCTGCTGGAGCCGAAGACGCTGAAAGCGCTTCAGGATGAGAACAACTTCACCGAGCTGATGGTGCGGCAGGAGGAGCTCAAGACCATGCCGTTCGGCGCGGTCTGGGAGGAGTATCTGCGCCGCGAGAGCATCCCGCAGGATTACTTTGCTGAGATCAAGCGCTACGAAGCCGACGTGCTGAGCAAGCGGTAAGGGGGGAACGCTATGTTTTTTGAAGAACACGCAAAGCTGCTTTCCGAGTTTGCCCGCGTTTCGCAGGCGGCGGGCGCACGCGCCGACTATGTGCAGGGCGGCGGAGGCAACACCTCCGTCAAGCTCCCCGGCGGGCTGATGGCGATCAAAGCCTCCGGTTTCTGCCTGTCTGACATCCGCCCTGATAAGGCCTATGCCGTTCTGGACGGGGCTGATCTGCGCAATTTCTATCTCACGACCGAGCCGTCAGAGCTTGCGGACGTGGAAAAAGAGGGCTCCGCCCGTGCCAAGGCCGATATCCGGCATATTGACGGCCTTGCCGACCTGCGGCCGTCCGTCGAGGCTGGCTTCCACTCCATCCTCAAGACGTTCGTTGTACATACGCACAGCGTCTATGCCAACCTTGCCGCCTGCTCCACGGCCTGCCGTCCGATCGCGGCGCAGGCGTTCGCCGGAGCAAATTACGCCTGGGGCTGGGTGCCCTACACCGATCCCGGTGCGAATCTGACCTTCGCCATCCGCGACGAGCTGCGCCGCGTGGAAAAAGAAACCGGCAAAGCTCCGTCCGTCATCCTCATGCAGAACCACGGCATCATCGTCCATGACGACGACCCGGATACCGCGCTTGCGATTCACACTGACGCAAACGAGCGGCTGGCCCGCATGTTTGGTCTGTTCGGCACGTCGTTCCCGAAGATCGCCGTGCGCGAAATGGCCGCAGGCATTTACGCCGCCGATGTGCCGTATCTGGCAGAGCAGTTCCGAACCGGCGGCTATACGCAGGAATTTCTCATGACGCAGCCGCTGTATCCCGACCAGATGGTCTTCCTGACGGATACGTTCTATCTGGATCAGGAAACGCTCAGAGCTGGACAGGCCGTCGCCAGCAGCAAAACGGGCGAGCTGCTCATGCAGATGGACGCGAAAAAGGCCCTGACGCTGACCGAAACACTCACGGCAGTCTTCTTCGTCATGGAGCACATCCGCAAGGCGGGTTACGAGCTTTCCACCATGGGCGAAGCCGCGAAGAAGTTCATTGCCAACTGGGAAAGCGAAAAATACCGCAAGTCTCTCGCCGGCAAAAAAGCCTGAACCGACAAAAAAGTCGCCTCCCCTTGCGTAAGGGGAGGCGATATGCGTCCGTCGCTGTTCGTTTGCGGTGTAAAGCTTCAGAGGCTGCGGGCCGGTAGGGGAGACGTCGGGCGCTGTCGCGCCGGTGCGTCAGTCTATTCCCATGAAAGCCCTTCAGCACGGCATTTTTCAAGTGCCTCATCCTGTCCCTGCCGGGCAGCAGCGATATACCAGCGTTTTGCCTGCTCTGCATCGCGCGCGGTGCCGATCCCCGCTTCGTAGAACGTTCCGAGATTATACTGCGCGTCCCAGTCGCCATGCTCTGCGGCGCGCTTTGTCCAATAGAACGCGTTCGCGTCGTCCTGCGGAACGCCCTGCCCCTTCAGATAGAACCAGCCGACCTGACACTCGGCCAGCGGATAGCCCCGTTCGGCCAATTCCAGATGCCCCTTGAAGCAGGATTCATATTCTCCGGCTTCCCAGTATCGGTCGATCAGCTCACAGCAGCGGTCGTATTCCGGGCAGGGCTTATAATAATTGATTTCCAACGTTTTATTTCTCCCACCTGTCGATGAGCGCCTGGATCTGCGCGGTAAAGCGGGTCAGATCGCGGTTCGGGCGCTCCCTGCAGCTCTGCGCCACAAGAAGCAGGCGCTGCGCCGCTGCGATGAGCGCGTCGAAGATGCCCTTCTTCCGTGCCGCGCCGCGCTTGGCAATCGGACGGCCGGCCGGGAACGCAAGGAATTTGCCGGAAAGCAGGTCAAATTCCGCGCCTGAGAACGGCGCGACAGCGACATACCCCTTTTCCTGCAAAAGCGCCTGAAACGCTTCGCAGGCCTCGGTATCGCCGTGGTTGACGAAAATCGTCTCCGGCTTTTTTGCAAATGCCTCGACCCAATTGAAAAGGCCCTTCTGGTCTGCGTGACCGCTTGTGCCGTGCAGGACGGCGATCTCGGCGTTTACGGCGATATCCTCGCCGAACAGCCGGACCTCCTTCACGCCGTCCAGCAATGCCCGTCCCAGCGTGCCCTTGGACTGATAGCCCGCGATAAGAATGATGTTCTCCGCTATCCAGAGGTTGTGCTTCAGGTGGTGCCGGATGCGGCCCGCGTCGCACATACCGCTGGCAGACAGGATGACCTTGGGGCGCGGATCGCTGTTGATCGCCTTTGAGTCCTCTGCCGTGATCGCAAACTGCAGCCCGGGGCACCAGATGGGGTTCTGCCCGCTTTTCAGGACAGCCTGCGTCTCCGGGTCAAAGCAGTCGGTATCGCACTGTAAAAAGACGCTGGTGGCCTCCTCGGCCAGCGGGCTGTCAAGGTAGACCGGGAAACCGTCGTGTCCATGCACAAGCTTTTTCTGCTTGATCTCGCGCAGCAGGTACAGAAGCTCCTGCGTCCGGCCCACGGCGAAGGCCGGGATAATGACGCTGCCGCCGCGGTCGAACGCCCGCTGCAGAACCTCTGTCAGCTCCGCGCGCACGTCCTTGGGCTTGTCGTGCAGGCGGTTGCCGTAGGTCGACTCGACAACGAGATAGTCCGTCTCGGCGACGGGCAGGGGATCGTTCAGGATCGGCTGGTCAATGTTGCCGACGTCGCCGGAGAACACAATTTTTTTCTCGGTGCCGTCCTCCCGCAGCCAGAACTCAATGCAGGCCGAGCCCAGCAGATGGCCGATATCGGAAAAGCGCACGCGCAGGCCGTCGGCAATCGTCACGCATTCGCCATACCGGCAGGGACGGAAGCACGCCGCCGCGCCCTTCGCATCGTCAACGGTGTACAGCGGTTCGACCGGCGGCTCGCCCGCACGCTCAGCCTTGCGCGTTTTCCACGCGGCCTCGGATTCCTGAATGTTCGCCGAGTCGCGCAGCATAACGTCGGCCAGACTGCACGTGGCAGGCGTAGCGTAGATTTTTCCCCGGAAGCCGTCCTTATAGAGCTGCGGCAGAAGCCCCGCGTGGTCGATATGCGCATGGGTCAGAAAGACGGCGCTGACGTCCTTCGCCGCGACGGGCAGCGGGATATTCTCGTAAATGTCCACGCCCTGCTCCATGCCCCGGTCGATCAGGTAGTTCTCTCCTGCCAGCTCCAGCAGCGTACAGCTCCCCGTGACCTCATGGGCCGCGCCGACGAATGTGATCTTCATAGGCAGATCCCTCCTTTTTATATTCAGTATAGCATAAATCACCGGTTCTGCAATCGCCCGCCGGCACGCGAAAATAATTTTTGCCTTTCCGAAAAAAGTTCTTGACTTTTTGACACACTTCAGCTATAATCAGCCTTGCTGTTTGAGTTGCTGGTATAGCTCAGCCGGTAGAGCAGCTGATTTGTAATCAGCAGGTCGGGGGTTCGAGTCCGTCTACCAGCTCCAATCTTTCCGCAGCGCAGCAAAGTGAATATGGGGGAATTCCCGAGTGGCCAAAGGGGGCAGACTGTAAATCTGTTGTCAGTGACTTCGGTGGTTCGAATCCACCTTCCCCCACCAAAAATTCCGAACATCCTTCTGGATGGTCGGAATTTTTTGATTTTAGGCGAAGGTGGATTCGAAAGGCGGCTCTTGGCGACAGTCCAGTGGACTGTCGCAACCGCCGTGGCTTTTTCCGCAGAAAAAGCGAATCCACCTTCCTGCTGCAAGTTTCGTGCGGACTTCCGGGGAGAATACCGACTGAGCAGAAATCTGCGTGTCCTCCACTCAGCGACATTGACGCCAACCCTGACGCCAACGGCGATGGGACGAAACGTGCCTGGTTGGACAAAATGAGATGAAAACGAGAATCCCGGCTGCTTTTTTCAGGCAGCCGGGAGTTTGTTTTTGCTGTTTTCAACGCTCTAGCATCTTTGGCATCACGTTTCCGACGGTTCTAGCCGCTTCCTGCTGCATTCGGCTGGTCGAGTGCGTGTAGACGTTCAGCGTAAATCCTGCGCTGCTGTGACCGAGCATCGTGGAGACTGTTTTTACGTCCACGCCGCATTGCAGCGCGGTCGTGGCGAAACTATGTCTCAAGTCATGAAATCTGACGTGCTCCAATCCAATGTCCTTGCAGATCTTCCGGTGAATCTTCACGATGGCGTCCGGGTGATACATTTCACCGGTTACCGGGGAAGGAAACATGTAGGGATTTTTCGGGTGCTTTTCATGCTCCTGCTCCAGCAGCTTTGCAGCTTCCTCCGGGATGGAAACGTAGCGGACAGAGGTGCTTGATTTGGGCGGGGACACAGTGCCCTGACCATTGTAGAAAAGGTACTGTTTTGTTACATGAATGGTCTGCGTCTGCGCGTCGTAATCCGACCAGAGCAGCGCCGCAATTTCACCTTTCCGAAGTCCAGTGGACAGCTCTAAGTAGAACATTGGCAGCACACCGCGCTGTTCTGCCGCGTGCAGGTAGGACTGATATCGCTCCGATGGAATCACTTGCAACTCCGGCTTTGTGATCTTGGGTGGGATACAGAACTCTGCCGGATTGAAGGGAATCAAGCGCTCCTGCACGGCGCGTTTCAGCGCGGATTTCAGCATGACGTGGATGCCGTGTACAGTCGTGCTGCTGAGCCCCGGCTTTTTAGCTTTCGTATCTTCCCGGATTCTTCCGTTTTCCAGCAGATCTTTATAGAACTGCTGAATGTCCAGCGAGGTCAGCTTGTTTAACGGAATATCGCCCAGACGCGGGATGACATGGTGATCGATATAACCCTTGTAGTAACGCGCGGTCGTTTCGCGCACGTTTGGCTGCGCGTACAGGGAGTACCAGGCCTGTATCCAGCCTGCTACGTTGTATTCGCCGGATTTGACCACGTCGATTTCTGATGCTTCTGTAAGCGCAGCTTTCAATTTCAACCGGACTTCTGCCTGTGTTTTGCCGAGAATGCTTTTTCGAATCTGCTTTCCCGTCTCTGGGTCACGACCTGCAATGTAGCGCGCTTCCCAGCGACCATCTTTTCGCTTTCCAATGGTGCCTTCGCCATTGACTCTCTTTTTTGCCATTTGCGTTCCTCCTTTCGGCAGCTCAAACGATTATCACAAAGACAGCGAAATAGCTAGTCCTAAGTGAGAGAACTTTCCGCGGACTGCTTTTCCAGCCAGTCCAGAAATTTTTCCTGTGAAATGACGATCCTGCGTCCAACCCGGAACGCAGGAAAATCTCTGCTGTGGGCGAGTGTATAGGCTCCTGCTTTGGAAATGCCGAGGACGGACGCAACGTCCATCATGCTCAGCATAAGCGGAAGTTCTTGTAATGATTGATAGGTTCTTTTCTCCATGTTGCTCCTTTCGCGTTACGCGCTCCAACGCGCGGTTTTTATGATTTCCAGTGCAGCGTCCCCACCGGGACGCAGAAAAGTCGACACGCGGGCGCGTGTCGGCTGACGGCTTGCAACAAAGGTTTACCCCCGCAAGCTTGGCCTGCGGGGGCTTGATTTTGGTTCAGGTTTCGTCCGCTTCCGGCTGTTCATCCGGTTCATCGTGCGGTATCGCTTCTTCGTCATCATTTGGCGGTGTTTCTGTAATCGTCTCGGTCGCTTCGGCGGCTTCGGCTTCTTCCAGCGCGCGGGTGATGATGTCAACTAAGAAGTCCTTCTTCTTGATGCCGCGCTCCTTGAGGTA
>OGCQ01001283.1_pt1 | contig 31647 bp, 33 predicted proteins | sample 1570161 | NCBI WGS metagenome assembly OGCQ01 (sample SAMEA4384402, study PRJEB24528) | human gut metagenome
CATCCGGATTCCTGGCTTTCCTGCCTTCCAGGATCCTGCGCTGTGCCCCGAATATTACAGCGCTGCCCCCGGAGATAACCGGAAGCTCCGGGCAGATATCCCCAGGGAACAGGGCAGATCCGGTGATCTCTATCAGCTTCTTCTCTGCAGTCAGTACCGTTTTAGCTTTGTCCTGATAGTTGCACTTCCCGGAATATGCCACTGCTTCCAATGGTTCCCCGTATTCATTCAGCCCTTCCCTGTCCATCTGCAGGTTTATATCTGTCCTGCACAGCCTCTTTGGTACTAAGCATGGATATTTCATAGCCTCACCTCGCTAACCGGCAGCACAGACCGCTCTGGCACAGCAGGGCATATACATCACGCTTCATGGCCACGCCCTTGTCCGTGAACACATTCCAGGAACTGCCAAACTGGGCAGATACCCCGTTAATGCTGTAAGAGGACAGGATTGTATTGATCTCATCTGCGTTCTCCACCTCAAAGTCTGCCTGCTGGCACACCACTTCCCGGATGATCTCCTGCTGAAAGCCTGTAAGATGAGAAAATCCCCGGCCTACAATCCGGTTGTAGGTCAGGGAATCAATATGCCTGGAAGCCAGCCAGAGGGCTTTTGAAAGTTCCTCCTCCGGCACTGTGCCGCCCTTATATGTGTCCTTATAATACTCCGGTGTTACATATGGCTCATAGGCCATAGGATCACCTCCTGTCAGGCACCATACTCTGTAGTATCCACATCCACATAGATGGAATCAATCTTTCCATCCCTGCCGTTCGGGAACACGAATACATCAGAAAAAGATCTGTTCTGATACAGATATCCGTCACCCTTTGTATGTGCACCAGGCGCAAAGTAGTAAATGCTGGAGATCTTCGGAACAGTCTTGCAGGTCTGTCCGCAGGCAACAAGAACATTGATCTTGTGGGCACCGGTCACAGCTTCAACACCGCTTGCGGCTGCTACCTTTTTCAACGGTTCAAATCCGCCGTTTTCCGGCTCCCAGTTGAATGCATCATAGAAGCGCTCATCATCAATGACTTCCATGATCGGCACACCGTCAATGTCGGTCACTCTGGTCTCGATGCCAAGGCCGCCTTCTGCGATCTGGGTCAGTTCGATCTTACGTGTGAACGCCGTGGACTGCTCCAGGGCGTCCATGATCTCACTACGCACATACATGATCAGGGAGCCGTTAGCCTTATATCTTCTCAGCTTTCCTTTTGCAAGGATATCTTTCAACATTTCGAAGACTTTTGCTTTTGTATATGTGGATGTTGCCGTGGATCCGTGATAACCTTCTGTCTCCTGGGCTGCCTGAGCCACCTTGGAGAAGAACAGGGCATCTGTTTCCGGCACTACCCATGTCTGCTCAAACACCCTGGAAATGTTCTGGATAGAAGCAGTAGCATTTGTCTCATCAACATCAGCTTTATCCACCATGAACTCAACGTCACGGTCGTGCTCCAGTGTGTACGGTACGTCTTTCTGGACGTAAGTACCTTCATTCCAGCCGCCTTTTCTGTTGTGGTTTTTGTACCCGGATGTGCTCATCTGGGTAAAATGGAATGTTTTGGCATCCAGCCACCTTACATTACTGGTTACAAATGGAGATGTCAGGGTTCCCTGCATCAGGATCTCAAGGAGCTCCGGGCTCCACTGTTCTGCATAATTTAATGCCATGTCTTATACCTTCTTTCTTTTAATTCCAGCGGTTCCAACGCTTTGTTGGTACTGCTGCCTGGTTTGTAGTTGTGGTCTGCTGGGGATGCTGTGCCGGGTTTCCACCGGTTCCTACCTGGGTAAATCCAGTCTTTCCATCCGCCTGCGTTTTCAGCTGTGGAAGAGCTTCCAGAACCTTGTTGATAGCTTCTGTCAGCGCCTCATCGCTGATCTTCCCATCCTGTCCTGCCGCCTGGCTGAAATCTGCCAGCTTAAGCACATACGGGATGGTTTTTGCATCAATCCCAAGGGATACGGCGGTCATAGTGGCGGCGGTCTCCAGTTTTGCCTGAAGGGCGGCTTTCTGTGCGGCCGCAAGCTGTGTCTGCCCTTCGGCGATCTGTGACTGCAGTCCCTCTACATCCGGCTGGTTGGCAGCCTGCTGCTGTTTAAAGTCAGCAATGGCCTGGTCCATCTGCTCTTTTGACAGCCCCTGCTGCTTGAAATATCCTTTCAGGACAGATTCTTCTGTCACAGTCTGCTTTCCTGCGATCAGGCTTGCCAGCTTGTCATAGTCAAACTGTGGTGCCTGTGATCCTGCCGGCGAGGTTCCGCCCTCACCTGTACCACCTGCAGCACCGCCATCGCCATCTGCGAACAGCTGGATATTCATAGGGATTTTGCATCTGAATCTTTTAAACATAGTCTTCTCCTATAAGTTTGGCATTACTTTAGCACATATTTATGAAAATAAAGTTAATAATATTGGAATATTTATTCAAACTTAGTAAATTTTCTAGATTTCTTCTAAAAATTTTAAAAATATTTTGTTCTATTATTTTTATAAATGGTTTATTTTTTATAAATAATTTAAAATTATATATGTTTTATTTAATATTTATGTTAAAATTTTCATAAAGAATATAATTTTTGGGGGATATAGGGATGGAAAACGAAAATAAAGAAGAAAGTATTTTATATGACTTAACACTAATAAATGATATTGAGTTAGATATTTATAAAGAAGCTATAAATTTTAGTTTGAAAAAAGTCAGAAAAATAAATACTATATAGTTTTTTATTTTGAGATTATAATAAAAATATTATAAAATAATAATACAAAATATTTTTATTATCTACATATTTTTTGAAAAAGGGGAATGAGGTTATTGAATAAGGAAGAAGAGATTTTTAGATTACCTACAGTTTTGTATAAAGATGGGAACTATGAAGTTTCAAAAGAAAACACATTAAAAAAGATTGTAAAAGCAATTTTTTTTGGCAGGAAAGTAACTGGAATTTATACAGAAAAATTTCAAACTATATATTGGGTCTAAATGAAGCTTCAAGAAATTTCTTTTTTGCTTTAGACTACGCTATAACTATAGGAATAATAATAACTTCATCAACATACTGTTATAATAGATTATTTCCAAAATCTAAGATGTATTTAAAAAAGTTAAATGAGTTTAAGAATAATTAAATTAAAATAAGAAAAACGGATTAAATAATCTGCACCCAAAATCTTGACTTCAAGATAGAAGGTGCAGTTTTTTTGTGGAAAATTAAAGGTAGAAGAAAAGCTTCATCTATTGGTAAAATTTGAGGTAGATAAAAATATAAAGTATAGTTTCACATAATTTATAAAATATTGATATAATAAATAATTTTTAAATCAAATATTAATTTAGAATAAGATATTAATTATATATAAAATGTTTTGCTTTTATATAAATAATATTTTATTAACATATTTTTCTTGATTTATTATTTAAATAGTGCTAATATTAAGTATAACTTAAAAAATATTTTGATAGTTTAATTTTTTAGAGGGAGGTTTTTTATTTGTTAAATAAAGATTTTTTTACTAGGTATTCTAGGCATTTTTTGTTACATGATATTGGTATTGATGGACAAAAAAAATTATTAGAAACAAAAGTATTGATTATTGGAGTTGGAGGTCTTGGTAGTCCAGTGGCTTTATATTTATCTGCTGCAGGAATTGGGACAATTGGATTAGTAGAATTTGATACTGTTGATATTAGTAATCTACAAAGACAAGTTCTTTATGATAGTGCTTGTTTAGATGAAAAGAAATCTTTAATAGCAAAAGAAAAACTATTAAAATTAAATCCTACAATTAATATAATAGCATATGATGTTCCTTTAGATAAAGATAATGCTGAAGAAATAATCAGTAAATATGACTATGTTGTAGATGCAACAGATAATTTTTATGTTCGTTATTTAATTAGTGATACATGTGAGAAATTAGAAAAACCATATGTTTATGGAAGTGTATTTGAATTTGAAGGACAAGTTTCAGTATTTTGTACAAAAGAAGGTTTTACATATAGAGATTTATTTCCAAATGAAACTTCAGAAGTGAAAGAATTAGGAATACTGGATAAAGGGATATTAGGAACAACACCTGGTGTTATAGGTTGTATTCAAGCAACAGAGGTTATAAAGTTAGTTTTAAATATTGGAGAAAATTTAATAGGTAAGCTTCTTATATATGATGCACTTGAAATGGATTTTCAAAAAGTTAGTTTAAAGAAAAAGAAATTAGATAAAATTAGGGAAGTTAAAAAAGTTTTAAAGTCTGAATTAAAAGTTGAAAGTATTAATTTATATGAATTAGAGAGATTACCTAAAGATGAAAAAAATAAATTTCTTATATTAAATATAGATAAAAATAAGTTTTTAGATAAAGAAATCTGTATTGATAGTATTGATATTTTAGTAAGTGAATTAGGAGAAAATATATCTAAATTATTAGATTATAAAAATAAGATTATTTTAATAGCTTCTTCTTCTACTGACTTGTCATTATTAATTGCAAAAGGACTTTTAGAGAAAGGATTAAAGGTTAAACAAATAATTTTTAATAACTGAGGTGAAATATGAAAATAGAAAAAGCTAAGATAGTAAAAATACCTAGATCAATTTATGATAAAATGCTTGAACACTGTTATAGAAAGTTAGAAAAGAAATATTATGACTATGAATTACAAGAACAAAAGGCATATGGACTTTTATCAGGGGAAGTTTTAGATGATGAGAGTGTATTAATAAAAAATATATATCCTTTATATAAAAATGGAAGATATGAAGATAAAGAAAGAATGGATAAAAAAATGAAAGAATTTGCTATTCCTTCTGAAACACCATTAGAAAAAAGAGGATGGGTTGTTGATAATAAGGAGATGGGAGTGATATTAAGTGATTGTATAAAAAATGATACAGAAATTGTTGGAGCATATCACATGCATAGAGTTTCGTGGGTAACAGATGTTTTAAGAGATACTCCAACAACATTAGATACAGAACTTGCAAAAGATTCAGAAACTATAGCAGTTATAATTTCTATGGTTGATCCACAAAAGCCTATAGTAAGATTTTTTTATGAGGGAATACCTAGTAGAGAATTAAAATGCAATATTTTAGAGGATAGGTGATTTATTATGAATTTTAATAGTAACCATATAACTAATTCAAAATTTTATGGAAAGTTATATAATACTGAAAAAATTAATAATATTTTTAATGATGAAAAGAGAATGCAAAGATGGTTAGATGTTGAAGTAGCTTTACTGGAAAGTCAATGTGAATTGGGGATAGTACCTAAGTATGTTGTTGATAAACTTAAAAAAGTTGCTGATATAGAAAAACTTGATTCTAATGAAATAATTAAAGGAATTGAAAATACAGGACATTCATTGTTTCCACTTTTAAAAGAATGGGGGAAAAATCTACCCTCAGAATATACAAATTATATTCATTATGGAGCTACAACACAAGATATTGAGGATACTGCTCAAATTTTAGAAATAAAAGATGCTTTAGAAATTATTTTAAAAGATATGGAAGAAATTCTAAATATTTTAGAAAATTTATCTGTAAAATATAAGAATATTGTTATTATGGCAAGAACTCATGCTCAACAGGCTTTGCCTACAACTTTGGGATTAAAAATAGCTCAATGGCTAGATGAAAGCATACGAAATTATGAAAGATTAAAAAGATGCAGAGATAATTTTATGGTATCTCAATTATTTGGTGGAGTAGGAACAATGGCTGCTTTTAATGGGAAAGGAAATGAATTAATAGAATTATTCTCACAAAAATTAAATTTAAAAAACCCTAAAATATCTTGGCATAGTTGTAGAGATAGAATAATTGAGGTTTTATTTGCTTTTACTTCTACTTCTGGTTGTTTTGCAAAAATTGCAAATGAAATAATTGAGCTTAATAAGGATGAAATTGGAGAAATTTCTGAACCATTTGTTAAAGGAAAAATAGGAAGTTCTACTATGCCTCATAAAAGAAATCCAGAAATTTGTGAACATATAGTAACTTTATCAAAATTAATAAAATCTAATTTTTATACTTCTTTGGACACTTTTATCCTTGAACATGAAAGAGATTATAGAGGAGTTAGAACAGAATGGGTAAGTATTACAGATGGTTCTATGTATATTTCTAAATTACTAGAACTTATAAAATTTGTCCTAGAGGGGCTTAGAGTAAATAGAGAAAATATTGATAAAAATTTATTAATGTCAAAAGAAAAAATAATGTCAGAATCTTTAATGTTTTGGTTAAGTAATAAAATTGGGAAAAGTGAAGCACATAAATATATTTATGAGGTCAGTATGGATGTGGTTGAAAATGGAGGAAGTATTATTGATAAAATAAAAAGTGATTATCCAGAGTCTATTAAAGAAATAGAATTTGTTACCAATCCATATAATTATATAGGAGAAGCTGATAAAATTATCACAAATATTGTAATGAAGAAAAATAAAATTATGGAGGAAAATAAAAATGAATAAAGAACCTAATTTAATTATAGAATATTTTGATGAAGAATATAATGCACATGCTTGGTTAGTAATAGATGATTTATCTAAACCATTAGCTGCTGGGGGACTCAGAGTAAAAGATGGATTAACTAAACAACATGTAATAAATATGGCAAAAAATATGACTAAGAAAATGAGAATATGTAATTTAAATGTAAGTGGTGCAAAATCAGGGATAGATTTTGACCCTAAATCTCCTAACAAAAAACAAGTTATTTTAAGATTTATGAAAGCTATAAAACCTTTTTTAGAAACAAGATATTCTATGGGGTCTGATTTAAATACAAATATGAAAGAATTAGAAGAAATAGCACATGAAATAGGTTTAAAATCTGTAAAAGGTGCAATAGAAAAAACACAAGAATTATCCAGCGAGCAATTCAATAAGTTATCTTCTCTACTAAATGAACCAGTAATAGATAATTGGACATTAGGAGAGATAAGAGCAGGATATGCTGTTGCAGCGTCAGCTATCTCAGCACTAAAATTTTTAGGCAAGAAACCAGAAGAATCAACTGCAGTAGTACAAGGATTTGGAGTTTTAGCTAAAGCTTGTATTGTTGGTTTATTAGAAGAGAATATAAAAATACTGGGTATTTCTGATCAAGATAAATTAATTTATTCTCCTGATAATAAAATTCCAGTAAAAAAATATTTAGAAAATAAAGGAACAATGTTACCAGAAATAAAAGATTCAGAACTTTATTTAGAAGATACAAACAATACTATAAAAAAAGAGGTGGATATATTAGTTTTAGCAGCAATTGAAAATACTATAACAGTAGAGAATGCAAATTCTGTAGTAGCTAAAATTATAGTTCAAGGAGCTAATTTAGCTGTTACAGATGAAGCAAAATTAATTTTAAAAAATAAAAATATTATTGTTCTTCCTTCTTATTTATCAGGTGCAGGAGGTCCAATATCTATGAATGCTTTATTTGGAGCAAATAGAATTCCATTAGCAACAGAAGTATTACAACATATCAAAATAAATATGGATAAAATAACAAAAAATATTTTAGAGACTGCTTCTAAAAATGGAAAAACAGCAGAAGAAGTGTCAGATTTATACATATCTGAAATAAAAATAGATTCCAAAAAGAAACCTTATAAGGAGGAATATTAAAGATGATTGTACATTTTTTAGATTATGAAATTCAATCAGATAACTATTCTACAAGTGAAATAAAAGAGATTTTTGATGAAAAAAATAGGTTTAAAAGATGGATGAAAATAGAAGTAGCTCTATCTGAAATAGAAAGTGAGTTTGATATTATTCCAAAAGAAAGTGCTAATCATATTAAAAAGATAATGGAAAACCCAAATATAGATTGGGAAAAAGTAGCTGAATCATATAGAAAAAACTTTAATTCACTAATTCCAGTTTTAGATGAGGTTAGAAGATTATGTGGAGAACCATATAATAATTATTTACATTATGGAGCAACAACACAAGATATAATTGATACTTCTCAAATGCTAGAGATAAAAGAAGTTATCGAAATTTATAATAGAAGGCTGTTGTCTATTAAAAATAAATTAATAAAAATAATTGAAGAATCAGGAAATTTTTCAATAATTGGAAGAAGTCATGGGCAATATGCAGTTCCAATTACATTAGGTTATAAATTAGCAATATGGTTAAATGAAATAGAACGGCATATAGAAAGACTGGAATTATGGAAAAAAAGAGGTTTATATGGTCAATTTGGAGGAGCAACAGGCTCACATAATTTATTAGGAGAAAAAGGAATTTTAGTTGGCGAAAAGTTAATGAAAAAGTTAGGCTTAAATTATTCTAAAATTTCATGGCAAAATTCAAGAGATAATATTGCAGAATTTGCTAGTATATTATCTTTAATTAATGGAAGTATAGACAAAATGTCAGGGGAAGTCTATTTATTAGGAAAAACAGATGTAGCAGAAATAAGGGAAGGAAAAACAAAAGAGGCAGGCAGTTCAACTATGCCACATAAAAAAAATCCTGTTTTATGTGAAAGAATAGGAGCAATTAGTTATCATATTAATGCAATGGTTCAAGTAATTTTAAATACAGTTTCTCATGAACATGAAAGAGATCCACGAAAATTATGGGCAGAATGGTTAGCAATACCGTCTTTATGTATTTACTTAGATTCTATTTTAAATAATATGGAAGATATCCTCACAAATTTATGTATATATCCTGATGTAATGATGAAAAATTTAAATAAATATAAAAATGACATAATATCAGAATATGTTCTTTCATGTTTAAGCAAATCTTTAGATAAAAAAAATGCAAAAGAAGTGTTAAATAATATTATGAAAATTTCCAAAGATACCAAAAAAGATGTTATAGAAATAATAAAAAATGATTCAAAGTTATGTAATTACTTTAATGAAGAGATGCTTTCTATTATTGAAAAACCATATAAATATAATGGTATTTGTGAAAAAATTAGAGAAGATATATTGTTTAAAATAAAAAAAGGAGGAAAAAATGAAAATTAATGTTAAATATTTAACAAAAGTTCAAAAAGTATTAGGAAAAAAGAAAGAAGAGTTTGAGATTCAAGAAGAAACCAATATTAGAACTTTTATAGAAAAATATCTTTTAAAGGAACATACTGAATTGAAAGATTTATTTTTTTCAAATAGCTCTTTTAATGAGGAAATTCTTATATTTTTAAATGATAATCAGGAAAATATAGATGGCTCTGCAAAATTGGGAGAAGGAGATAATTTAACTTTTATGGTTGCAATTTCAGGAGGATAAAAAATGTCAGAGGTCAAGAAAGACTTAATTTTTAAACATTTTAGAGAGAATCCAAAAGAATATTGGGATAAAAGAAGTAGTAGTTTTTTTAAAATGCTTCAAAATGATGTAGAAAATGAAAGTAAAGTTATATTAGAAGTTTTAAAAGAGAAAAATCTTAAAGAAAATCTTAAAGTCTTAGACTTAGGTTGTGGTTTTGGAAGACACATAAAATTTTTTCAAGAAATTTCAAAAGAATGTGTAGGTTTAGACATTTCAGAGGAAATGTTAAAATTAGCAAAAAAATATGTTCCTAATAAAGATGTAACTAATTTTTATTGTATTGATTGGGATAAAGAGGACTATTCTTTACAAAACAAAGAGAGATTCTCATTAGTATTTTCTTCTATGTGTCAAGCATTAGACACAGAGGAAAATATAAAAAAGTTTATAAGATGCTCAAATAATTATTGTATGGTTGAAAGATTTTTAAGTGAGGATAATCCTTTAACAGAACTTTTACCAGATATAGATAAGAATAAACCAAATAATGATTGGGAATATTCAAGAGATTTAATAAATCTATTGTGGAATTTAGGATACTATCCTGAAAGTAAAATATATTCATATAATAAAAAATGTAAATTAACTTCTGATAGTTTAGAATACCAAGAAATTAACAAATTGAATCTTAATAATAAACTATTAAATGAAATAAAAAAAGAAATAGAAGTTAATGGTATGTATACTTATAATAAATATACAGTTAAAATCCTTATATTTTGGAGTGTTAATGAAAGGAGAAGATAATGAAAAGAATATTAAAAATTTTAATTATGAGCTTTTTTCTAGTATTTTTACAAGCTCTTAGCTATTCACAAAAGAATGTTGTTCCTGTGATAAGAATGAAAGGAGAAGATTATGGAGCTCCAAATCCTTTTAAAAATTCGATAAGAGGTCCAGGAAAATATAAAACAGATATTGTATATGATTCATTAATTGAAAAAGATGAAAAGGGTTTGATTCCTTGGTTAGCTAAAAAGTGGACTGTTAATGATAAAGAAAATTCAATAACATTTGAATTAGAACCAAATGTAAAATGGCATGATGGAAAGCCTCTAACAGTTGAAGATATAAAATTCACAATAGATTATTATGATAAATATCCACCAGTAGTAGATCAAACTCATGATAATGCTGAAAATATCGTAAAGAAAATAGATATATTACCTAATAATAAGATAAAAATTACCTTTAAAAAATATAGTCCTTTAAACTTAGAAAGAATAGGAACTATTAAAATTATACCAAAACATGTATGGGAAAAAGTTAACAATCCACTTGCTTATACTGGTGAAGGATATTTAGTTGGTAGTGGACCATATAAAGTTGTAGAGTATAATTCAGATAAAGGAAGTTATGCTTTTGAAGCTTTTAATGATTTTTGGGGAATGAAACCAGCCGCTAAAAGATTAGAATGGATACCAGTAAGTGATCCAGTTTTAGCTTTGGAAAGAGGTGAGGTTTCAATAATATCAATTTCACCTAATGTAATTGATAGATACAAAAATAATAATAAATATGGACTTGTTGTTGAAAATTCTTTCCATACATTTAGACTAGTATGGAATCAAGAAAAAGTAAATGCTTGTAAAGATAAAAATGTAAGAAAAGCTATAGCTTATGCAATAAATAGAAAAAGTCTTATAGAAAAACTTGAAAAAGGATATGGACATTTAAGTAGCCCTGGCTATATTGTTTCCACAAATCCAATGTATAACCCAAATATTACTAAATACCCTTATTCTGTTGAAAAAGCAAAAGAACTTATGAAAGGGAAAACTGTAAATGCAACTATTTTAGTTTCAAATAACCCTAAAGAAATAAAAATGGCTGAATTAATAAAAATAGATTTGGCAAAGATAGGAATTAATTTAACTGTAAAAAGTGTTGATACTAAAAGTCGTGATAATGATGTAAAAAATGGAAATTATGAATTTTCATTATTAAAATATGGAAGTATGGGCGGAGATGCTGACTATGTAAGAAGTGTTTACTCATCAACAGCAAAAAGTGGTATACAAAGAATACAAGGTTATAAAAATAAAGAGTTAGATGATCTTTTAATGGCACAACTTCGTGAAAAAGACTCTAAAAAAAGAAAAGAAATATTATACAAAATTCAAGAAATAATAGCTGATGAATTACCAATGTTACCATTATATTCAGAAGATTTTATTTATGTATATAGAAAAGAAGATTATTCTAATTATAGAAAGAGATATGATAACCCTGTTCCTCTTTTTACAAAACTTTCATTTTTAATTAAGGAAAAGAAGTAAAATATGAGAATTTCTAAAAAGCAGGTAATAAGATATTTAATTTTATTTTTAATAGTTATTAGTATAAATTTTATATTACCTCGTTTAATGAAAGCAGATCCATTTTTATTTTTATCAAGTGAAGGAACAGATGATATTTCTGGTTTTAGTGAAAAACAGATAGAGCAATACTATATTTATTATGGCTTAGATAAACCTCTTTGGCAGCAGTATTTATATTATTTGAAAAGTATTTTTACAGGAAATTTGGGTTTTAGTATATCTAAAACCCTTCCTGTGTCTACTATTATTTTTTCACGAATAACTTGGACAATTTCAATAGTATTATGTTCCTTATTTTTTACAATACTTCTTGGAATATTTTTTGGGATAATTTCAGCATATTATAAAGATAATTTATTTGGAAAATATAGTTATTTATTTTTTGTAACTCTTTCTCAAATTCCACCATTTTTGATAGGTTTTGGAATATTGGTTGTAGGAGCATTTTATATACCTAGTTTACCAATAGCAGGAGGAATAACTCCTTTTTTAGAATTTAAATGGAACTATGAAGTAATTATAGATATTTTAAAACATGCTATTTTACCTATATTAACATTAGTTATAGTGAGATTTCCGCATTTTTTTATGCTTATGAGAGGAAAAATGATAGCAGAAATTGAAAAGAGATATGTTTTTATAGAGAAAGCCAAAGGATTCAGTGATATATATATTTTATGTAAACATTGTTTAAAGAATGCTATAACACCCTTAATAACAGAAGCATTATTAAGTATAGCATTAATATTGCAAGGGTCTTTAATAGTAGAAAATGTTTTTGAATATCCAGGTATTGGGAAATTATTAAAAGAAGCTGTTTTTGCAAGAGATTATCCATTACTACAAGGAATATTTCTTTTTATGGTATGTATAACTTTGGGAGTAAGTTTTATATCAGAAATAATAAAAGAGAATGAAAAGGTATAGGTTATTTTATGAAGTTAAAAAAAATATTTTATACTATTGAAATATATATATTATTAATTTTTATTATATTTGCATTTTTTTCAAAATATAGTTTATTCCAAAATATAAACCTAGAAACAACAGAATCATTGGTAGCTCCAAATTCAGAGCATATACTGGGAACTGATGATTTAGGGTTTGATATCTTCTCTCAATTAATATATGGTGGAAGAATAAGTTTAGAAATTAGTTTTTTTACTGCTATTTTTTCAGCAATTGGAGGAAGTATTTTAGGGACAATAGCAGGTTATTTTGGTGGATGGAAGGATAAAATACTATTATCTATAATTGATATATTTTTAAGCATACCTGAATTACCTCTTATGATAGTATTGGGAGCATTTCTAGGAACAAATCTTAAAAATATTATTTTTGTATTAGTTTTAGTTACCTGGACTCGTCCAGCAAAGATTGCAAGAAATGAAATAATAAAACTAAAAAATGAAAAATATATTTTATTGTCAAAAGCCTATGGAGGAAAGTTTTTTCATATATTTAGATGGCATTTATTAAAACCAATGTGGTCAATAATTCTAACAGCTATTGTAAAGATAATGAATAAAGCGATCTTAGCTGAGGCTAGTTTAGCTTATCTTGGTTTAGGAGACCCTTTATCAAAAAGTTGGGGAATGATTATTAGTAGAGCTATGAGTTTTCCAAATATTTATTTTACAGAGTATTATAAATGGTGGTTACTACCGCCTCTAATTTTACTTATAATATTAGTTGTAACACTTGCTTCTTTAGGAGAAAAATTAGAAAAGTTATAAAAAGGAATAGAAATGAAAACTATTTTAGAATTAGAGAATATTTATTTTACATATAAAGGAAATGATAAGTATACATTAAATAATATTAATTTAGATGTAAAAGAAGGTGAAACATTAGGGATAATAGGAGAGTCAGGTTCAGGTAAAACTACTTTATTATTATCTATTTTAGGATTGTTATCTTCTAAGGGAAGTCATTTAGGGAATATTTATTTTAATAATCAATTATTAGACAAAGAGTATAAATTTAAAGTATTGCGTTGGAAAGAAATTTCTATGGTTTTTCAAAATCAATTAGATGTATTTAATCCAAAAATAACAGTTGGAGAGCATATTTATGAAGTATTAGGAAATTTAAAAAAGAAAGAGAAATTTGATAAAGTAAAAGAATTATTTAAAATAGTAGGACTAGACGAAAAGTTTATAGAAAGTTATCCCAGTGAACTATCAGGAGGTATGAGACAGAAAGTTTTAATTGCAACAGCTCTTAGTTGTAATCCAAAACTTATTTTAATTGATGAGCCTACAACTTCATTAGAAGAAATTTCAAAAATAGAAATAATAAAAATTTTAAAAAATTTAGCTAAAAATAATATTACATTAATTGTAACATCTCATGATTTAGAAATTATAAAAGAACTTACTAAAAAAGTTATTGTTATGGATTCAGGGAATATTATAGAAACTGGAATAACTAAAAACTTTTTGAGTTTTCAGAATCACCCTTATTCAAGGGCATTAGTACAAGCTAGTCCATTTATAAATATTTTTAAAGATTTATGGGGAATTAATGAAATTGAAACTTTTAGAGATATAAATGGTTGTCCTTTTTATTCTAGATGTCCTCAAAGAATCTCTAAATGTTTATATGAAAATCCTAAATTAAATAAAATAAATGAAGAGTGCCAGGTTGCTTGTCATTTAGGAGGGATTATAAATATTCTAGAAGTTAATAAACTTTCAAAGGTATATACTTCTAAAAAATTTAAGATAGAAGCTTTATCAGAAGTATCTTTAAAAGTAAGAATGGGAGAAATTGTTTCAATTATAGGAGAATCAGGTTCAGGAAAAAGTACATTAGCTGAAATTATAAGTGGAATAAAAGAAAAAACAAGTGGAGAAGTAAAATTTTTAGGTAAAGAAATAGAAACTAATATTTTAGCTTCATTAAATAGTATTCAAATAATTTTTCAAGATTCTTCGTCAGCAATGAATCTTGAGTTAAGTATTGAAAATATTTTAAAAGAGCCTTTTTTACTTTTAAAGAAGAAAGTCCCTTTTCCTACTGAAAAAATGAAAGAATATCTAAATAATTTAGGTTTCCCTAGTTCAAAAGAATTTCTTGAAAAAAGAGCTAAAAATTTGAGTGGTGGGGAAATGCAAAGATTAAATATAGTTAGAGCCTTATTACTTGAACCTAAATTACTTATTGCAGATGAAATTACTTCAATGTTAGATCCTTCAAGAAAAGCTAATTTACTTAGAATACTAAAAGGATTACAAAATAAATATGGTTTTTCAATGTTATTTATAACCCATGATTTAATACTAGCTCAAAAAATAACAGATTATTTTTATGTACTAAAAGAAGGAAAAATTGTTGAGGAAGGAGATGGATTAAAAATATTTAATAGGGCTTCTCATCCTTATACTAAGAAATTAGTATCTAGTATTATATATAATTTTTAAGGAGGTAGATTTTTGAAAAAATTTAGTTTTTTATTTATTATTACAATAATTATATTTTTAGTATCTTTTTATCCAGGAATTAGTTCTATATTGAGAGTGGCTTTTTTATTAGGTTTTACAATTTTATGCTGGATAACCAGTATAATGCCTGAATGGCTATCAGTATTTATACTTTTTGCAGGGTGTAGTATAGGAAAACTAGTTCCAGCTAATGTTTATATGTCTGGTTTTTTTTCATCAGCAACTTGGCTAATTTTAGCAGGTTTAATACTTGGAGCTATGATAACTTTTGTAGGATTAGATGAATATATTGCTGAAAGAATACAACATATTTTTAATAAATCTTATAGCAATATTTTACTTGGAACGCTTCTAATAGGAACTATCTTTATTTTTTTAATGCCTTCTGCCATGGGAAGAGTACTAATAATACTTCCTATTTTATCAGCATTCACAAAAAAAATAGGCTATGAAAAAGGGAGTAGAGAAGAAGAAGGAATTATATTAATAGGAATACTATCAACATATCTTCCAGCATTTGCTATATTACCTGCAAATGTTCCAAATAATGTCTTACTAGGTTCAATGCAAAGTTTATACAATATACATTTTACTTATATTTCATATTTTCTTGATTTCTTTATAGTGCTAGGATTAGGAAAGTTAATAATAATTTATATTCTATTTTTAATATTATATAGAAATTGTAAACCACCATTAAACATTGCAGAAAGAAAAAATTTAAAAATGAATAGTCAACAAAAAAAAGCTTCTTTTTTATTATTGATAACAATGATTCTATGGATAACAGAAAAATGGCATGGAATCTCAGTTGGTTGGGTTGGAATGATAGCCTCTATTATATGTGCTTTACCAGGCAGTGGGTTATTAATGAAAAAACCTCTTAGGTCAATTGGATTTGAATCATTCTTTTATATAGCAGGAATTGTAAGTTTAGGAAATATTGCTAGACATACTGAAATAGCTACAAAAGTTTCTAATTACTTTATAGAACAATTTTCAATTGCTTCAATGGGGCAATACAGAATTTCAATTTTATGGATTATTCTAGGAATAATTATAGGTTTAATTGTTACTGTTCCAGGGATTCCAGCAATATTAACTCCTTTAGCTATAAATTTTTCTGAAATGACATCATTATCAATAGAAACTTTATGTAAATTACAAGTTTTAAGTTTTTCTAATATATTTTTTCCATATCAAGCTCCACCATTAGTAGTTGCACTACAAGAAACAGGAGTTTCTAAGGTAAAAACAACAGGAATATGTATAACTATTTCAATTATAAATTTATTAATTTTTTCTAATATATTATTATATATATGGAAAGTTATTTAAAATAATTTTTATAAGGAGGTCTATATGAAAAAATTAAGTATACTATTTTTAAGTTTATTTTTAACATTAAATATATTTGCAGTAGAACAAATATATGTTGGAGCACCAAAAGCACCGCCTGTTTTACCAGTTCTTAGAATGATGGAAACAAATGCTTTAGGAAAAGAGTATAAAATAGATGTTAAGGTATGGAATAGTCCTGAAATTTTAATAGCTATGGTACAAGGTAAAGAAGCACAATTTTTTGCATTTCCTTTAACTGTGGTTTCAAAATTATATAATAAGGGTTTAGATGTAAAATTAATGAATGTAAATACTTGGGGAGTTGCCTCACTTATAAGTACTGATAGTTCAATTAAAGATTGGAAAGATTTAAAAGGAAAAACTATTTATATGGGAATAAAATCTTCTCCACCTGATGTGTTTACACATTATTTTTTAAGTAAAGCTGGTTTAAAAGAAAAAGAAGATTATAATGTGGTTTATTCTAATAAAGCTGAACATGCAAATTTTATAGTAAGTGGTAAAGCTGATTATGCTGTAACAATTGAACCAGATACAACTACAATTTTAACAAAGAATCAAAAATTTAAAGTTGCAATAAGCTTTGAAAAAGAATGGCAAAAACTAAAAGGAGACAAAAGTCATATCCCAACAGCTGGTTTTGGGGTATTAGGAGAAATAGCTGAAAAAAATCCTGCATTAGTAAAAAAATTTAATGAAGAATATGCAAAGGCATTACAATGGGTACTAGAAAATCCAGAAGAAGCTGGAAAGTTAGCAGAAAAAAAACTTGGAATGGATGGAAAAATAGTTACAAAAGCTATTTCTAATATGGGATTAAATTTTGTTCAAGCCAAAGATGCTAAAAAGACTCTAGATGAATATTACCAAATATTAAAAGAATATGATCCTAAAACTATTGGAGGAAAAGTTCCAGATGAAAATCTTTACTTTAACAAATAAAATATTAAGTTCTTTAATTATTATTTTATTTTGGTTTATATTAAGTAAAATATATCCACCTGTTGTAGTTCCAGGTGTGAGTCAAGTTTGGGAGAGTATAAGAGGGATTCTTTTAGATACAGCATTACTAAAAGAAATTTTAATAACAATTATTAGACTATTCATTGGTTTTAGTTTTGGTTTAATATTTTCTATAATTTTTAGCCTTATTATAACCCGTTCAAAACTTTTAGGAGATGTTTTTTACCCAATAATTGAATTTTTACAAGTAGTACCACCAATAAGTTGGTTAATTTTAGCTATACTATGGTTAGGTTTAAATGGAAAACCAGCTATTTTAATTGTTTCAATTTCTATATTCTGTATTATGACTATATCTCTAGTGAACTCAATAAATAATATAGATAAAAAATTGCTAGAAGTGGCAGATGTTTTTCATTTAACAAAGTTTAAAAAATGGAAATATATTATAGTTCCTTCACTTTATCCAGCATTTGAAACAGCTCTTATAGTATGTCTTGGAACAGGAGTAAAACTTGTAGTTATGGCGGAAGTGTTAACAATAGATAGTGGGATTGGTGGACAAATAACTAATGCAAGGATAAATATAGAGACAGAAATGGTAATTGCTTGGTCAGTTATAATAGTAGGAATTTATTTTATTTTGGGAGGTATAGTAAAGTGTCTGAAAAAATGCCAATGGATAAGAAAATTTTGGTATCAAAGTCTATTAGCAAAAAATATAATGAAAAATTAATTTTAGATAATATTAATTTTGAAATATTTTCAGGTGAAATTTTAGGTTTACTTGGACCTTCTGGAATAGGAAAAACAACCCTTTTAAATATTTTGGTTGGTTTAGAGAAAGAAACAAGTGGAGAAATAATAAACTATCATAATAATAAAATAGGTTATGTTTTTCAGGAAGATAGGCTCTTAAATTGGTTAACATTATTTGAAAATATAAAGTTAATTAAAGAAGATATTGATGAAAAAATAATTTGGGAAAATTTATCTTTGGTAGGTTTAAAAGACTACTATAATTATTTTCCAAAAGAGTTAAGTGGTGGAATGAGACAAAGAGGTTCTATTGCAAGAGCATTAACTTTTGCTGGAAATATAATGCTTTTTGATGAACCCTTTAAGTCACTTGATATAAAATTAAGATTTGAGCTATTGGATTTAATGAGAAAATTAAAAGAAGAAAAAAATACAAGTATACTTTTTGTAACTCATGATATAGAAGAAGCATTATATATATGTGATAGGATTTTAATTTTAAAAGGACAACCTGCTAATATTTCAAAAGAAATAAATTTGACTAATAAAAGAAAAGAAAATAAATTATCTCTTCAAGATGAAGTTGAATTAAAAAAAGAAATTTTACAAGCCTTATATTAATTTTTTTATAAAAAAATTATTAGGAATTTAAAATAAAATTGTATCTCTAATATTGAATATAAAGTTATGATATTAGAGGTACAATTTTTTTAAGAATAATAAAAAATTAAAAGACTAGATATTTTATTGATTAAAATAGCAGTATAACTATTAAAATTTAAAAATTTTATAATAAATTTTCTCTTATAAGAAATTCCCTTACATCACTAGCAATCATTTTATAAAAAATAAGTGTACTAATTTTCTTAATTTGAGGATTAATTTCTTTTCTTTTTTTCAAAATTTCACTTTCTATTTCTTCTTGTTTTTCAAGAGGAAGTTTAAAAAAAATTTCAATAACCTCATCCATTTTTATATTGGAAGTAAATTCTTTTTTACTTTCTTCTTCCTTTTGTATAATAAAAGTATTATCAATTTCACAAGTATTATTAAATAAATGTTTTGACATTATAGCTGCAATACTTTTTACATTTTCTTTTTTCTTTAAAATTTCATATTGTTTTTTAAAATGGCTAATTAAAAAATCAACAGAATTTTTTTGTAACAATTCTTTTACCTTAATTTTATGTTTTATAGAGAAATCTATCCCAAATTCTTTAAAAAGCTCTTTTATTCTTCTTAAATTATTATCTTTTTCTTCAAAATCATATTCATGATTCTTTTTTATATTCATTCTATTATTTTTAAGATCTATATTTATTAGTGCCTGATTTTCCACTTTCGGCTTTTCCATTTCTGGATTTTCCACTTTCGGTAAAGAAAGGCTATTTTCCATACTTTTAGCCAATTGTTGATTTTCAATTTCTGGTTGAGTATTTAAATTGTTATTTCCTTTCTTCTGAGGAAGAGATTTGTAAAAAATTTTTTCTCCCTCTTTTAATTCTATGTCAATATTTGATTTAATTTCTTCATACTCAGTAGGAATTTCAAAAATTAAATAGAATGTTTCAACTATTTTTCCAGACTTTCTAACTTCAAAGTAATGACAATATTTAGCTTTTCTCAATTCTAATAAAGCATTTCTAGTAGAAGTTTCTTTATTTTTCTTAACAGATGCTAAATGAGCTATATTTATTTTCCAATTGTTAGGTCTTCCAATTAAATAAGTTAAAAGACCTGTAGCTTCCCAAGATAAATTTGAATCGTCAACTCCTATTTTATCAATTTGAACATAGGGATTTTCCCTCTTTAAAACTTTTATAATAGCCATAAAAAATACTCCTCTAAAAATTAAATTTTGTTAAAAGAGAAATAAAATAAAAAAGTGTGAGAATTTCTTTTCTTTTAATTTCTCAGACACTTTAAATTTCATTTTTATTCAAAATAGTTGTAAACTGAACAAGTTCGAATCCAGCCACCCCAGCCATAATAAAAACTCTAACTAGAAAGAAATTTCTAGTTTTTTATTGGTCATTTGTCAAATCGTGTTGATAAAAAAGTTTAGACTTACAATTAACATAATTAAGAGAATTTTTTTGAGAATAAAAATCTTAAAAAGATTCTCTTTTTTGTATAATTAAATCACTTTATTAGATTAAAAAATAGGAATGTTGTTTTTTAGGTTTTGCTATGTTATTATATTTATATATCATCTATCAAAAGGAGCTTTCTGATAATGAATGAAATACATAAACTATATAAAAAGAATTATGCTAAGTTAACAAAAACAGAAAAAAGAATAGCAGAATTTATATCAAAAAATCCTAAAAAATTAATTACTTTATCTGCACTGGAACTAGGAAAAGAGCTTGGAGTAAGTGACGCTTCTGTTTTGAGATTTTCTAAAAATATTGGTTTTAATAAATTTAGTGATTTTAAAAATTATGTAGCTCTTGAGCTAAGTGAAGGAAATTTGAATGAGAGAATAGTAAAAAATTGGAATAATTTTACTTCTGAAAATGACCTTGCTAATAAAATTATAAATGCAGATTTAAGAAATATCCAAGATTTTCTATTGAATATAGATTTTGAATTGATAGAAAGATTAATTGATTTGATAGAAAAAAGTGAGAAAATATATATTTTAGGGATAGGTGCTAGTAGAGCCATAGCACAGTTTATGTTTTGGCATATCAAACGATTAGGTTATAGTAGTGAATGTATAATTGAAGGGGGATTTGGGTTATATGAAACGATATCTAAAATAAAGAAAGAAGAATTACTTATTTTATTTGCATTCCCTAAATTTTTAAATGATGAAATCAACACTCTAAAAGTTATTAAAGAAAAAAGAGCTAAGAGTGTTGTTATAACAAGTAGCTTATTCTCAGAAATTAGTTTTTTAGGAGATATTGTTTTTAGAGTTCCTATTCAAAATAATGCTTTTTTAAATTCATATATAGTTCCCATGGAATTTTGTAATATAGTGCTTACAAGTCTTTTTGAGAAAAATAAAGATAAAATTTATGAAGAGTGGAAAAAAAATAATAATATAAAAAAGTTTCTATTTGTTCAAGAAAATTAAATAATGTATTAATAAAAGAAGATAAAAATAAAAATCTTCTTTTTTTATTGTTGACAAAAACTACATTTATATTATAATATGTAGTATAAACTACATTTTACGAAAATTATACTAAAAATAGTAAAAAGTGGAGAAAATCATAAATTCAATATTAACTTTAAAATCTAAGTTAGCATAATTAAAAAATTTTGCAAGTAACTAATAAATGTGTTATAAGGAGGTATTTTTATGAATGAACGAAAAGGTATTATGGGAAAAATAATAGCTGTGTCAAATCGTTTACCACATCCAGTTACTATTTTTATTATTTTTTCTATTATTGTTGGAATTTTATCTGTAATATTTTCAAAAATGGGAGTTTCTGTGGAAATTGAAGCTATCAATCGTTCAACAAAACAGGTTGAACTTCAAACTTATTCAGTAAAAAGCCTATTTGATGCTGATGGTATCAGATGGATATTTGAAGAAGCTGTTCCAAACTTTATAGGTTTTGCACCTTTGGGTGTCGTTTTATTCTTTTCACTTTTCTTTAATTTTTTAAATGAAGTTGGCTTATTCCCAAGTTTTTTAAAAAAATCTATGCAAAAAATTAAAGGAAAATATATGTCATTATTTATTGCATTTTTGGGAGTTAACTCTTCTTTTGCAGGAGATATAGGCTATGTTCTTGTTATTCCAATAGCTGGAATTTTATATAAACAATTAAAAAGAAATCCAATAGCTGGAATATTACTAGGTTTTTCTTCAACTTCAGCAGGATTTGCAGCTTGTTTAGTATCTATTGATGCTCTTCTTGGAGGACTTTCTACATCTGCTATGAGTATTGTCAATCCAAATTATATTGTAACTCCATTGGCTAACTCAATTTTTATGTTTTTCTATACATTTTTTATAACTTTCATAATTGCATATGTAAATGATAAATTTATTGAACCTAAGGTCAATCAATATTTTCCAGAAGAATTAGTTGATAATTCTGATATAGAAGATAATTTTACTGAATTAACTAATGATGAAAATAAAGGTTTAAAATATGCAGGTATTGGATTTTTAGTTTCAATAGGAATTATCCTTTTATTATCTGTTCCAAGTGGAGCACCTCTTAGAAATCCTGAAACTGGGCTTTTGCTTTTAGGTTGGAGTCCTCTTTTATCTGCTATAATCCCTGTTATATGTCTAATATTTTTTATTCCTGGAATATTCTATGGTATAGCAACAAAAAAAATAAAAAATGATAAAGATTTAATGACTTTACTTTTTAAATCATTAGATGGCTTTGGAGCATTTATAGTATTATGTTTCTTTTCATCTATCTTTATATCTTGGTTTTCTTATTCACAATTAGGAATAATAATAGCTGCCAAAGGTGGACAATTTTTATCTGAAATTGGATTAACAAGGATACCACTTATGATAGTATTTATATTATTTTGCTCTTTTATAAATTTATTCATAGGTTCTATGAGTAGTAAATATGTTCTAATTGCTCCAATTTTTTTACCTATGTTGTATAAAATGGGAGTTTCTCCTGAATTATCACAATTGGCTTATAGACTTGGAGACTCTGCTACAAATATAATTTCTCCACTTATGAGTTTCTTTCCACTTGTTTTAATTTATTGTAATAAATATAATAAAAAATTTGGATTTGGTGATTTATTGGCATATATGATGCCTCATGCTATTGTAATTTTGATAACTAGTATAATATTCTTTGGAATATGGCTATTGTTTAATCTTCCTATTGGATTTAATACTGTAAACTTTTTTTAATAATTTAGTTAATAATAATTTGTAGGGACTTTTGCAAGTCAGTAAATAAAATAAAAACAATTAATTTAGGATAAGTAAGGGAGAGATGATAGATGAAAAAACCTATAATTGGGATAACATCAGCATATGAAAGAGAAGAAGAATTATTAAATTATCACAGAACAACTGTGAGCATTGACTATACAAAATCTATTGTTGCCACAGGTGGAATACCAATAGTGTTACCTGTAACGGATGATAGAACAATCATAAAAGCACAATTATCTTTAATAGATGGGCTTATTCTATCAGGAGGAGCAGACATCAATCCATTACTATATGGACAAGATTTCAAGGCAGGGATAGGAACAGTTTCACCTGAAAGAGACAATTATGAGATGATAGTATTAGAGGAATTTTTAAAAACAGGAAAAGCTATACTTGGTATTTGTAGAGGACATCAATTATTGAATGTATATTTTGGTGGAACTTTATTTCAAGATGCACAATATTATAAAGGAGAATTAGTAAATCATAGGCAAAAAATTTATCCAGATATGGTAACACATAAAGTAAATATAATAGAACAAGAAAATATACTTTTTGAAGCATATGGTAGAGAAATAATTACAAATTCATTTCATCATCAATTCATAAATAAATTAGGAGATGGATTAACAGCAATAGCAAAGTCAAATGATGGTGTGGTAGAAGCTATTCAAATGAAAGGGCATAAATTTTTATACGGTATACAATGGCATCCAGAAATGATGATAGCTAGAAAAAATGAACAAATGAAGGAAATATTTAAAAAGTTTATTGAGGCATCAAGTTATTAAATATAAAAATATAAGGGGATGAAGGTATGTTAAAGTATTTTGAAATGTTTGTGAATTTTTTATGGGGTCTTCCTATTATAGTAATTATACTAGGTGCAGGGATTTATTTTACCTTTAAAACTGGTTTTTTCCAAGTGTTTTATTTAAAGCATATTTTTTCTGAAACTATATTAAAAACTATCAAAACAGGTAATAAAGGTGAAGGAAATGCTAAAGGATTGATAACACCTTTTGATGCAGTAGCAACAGCAATTGGAGGAACTGTTGGAGTTGGAAATATAGGAGGAGTTGCAACAGCCATTGCCATAGGAGGTCCAGGAGCTCTTTTCTGGCTTTGGATAGCAGCTTTCTTGGGAATGATGTTGAAAATGGTAGAAGTAACACTTGGAGTTTATTATCGTGAAAAAGATGAAAATGGGGAAATTTATGGTGGACCAACATACTATATGGAAAAAGGATTAGGAAAAGAAAGGGGAGTTAAATGGTGGATTGTTCCAGCAGTTATTTTTGGTGGTGGAATTTTTTCAACATTTTTTATAACTGTTCAAAACTATACAGTTTCAGAAGCAGTTAGTGCAGCATATGGTATAAAAATAATTTATGCAAGTATAATTTATATTTTGGTAAATTATATTCTTATCATAGGTGGTATAAAAAAATTAGGGAAAATAGCTGGAAAAATAGTTCCTTTTATGTGTATTTTTTATATTGTTGCAGCATTATATATAATTGCAATTAATATTGGAAATCTTCCAGAAACAATAGTTTTGGTATTTAAAGGAGCTTTTAATGGAACAGCAGCAGTAGGTGGATTTGCAGGAGCAGCATTTAATCAAGTGATGAGAATTGGTATGGCAAGATCTGTATTTAGTAATGAAGCTGGTTGGGGTAGTTCACCAATGATACATTCTTCTGCTCAAACAGATCATCCAGTAAAACAAGGATTATGGGGAGCATTTGAAGTATTTGTGGATACAATTATTGTATGTACATTAACAGCACTTGTAATAATTATTACTAATGTATGGCAAAGTGGAGCAACAGGAGCAACATTAACTTTAAGTGCTTTTGAAACAGGTATGGGCTTAGCAAGTAAAATATTTATTGCAACAGGAATTTTCTTATTTGGTGTAACAACTTCATCAGGTTGGTATGCATATTATGAAATAATTTTAAGACATTTGATGAAGTCAAGACCAAAATTAAAAGAAGCAATATTAAAATTTTATAAGATATTTTATCCTATACCTGGTTTTATAATGGTTGTCATGGCGACAACAATAGGTATGCCTGGAGGGACTGTATGGGTATTTGCTGATTTCACAACAGCAATTCCAACATTTGTTAATGTAGGTGTTATATTAGCTTTAAGTGGAACTTTTTTAAAATTATTTAAGGATTATAAAAAAAGATATATACTTAAAGAAGATATGAGTAAAGAAAATACTAAACTATTTTTTGAAGAAAATTAAAATATGAATTCAACAAACAATTTATAAAATAGGGCTGTTGCAAACTTATGAATGAAATAAAAAATAGTTCATTACTAGCTAAATTTCTTAACGTTTAAAAATTGACATTCGCTGCAAATCCGGTAAACTCGCTTTGCTCAAACACACCGAAATTTGCTCGGCTCATTTGCTTCAATTTTTAAACTAAAATTTAGAATGTAATTTCACTTATTTTTTACTTCCATTCCAATAGATTAATTTGCAACAGCCCCATTCTTTTATATAATTTTTATTTTTATCCGATTCCTCCAAGAAGTGCACCAGCTATTAATGCAACAAGAGCTAAAAGACAATATACGTATTTACCAGCTGGATAGAACCAATTTCCAATTTTTTTACTTGCTCCCATATTGACAGCTTCTTCTGCAAATTCTTTTCCTGCAACCCAGAAAAACATAACAGCAGCAAGTAAAGCTCCAAGTGGACAAATATATATAGAAACAACATCCATCCATTGAGAAACTATACCTTGAATACAAATAGCAACTATACAACCTATAATATGGATAATTGCAGTTGCTGTAACACGGTTAGCTTTAAATTTTTCTTGTAAGAAAGCAACAGGAGCTTCATATAAATTGATAATTGAACTAACTCCTGCAAAAAGAACACATAGATAGAAAATAACTTCTATAATTCTTCCACCAGCCATATTATTCATAATATTTACTAAATAAATAAACATAAGTCCAGGTCCACCAGAAGATAATTCAGCTCCTCCAACTGCCATTGCTGGAATAATTACAAAAGCAGCAAGTAGAGCAGCCAAAGTATCAAATAAGGCAACATTTCTGGCAGAGTTAGGGATATCTTCACTTTTACTTAAATATGAACCATAAATAACTGAACCATGTCCTGCAACTGAAAGAGAAAAGAACGCTTGTCCAAAAGCAAAAATCCAAATTTTTGGATTCAAAAGTCCTTCAAAATTTACAGTAAAAATATATTTGTAACCATTAGAAGAGCCTGGTTGAAATACTATATATATTCCTAATAAGACAAATAAAATAAATAATATAGGCATCATAATTTTATTTGCTTTTTCTATACCACCAGAAACTCCCATTGACATAATAGCAAAACTTGCTATTAATGCAATAATTATCCAAAAATTAGCTCCCCATTTAGTTGCAGTTTGCCCAAAGGTAGAACCTATTACTTCCATATTTGATTGCATAGCATACATAGAACCATTAATAGACATCCAAGCATATTTAAAAACCCAGCCCATTACACAAGAATATCCTATTGCAAGAGATAAAGAACCTAAGATAGGAATTATTCCAATTTTTTCTCCTATGCTTCTGTTTCCTTTCATCTCAGTACACATTCCGAATGCTCCAACAGGACCAGCACCAGCTGCACGACCTAGGGCAAATTCTTCTATAACTCCAGTTGAACCAATAAGAATTACAAAAATAAAATAAGGAATTAAGAAAGTCATTCCACCTAATTCAGAAACAAGAACAGGAAATCTCCATATATTTCCCATTCCAACAGCAGAACCAATACAAGCTAAGATGAAGCCCCATTTTGTAGTAAAACCATCACGCTTTTCAATAGCACTCATAGATTCCTCCTTTAAAATTTTTAATCTAAAATAGCTGTTGCAAAATTATTTTATATATTAAAGAGGGGTAAATAATAAAAATGCAACAGCTAACTTTTAACAAAAATATTCAATTTTTAAATTCTATTTTTCTTCATTTGGATAAGGTTCTAAGAAAGCATGGAAGTGTCTCATAGGTAAATTATGACCAGAAACAATTCTCATATTAGGAATACTTTCTCTATCTTCATAAAGAGCTTTTACAGCTGCAATAACATAATCAAGATGTTCTTGAGAATAAACACTTCTATTTATTGCAAATCTTACAACATTTGCAACTTCTGCTTGTTGTTCAGGAGTTTTTAAATCATATTCCATGGAATAATCTCCTAATTCTGAAACACGAATTCCATATCTTCTAATAAGTTCAAGACTGAATCCTTCTCCTGCAAAACTTTCATGTCCTCTTTTTCCATCAAAGAACTCATCCATATTGATATAAACTCCATGTCCTCCTGCTGGTAAAACAACTCCTTTAACTCCTGCTTTATAGAATCCTTCAGCTAGATAATTACATTGTTCGACTCTTTCTTGTAGGTAGTTAAAATTACAACATTCATAAAGTCCAGCAGCAAGTGCCATAATATCACGACCTGACATACTTCCATAAGAGTCATTACCATAAGAAGATATTTGTTTAACTTTTAATAAGATTCCTACATCTGTTTTAACTGTTCCATCTTCATTAAAATCAGAGAATTTCTTCCAGAAATATCCTTTATCACGGAAAGCTAAAATTCCTCCCATATTAGCATGTCCATCTTTTTTTAGAGAAGCAGTGAATCCATCACAGTAAGAGAACATTTCTTTTGCAATTTCAGGAATAGATTTATCTCTATATCCATCTTCATTCATCTTTATAAAGTAACAGTTTTCAGCCCATCTTGCAGCATCTAACATAAATGGTATTTCATATTTATGAGCAATTTTTGCTGTTTCTCTAATACTTTTCATTGATACTGCTTGTCCACAAACAGTATTGTTAGTTACTGTTGTATATATCATAGGAATATTTTCTGCTCCAACAGTATCTATTAATTTTTGTAATTTTTTTATATCCATATCCCCTTTGAAAGGATTTTTTTCATAACGACCACCTTCTGGAACTTCATATAATAATTCTTTATTATATAAGTTACGAGGTACAGAGCCCATTTGTTTTATATTTCCTTCTGTTGTATCAAAGTGTCCATTAGATGGGATAGTAAACACTTTTCCTGGTTCACGAGCAGCAAGTATTTTACGAACTATTTCAAATAAAATAGATTCCGCTGCACGCCCTTGTGGCATTAAGAAAGCATTAGGTCTTTCAAGTTGAGCAGCTCCTCCGTTGAATAGTCCACCTTCATATTCACATAGATACATTTCATTCATCATTTTTTCTATGTCTTGGCAATCAGTACGAACTAGGTTAATAATCTTTTTTTGATTATCTCCTCTTTCAAAACAGTCTCTCATTGCATCAAGTAATACATAGTAACCTTTGTTTCTTCCATAAGATTCATCACCTAAAAACATAGCAGACCATTGTTGATCTGTCATTGCAGTAGTTCCTGAATCTGATAACATATCCACTGTTAGCATTCCAGCAGGAAAAGCAAATTCATTGTAGTGAGTTGCCTTTAATGCACGTTCCCTTTGTTCAACTGTTACTTCGGGAATGTTACGTTTAACATAAGAAAAAGAGCGTGGTACTGGAACATCAAGTAAATATTCTTTCATAATAAACCTCCTAAATTATTTAGTACCCCGGTTGTCAATGAATGATTAGCGGACAGCACTCTTTTATATTTTAAATAATACTTTAATCTTTAAAATGAAAAAAAGATACTAAAAAAATATATTTCATAATAAAAACAAATATTATTTATTGTTTGAAAATATTTTATCACTATGCTAAAATATTGTCAACAAGATTTATAAAATATTCTATATAAAAATAAGTGAGTTACATTCCTAATTTTATTACAATAAATTTTCTTTGAAATAAAAAATTTTAAAACTTTTAAATGGGATTACTGCGACGTCCTATAATGTTGAAAGAGCATTTTGGAGCTCGAGAAACATTATAGGCTGGCAAGTAATCGCTATATATGATTAGAAATTTCTAAATATCTCTTCAAAGAAAATTTTTTAAAAGTTTGGTTAGTAACGAACTTTTTTATATGACTAATTGGGGGTAAAAATGAGAAATGAATTATTAAATCAATATAAAATATTAGTTAATTTTTTAGGAAAAACATTGGGTCCATCTTTTGAAATAGTTTTACATGAAATAAAAGGTGAGGAAGTAAAAATGATAGCCATAGCCAATGGTGAAATTAGCAATAGAACATTAGAAAATTCAATTTCAAGTGAAACTTTAAATATCTTAAAAAATAAATCTTATCATAATGAAGAAAGTATGGTAAATCATACAGTTTTATTAAAGAATGGAAAGAAAGTTCGTTCATCCAGTATGTTTATTAAAGAAAATAAAAAAATTATTGGAATGTTATGTATTAACTTTGATGACAGTAAGTTCCATGATATAAACTGTCAAATATTAAGAATAATTCATCCTGATATGTTTGTTAAAAATTATTTATCAGATGTTTCATATAATATTTTAGTAGATGAAAATAAAAATCAAGATAATGAAGAAAATTCAACTGATAATATGGAAAATTTTATGGAAAAAGTATTTCAAGAGGTTAATTTGAAATTTAATTATCCTTTGGAAAGATTGACTAAACAAGAAAGAGAAAAAATTGTGAAAGCACTATATGAGAAAGGTTTTTTTAATTTAAAAGAAGCAATAAATTTTGTTGCTAAAAAATTATCTTGTTCTCCTACGACTATATATAGATATGTGGGGAAAATTGAGAAAAAATAGAAGGGAAAGTGTTAAAAAATGAGAAAGATACTGTTGTTATTTATGATGTTATTATTTGCAATATCTGCTAGTTCAAAAGATTTTAAATATCATCCAAAAACAAAAGATGAACTTAAAGAGTTAATTGAAAATGAAGCTATCTATCTTGGTGATATAGATACATCAGCTATTACAGATATGTCTTATTTGTTTATAATAGAAAGAAAGAAAATTGATAGCTGTGGAACAGCTTATGATTATAAAACTACAAAAAGAAAAAATTTTTCAGGTATAGGGAATGGGATACTTCAAATGTAACTGATATGAGAGGCTTGTTTTACAATTTAAAAAATTTTAATGAAGATATATCAGCTTGGAATACATCAAAAGTAGAAGATATGTTAAGTATGTTTGAGGATGCAGATAACTTTAATCAAGCACTAAATAATTGGGATGTATCCAATGTAAAAGATATGTCATATATGTTTAATAATGCAAAAGAGTTTAATAAACCATTAGATAATTGGAATGTATCTAATGTTGAAGATATGAGTCATATGTTTAGTAATGCTAAAAAATTTAATCAGCCTATCAATTCTTGGAATATCTCAAAAGTAGAGTATATGGATTATATGTTTGATGAAGCTAAATCATTTAATCAAAGTCTTAATCTTTGGGATGTATCTAATGTAAAAAATATGCATTGTATGTTTTGTGAAGCAAAAAGTTTTAATCAAGATTTAAGTATGTGGAAAGTAAGAGGAACGACTTTTACTGTGAATATGTTTTTAGGTTCTCCTCTTGAAAATAGAGAACCAAAATGGAAAGGACATTAAAGCAAATCTATTATTTAACAAACCTTAGTAAGAAGTCTTTCACTTTGGCATATTCACTTCTTAACAAGTTAAGGAGAGCAGCTAGAGAAGTGGGAGTAATTCCCATATTTATTAATTATGTCAGGATATTTACGATTCTAGCACTCATTTATAGGAATGAAGGGTGTATTTTTTATATACGAAAATTTGAAATATCTTCTTATATAGGTTATAATAAAAAAAATGATAGATGGAGTTTAGAAATTTCATTTATTAGGATAGGGAGTGATTGAAATGATGTCAAATATAAATGTAATGGTAGATGAGGAAATAACAAAAGAAGCAACAGAAATTTTTACAAAATTAGGTTTTGATATGAATACTGCTATTAATATTTTTTTAAGAAGTGCTATAAGAAAAAAGGGGATTCCATTTGATTTATTAGTTGATGAAGTTGATGATTTTGCTAATTTTAATGATGAAACTATTGAAGCTATTGAAGAAGCTGAAAGAATATGCAAAGATCCTAACAGAAAAAGATTTTCTTCTTCAAAAGAATTAAGAGAGGCATTTGGAATATGAGTAAGAAAGAAATAAAATATCAGTTAGATCCAGAAAAGTTAATAAAAACAAAAAGTGTGAGTAGCTTTGAAACTACCCACACTTTCTTTATATATAAAGGGAGTTATGAAAATTAAATTTTATTATACTTCTTGAAAAAGAGGAAATGTTCCAGCATTTCCTTTTTAAGTATACAATCTTGATAATATTTATTATCTTTTCATCATCAATAATAACATAAGTTTACTAAACTATTCCTATTATGGAAGAAAGTGATTTCTTGCCAGAAATTATTAAAAATTTTAATTTAAGATAGGAACATATTATTAATATATATTATTTATTATAAAAATATACACAATATATTTAACTGGGGGGGGGGTGTAAAAATGTTATACTGAATGAAAGTATAATTTAATTATAATATAATTTAAAATTTCTA
>OGCQ01001307.1_pt1 | contig 31254 bp, 22 predicted proteins | sample 1570161 | NCBI WGS metagenome assembly OGCQ01 (sample SAMEA4384402, study PRJEB24528) | human gut metagenome
GACACAATACATATACTAAAATTTGAACCACAAAAATTAGCTCAAATAAGAGGAATTACCAAAGACAAGGCAATAGAAATATCAGAAAGCTTTATAGAAAATTGGGAAGTATGGCAGATTGTTGGATTTCTTGAAAGATTTGGAATTGGAGCTGAAAGTGCAAAAAAAGTGTATGATTTATTAGGAATAAATGCAATTGCGGAAATAGAGGCAGATCCATATATACTTATAGATATATCAAGAGGGGTAGATTTTAAGCAAATTGATCAAATGGCAATTGAACTAGGAATGGAAAAAGAAAATCAAAAGAGAGTAAAAAGTGGAATAAAATATGCACTTATAAAAATTACATATAATGGGCATTGTTGTACACTAAAAGAAAATCTAATAGAATATGTAAAAACTTTATTAAATGTAAATGAAGCAACAATAGAAAATGGAATAATCAATCTTAAAGTAAATGACGAAATTGTTGTAGAAAATAGAAATGGTGAAGAATGGATATATTTATATTCGTTTTACAATGCAGAAAATCAAATTGCTAGAAATATTTTAGAATTAGATAAATATAGAAATGTAAAAAAAGTATCTAATATTGAAAAAGAACTAAATTTAGTAGAAAAAAGAACTGATATAATACTATCAGAAAAGCAAAAAGAAGCAATAAGAGCAATAAATGATAACAATGTAACAATAATAACAGGAGGACCTGGAACCGGAAAAACAACAATAATAAAAAGCATAATTGAAATTTACAAACAGAAGAAATACAAAATTGTATTGTGTGCACCAACTGGAAGAGCTGCAAAAAGAATGACAGAGACCACAGGAGAAGAAGCAAGTACACTACATAGATTGCTAGAAATAGGAAAAGTAGATGAAGAATCACTATTTAAGAAAGACAATGAATATCAAGGAGCACCAATAGATGGAGACATAATAATAGTAGATGAAGTTTCTATGGTTGATATGTTTATAATGAGCTATTTGTTAGATTGCATATATAAAGGAACTAAATTGATTTTGGTAGGAGACTGTGACCAATTGCCATCAGTTGGACCTGGAAGTGTATTAAAAGATTTGATTGCATCAGAAAGAATTGTAACAGTACACCTTGACAAAATATTTAGACAAGCAGCTAAAAGTAAAATTATAGTCAATGCACATAGAGTTAATAATGGAAAGAAATTTATTAGTAAAGAAGACCCAGAAATGGAAGAAGATTCTAAACAAGATTTTTTCTTTATAAAAGAAAATAATCAAGAAAAGGTTTTAGAACAAGTATTGTCATTATGTAATGGAAGACTTAAAAAATTTGGAGATTATGATTTCTTTGAGAGTATACAAGTTTTAAGTCCTACTAAAAAAGGATTGCTTGGAACAAAAGAAATGAATAAAGCATTACAAGAAGAATTAAATCCACATAGAGAAGGAGAAGCGGAAAAAAACAGTATGGGAGCAATATTTAGAATTGGCGATAGAATAATGCAAATAAAGAATAATTATGATATGTATTGGGAAAAGAAAAATGAGGGCGAAGTTGAAGTAGGAAACGGTGTATTTAATGGAGAAACAGGAACAATATTAAATATAAATGAGAAAGAAAAAAATATATGTGTTAAATTTGATGATGATAAATATGTTTGGTATGAATTTAATGATTTGGAACAAATAGAACACAGTTATTGTATTACAATTCATAAAGCACAAGGAAGTGAATTTGATGTTGTAATTATGATTGTACCACAAGCTGCACCAATGCTTCTTACAAGAAATTTATTATATACAGGATTGACTAGAGCAAAAAAATTATTGATTGTTATTGGAAACGAGAGAGTTATAGATTATATGATTAATAATGTGGACAGTAAAAAAAGAAATACTGGATTAGAATTTAAAATGAAGAACATGAATACTTGACAATTTTTAGACATTATTGTAATATTAAGTGGGAGGAAAAAAATATGAGTAACAGAAGAAGTTTTTTTATGAAATTTACAAGAGAAGATGCAAAAAAACAAATAGAAATTAAAGAGAAAAAATTAAATAGAAAATTAACACCTGAGGAGAAACACAAAATAATAAAAGGAGTAGCACATAATGCGAGGGCAAAAGCTATAAGAGCATCTTTAGCTGCATTTTTAGGAATTGGAACAATTGCAGCAGGAGTAACAGCAGTAAGAGCCTTAAACCCAGGAACAGAAGTAAAAAAAGAAGAAACACAAAGCAATACAAATGAAAAAGGTAAAGAAAATCCTTTTTTGGTTGACATAAAAGTTAAAGATAAAGATGAAAAAGAAATCAATGCTTTAAATACTAAAGAAGCGATTGTAGCATACCTAAAAAATATGTATATAGAAGAATATGAAAAAGAAACAGGAGATACAACATTAACAACAGCAGATATAAAAATTATGGAATCTTCACAAGACTATATATATCAACTAGAAGATGGAACATTTGTTACACATGGACAAAATCCAAAAACAACAGAAATGAATATGAAAGAAAATGGAGAAGAGTATTCTACATATACTAATGAAAAAGGAACTGCGATCGAGTCAAATGTATATTCAGTTCGATTAAACGAAAATGATAAAATACTTGATATGATAACAGAAAAGGATTTAAAAAGAACAATTCCAGGTGATAATTATTTAGAAATGAAAGACTATAATTCTATACTTGAAAAAATGGGAAACGTAGTAAGTAAGTCTTATAGCTTAATGAATGTAGTAGGAGCTGAAAATATATCACAAGCAACAGTAGATAATTATAAAAAAGAATTATTGAAAGCGGTAAAGAAATATCAAATTGATAATATAGGGCAAACACAAGATACAACACAACAAGATGTTCAAAAGGATGACGGAATGGAAATAGATGATTAATGTATAAAACACCACTTTTTGCAAACAATATGTTTAAAACATAATTTGCAAGGAGTGGATTTTTTTGAGAAAATATCAAAAATTAGACATAGAAGGAGCAATACTAGATGAAGAGCAACTAAAAAAGCATATGGAAAAAATAGCAATACAACATACATTAAAATCAAAATCAGATAAAAACACATATCCAATACCACAAATGTTAACAAACTATGGGTTAATAAAAAGTACGTATAATCTATTAAATGAACATATTAAATTAGGAATAAACATACATCCGGCTGGAGAATGGATATTAGACAATTTTTATATAGTAGAAGAATCTGTAAGACAAATAGAAAAAGAAATAACATTAAAAAAATACACAAATTTTGTAGGAATTCAAAATGGTAAATATACAGGATTTGCACGAATATACGTATTAGCAAACGAAATAGTAGCATATACAGATAACAGAATAACAGGAGAGAACTTAGAAAAATATTTGCAAGCATATCAAACCAAAAAAACATTAAATATGGAAGAAATATGGAATATAGGAGTGTTTTTACAAATAGCAATAATACAAAACATTGCAGATATATGCGAAAAAATATATAGTAGTCAAATCCAAAAATATAAAGTAAAAAGTATAATAGAAAGACTAGTAGAAAAGAAAGAAAAAAGCGAATTAAAATATAATCAATTTTCTGGAATGAGGCTAAAAGGTAATGAAGTAAAAAATATGAAATATCCATTTATAGAATACATGTCATATTCACTAAAGAAATATGGAAAAAAAGCATATGGATATCTAAATATTTTAGAAGAAGAAGTAGAAAAACTAGGAATAACAGTATCAGACGCAATACAAAAAGAGCATTTTGCAACAGCTATAAGAAAAATAACAATGAGAAATTGCATAACAAGTATAAAAACTATTCAAAGAATAAATTTTTTAGATATATTTGAAAAAATTAATGGAGTAGAAGGAATTTTAAGTAATGATCCAGCAGGAGTATATGACAAAATGGAATATAAAACAAAAGAATATTATAGAAATACAATAAAAGAAATTGCACAAAAAACGAAAATGTCTGAAATATATATAGCAAGAAAAACAATAGAATTGTGTAATAATGCTGAAAGTGGAAGCAAACAGAGCCATATAGGATATTATTTAATAGATGATGGAAGAAGCGAATTATATAATAAATTACAATATAAAGAAAAAATATTAAAACCACAAACAAAATCAAAAATTTATATCATAACATTTTTTATACTAACATTAGGATTATCAATTATATTAGCAGGAGTAAACGAAAAAAGTCTAACTAAATTTATATTAACAACAATATTTTTAATTATACCAATATCAGAATTTGTAACTCAAACAATTCAATATATATTAGGTAAAATAATAAAACCAAAAATAATACCAAAGATGGAATTAGCAAATGGAATAACAAAAGAAAATGCAACATTTGTAGTAATACCAACAATTATAAAAACAAAAGGAAAAGTGCAAGAACTATTTGGTAAAATGGAAGTATTTTATTTAGCTAATAAAAGCCAAAATTTATATTTTGCATTATTAGGAGACTGTTCTGAAAGTACTACAAAAGATGAAAAAATTGATAAAGAAGTAATAGAAGAAGGGCTAAAACAAGTAGTTCTTTTAAACGAAAAATATTCACAAAATGGATTTCCGATATTTCACTTTATTTATAGAGAAAGGCAATACAATAAAAAAGAAGATAAATATCTAGGATGGGAAAGAAAAAGAGGATTACTTACACAATTTAATGAATATATCTTAAAAAATGAAAAAAATAAATTCAAAATAAACACAATAAATCAACAAGAATTACCACAAATAAAATATGTAATAACATTAGATGCAGATACAGACTTGGTTTTAAATACTGCATTTGAACTAGTTGGAGCTATGTCACACATATTAAACAAACCAGAAATACAAAATGGAATAGTAACAAAGGGTCATGCATTAATGCAACCACGAGTAGGGATAAATTTAAATGTTAGTCATACAAATTTATTCACAAAAATCTTTGCAGGAGCTGGTGGAATAGATAATTATACAAATGCAATATCTGATATATATCAAGATAATTTTCAAGAAGGAATTTTTACAGGAAAGGGAATATATGATGTTGAAATATTTTCAAAAGTATTAAAACAAGAAATTCCAGAAAATACAGTACTTAGTCACGATTTATTAGAGGGAAGTTATTTAAGATGTGGATTAGCGTCAGATATAATGTTAATGGATGGATATCCTACTAAATATGCGAGTTTTATGAATAGGTTATCAAGATGGACAAGAGGAGATTGGCAAATTACAAGATGGCTAAAAAGCAAATTAAATGCACTTTCAAAATTCAAAATATTTGATAATTTAAGAAGAAGTTTATTTGAAATAGCAACAATAGTTTTGCTAGCATGGGGAATATGTACAAAAAGTCAATGGCTAGTATTAACTTCACTTGGAATAGTTATATATCCATTTGTATTAGAAATTTTAACATTGGCATTTTCAAGAAAAGAAGGAGAGAAAAAACAAAGAACATTTACACCACATATTGCAGGTGTAAAAGGTGCAATATATAGGGCAATTTTAACAGTAGGTTGTGTGCCATATAAGGCATACGTAGAATTAAAAGCGATTTGTAAAACAATATATAGAGTAAATATTTCTCATAAACATTTGTTAGAATGGATGACTTCAGAAGATGCAGAAAAACAATCTAAAACTACATTTGAAAATTATTATAAAATGATGGCTATAAATGTAATATTCGGAATATTAGCAATTTTACTGGGTTTTGATAGATGGTTATTAACAATTATTGGAATTTTGTGGATAACTACTCCTTATATCATGTATAAAATAAGCAAAGTACCTGAAAATAACAAGAAAAAAATAGCGAAAGAAGATGAAATATATCTAAAAGAAATTGCACAAAGAACTTGGCAATTTTTTAAAGACTATTTAACAGCAGAAAACAATTATATGATTCCAGATAATTATCAAGAAGACAGAAAACAACTTGTAGTACCAAGAACATCATCAACAAATATAGGACTTTCAATGTTAGCAATAATATCAAGTTATGATTTAGGATTTGAGGGATTAGAATCAAGTATAGATAGACTAAAAAAGCTAATAAATGTTGTGTATGAACTTCCAAAATGGAATGGACATTTATATAATTGGTATAATATAAAAACCAAAAAACCATTAATTCCAAGATATATTTCAACAGTAGATAGTGGAAATTTAGTTGGGTATATGTACACAACAAGAGCTTTTTTAGAGGAGCTAGACAAAACAGATGCAATAGAAGATTTGATAAATAAATTAACAGAAATGATAGAAGATACAGATTTTAAAGTATTATATAATGAGGAGCAGAGGTTATTTTCAATAGGATTTAATATAGAAGAAAACAAATTAACAGATTCATATTATGATCTATTAGCATCAGAAGCAAGACAAGCAAGTTTAGTGGCAATAGCTAAAAATGATGTGCCATCAAAACATTGGAATAATTTAAGTAGAACATTAACAGTATTACGAAAATACAAAGGACTCATTTCATGGTCAGGAACAGCATTTGAATATTTAATGCCAAATATCAATATTCCAAGATATAAAGGAAGCTTATTAGACGAATCATGTAAATTTGCAATAATGAATCAAATTGAATATAGCCAAAAACTAGGAATACCTTGGGGAATATCAGAAGCGGCATTTAATTTAAAAGACCTACATTCAAATTATCAATATAAAGCATTTGGAATACCATGGTTAGGGCTAAAAAGAGGATTAGCAGATGAAATGGTAAGTGCAACTTATGGAAGTGTATTAGCAATAACAGATATGCCAACAGCAGTATTAAAGAATCTAAAAGAATTAGAAAAACAAGGAATGTATGATAAATATGGATTTTATGAATCAATAGATTACACACCAGAAAGACTTACAAAAGGTCAAAAATCAATACCTGTAAAAACATATATGGCACATCATCAAGCCTTGATACTACTATCTATAAACAACTTATTTAATAATCAAATATTTCAAAAAAGATTCATGAAAAATCCAGAAATAGAAGCAGTAAGTATTTTATTGCAAGAAAGAATGCCAGAAACATTTATAATAACAAAAGAATCAAAAGAAAAACCAGAAAAAATTAGATATCAAGATTACGAAAATTATACAGTAAGAGAATATAACAAAATAGATGAGAGAGTAATCAGAGGAAATGTAATAGGAAATGAAAAATATGTTGTGGCAATTAATCAGATAGGATGTGGAGTAAGTAAATTTGAAGAAAATTATATAAATAGGTTTAAAAGAACAGATGATTATAATCAAGGTATATTTTTCTATATAAAAGATATAAAAACAAATGAAATCTGGTCTGCAACAGATGATAATAATTGTGAGCAATTTACAGTTCAATTTATGCCAGACAGAAATCAATTTGAAAAAACAGAAGAAGAAATAAAAACAAAATTCAAAGTTACAGTAGACGCGAACGAACCTGTTGAAATACGAAGATTAGAAATTCAAAATAAAACGCAAGAAGAAAAAATATTAGAAGTAACATCATATTTTGAGCCAGTACTTTCAAGAAAGGAACAGGACTATGCACATCAAGCATTTAATAATCTATTTTTAGTATATGGATATGATGAAGAAAATGATTATTTGACAGTAAAAAGAAAGAAAAGAGAAAGTAATCAAAAAGAATTATATTTAATTGCAAAAATGCAAACAAATAGTGAAAAAATAGGAGAAACAGAATATGAAATAGATAGAGCAAAATTTACAGGAAGAAATAATTTTGGAATACCAAAAGCTGTTCAAAATTCAACTCCATTGTCTAAAAAAATAGGACTTACTACAGAAGGAATAGTTGCATTAAAAAATACAATCAAAATTCAACCAGAACAAAAAATATATGTTGATTTAATATTATCAGTTGAATATGAAGAACAGCTAGCAATTCAAAATATAGAAAAATACAAAGTAATGGAAAATGTGAGCAGAGAATTTGAGATTGTAAAAGCTAAAACAGAAGCAGAATCAAGATATCTTGAAATTAAAGGTAAAGATATGGATATTTATCAAACAATGTTATCATATATTTTATTTGATAATCCGTTGAAAAATAATTCTAAATTGGCATATAAAACCTATGAGCAAAAAGACTTATGGAAATATGGTATTTCAGGAGATTTGCCTATAATTACAGTTACAATAAAATATATAAATGATATTTATGTTATTAAGCAAATTATAAAAGCATATGAATTTTTTAGAACTAAAAATGTTCAGGTTGAGTTGGTAATAATAGATGAAGAAAACTACAGCTACGAAAACTATATAAAAGATGAAATTGAAGGAGTTATTTTAAATTGCCATTTAGCATATATGAAAAACATCTATGGTGGGATTTTTGTACTTTCTAAAAGTGAGATAGATGTACAAGATTTAAATTTAATAAAATTTGTATCAAGTTTAGTAATTGATAGCCATTTAGGAAATCTACAAAATATCATTAAAGACATTGAAGAAGATGTTTTGGACGAATATAGAATTGTTGAAAATACTCCTAAAATAATAGAAAAAGAAGATAATACAAAAGATATAGATATTTTAAATAATATAAAAGAACCTAAATATTATAATGAATATGGAGCTTTTACAGAAGACGGAAAAGAATATGTTATAAGAGTAAATAAAGAAAACAAATTGCCAACAACTTGGAGTCATATAATTGCAAACGAAAAATTTGGCAGTGTAGTAACAGAAAGTGGTGGAGGATATACCTGGTATAAAAACAGTAGATTAAATAGAATTACAAGTTGGCAAAATAGTGCATGTAGTAATATTCCATCAGAAATAATTTATTTAAAAGATGAAGAAACTGGACGAATATGGACACCAACTGCAATGCCTATGTCAGATGATAAAAATTATAATGCAATATTTGGCTTTGGATATGCAAAATACCTTCATTCAAGTGATGAAATTACGCAAGAATTAGAAGTATTTGTACCACAAGAAGAAAGTTGTAAAATCAATATTTTAACACTAAAAAACAATGCACCTAAAAAGAAAAAATTAAAAGTTTTATACTATGTTAAGCCTGTAATAGGAGAAGACGAAATAAAATCAGATAGTTATATAAAACTTAAATATGAAGAAAATTCAAATATGGTAATTGCTAAAAATCTTTATAATGTTGATGAATTTAATGATACAATATATGTTTCTAGTAGTGAAAAAATAAAATCATTTACAGGAAACAAAAAAACATTTAATATAAATAGTGTAAGGCTTGATAATGATAATGGAATAGGTAAAAAGTCTTGTATAGCAATAGAATTAGAAATTGAAATAGAAAGTTTTTCTGATAAAAAAATATCTATAATTTTAGGCGCAGAAGAAAATTTAGTTTCAGCAAAAGATATTGCATATAAATATTCTAAAATTCAAAATTGTAATATGGAACTTGGCAAAGTTAAAAATAAATGGAATGAATTATTAGGAAGATTGCAAGTAAAAACACCATATGAATCTTTAAATATAATGCTTAATGGCTGGATTATGTATCAAACTATTTGCAGTAGATTACTTGCTAAAAGTGGATTTTATCAATCTGGTGGAGCATACGGTTTTAGAGACCAATTGCAAGATGCATATGGAACAAAGTTTTTGGATACAAATATTTTATATAATCAAATTATAAAACACAGTAAACATCAATTTGTAGAAGGAGATGTTGAACATTGGTGGCATGAAGAAAATAATAGAGGTATAAGAACTATGTTTTCTGATGATTTATTATGGCTTCCATATATGGTTATAAAATATATTAGACACACTGGAGATTATGAAATTTTAAATGTTATTACACCATATTTGCAAGGTGCAAAGTTAAAAGAAAATGAAAAAGAAAAATATGAACAATATTTGTCATCAAATATTGAAGAAAGTATTTATGAACATTGCAAAAAGGCAATTGATAGAGCGTGTGGAATTAGTGACAATAATTGGAGTTTTGGAGAACATGGATTACCTAAAATTGGAATAGGAGATTGGAATGATGGATTCAGTAATATAGGACCAGAAGGTAAAGGAGAAAGCGTATGGTTAGGATTTTTCTTATATGAAATTTTAAAAGGTTTTATTTCAATTACAGAATATAGGAATGATTTAGAGAAGGCTGAACAGTATAAAAAGATTGCAAAACAGTTGCAAATAAACTTAAATACAAATGCATGGGATGGCAGATGGTTTAAAAGAGCTTTTGCTGATAATGGAGATGTTTATGGAAGTATGGAAAATGAAGAATGTAGAATTGACAGTATTGCTCAAAGTTGGTCTGTAATTTCAGGTGCAGGAGATGAAGAAAAACAAAAACAAGCAATGGAAAGCCTAGAAAATCATTTAGTTGATGCTGAAAGTGGAATTATAAAATTGCTTGATCCGCCTTTTGAAAAGGGTAAACTTGAGCCTGGATATATTAAAGCTTATGTTCCAGGTGTTAGAGAAAATGGTGGACAATACACACATGAGTGTTGTTGTTAGCACCAGTTTTGAAAAATATTGATACTCTTACATAGAAAACACCGAAAATATTTGACAAAAGGCAAAAAAAATGCTAAAATATTACTAGAATATGAATAAAATATAAAAGTAATCATAAAATAGTAATAAAGAGGTGAGAAAAATGAATTGCTATAATATGGTGTTAGAATATATAAATAAAAGCGAAAAAGGAATACCAATTTATATTGAAGAAATTAAAGAGCATATTATAAGATTTTACAACGAAAATGAAAAAGAAAAAGTATTCAATAATATTAAAGCTATTTTAAATAGAATGAATAAAGAAGGCATAATAGAAACAGCATATAAGGGCATTTATTATATCCCTAATGAAAATATATTTGGTAAAATGTTACTTGGGAATAGGCAAATAATTAGGTATAAGTATATAATGGACAAAGAGGGTAATATAAAAGGGTACATTACTGGAGCAAAGCTTTTTAATGAAGCACATTTAACTACTCAAGTTCCAAATGTTATAGATATTGCTACAAATGAATGTAAAAACTTTAATAAATATGAAAATAAGAATTTGAATGTTATAATTAGAAAACCTAAAATTGAGATAAACAATGAGAATTATAAGTATTTACAATTATTTGACTTAATAGAGAACAAAGATAATGTAGGAATTGAAGTAGATAATCCAGATGAGATAATATATAATTTCATTGAAGAAAATGATTTAGATTTTGAAAAAATAATTAAATATGCTATGGATACAAAAAGCAGAACAGTTATTAATAAAATACTTGTCCTAGCAAGATAGGAGGTAAAAATGAATTTACATTTAAATAAAGAATTATTTAGAGAATTTATAGACAACTTAAATACAAAAACAGGAATAGATTCAGATATTATTGAAAAAGATTATTATGTATGTACAATATTGAAAGAATTATCAAAAAATCAAGATGAATTACAAGCATATTTTAAAGGTGGAACAGCAGTCTATAAAATATTAGATACAATGAATCGTTTTTCAGAAGATATAGACTTAACGGTAAAAGTTATTCCTGAACAATCAAATACTAAAAACAAAAACAGATTAAAAGAGTCAGCTCTAGGTTATGAGATAGAAAGACTAGAATTATCAAAAGATGAGTGTATTGATAATAAGGGAAGTGTTACAGGAATATACAGATATAATTCTATTTATGATACTAGTAAAGATCCATTACATAGAGCAGGAATTATACAAGTAGAAGCAACATCTTTTACTGTTAGTGAGCCATATAAAAGATATAATATTGAACCACTTATATATAAACTTGCTAATGATAATGAAAGAAAAATATTAAAAGAAAAATTTGGAATATCAAATTTTGATATAAACATTATTAAGCTAGAAAGAATGTTTATAGATAAAGTTTTTGCAGCAGAGTTTTATTATATTAGAAATATGTATAAAGATACATCAAAGCATTTATATGATATTACAATACTAGCACAAACAAAGGAAATCAAAGAACTCTTGGAAAATAAAGAAGAACTAGAAAAACTAATTTCATATAAAAGACAAGAGGAAAGCATTAGAAAAGGTGGAATTGATGCTGATTTGAAAATTAAAGACTTCACCTATTTAAAACAAGACTTTAATGCGGATTTGTTAAAAGAATTTGAAAACATGCAAAATAAGTATGTACTAAATGATAAATATAAAATAGAAATCAGTGAAGTAAAGAATACTTTAAATGAAATAATAAATAATAAAAATATTATATAATCGAAAAATGTGAAACAAAATATTCAAAAACAGAGTAAAATGTTTCACATTTTATTTAATTGAATAGAAAAATAGAAAGCATTTGCAATATAAATATTGCAGGTGTTTTTTAATTGTTTTAGAGATATGCAGAACCTCTATAAAAGTTCTAGGTTTAGCAAGCCGATGCAATAAAATATGCTCGTATTAGTGTAAACGGTCTATTTATACAAAGTGCGTAAGTGAGAACTTGGAACTATAGACTCACAATAAAAAAAGAGTATTGGTGGATACTTGGATGTGGATTTATAATTGCGAAAAGCTTGGACAAGTATAAGCAAAGATATTAGTTTATCAGCAATTATAGTAACAGAAGTTACTTACTAGACTGCCTATGAAACTTGGCGAGCGACCGACGGTTTCTTAAAATAAAGGCGTAATAATCCTATTTAAAATCTGGGATATATTACGCCTAATCTACAAAGCTCACTCTCTCTGGTTTCTTAATAGTTTGACAGTATTTTGAAAGCAAGCGTCGCATTTATACTCCCATATAAATACCACTTGTAATTTTTTTTATAAAACTGATTTGATGGGGAATGCTTCCCCAAACCCCTTAATATTTTCAATAGAAGACTGGTAATTTTTTTAAAGAAGGAGATAAAAGAATATAAAAAAAACAAATATGGATAGATGCAAAAGAAGATGAATTACTAAAGAAAAAATCAAAACAAGCAGGATTAAGTGAATCAGAATTTGTTAGAAGTTTAATTAAGGGATATAGAATAAAAGAACAACCAACTGAAGAAATAAAATCTTTTCAAAGAGAGATATATGGAATAGCAAATAATATAAATCAGATAGCAAGAATTTCAAATTCAAGATATAGTACATCTCATGATGATTATAGTTATATCTCTAAAAAACTTTCAGATTTTATTTTAAGATTTGAAAAAGAAATTTATTCAAGAAAGAAATAAGGAGGCTTTCTATGGCTATAACAAAATATAAAGTAATACAAAAAAATTTAGAAGCTGTTATTAACTATGCTAAAAATGGAGAGAAAACAGAACATGGGATATTAGTATCTGGAATAAATTGTTTACCTGAAAATGCATATACAGAAATGATGTTAGTAAAAAAGAATTTTCATAAAGAAGATGGAAGACTTGGTTATCATTTTATACAATCATTTAAGGGTAAAGAAGTATCTGCTGAAGAATGCAATGATATAGGTATGGAACTAGCAAATAGTTTATGGGGAGATAAATATCAAGTATTAGTTTGCACACACATAGATAAAGATAATGTCCATAATCATATAATATTAAATTCAGTTTCTTTTTTTGATGGTGGCAAATATCATAACTCTAATGTTGAACTTGCACTTTTAAGGGAAACAAATGATGATCTATGTATAAAATATGGACTTTCTGTAGTAGAAACTGATAAAGCAAATATAGAAGATGAAATTGCTGAAAGTAGAATTGCAAATTATAATCGTAATAGCGGTAAAATGGAACTTATAAAAAAGGATATTGATGAAACAATTGAAAAAACAGTAAAATATCAAGATTTTATTGATGAATTAGGCTATAAAGGTTATTTTGTAAAAAAATCTAATAATTCTATATCTATATCAACACCTTATTTTAATAGAAATATAAGAATTGCAAGAGCATTTGGAGAAGATTATGCTTTTGAGAATATAAAACACAGAATATATTATAATGACTATAGATTCAAAAACGATAGTAATAAGACATATAAAGTCAAAATATATGATGGAATAAAAATAAATTCAGAATTACTAAAAACATCACATTTTTATAGACTATATGTTCATTTTTTATATGTTTTAGGAAAATTACCACCTAAAATACATTATGAAGAAAGAACACCTGAATATTATAAGGAAATAGATAAATTCAACAAATTGTGTGATGAATTAAGTTTGATAAGCAGTAAGGACTTAAAATCAATAGAAGATACACAAAATTTAAGAACACAATATCTTGAAGAAATTTCACCATTAAAGGCTCAAAAAGAAATATATATGAAATTATATAATAAAACTGATAATGCAGCTGACAAAACAATTTTAAAGGCAAGAATTAATATTTTAAATGAAGATATTGAAAGATTAAATAAAAAGATACAAATTTGTAAAAGAATAATTAACAAAGCCGAAAAAGGAGAAAAAGAAGATTGGATAATACAAAAAAGATTTCAAGATAATAAAGAAAGAAGTGAGAAAGAAAATGCTAAAAATAAAGATAGGAAAAAAACAAGATAGGGCTACATGTAAGTGACTCTATCTAATGTTATTTTTTGTTATAATCTTTAGGTTCGGCTTCGATAAATCTTTTATCAGCAAAGAAATCACTTAAAGAAATCCCTAATGCTTCGCATAAGAAAAGTAAGTTTTCTAGACGAATTGTTTTTGTTTTTCTAGTTAAGAATTGAGCAATAGTAGAACTATATACTCCACTTAATGTTTCTAACTTATATATAGTCATATCCTTTTCTTTCATTAATTCTTTTATTTTTAATGCAATTAAATCTGAAAAATCCATAATAATCACCCTAAATTTGATTTTAACAAAATATAAATAAAAAACCTCTCAACAAATTGAGAGAATTCTGCCAAAAATATTTACAAAATACTGAAAACAGTATATAATTGGCTTGGTAGGTACAAAGCAACAAATTTAAAAATCATAATATTGGTCTGTATTTTCATAAATTTGTTCTAAAGTAATATTTAATATTTTACATATAATTTTTAATTCATAGTCCCTAACAAATAATTGCAAAGATTCAATACGACTAATATCAGAATGATATAAGTTGATACCATAAAGAGATAATTTGTCAGATAACTCTCTTTGCGATAAATTATTTAATTCTCTATACTTTTTAATATTTAGACCAACAACGTTAAAATTGCCGTTTAAATTTTTTGTTTTCATAGATTATATTATCTCCTGAATATTTGACTTTATTAATAGTTTAATATAAAACTATGCCTCAAATGTTGCGTACCAAATACCGAAAAATTAAAGGATGGAAGAATATGAAAGAAATAAAAATTGTAATTGCTGATGATAATACTTATTTTTGTAAATTTCTAAATGATTATTTAAAAAAGTATGAAGATATAGAAATATTGGAAACTGCAAACAATGATGATGATGAAATAAGAATGATTGAAGAATTAAAACCAGATATTGTTATAACTGACCTTATGAGAGAAGATAAATATACAGGACTAGATATTATTAAAAGATATAAGGACATAAAACAATCTCCTCAATTTTTAGTTATATCAGGAGATTTCAAAAAGGATATTATAGATAATTGTATGAAAGTTGCTGGATATATAAGAAAACCAGTCAATGATTATAATAAAATATATACAGAATTAAGAAGAATAAGAAACGAAGCCATAGATAGAGAATATGAGGAATGGAGTAATAAGTATCATAATGTAGAAATAGTTGATATAAAGAAATTTTTAACTTGGAAGGATAAAAAAATATTAAAAAAATTAGGTATTAAAATAAAGAATAAGAAATATACAGAATATGAGTTGGAGTGCTTAACAATGGATTTATTAGCTTATTATGATGACACAGAAATGGACTTGTCAGAAGAAGAAAAACAATTCCAAAAATCATTAGAAGATACCAAAGTGAGTAGAGAAGAGTATAATATACTTTTGGATAAAGTGCAAAGCATAAATGAAGGACTCTAAAACATTGTTTCGGTAACTTTTTAAGAGGATTTATGCTAAAATAAAGAGCAGTGTAAGGAGGAAAAAATGAGTGATAATATTGGTAGAAAAAATGTTTTAAGAATGCCAAAAGAAATTTCTAGTGTAGAAAGAAGTGTAGAATCAAAAGATGATAAAATAGAGATATCAAAAGTAGTTTCTAATGCACAAAATACAAAATATAAAGGCGATAATGAAATTGTATTAGAACACTCAGATGTAGAAAAGAACACAAAAATTCCATCAGACTCTAGTGAGCTTATAGTAATAACTAAAGCAAAAAAATTGACAGCTTATGTAATAACTATTACTGAAAAATCACCTAAAAAGTTTAGAGCAGTTTTTATAAATAGAATGCAAAATTATAGTTTGGATTGTATTGAAAATTTAATAGAAGCAAATTCAATTAGAATGGATAGTGCCAAAAATAAAGAAAGAAGAAGAGAGTGCCAAAGGATTGCATTTTTAAAATTGAAACTATTAGGATATATATCTTTTCTTGCATTAGAAAACAAATGTATTTTAAAAAAGCAATATCAACAAATATCATTACAATTATCTGATTGTATAAGTTTATTAGTTGCGTGGCGAAAAAGTGATGCTGAAAGAAAATAAAGGATGTTATGCAGAAATGCTTTCATTAAGGCAAGATTACAATCGCACGTGTGGCATTGACTTTTAGAGACTTTTTGTGGCTTCGCTCCGCCTATAATAGATACAATGTAAACTATGTAAATGGCGACGGCGACTGGAACAATAAATATACTAAAAACAGAAATGCTGGGCTGTGCCCGATTTGCCTTTGAATGAAGGATATTTATCTTTCAAAAATGACCAGAAGTATTTATTCTAAGTAGAATAAATGAGTGTTTAAGGCAAAGGAATCTTGCACTTTTTTGAACTCTAAAAAAGAGTCAGAAGAAAATGGTTATCTTAACGTCCGACGCGTTAGCTTTGGAAGTTTATCTAGTAATAGAAAGATAGCTCTTTTTTATTATATGGAGGAATAGAAGTGATAGAAGAGTCATTTAGTTTTGAAAAGCTGTTAGAAGCACATAGAAGATGTAGATGTTCTAAACAGCACAAAAGAGAAACTATAAATTTTGAAATAAATTTAAGCCAAAATTTAATAGAATTGTCAAACCAAATAAAAAATAAAACATATAAAGTTGGTACATATAAACAATTCAAGATATATGAGCCAAAGGAAAGGATAATAGAAGCTCTACCATATAAAGATAGAGTGGTTTTAATGGCTTTATGTAGTAATATTATAGAGCCAAAATTTGAAAGAAGATTAATATATGATAATGTGGCTTGTAGGAAAGGCAAGGGAACAGACTTTGGAATAAAAAGGTTGGAAAAGTTTTTTCATTCATATTATAAAAAATTTAAAACTAATCAAGGGTATGTGTTAAAGTGCGATGTAAGAAAATATTTTCAAAATATTGACCATACAATACTATTTAATAAATTAAAAAAAGAAAAATTTGATGAAGACGAAATATGGATTTTAAAATTAATAATAGATAGTAAAAATCAAGAAAATGGTGTAGGACTTCCTATAGGAAATCAAACGAGTCAATGGTTTGGGCTTTATTATCTTGATGAAATAGATAGATTAATAAAGGAAAAATTAAGAATAAAGTATTATGTTAGATATATGGACGATATGATTTTATTACATAATGATAAGGAATATCTAAAATATTGTAAAGAAAAAATAGAAAAATGTGCAAATGATGATTTAAAGTTAGAGCTAAATAATAAAACTCAAATATTTAATATAAAAGATGGAATAGATTTTTTAGGATTTAGACATATACTTACTGAAAATGGAAAAGTAATAAAACTTTTACGAGGACAAGCAAAACTAAAATTAAAGAGAAATATGAAAACATTATCAAAATTAAAGGAAAGCAAATTAGTAGATGAAGATTATATAAATATTAGATTAACAGCCTTTTATGCACATTTATGCCATTCTAATGCAAAAATCTTATATAGAAGAATAAAAAAAATAAATAATTTATAGAAAAATATACAATTTTTATTTTTTTTATAGTATAATATAAAAAAATATAAGTTTAATAAAGAGGTACGTATGAAAAGAGAGGATTTAAGAAGTAGAATTATTCCAACTACTATTGATAATACAGATGAATCTCGAAACACAGGAAATAAGAAATTTAATACAACTGATTTAATATATTTAGATAGCTATAATGAGCAATATGATGGTAAAAAAACAGATGAAGAAAGAAGAATATCTGCTACTGATTATGCTCAAATGAATAATGCTTGTATGTATGATGGCTATACTACGCGTACTGGTAGGCAAACAATTTTGGCGTGGCTTCGCTCCGCCTATCTTAGATACAATGTGGACTGTGTAGGTGGCGACGGCGACTGTTACAATCCGTATACTACTCACAGCGATGCTGGGCTGTGCCCGTCTTTGCATTATCATCTGCCATCTGATATCTCCGCACGAAGTGCGTTACGATTTTTAAAAGGGCAAAAAAATAGAGATGAAAGTGAAGAACTAGAACAATTTGACATAAGAGAAGTAAAAGACCTCGATCGGAAAAACTATATATCATACACTACAAATTGGTGAATATCCAAAAACAAAAGTTGACGAAGATTTGAGTAGGACATTAGAATCATTATATCACGGAGGGAAAATGCAAGAAGAAATTTTATGCACAGGCAGATGGTATTCAACTAATGGGCAGAAAGAAAATAATAGAGACTATGCAGGGAAACATAGTCCAGAATTTGAATATCAAGGTCAAAGATATGTACGTGTAGTATCATATCCAAATGACGAAGATAATAGATATTCTGATGGAACACCAACTGGTAAAGTAGGAACAATAAGATGGGTAAAAGTTGAGCCAATTTCTTTCAAAATAAGAAATTGGGATGAAATGCCAAAAAGTATAAATCCAAAAGGAAATGGAAGAGCAAAATATTTTGATTTAAGAGCAGAAGAAGCAATTACTTCAAATATTCCATTTTATCCAGATGCAAATGACAAAAATAGTACAATGTGGCAAAACAGTTCAGTCAGAGGTTTCTTTAATGGAATAGATGTTAGAAATATACAATCAAATGGTAATACAGAATATGGTGCTAGTCGAGGTGGAAATTTTACAGGAGAATGTAATTTCTTAAATGAGGCATTTAATCTATCAAGAGAGCCAATGATAGAATATACAATACCAGATAGCGAGACAGAGATTCCAGATGACGCATTTAATGGCTGTATAACACTTAAAAAATTAGTAATGCATTCAGGAATAAAATCTATTGGGAAAAGGGCTTTTGATGGATTACAGTTTAAATATGCATACAGAACAGAAACAGGAGAATTAGTATTTGCACAAGATTTGCCTAGAAATGAAAATGAATATACAGATGTGGTAGAATTAGGTAAAATAGCAAAATCTTTTGATGGATTTGATTATAGCATATTAGTACAAAGCGATAGATTAGATGAAATAACTGATTTTTCAGAAATTTTAAGTAAAAATAAATTTAGTATTCCTTATGTATATGGTTTTGCATTAGTTGAAAGTGGAAAAACTAAATCATTTACAGAAAATAGCGATTTTAGGTTTTTTAAAAATGAAATTCCAAAAATCAATGATATGCTACTAGATTTTCCAGAAGAAGAAAGACTAGACTTTTTTAAATTCGCAAGTAGCTTAGGATGTTTTTCAACAGAAAAAATGTTGGATAAAAAAGGTAAGGAAACACAAGTGCCATTAGCACAAAAAGCTTCTTCATTACTTGCTCAATTATTAAAAACAGATGAAATGAAATTACGGTAGGTATCACGGACTATTTGATTCAATGCCATTAGATGTTGTACCTAGTCAAGAATTTTTGAAATTTATATCAATACAGGGGGATAAGAAAAATCTGCAAAATCTAGAACTGATTTTAAATTTAGAGAGAAATTATCCTGGAATGTTTATAAAAGTAATGTCAAATTTTGACGAAGCAAAATCATATAGAGAAACTCTAGATGATAGTGGTAAACCGATAAAGGTTTCTTGGGAAGAAGCATTAAAAAAATTCTATTTAAGTAATAAATATGTAGGAGTAACGAAGGAAAATGCAGACATAGCAGAATTATTTGGCGGTAAAGGGTTATCTCAAGAAGTATTTGATAAAGCAAACAAATTAAGGCAGAAAGCTAAAGGTGCGAATGTACCAGAACATATATTGGGACAGCCAATAAGGGAAGAAACAATTTTAGAAAGCATAGAAAGAATTAAAAGGCAAACCGAAGAAGAATTAGTAAGTGGAAGAGAAATGATAGAAGAACTATATGATAAGCAATTTACATATGAATGGCTTAGCAAAAATGATCCACACAATGCTATAATGGGATTGTTTTGCAGTTGTTGTGGAACAATAACTAGCCAATTTTATGGAAAAGATATTGCTAGGTCAAGTGTTATTGCTCCAGATGTACAGAATCTTGTTGTTAGAAATTCAAAAGGCGATATAATATCAAAAGGTACAATGTATGTAAATAAAGCAAGAGGGTATGCTGTAATTAATGATTTTGAGCTTAATGAGAAATATAGACATCACGAAAGTTCTTCGGGAAGATATAGTGTAGAAGAAACAAGTCCAGAGGAACAAGATAGAGAAATGATATTTAAAGCATTTCAAAGAGGATTAAGAGCATTTATAGAAGAATATGATAGACAAAATCCTAAAAATCCTTTGACTCAAATAAATATTGGTATGGGTTATAATAGATTAAAAAGACAAGTAGAGAGATTTAAAAAGGCAACATCAAATTTAACTGTACCATCTGAATACAGTTTTCAAGATGCAATGACAAATGAACAACATATTCTTTATCAAAGAGAACAAAAACAAATAGAGAATGGAGGGCAAGATAGATGATGAATTTAAGCCAAACCAAACTTGTTGGTCTAACTATGGAACTTGATTTAAAAACTAGGGAATATAAAAAATTATGTGATAAATTGGATGAGTTAAAAGAAAGAAAAATAGACCCTAACGACGAAAGACTTTTAGCAGTTAAAGGGTTGTTCCAAAAAAATCACGACGATATAGTAGAAATAAATAAACAAATTAAGAAAATTAAAGATACAGAAGACATTAAAGAAAAACAAAAACTAGAAAAGTATAATCCTGATGACATTTTCAATAAAAAAAATAATAATAATATAATACAAGAAGAAAAAAAGGATATATTAGTTGTTGAAACTAAAAAGAATATTTTTATAAGATTTATAGAAAGAGTAAAGAAATTTCTTTCAAAATAAAATATATGTTTTAAAGGAGTAGTATAAGAGGACTACTCCTTGTTGTATATTATTAACAAGCTGTAATTTATTGCTTTTTTAGCCAATCTACATATTCTTTTTCAGTACACTTTCCTTTACTAATATTTTCTCTCCATTTATTATTATCATCTTTGAAAAATTCAAACTCTCTTGCATATTTAGTATTACTTGGATTTCTTCTTGTTCTTAATAATAATTTTTGATAAACATTTCTATAAATTCTTAAATCATCATTTTCTTGTATCAACTTTTGCTGTACTTTAAAATGACCTATTTCTTTACATGTCTTACCATTTTCATAAATATTACTACAATAAATTTCATCAGATCTATTGTCTGGAACAAAGAACTTACCACAATTCCTACATTTTTTTATTTCAATATTAAGTTTTGCTATTTCTAAAAGTTCTATAAGCAGTGCTTGTATAATATCAGTACATTCAATAAAATAAGAAGATGATACATTTGCTTTACTAACAATTCTTTGTGTTTCATTCTGCCTCATAGGATAATTAGAATAATCTCTTAATATCTCAAATGCAGATAAATTTATTCTAACCTTATCATTATCAATTTTTTTTAAAGATTTACTACTAACATCACTATTTGTCATAACTTGAAATCTTTGTAGTGGTGTTAAGTCTTTTATTTCTTCAAGATTATTCATATTAAATATATATTCAATATCAAGCATTAAATCTTGTCTAAACAAGCTAAAAACATATTTATGGTCATTAATTAATATATCTAGTGAATTTTCATATTCCTCAGTTGAAACTGGAAAATCAGAATATTTTATATCTGTTAAATTTAAGAAAAAGTTTATGCCATATTTCTTTATAAGAGATTTAAAGCTGTTAGGATTTTCAAAATCCGTATTAAGAAAGTCACAAAGTTGCTCCCCAATATTAAATTCACTTTTCGTTATATGAGAAGAATATGTATCTTGATATTTCTTATATATTTGATAAACAATTATCTTCTTTTTATTACTCTCATCAAAATAAAATTTATTACTATTAGTATCTAACATATTAAATACGGTATCCATAAACCTACTCCTAACTACATTTTAAAACAAATGTTATTTTGCTATAAATATTTTATCATAAACTATTGACGGTGCCAAACTTTCATGACTAACTTATGTTAGTAAAAAGTAATATAAATAAGATAAAATAACAAAACGATAATTGTATTCAAAAATTGCAAGTAAAAAATGAAACCAAGAGAGGAGGGAGAAAATGGAGGCAGATGAAGTTAAACAAGAAATAATCAGATTATATTATGAGGAACACAAGAGACCATCGGAGATAGCACCTATTATTGAAAAGACACCTCAATATGTATCTAAAATTGTAACTAAAGATAAAAGATATAAAAATGAGAAAAAATATAAAAAGAAACAATCTTTAGAAAAGAAAAAGGCTTATAACAGAGAATATTATAAGACTTATGTTAGAAATAGCAAAGAAAAAGAAGATAAAGAAGAATATTATAAATTACTTGCAACAATAAATAGAGATAATGAAATATTATCAATAAAAACAGAAATATCTGATATTGATTTTGCTAAATGGAATAGATCGATATTTGGATATGCAAAAAATTCTAGCCATTTAGTTTTGAAAAAAGGAATAAAAGTTACTGCTGATGTACCAAGAATTGTAAAGAATATAGTACATGCAAGCAGCATAAGAAGTTCAAATGTATATTCGTGCTAGATAATTGATATTTCAGTATAAAATAACAAAATGTGGAAAAAATAAGGTAAGGAGGTAGTAAATGTGGCTGATATAAAACAAGATGTTGAAAAGAAAAAATATAAGAAAAAAAATGAATTTAAGTTTAATATTATTTTTAATAATAATGGAGAAACACTTGAAAATATTATTGAAAGAGCATTTGGAATTTATTGTTTAAAAAGAAGTTAATAAATTCCTAAAAAAAGTATGGTAAATAAATAGCAATAAATGAGATAATATGGTATAATTTTGGTTAGAAGAGTATCAATATTATCTCATTATTTTTAGCAGGAAGGAGGAAAAATGAGCTTTAATATAATGAATAATATTGATTATAGAGTAGGCATATATATAAGACTTTCAAAAGAAGATGAAGAAAAGGAAAAATATTCAGAGAGTGAGAGTGTACAAAATCAAAGAACAGTACTTATGCAATATATTAAGGAAAACAAGTTTAATTTTGTTGCAGAGTATGTAGATGACGGAGTAAGTGGTACAAGTTTTGATAGACCAGCATTTAATAAAATGATAGACGATATTGAGCAAGGCAAAATAAATATGGTTATAACTAAAGACTTATCAAGACTTGGAAGAAACTATGTACAATCTGGATATTATACAGAAACTTATTTTCCAGAGCATAATGTAAGATATATTGCTATTTTAGACAATATAGATACAGCATTAGATTCTGCCAATAATGATATAGCACCTTTTAAATCTATATTAAATGAAATGTATGCAAAAGACACATCCAAAAAGATAAATAGTGTTTTACAATCAAAAAGAAATAATGGAGAATATCTAGGAACAGTACCTTATGGCTACGAGAAAGATCCTGAAAATAAATATCATCTAGTAATAGATGAAGAAGCTGCAGAAGTTGTTAGAACCGTTTTTAGAATGTTTCTTGAAGGTTATGGAACAATGCAAATAGCAGATTATTTATCAGAGCAAAAAATACCAATTCCATCAGATTACAATAAAAGAAATAGAGGAACAAAATCAATTTCTTATGGCTTATGGCCACAATCTACGGTAAGGTTTATTCTTTCAAATGAGGTTTACACAGGAACGGTAGTACAAGGCAAGCGAAAAAAGATTAGCTTTAAATCTAAAAAATTCGTAGATGTTCCAGAAGAAGATTGGATAAGAGTTCCTAATATGCATGAAGCGATAGTAAGTAAATAATATTTTGAACGAACCAAAAAGATACTTGAAGCCACGAAAGGTTCAAGAATTGTGGAAAACGACTATCTATTTAAAGGACTACTTCAATGTTTTGATTGTAAAGGATATATTGGAATAAGAAGTCCAGATAAGAATGGAAATATTTATGGTAGATGCCAACATTATGCTAGATATTCAAAATTTGATGTGTGTTCTCCACATAATTTTAATTATCAAGTTTTTGAAGAGAGTATGATTGTAGTTTTAAGAGAAATATGCAAAGAATATTCAGATAAAAAGAAACTTGAAGAGATTGCAAAAAAATCTAAATCAAAAGAGGATAAAGAATCAGATTTAAGAAATAAACTTAAAACTTATAAAACTCAAATTGAAAAAGAAACAAGAAAACTTGATTTATTATATGAAGACAGACTAGAAGGGATTATTACAGTGGATAGTTATATTGAAAAAGCTAATAAAATTAAAAAAGAAGTAGAGGATTATACTAAGAGAATAAAAGAAACAGAGCAGGACTTAAATGGAGAAAATGTGCAGGAAGATAAGGAGAAAAAATTAGATAATTTGGTAGATGAATTTTTAGATATGGAAAAACCAAATAAAGAGATAATTAGAGAATTTATAGAAAGAATTGAAATTCATAGTGACAAGCAAGTTGATATTTATTTCAACTTTAAACCACTACAAAAATTAAATGATAATTTAGAAAAATTTATATGTGCTAAAAAGAAATATGAGAGAAAGGCTGTATAGCAAGAGCTTGTGACTAAAAAGAGAAAATATAAAAATGGTCACAACAACAATACACTCACTCTGCCATTTGGGCAATTATTGCAGAAGCCATGTTAGGTAAAGGAGATAAAGCAGTAGAATTATATAAAATGATTACACCTATAGAACATGCAAGGACAAAAGATGCAGCAAACAAATACAAAGTTGAACCATATGTACTTGCAGCAGATGTATATGGTGCACAAAATTTAGCAGGTTCAGGTGGATGGACATGGTATACGGGTTCAAGTAGTTGGTACTATTTAGCTGGTATTCAATATATATTAGGACTTAATATTTATCACAACACAATGAGTTTTAAGCCATGTATTCCGAAATTTTGGGATGAATTTGAGATTAGATATAAATTTGGCAATAGTATTTATAACATTAAAGTCAAAAATCCTAATGGAAAAAACACAGGTATTTCAAAAGTATTAATTGATGGGAATGAGCATGAAAATAAGATTCTTCTTGATAGTAGTGGTAAAGTGTTTAATGTTGAAATTATTATGTAGTAAAGCAGTAATAATGCAAAAATTGTCAAAATAAAAATAAGAAAAATAAAAACTAATAGTTGCAAAACTATTAGTTTTTTGTTATGATGAAAAAGAACCAATGATTTGAAAAAATCAAAAGAAAGGATGAGGTCAAGAATGGAAATAGAAGACTTACAAAAAACAATCGAAAAAGTAAGAAAAGCACAACAAGAATTCTCAAAATATACACAAGAGCAAGTAGACAAAATATTTCAAGCAGCAGCAATAGCTGCAAACCAAAATAGGATACCACTTGCAAAAATGGCGGTAGAAGAAACAGGAATGGGAATTGTAGAAGATAAAGTAATAAAAAATCACTATGCAGCAGAATATGTATACAATAAATATAAAGATATAAAAACATGTGGAGTGCTAGAACAAGATGACAATTATGGAATCAAAAAAATAGCAGAACCAATAGGTGTAATAGCGGCAGTAATACCAACAACAAACCCAACATCAACAGCAATATTTAAAACATTAATCGCATTAAAGACAAGAAATGGGATAATAATAAGCCCACACCCAAGAGCAAAACAGTCAACAATAGCAGCTGCAAAAATAGTGTTAGAAGCAGCAGTAAAAGCAGGAGCACCAGAAGGAATAATATCATGGATAGATGTACCATCACTAGAATTAACAAATGTGTTAATGCAATCAGCAGATATAATATTAGCCACAGGTGGACCAGGAATGGTAAAAGCTGCATATTCTAGTGGAAAACCAGCATTAGGTGTAGGACCAGGAAATACACCAGCAGTAATAGATGAAACAGCAAATATAGTATTAGCAGTAAACTCAATAATTCATTCAAAAACATTTGATAATGGAATGATATGTGCATCAGAACAATCTGTAATAGTAAGTGATAAAATCTATGACAGAGTAAGAGAAGAATTTATGAGAAGAGGATGCTATTTACTAAATGCAGAAGAAACAGAAAAAGTAAGAAAAACAATTATAATAAATGGAGCATTAAATGCTAAAATAGTTGGACAATCAGCACATACAATTGCACAATTAGCAGGAGTAGATGTTGCTGAAAATACAAAAATCTTAATAGGAGAAGTAGAAAGTGTAGATTTATCAGAAGAATTTGCACATGAAAAACTTTCACCTGTTTTAGCAATGTATAGAGCATCAAGTTTTGAAGATGCAGTAAGCAAAGCATACAGACTAATAGAAGATGGAGGCCTAGGACATACATCTTCATTATATATCAATACAGTTACTGAAAAAGAGAAAATAGAGAAGTTTTATAATACAATGAAAACATGTAGAGTATTAATAAATACACCATCATCACAAGGTGGAATTGGTGACATATATAACTTTAAATTAGCACCATCATTAACACTTGGATGCGGAACATGGGGCGGAAATTCTGTATCAGAAAATGTAGGAGTAAAACATTTAATAAATATAAAAACAGTAGCCGAAAGGAGAGAAAATATGCTTTGGTTTAGAGCACCTGAAAAGGTATATTTAAAAAGAGGTTGTTTACCAGTAGCTTTAGAAGAACTAAAAAATGTAATGGGTAAAAAAAGAGTATTTATAGTAACAGATACATTTCTTTATCAAAACGGATACACAAAGGTTGTTACAGATAAACTAGATGAAATGGGAATAGTGCATGAAACATTTTTTGATGTTGCACCAGACCCAACACTTGCATGTGCAAAAGAAGGAGCACAATTGATAGATGCATTCAAACCTGATTGCATAATAGCAGTAGGTGGAGGTTCAGCAATGGATGCTGCAAAAATTATGTGGGTAATGTATGAACATCCAGAAATTGATTTCTTAGATATGGCAATGAGATTTATGGATATCAGAAAAAGAGTATACACATTTCCTAAAATGGGAGAAAAAGCATACTTTATAGCTGTACCAACATCAGCAGGAACAGGTTCAGAAGTAACACCATTTGCAGTTATTACAGACGAAACAACAGGACAAAAATATCCATTAGCAGATTATGAATTATTACCTAAAATGGCAATTGTAGATGCAAACTTGATGATGAATGCACCAAAAGGATTAACTTCAGCATCAGGAGCAGACGCATTAGTTCATGCAATCGAAGCATATGCATCTATGATGGCAACAGAATTTACAGATGGTTTAGCAATAGAAGCAATAAAAACGATTTTTGAATATTTACCAAGAGCATATGAAAACGGAGCAAATGACCCAGAAGCAAGAGAAAAAATGGCAAATGCAGCAACAATGGCAGGTATGGCTTTTGCAAATGCATTTTTAGGAATATGTCACTCAATGGGACATAAATTAGGAGCATATCATCACTTACCACACGGAATTACTGTATCATTAGTACTTGACGAAGTTATGAGATTTAATAGTGCAGAAGTTCCAAATAAAATGGGAACATTTCCACAATATGACCATCCACATACATTAAGAAGATATGCGGAAATTGCAGAAGCTTTAAATATTGGTGGAGCAAATGACTACGAAAAAATGGAAAATCTAATTAGTAAAATAGATGAATTAAAAGAAAAAATTGGAATAAAGAAAACAATCAGAGAATATGGAATTGAAGAACAAGACTTTTTAGCTACATTAGACGAAATGTCAGAAAAAGCATTTGATGATCAATGTACAGGAGCAAATCCAAGATATCCATTAATTAGTGAAATTAAGGATATTTATTTAAAGGTATATTATGGAAATTAGGAGAGGAACGTGAGTAAAGATGGAATATAATTTAAATGAACCAATTGCTGAAAGAAAAACTAAAACAGTATATAAAGATGGAGATAAAACAATAAAATTGTTTATAGAAAATTATTCAAAAGCAGCAATTTTGAATGAAGCACTAATTCAATCAAGAGTAGAAGAAAGTACAGATTTAAAAATTTCAAAATTGATAGAAGTTACAAAAATTGAGAATAGATGGGCATTAGTTACAGAATTTATAGAAGGAACACCATTAGATGTTTTAATGAAAGAACATCCAGAAAAAGAAGAAGAATATTTAAAGTTGTTTGTAGATATTCAACTAGAAATAATGTCTAAAAAAGTACCATTATTAAATAGACTAAAAGATAAATATAGAAGAAAACTAGCAGAAGCAGATATTGATGATAATACAAGATATGAATTATTGCAAAGACTAGAAGGAACTAAAAATCATGACAAATTATGCCATGGAGATTTCAACCCAAGTAATGTTATCATAAAGGATAATGGAGAATATCATATTATAGACTGGGCACATGCAACTCAAGGAAATGCATCAGCAGATGTTGCAAAAACATTTTTGCTATTTTCAGTAAATGGTCAAGCTGAATTAGCTGAAAAATATTTAAACATGATTACTGAAAAAGGTGGATTAGAAAAGAGAGGAATTCAAAGATGGATTCCAATTGTAGCAGCAGTTCAATTGAAAAAAGGTGAAGTTGAAGACAGAAAAACATTAGAAAAATGGGTAGATGTAGTAGATTATGAATAATATGATAATATAAAAATATAGGGGGATTAAAAATGACAAGAGTTGAATTAAAAAACATGGCAAAAGAACAAATACAAGGGAAAATAGGAATTCTATTTTTAATATTTTTGATTATTGCAATTATAGGAGCAGGAAGCGCATTAGTACCAGTAGTAGGATGGTTTGCTGCAATTGTAATTATGCCAGCTTTTAATATTTCATTATGCATGATATTTTTGAGATTAACTAAAAATGAAGACATTTCAGTTGGAGATGCTTTTAAAGGTTTTAATATAACAGGAAAAGCAGTTTGGTTAAATATAATTACAAATTTCTTTGTATTCTTGTGGTCATTATTATTAGTGATTCCTGGAATAATAAAGGTATTTTCATATGCTGCTGCACCATTTATATTGGCAGATAACCCAGAACTAACAGCAAGAGAAGCATTATCAGAAAGTAAAAGAATAATGGATGAACATAAATTTGATTTATTTGTATTACAACTATCATTCTTTTGGTGGTATATATTAAGTGCAATTACATTTGGAATTGCATACATATATGTTGTACCATATTTTCAAGCTACAATGGCAAATTTTTATAATGATATTAAAGATAAAACTGTTGAAAACTAGATAGATATTAAATATTTAAAGATACCACAAAATATTTGCAAATTATGCGATTTTGTGGTATTATGTATATGTAACCAAAATTTTTTATAATTGAGAAAATTTTCTCAACTAATTAACAGGAGGATTATAATTATGAATGCAACAGAAGCACGGCAGAGATCACTTGATAACCAGTATGAAAATGCTATGAAAGAGATTGATAAAGCAGTAGCTGGAGGATGGACAAGATGCAGTGTTTGTTTTTCTGATCCACTCTATCCAGAAGTGGCAGAAAGAATTGCAGAAAACGGGTTTGACGTAAAAGTTACGTTAAGAGAAAACGGAATGGGGATGTCTTCTAACGTAGTATCTTGGTACAATACCAAGAATAAAGGGGAAAAAGGCAAAGTTGAATACATTACAGATGAGAGTAAGAAGTCTAAACCGCCTTTGAACGAGAAATTACTAACGAGTATTTCCTTGGAGACAAAAAGACTCCAAAGAGAAGCAAGAAGATTGAGCCAGGAAAGAAATACAAAGTAAAAGAGTTAGGGGACTGTTGAAAAATAGCCCCCTAAATTAATTCAAGAATATGAAAATTTATTTTAATATTATTTAGTTAGAAAAATAGAGTTTGTGACCTAGTTTGTGGAAATGTATTTTTAGGTCACAAAGGGAGGAAATATGTTTAAATTACACTCAGAATATAAGCCAACAGGCGACCAACCTAAGGCAATAGATTATCTAGTAAAAGGAATAGAAAGAGGCGAGAAATACCAGACACTTCTAGGAGTTACGGGCTCTGGAAAAACATTCACAATGGCAAATATAATAGAAAAAACGCAGAAACCAACATTGGTATTAGCACATAATAAGACACTAGCAGGACAATTATATTCCGAATTCAAAGAGTTTTTTCCAGAAAATCATGTTGAATACTTTGTGTCATATTATGATTATTATCAACCAGAAAGTTATATTGCACAAAGTGACACATATATAGAAAAAGATGCATCAATAAATGATGAGATAGACAAACTAAGACATTCAGCAACAGCATCATTATTTGAAACAAGAGATGTAATAATAGTAGCATCAGTATCATGTATATATGGATTAGGAGATCCGATAGACTATGAAAATATGATAGTATCATTACGTCCAGGAATGCAGGTAGAAAGAGACAAAATGCTGAAAAAACTAGTAAATATGCAATATTCTAGAAATGAAATAGACTTTAAAAGAGGAACTTTTAGAGCCAAAGGGGACATTGTAGAAATATATCCATCAGATAAAGGAGAATCAGCTATAAGAGTGGAGTTCTGGGGAGATGAAATTGAAAAAATAAGTGAAATAAATCCATTAACAGGAAAATCAATAGGAACAAGAGAACATGTAATGGTATTCCCAAATTCACATTATGTAACATCTAAAGAAAAGATGGAAAGAGCTATAAAAACAATTGAAAAAGAAATGGAAGAAAGAGTAGAATATTTCAAAAAAGAAAACAAATTAATAGAAGCACAACGTATTCAAGAACGAACCAATTTTGATATAGAAATGATGAAAGAAACGGGATTTTGCCAAGGAATAGAAAATT
>OGCQ01001323.1_pt1 | contig 30984 bp, 15 predicted proteins | sample 1570161 | NCBI WGS metagenome assembly OGCQ01 (sample SAMEA4384402, study PRJEB24528) | human gut metagenome
CCCTTGCGGGTATTGAGCGCCTTGTACGGGAGTATTCAACGGCAGGAGAGTGCTGGTGCACCGCCGCATTACCCTGATGTGTCATTGCGAGGAGCGGAGCGACGTGGCAATCTCGGAAAGGCGCTTACGTTTTCGCCGGAACTCCCCTGTTATCCGGCATTGTACTGCGAGATTGCCACGTCGGCCTTTGGCCTCCTCGCAATGACAAACCTTTGGTTTTCACCATTTTAACGATAGCCTGTTTATTTCGCAGGTGCAGTGCCGGGCCCGGCTGTCCGCTCCCCTACAAGGCGTGTGCGTTCGGCGATGCCGCCCTATAACTTGCCAGTCTGCAAGGCGCTCAGTGAGCGCCGCTACATTCTTCTCTCGCCCGGCGGTCTTGCGCAGTGAGCGCCGCTACACTCCATACTTCGGTGCATACCGTTTATCGGCAGCCGGTACGGGACGGCAGTGCCTTCCCGAGATTGCCACGGGCGCAAAGCGCCCTCGCAATGACAATTCGGGGGCCGGCACCATTTTAACGCCGTCCCGTTCGTAACGCAAGTGCAGCGCCGGGCCCGGCTGTCCGCTTCCCGCAGGAAGGCGCGGTGCTGCACCTGAACGGTTTTTCCTGCAAAACACAAGATGGGGCTTGACATTTTGCCCGCTGCGGAGTAAACTTTAGTTAGAAACAACTAACCGAAAGAGGGAAAACGCATGGAGAAACAAAGCTTCTGGGACCGCTATGCGCGGCGGTATTCGCACTTCGTGCGCGCGGATCAGGAGGCCTATGCGCAGATGCTCGAGTGGATCCGTCCGGCCGTCCGTGACCGCACCGTGCTGGAGCTGGCAACAGGGACGGGCGTGATCGCGCACGGGATCGTGCACGAGGCGGCCTCTATCGAGGCGACGGATGCCTCTGCCGGGATGATCGACGTGGCACGAAGCCATTCCCATTCCCGCAAGCTGCACTTTTCTGTTCAGGACATGCGCTATCTGCCCTATGCCGACGGCAGCTTCGAGGTCGTCATCGCCGCCAATGTGCTTCACCTGCTGCCGGAGCCAGACAAGGCACTCGACGAGGCTGCGCGCGTGCTCGCACCGGGGGGCCTGCTCATCGTGCCGACGTTTACGCATGCGGGGGAGGGCAGGCTTGCAAGGCTGCGCCTCTGGCTGATGCGCCGTGCCGGGTTCCCGCTGCGCTGGAAGTGGTCGCCTGCGGAGTTTCTGCAGCTTCTGCGCAGACACGGCTGGAAGGTCGTGCAGCACCATGTGCTGCAGGGCACGTTCCCGCTGACGTATGCCGCCTGCGTGCGCCGCTGTGCGGATGCGGAGCATGAAAAGCCTGTTACGGAACACGAAACGGCCTGAATTTGTAGTCACGCTATAAGATATCCATATCGGCCCGGACTGCGGTATTCTGCTGCAGACCGGGCCGATTTTTTGTGAAGGTAGAGGGAGAAATATGGGCTCTGCAGCAAGCTGATTCAGCAATTCGCACAAATCAATCGGTACGATTTTATGGAAAGCTCCAAAAATATTTTTGCGGATTTACAAGCGGATTCAAACGTGGTATAGTTCAAACATAGTTTGTTAAACGTTTAGCAGTGGGAAGTGTTTTCCGACTGCGGCGAAGTATCCTGCTAGATGTCATCAGCAACGAGGCTCTCTCGTCATTGCGTGCAGGGCAAGGAATGCCCGCGCCAAGGCTTCGCACACCGTTTGTCCAGCAGCTCGGCTTTATCAGGCGCTTTGTATGGTAATATCGTACAAAAATGCCTGCGGAAGGAGGGAAAGCGTGCGCTGACAAAGCTGTTACAAGCTGGAACGGGTCATTCCTGGATCGGAATCCACGCAGGATACCAGCCTGCCCTGTTGGGCGATATTTTTTCACCGCAAATGTTAAACGTTTAGCATTTTCGACGGAACTCGAAAGTACTATAGAATCTGAAAGGAGAGAACATTTCATGCAAAGAGTGAACCACCTGCCCAGACGTGTGATCTCGATCGTGCTGACCATCGTCATGGTCGCGTCCCTGTTCTCCGGCATCCTGCCGGGCCTCGGCGTGACGGCGAAGGCTGCGGCCAATGAGATCGCCAATGACAGCCTGAAGATCTCTGTCGGTGATCTTGGACAGATTTCTACGCTCAACATCGTGAATAATCCCAGAAATCGAAGCAATCGTGAGATCAACTTCGTCCTCCCCAATGACACCCGTCCCCAGAACGGTGTGCAGCATCAGTGGATGGGCGAAATGATCTTCTCCGTCCGCTCCAGCGCGGACGGCAGCTTCCCCGCCGACAACACCGGCTTTGTCGAGGTCGACACGAACAAGACCCTCGCAGCCGGCGGCTCGACCACCGCATCCAACATCGCTTCCGATAACCCCTATATCGAGAAGACCGTTGTCAGCGACAAGAAGGTCGAGGTCAACTTCATCGGCCAGGACCTGAGCTCCACGACGGACCGTACCATGAAGGGCTTCGATGTGAAGTCCACCTATGATATGGATACCGAGGACGGCTCCCTGCTGTGGACCATCACCCTGAAGAACAAGAGTGATGCGTATCTGGAATTCGGCGACGTCGGCCTGCCGATGCCGTGGAACAACAAGTACACGAACCAGAACAGCGTTTATTCCGAGCGCGTCACGGCCCATACCTTTGCAGGCGCGGACAGCGGCTATGCCTATGCGATCCGCTGCAGCGGCGAAGGCAACTACATCCTCTTCACGCCGGTCGCCACCTCCGGTGCCCGCATCGAGTATGTGGATAACTGGATCGGCAGCAACAACGGCGTCAGCGACAACCGTACCGGCAGCACGTTCTCCAACTGGACGGGCGACTCCGGCGAATGGCAGCCGGGCCTGAGCGTTTACTACATCCACTCCAAGGATATCCACAAGACCGGCCGCAGCTACTTTGAAGATGCGACCAGCCTCATCCTCGAGCCGGGTGAGAGCCAGACCTACCAGTTCAAGTTCTCTGCTGTCCGCGCGGGCGACAACACCCCGCAGGAGAGCGCCGAGAGCCCGAACAACGCCTCCGACTCCATCGAGCAGCGCGAGACGAACATGCGCTCTATCCTCTATCAGAACGGCCTCATCGACGCCATCGCGGTCCCGGGCTTCCAGACGGCTCTGAACATGGACACGCGCCTCGACCTGCACTATGATGACAGCCTCATCAAGGTCGACTCCGTCGACATCCAGTGCGTGCACGAGAACGATCCGTTCGATGAAGCGCATACGCCGGAGCACCGTTCCGGTATGGTCAACAACAGCCGTACCGGCCGCGGCCTGCATGACGGCAACGAGGGCTATGAGGAATCCGTGAGCTTTGTCGAGACGAAGACCGTCGACGGCGAGCAGCACCACATCTACGACCTGCACTTCGGCTGCATCGGCAACAACAGCGTTCGCGTCGAGTACAAGCTGAAGGTCGGTGACGAATGGGTCAGCAAGTTCACGCAGTTCGAGTTCAACGTTCTGACCGAGCTGGATCAGGCATCCGACACGCATGCCGACTTCATGGTCAATGAGACGCAGGACACGAATCCTGACAGCCCGACCTACGGCATCTACAGCGACTGGTACTTTGCCAGCGGCAGAGATTCCAACCAGCGCAACCACTGGGGCGATGACTGGAGCCATGACAACATCAACTTCATCGCCATGAAGAACTATCTGAACCCGGATGCCGAGCAGGTCAAGTCCATCGAGACCTACCTGATCGACTTCATGTGGAACACCTACATGAAGAACACCCAGGATAACTTCATCGTTGCGAACTACCTGTCCGCTTCCGGCGCTTACAGCACCTCCAGCGGCCCGTACACCCGTACGTTCTCCGAAGTGATGGAGGCCACCGGCTTCTTCAACATGTACCGCATCGTCAAGGCTTATCCGGACCTCATTGAGTACCGTAAGCCTGCAGCGTGGTATCTGGAGAAGGCATACGGCATCTACTCCAACCGCGTCGGCACCGGAGCCATCGGCTTCTACGGCGAGCAGCAGATCCCCGACATGATCGAGGCGCTCTATGCCGAGGGTATGGACGAGGAGGCCTTTAACCTGCAGGAGCGGTTTGCATGGTACAAGGCGAACAATTGCATCAACGCCACCTATCCGTACGGCTCCGAGTTTGCCTACGACAACACCGGTGAAGAGGGCGCCTTCGCTGCCATCCAGGCCCTGAAGAAGTACTGGCCGGACAGCGACGCCGCCAAGAACGCCTACAGTGCCATGAGCATGGCCAACCACAAGACCCGCGCGATGCGCGGCATCCAGCCCACCTGGTACCAGTACGCCGACCCGGTCTTCATCGGCGGCGAGAGCTGGTGGAACTTCCAGTACACCGCCTCCCTTGCAGGCTCCATCATGGACGATTGGATGCGCTACGAGGAGCTCGAGGACGGCGACACTACCGCATGGGCTGCCCGCGTGAACTACGCGGCCAAGATTTCCAACTTCAACGCCATCAACATGGGCCAGATCTCCGACAAGTACGTCGGCAACGTTTCCTGGCGCTACAACATGTATAAGGGCGGCTACGGCGCGATGAACGTCAACGACGGCGGAACCCGCGTCATGAACAACGGCTGGCAGGACTTCTCCGGCGAAAGCGACGAGGGCCTGTACGGCTCCCTGCTGCGCATCAGCGCAGACGTTGTGAACGATCCGATCTTCGGCCTGTATGGCTACGGCGCGAACGTCACTGCCGACGAGACCTCCTACACGGTCGTCCCGACTGACGGCTTCGGCAAGCGCGTCAACATCCTCGACCAGAAGATCTACGTCGAAACGACGCAGGACACCATCACCAGCGCAAAGTTCGCTATGGACGGCAGCTCCATCGAGCTGAACGTCAAGGGCTACACCGCTGCAAGCCATGTTTCCCACATCGCTCTGAGCGGCGCCGGCCTGAAGGACGGCTTCTATGCCATCAACGTCAACGGCGAAAAGGTCAGCCAGGTCTATGTGAAGAACAACGAAGCCAACGCAACCATCACCATGCCCGCCGGTGAGACCAATGTCGTGACCATCACGGCCGATCCGAACGGCGAGAATGCCGCTCCGCAGGCCGCTATTAAGGTCTCCAGCGACAATCTGCAGGCCATCGTGACCTACACCCTGACGGCCGTTGCCTCCGACGACGGCTATCCCGACGGCAGCCTGACCTATCGGTGGGCCTTTGAGAGCCTCGCAGGCGAGGGCGCAAGCGCGTTCCTGAGCAGCGACGCCGCTCCGACAACGCAGTTCAACGTCAGCGAGGCAGGCGAGTATGTCATCTCCCTGACCGTCAGCGACGGTGAGAAGTCCACGAAGGTCGAAAAGACTCTCGTTGTCGGCGAAGCGCCCGAGCGTCTGGCCCCGACGATCGATTCCGCGACCGGCACGCCCGTTGTCGGCAATCCGACCGTTGCCGATCTCAAGGCCGAAGCCACGGTCGACCCGCTGTATCAGGGCGTCCCGCGCTTTCACTGGGAGCTGGTCAGTCAGCCCGAGGGCGGCAATGCCATGATCGGCAATCCGAACGAGAAGGAAGCCAAGCTCCGCGTCGACAAGGGCGGCGAGTATGTTGTCCGCCTGACTGTCACCGACGAGGACAAGACCTCCTCCACGGAAGTCACCGTCACCATGACGGATGCTGCCGACGGCATCCAGCGCGTGAAGACCGTCATCACGCAGGTCGGCGTCGCCCCGACGCTGCCGAACGGCGTGGTCGCTGTCCGTGACGACGGCACCTACTCCGGCGGCGCAGTCGATTGGGACGAGATCTCCGAAGACAAGTATGCACAGGCCGGTGAGTTCGAGGCCTACGGCACGCTCCGTACCCAGACGACCCGCGTGGCCGTCAAGGTCATCGTCGTGAAGGGCGACCGCAAGAACGTTGCTCTGTTCGCAACTCCGACCGCCATCATCAACACTCCGTCCGATCTCGGCGGCGTTGCCGGCCTGAACGACGGCTTCGACCCGAGCAGCTCCCGTGATACGAGCCACGGTGTCTGGCACAACTGGCAGGGCGCGCATGGCGACGCAGCATGGGTCATGTACACCTGGGATGTGCCCGTCACCATCGACGGCGCGGATGCCTACTACTTCACCGACGGCAACTTTGCGCCGAAGGATGCGAAGCTGGAGTATCTGGCAGAGGACGGTCAGTGGCACGAGGTCCCGAATGTCAGCGGCCTTGGTGTTACGCTCAACCAGTACAACACCACGAGCTTTGATCCCATCACCACCACGAAGCTGCGCATGACCATGAACCCGAAGACGCTCGGTATCGGCGTCATCGAGTGGAAGGTCTACGGCTACGGTGAGTTCGTCGACCGCTCCGCTCTGAAGAGCGCAATCGCGGCCGCAAAGGCTGTCAACACGAACCTCTTTGTCGAAGGCAGCAAGTATCTGCTGGATCTGGCCATTGCGAAGGCACAGGCCGTTCTGAGCGATACGGCCGCCACGCAGGAGCAGGTCGATGCCGCAGCGGCGGAGCTGAATGCGGTTATCGCCGGTCTCGAAAGCGCGGACGGCAACCTCGCCTACTCCGCTTCCGTTACCACGAGCTTCTGCTCCAGCTGGGAGTCCGTGTCCGCCGTGAACGACGGCATCATCCGTTCCAATTCCTATGATCCTTCCAAGCCGCGCTACGGCACCTGGGGCAACACGTCTTCCTATGAGACCGTGACCTACACCTGGGGCAGCGAAGTCATCATCGACTCCACCGACCTCTATCTGTGGTACGACGGCACGGAGGGCGAGTACACCAGCGGCGGCATTCTGGTGCCGAAGTCCGTGGAATTCGAGTACCTCGATGCGGAAGGCAACTGGAAGTCCGTTCCCAACGCCGAGGGTCTCGGCCGCGAGATGGACAAGTTCAACAAGACCACGTTTGATCCCTTTACCACCACCGCCCTCCGTGTGAAGCTGAACAAGCAGGCCAACGACTATAACGGCGTCGGCATCATGGAGTGGAAGGTCTATGGCAAGCTGGCGAAGTCCGACGGCATCCCGACTGCGGTGAAGGTCGTCATCGCCCGCATTGATGCCATCGGCGAAGTCACGCTCGACAGCAAGGACGCCATCGAGGCTGCCCGCGCTGCCTATGACAACCTGACGGAAGAGCAGAAGACGCTCGTTACGAATTACGAAACCCTGACCAAGGCCGAGGAGACCTACGCTGCGCTGGCTGACGCCGCCGCTGTGAAGGAAGTCGAAGACCTCATCGATGCCATCGGCACGGTGGACGAAAACAGCAAGGACGCCATCGAGGCTGCCCGCGCGGCCTATGATGCACTGCCCACGCGCCTGCAGCCCGAGGTCAGCAACTACGACAAGCTCGTCAAGGCCGAGAAGGACTACACCGATCTGCTGACGGCTGTCGAGGCTGCGCAGAAGGCCGCCGAGGATGCCCGCAAGGCATTTGAGAACGCCAAGGCTGCGCAGGAGAAGGCCGAAGCCGCCAAGGCTGCCGCCGAGGCTGCGCAGAAGGCCGCCGAGGAGGCCGCACAGTCTGCCGGTGAAAACAGCGAGGCCGCCAAGAAGGCGCAGGCCGCTGCCGAAGAGGCGCAGGAGAAGGCCGAGGCTGCGAAGGCTGCCGCCGAGACTGCACAGGCCGGTGCTGAGGCAGCGCAGAAGGCTGCCGAGGACGCCGCCGCCGCTGCCGCCGCGAACAACACGCTTGCTGCCGAGGCTGCCGCAAAGGCCGCCGAGAAGGCTGCCAAGTCCGCTGAGGAGGCCGGAAAGGCCGCTGCTTCCGCCGAAGAGGCTGCGAAGTCTGCTGCCGACGCCGCCGAGGCCATGCTGAAGGCCCAGAAGGCGCAGAAGGCTGCCGAGGATGCCGAGAAGGCTGCCGAGGAAGCCGAGAAGAAGGCCGAAGAGGCCAGGAAGAAGGCTGAGGAGGCCGCCGCCTCCACCGCTGAGGACCGCGAAGCCGCCGAGAAGGCCGCTGAGGAAGCCAAGGCTGCCCAGAAGGCCGCCGAGGATGCCCGCAAGTCCGCCGAGGATGCCAAGTCCGCCGCGGAGCTGGCTATGCAGGCTGCCGAGCAGTCCAACAAGGAAGCCGCCGCATCCGCTGCGCAGGCTGCCGAGTATGCAAAGAAGATGGCTGAGGCCTATGAAGAGATCGTCCGCATCAAGGCCGAGCTCGTCGAGTACCTCGCCAAGGCACAGGCCGAGGCCGAGCGCGCCGAGGCTGAGCGCAAGGCCGCCGAAGAGGCCCAGAGAAAGGCCGAGGAGGCCGCTCTGGCCGCTGCCAAGTATGCCGCCGCTTACGAGCTGGCTCAGCTCCAGCAGAACGGCGAGGGCCTGACCGGCCACGCGAAGGAAGCGTATGACAAGGCGCTTGCCGACGCCGCTGCCGCCATCGAGGCCGCAAAGACGCCCGCTGAGGTCGACGCCGCTCTGGCTGCCGCCCGCGAGGCCCTGAACAACGCCGTCTGCCCGAGCGCAGCGTTCACGGATGTCGAGGAGAACGTCTGGTATCATGACGGCATCGACTTCATGGTGAGAAACGGCTACATGAACGGCGTTGCCGCCGACACGTTCGATGTCGAAGGCAGCCTGACGCGCGCCCAGCTCGTCACGATCCTCTACCGCATCGCCGGTGAGCCAGAGACCAGCGCCGCCATCCCGTTCGCGGATGTCGCCGACGGCCAGTGGTACACAAAGGCCATTGTCTGGGCCGCCGAGAACGGCATCGTCAAGGGCGTGAACGAAACGACGTTCGCCCCGAACGATCCGATCACCCGCGAGCAGATCGCCGTCATCCTCTACCGCTATGCGCACGAGGAGAACACCGAGGACGGCAAGCTCACGAGCTTCCCCGACGCAAAGGACATCTCCGGCTACGCGCTGGAGGCCATGAACTGGGCGGTCGCCAGAGGCCTCATCAACGGCTCTGACGGCAAGCTGCTGCCGCAGGACACCGCGACCCGTGCACAGATCGCCGTGATCCTTGCCCGGTACCTGAACGCCTGATCTTTCCCCCTGCTCCCCATGCGGCCGAAGCCGCATGGGGAGCCCCCCAGCATTTCCCGGCAATTGGACCCAGACAAACAATATGCTCGAAAATCGAACTTGGGAGGAACAATAAACCATGAAGCATGTGAAACAGCTGCTTTCTGCACTGCTTGTGCTGGCTGTTGTACTCTCGCTGCTCCCGGCTGGCGTTCTGAAGGCATCTGCCGCAGAAGCACCCGCAGCGCTGGACATCGGCTACCCCACATTCAAGAACACAGAGCTTCTTGACGAGGTCTATGACCTGTCGAAGCTCGGTGTGTCCTATTCCGAAAAGGACATCATGATGGCGATCTATAAGCAGGATCTTGCCAATGGCGGCGACTCTTTCTATATGGACCGCATCCTCGCCCGTGAGGGCGTCTGCAACGGCAACGCCGGTTCGAACGGCAACGCCGACGGCAACACCTTCCTGACCCGCGGCCGCGCGCTGTATATGTACACGAGCAGCCCGTCCGTCATCGGCTTCGGCGGCAACACCGCCTATCATCAGCCGCTTGGCCGGGGCGATCTGGTCCGCGTTCTCTTCTCGAACGCCGACGGCAGCCTGACCACGAAGGAAGACACCAGCAAGCGCGTCAATGCGCCGAGTAACTGGTCCAGCACCTACTCTGTCGGCAGCAACCTGACGCTGGATGTCGTGAAGTTCATCCATCAGGAGAACGTCGCCGTTACGACGATGACGCTGACCAACAAATCCGCAGAGGATCAGGCAATTACGGTGGCAGCGGACTCCATCTTTGCGACGGAGCCCGGCAAGGTCACGGTCAATGGTGCAGAGCAGACGGAGCTGACCGGCACCTGCTCTTCCCCTGCAGGCCTTACCACCATCTATGCCCGCATGACCGGCGACGGTTTCGAGGCCGCTTCGTCCGACGACTATTGCTGGCTGTCCCGCGACGTCACCGTCCCCGCGGGCGGCAGTGTGGAGCTGAAGGTCGTTATCGCCTTTACGACGGAAGAGATCCCGGAGTCCACCGAGCAGTACCTCCGCTTCGCGGGCCTCGGCAATCTTGAGGCCGTCCGCGCGCAGAAGGCGGAATACAACCTCTACTGGGCGGAGAACCTGCCCTACATCGACGTGCCGAAGAAGGCCGTCCAGAAGGCGATCGATTATCGCTGGTGGCTGGAGCGCTTCAACTCGCTCGATGCCAACATCCCCGGCTATGACTATCAGTACCCCGTCACCATCGAGGGCGTCCTCGGCTACAACAACGCCATCATCCTGACGCAGCCGATGCACCTGCAGGATACGAAGTGGCTCCGCTCTCCGTATCTGGCTTACGGCCAGCTGCTGTCCGCGGGCAACTCCTCGCAGAGCAGCGCCTTCCTTGATAACCCCGGCAACCGCAACAACTGGAACAACCACTATGGTCAGTATCTGGCTGAGGCCGGCTATGAGGCCTTCAACGTCATCGGCGGCGGCGCGGAGCTCGCAGAGAACCTCGCGTACTACTTCGGCCATGACGCCACCGGTCAGCTCGACCACTACGGCAATCACATCGAGGGCCGTGACCTCATCGCTTACCGCAACAACTACATGACCGGCAACGACGCCGATACCATCTCCATGCATGCTCCCGGCACCGGCACCTGGAAGGCACACGGCGAAAACGCCTACGTCTGGGCCGCTGCCGACGCCGCCGCGAAGCTCTATGAGCAGCTGGGCAACACCGAGCAGGCCAAGTATTACCGCGATCTGGCCGACAAGATCAAGGCCGACGTCCTCGAGCTCATGTGGTGCGAGGAGTGCAAGAAGTTCGAGACCTATGCCGTCCGTCCGACCGGCACACAGCATAACGCTAACCAGCCCAACCTCGTCAAGTACACCGAGTCCAACAACTACAACTACTTTGCCGTGGGCCTCGTCCCCGACGATGCCGCTTCCGTCACGAAGTACAAGGAAGCCCTCAAGGCCTTCTCCAACGGCAAGGAGTTCCCGATCTTCCCGTTCTACACCGCCAACCAGGTCCACAACCAGGAGGTCAGCGGTTCGAACAACTTCTCGAACATCAACTTCACCGTGCAGCTCCGTCTGTATGAGTCCGCTCTTCGTACCTATGACAAGGAGCAGACCTACATCACCGACGACATGCTCGCCATGATGGCCGAGTGGATGGCATGGAACGTCTACCCCGATGCAGGCGACATCCGCTATCCGAACAACAACGAGTTCCACAACATCGACGGCAGAACCTATGAGAACTACTATCGTTCCTGGATCTACCACAACATCCTCGGCAACTACACCTACCTCTTCATCGAGGACATGGCCGGTATCCAGCCGCGTGCCGATGAGAAGATCGAGCTGAGCCCGATCGACTTCTCCTATGACCACTTCATGGTCAACAACGTCCGCTATCACGGTCATGACCTGACGGTCGTGTGGGATAAGCCGGACGACGGCAAGACCTGGTACAACGAGTGCCCCGAGGGCTACTCCCTGTACATCGACGGCACGCTGGCCTTCACCCTGAAGGATCTGGCCCATGTCGTCTATGACTCCGCCACGAAGGAAATCTCCTTCCCCGACGGCGCTGTCGAGATCGTCACCAATAACGGCGGCGCTGCCATCCCCACCGCGATGAACACCGCCATCACCGAGAAGAAGGTCCTCAACATGCTGGAGAAGTCCGGCGTGCACGGCATGACGAACCTCGCCGAGGGCGCGGAGGTCACCGCCACCTTCACCCCGGACAAGGCCCGCGCCGCGTCCTGGGCAGAAAAGCACCGCGCTGACGGCAGCGACTCTACTTCCAAGGCCGTCAATGAGACAGCTCCCGATCCGCAGGCAGTTGTGGACGGCACGACCGTCGACATGCCGTTCTGGGGCAACTACGGCAGCGTGAACGAGCGCGACAGCCTGACGCTGAAGCTCTCCTCCAAGCAGACCGTGGACATGGCGACGCTGTACTTCTACAACGACCGCCAGACGAACGGCTACTCCGAGCCCTCCAAGTTCGCAGTCGAGTACTGGGACGGCGAGGCCTGGCAGGCCGTCCGGCAGCAGACCCGTACCCCGTCCGCTCCGCGCGCGAACTACAACGCCGTGTACTTCGCACCGGTTGAGACCGACCAGTTCCGCTTCACCTTCACGAACAAGGACAAGGGCTTCACTGCCGTGACCGAGATCCAGCTCTTCAACGAGGGCGGCGACCGCGATCATCCCGCGCAGAACACGGCTCCGTCCGTCAAGCTCGCGGAAGACACCTCCATGACCGGCAACCTCTACACTACCCTGAAGGCGACCTGCACCGACGACGGCATGCCCTACGACAAGGACATGAGCTACGTCTGGAAGCTTGTCTCCGCTCCGGAGGGCGCCGAGGTTATCCTGAGCAGCGCCAACAAGCCCACCACGACCATCTCCGGCTCCGTGGAAGGCGAGTACACCGTTCGCTTCACCGTCAGTGACGGCGAGCTGAGCGCGACTGCCGAGCTGACCGTCACCCTGAAGCAGGGCGCTGCGGGCGGCCTCGGTGAGGACGTCGCTCCGGACGCCGCTTCCGTCGAAAGTGACTACACCTCGAGCTGGGAGAACCTGAACGGCATCAACAAGCCGGGCTTCGAGCCGACCAGCTCCAACGTGGGCGCCGGCAAGGGCTGGGGCAACTGGCCTCAGAGCGCCGGCTCCGAGCACTATGTCGGCTATACCTGGGATGAGGCCGTGACCGTCGGCGGCGCGGACATCTATTGGTATGACGACGGCGGCGGAACGCAGGTCCCGTCCAAGCTGCGCATGCAGTACCTCGATGCCAGCGGTACCTGGCAGGATGTCAACATCACCACCCCGTTCGAGAGCAGCATTGCAAAGAACAAGTACAACCGCATTGAATTCGACCGCGTTACCACCACCCGCCTGCGCCTGTATGTGACCGTCCGTTCCGGCGCGGAAGCAAACGGCATCTACCGTTTCAAGGTCTATTCCTCCATTGACGTCGCTTCCCTGAACGAGGTCTTCCTCGCCACGAAGCCCGGCGTCATGCCCACGCTGCCCTCCAACGTCACGGCAGTCACCTCCGACGGCGCGCTCATCAGCGTCCCCGTTACCTGGGAGACCCTGACGGCTGACATGATCGCCACCGACGGCGAGGTCAAGCTCCGCGGCGTGAACAACTCCACCGGCAAGATGACCACCTGCACGATCTATGTCCGCAGCGACATGGATAAGGCCACCATCACGAGCGTCGAGCCCGTTGAGGTCACCACGACGCAGGGTATCGTCCCGGCGCTGCCGAAGACCGTGAAGGTCGGCTACAACAACGGCGCGTTCGACAACCAGACCGTCAAGGTCACCTGGCCCGCCATCACGGCTGCCGAGCTGGCCAATGTCGGCGACGTGAACTTCGAGGGCGAGGTCGAAGGCACCGCCACGAAGGCCATGCTGACGATCCACGTGCTCAAGGCCCCGGACGACCCCGCTGTTGCTGCGGTCAAGGAGCTCATCGACGCCATCGGCGAGGTAACGCTCGACAGCGGCGACGCCATCGACGCTGCCCGCACCGCCTATGACAAGCTGCCCGAGGCCAAGAAGGTGCTTGTCGACAACTACGAGAAGCTGACTGCGGCAGAGGAAGCTTACACCGCCCTGGTCGACGCCGCTGCCGCAAAGGCTGTGGACGACCTGATCGATGCCATCGGCGAAGTTACTGCCGACAGCGGCGACGCGATCAAGGCTGCCCGCGCCGCCTATGACGCCCTGACCGACACGCAGAAGGAACTGGTCAAGAACTATGAAAAGCTGCTCGCTGCCGAGGAGCTGTATGAGGAACTGACGGCATCGGCTGCGGCAATCGCCCAGAAGGCCGCTGAGGAAGCCAGGAAGGCACAGGAAGAGGCCGAAGCCGCGCAGAAGGCTGCCGAGGAAGCCGTTGAGGCCGCCAAGGCCGCGCAGGAGGCCGCTGAGGCCGCCGCTGCCAAGGCCGGTGAGAACAACGCCGCTGCCGAGGAAGCCCGCAAGGCTGCTGAGACCGCGCAGGCTGCTGCCGAAGCCGCACAGACCAAGGCCGAAGAGGCTCAGAAGAAGGCTGAAGAGGCCAAGGCCGGCGCCGAAGCCGCCCGGAAGGCTGCCGAGGAGAACAACGCCGCTGCTGCCGCTGAGGCTGCCAAGGCTGTCGCCGAGGCCGTGAAGGCTGCGGAAGAGGCAGGCCGCTCCGCGCAGAGCGCCGCACAGGCTGCTCAGAGCGCTGCGCAGGCTGCCGACAGCATGCTGAAGGCACAGGAAGCCCAGGCTGCCGCCGAGGCTGCGCAGGCTGCTGCCGAAGCCGCCAAGGCAAGAGCCGAAGAGGCTCAGAAGAAGGCCGAGGAGGCCGCTGCTTCCAGCGCCGAGGACAAGGAAGCTGCCGAGCGCGCCAAGGTTGAGGCCGAGGCCGCGAAGAAGGCTGCCGAGGATGCCCAGAAGGCCGCAGAGGAAGCAAAGGCCGCTGCCGAGCTGGCGCTCGAGGCTGCGAAGAAGTCCGAGGTCGAGGCTGCTGCCTCTGCCGCCGAGGCTGCCGAGTATGCCCGCCAGATGGCCGAGACCTATCAGAAGGTCGTTGAGATCAAGGCTGAGCTCATCGATTATCTGGCCGAGGCCCAGGCTGCTGCCGAAAAGGCAGAGGCCGAGCGCAAGGCCGCCGAGGAAGCCCGCAAGGCTGCCGAGGAAGCTGCGCTTGCCGCTTCCAAGTATGCCGCCTCCTTCGAGCTGGCACAGCTCCTGCATGAGAGCGAGACCCTGACCGGTCACGCCCGTGAGGACTATGCCAAGGTCATCGAGGACGCCAAGGCCGCCATCGAGGCTGCCAAGACGCCCGAGGAGGTCGACGAGATCCTTGCGGCCGCACGCGAGGCCCTCAAGACCGCAGGCTGCCCGAGCACGAACTTCACCGACGTGGAGGAGAATGGCTGGTATCATACCGGCGTCGACTTCATGGTGAAGAACGGCTTCATGAACGGCGTCGCGGACGATGCGTTCGACGTCGACGGCAACCTGACCCGCGCCCAGCTCGTGACGATCCTCTATCGCATCGCGGGCGAGCCGGAGAGCACGGCCACGAACCCGTTTGCCGACGTGGCGGACGGTCAGTGGTACACGAACGCTGTCATCTGGGCAGCGGAGAACGGCATCGTCAAGGGCGTGAACACCACGACGTTCGCCCCGAACGACCAGATCACCCGTGAGCAGATCGCGACGATCCTCTTCCGCTATGCCAAGGCGGAGAAGGTCGAGGGCAAGCTCGCCGGTTTCCCGGATGCTGAGAAGGTCTCCGATTACGCCGCCGACGCCATGGCGTGGGCAGTGGAGCAGGGCCTCATCAACGGTATCTCCGAGAGCGACGGCAAGACCTACCTCGCCCCGCAGGAGACCGCGACCCGCGCCCAGATCGCCGTCATTCTGATGCGCTATCTGACTGCGGAGAACTGATCCAAAAAAATCCCTGTCCGCTGATGCGGGCAGGGGAGGAGCCGCCCACCGGGCGGCTCCTTTTTGACTTTTGCGGCGCGCTGTCGATCGTACCCTTATTGTAGGGGAGCGGCATGCCGCTCCCGGCGCTGCACTGACGATTTGCACAGGCTATCGCTAAAACGGCGATGGCTCCCGATTTGTCATTGCGAGGGCGCTTTGCGCCCGTGGCAATCTCGTGCAGGCAGCTGCAATTTCGCCGGGAGTGTCCTGTTATCCGGCCGGGTCCTGCGAGATTGCCACGTCGCTTCGCTCCTCGCAATGACACATCAGGAAGCATGGCGCAGGAAACGGTACACTGCACCGAATTGGTGCTGCTTTTGCCGCTTCGCGCACGGGCGGGGCATGCCCCGCCCCTACCATGAATGACCCAGAATGACCCAATACAGACGCAAAAAACCGGCGCAGGGGGGCCTGCGCCGGTAGGGGATATCTTCAGGATCAGGCAAGGCGGAAGCGGAGCATATTCCACGAAGCGGCGGGCAGCTCCGGCGCGTCTGCGCCGACAGGCAGCTCCCGCGGCAGGGCGGGCTGAGCGTCTGCGGTGTTCTCGGAGTCCAGCGAGGGAGCGGTCAGCGTGACATGCTGCTCCAGCACGGCGTTCAGGCCGTCAAGCTCCAGCGTCATGGCCTCGTCGAGGCTCTTGTTCACGGCAAAGACCGTCACATGCGTGCCGTCCTCGGAGAGCACGGCGGAGCTGGAGAGGTACGGGGCCTTCGGGCTGACGCCGCAGGCGTAGGTCGGGACCTCGACCTCCTGCTGCAGGGCCGTGCCGCGGCCGAACTGCGAGCCATAGAGGAACGGCCAGTAGGTCGTCTGTGCCCATGCGCGGCCGCCCGGCTCGGTCATAATGGGGGCCAGCGCGTTGACGAGCTGGGCCAGGCAGGCAACCTTCACGACGTCGGCGTGGTTGAGCAGGGTGTTGAGCATGCTGCCGACGAGCAGGGCGTCTGCAAAGTCGTAGTTCTCCTCTTCAATGGGGCGGGCGACCGTCCACTTCTCCGGCACACTGCCGTTCTTGGCATAGTGATACCAGACGTTCCACTCGTCGAACGACAGACCGATATGCTTGTCACTGCCGACCTCAAGGCGGATCTTTTCGCAGATGGCGGCGACCTCCTGAATGAACTCGCCCATCTCCTCGCTGCGTGCAAGGAAATTCATGACGTCGCCCTCATGGTTCGTATAATACTGATGGAGCGACAGATAGTCGACGTAGGGATAGCTCTGGCGGAGGACCTCCTCTTCCCAGGTGCCGAACGTCGGCATCGTGCGGTAGGAGCTGCCGCAGGCGACGGTCTCAATGGTCGGGTCGAACATCTTCATGAGCTTGGCCGTCTCGCAGGCGATGCGGCCGTATTCCGTGGCCGTCTTCGAGCAGATCTGCCAGGGGCCGTCCATCTCGTTGCCGAGGCACCAGAGCTTGACGTTGTAGGGGGCTTCGCGGCCGTTTTCGCGGCGCTTGTCCGCCCAGTAGGTGTGCATGTCGCCGTTGCAGTATTCCAGCAGTTCCACGGCGTCCTTCGGGGTGCCGGTGCCGAGGTTCACGGCCATCATCGGCTGCGCGCCGATGCGCTCGCACCACTGCAGGAATTCGTCCGTGCCGACCTGATTCGGCTCAATGGCGCTCCAAGCCATGTCAGGGCGGACGGGACGCCGGTCCTTCGGGCCGATGCCGTCGCGCCAGTCGTAGCCGGAGAGGAAGTTGCCGCCCGGATAGCGGATCTGCGTGACATGCAGCGGGCGGATCAACGCCTCCACGTCGCCGCGGAAGCCGAAGGCGTCGGCAGTCGGGTGACCCGGCTCATAGATGCCGGTATAGACGGCGCGGCCGAGATGCTCGATGAACGAGCCAAACACGCGGGGATCGATGGGGGAGATGATGCAGTCCTTCTGCAGTCGGATGCGAGCTTTCATGAATTAACCTCCTGTGGATTCTCGTTTGATGATCGTACATTCCAGCATGATGTCCTTCTGCGCCGGATGCTTGCCGGAGAGCATGTCCAGCAGGGTGTGGCCCGCACTCTGGCCCATCTGGAACAGCGGCAGGGCGACGGTGGAGAGCGACGGGCGGCAGACGGAGCTGATCTCACGGTTATCGTAGCCGATGAGGAAGATGTCCCTGCCGACCTCGATGCCGTTCTGGTTGCACCAGTCGATCACACCGGTGCCGACAAGGTCATTTTGGGCGAAAATGGCCTTTGCGCCTGCGCGGATGAGCTCGCCGCCGAGACGGTAGCCGGAGTCACGGTCCCAGTCACTTGCGCGGACGAGGGAAGAGTCATAGGCTACGCCGTGGTCGTGCAGGGCCTGCAGGAAGCCGTTGGCGCGGCGCAGGGTGTGCACGGAGTGGATGGGCCCCGTGATCATGCCGATGTGCTCCGACGTGTGCTCCAGCAGAGTGCCCGTGGCCTCATAGGCGGCAAGACGGTCATCATAGCCGACGCAGGGCACGTCCTGATCCTCGCAGGTGCAGTAAACGCACACGAACGGGATATGGGCATGCGCCTTCAGCGATGCGACAAGGTGGCTGTGACAGCCGATATAGATGATGCCCGCGACCTGCTTGGACAGCAGATCGTTCACGGCGGAGCGAACGAGCACGTTGCTCTCGGGATAGTCCCAGGGATTGTCGTGGTAGCGCTTGTTGAAACGCAGATTGCTCAGAATATAATGATAGTTCAGCGTTTCGCATACGGAGGCGACGCCGTCGACGATCTCCGGCGTGTTGAAGACGGTCAGGTCCTCCGTGATGATGCCGATGGTGCGCGCGTCGCCGAGCTTCAGCGAGCGGGCGTTGAGATTCGGACGATAATTGAGCTGGTCCGCGATCTGCAGAATTCGGTCGGCCGTCTCCTGCTTGACGCCGGATTTGTTGTTCAGGACCTTGGAGACCGTTGCGATGGATACACCGGCTCGGTCCGAGATCTCGCGAATGGTTGCCATGAAATGGTTCACCTTCTCTGGTAATTTACAATGCGAAGCGTTGATATAATCATATCATACCGTACGAAAAACAGCAAGAGCTAAACGTTTTATTTCGGGGAAAATGCTAAATTTGACGCAAATTACAGGGAAATCCCGCGTGCTGCACATTTTTTGGCTTACATGCAGTCCGGAACGGCTGCAGACCGGCAGATGCGCAGCTTGATCGTTGTGGATTCTGCACAAAAAATAGTCGGGAAAGTTGTATAAACTCACGATTCTGTAATTCTGCCTTTACAAATCCGAAAATTATGATATAATCAGGTCAGAAAAAGTTAAACGTTTAAATCACCGGACGCCAATTGCGGCTTCGGCACGCGGCGACCGACGACGGGATTCCGCGTTTTCTTTTCTGATTTCTTCTTAAACGTTTAACCACCAATGGAGGTTCCACATTATGGCAAGCAAGATCACGATCCCCGATTTGAAAAAAATTAGAGTAACGGATCCGCTGTTCAGCCATTACGCGGGCATGGTCGCAAAGAAAATGATCCCCGTGCAGTGGGAGATCCTCAACGGCAAGCAGGGCCAGAGCCGCTGCTTCTGCATTGATAATTTCCGCATCGCCGGCGGCACGCTCCAGGGTGAGCACCGCGGCGTTGTCTTCGGCGATACGGATGCCTATAAATGGCTCGAGGCAGTCGCTTATTGCGCAAATAACGGCGAAACGGAGTACATCCCCCAGGCGGATGAGCTCATCGAGATCATCGGGCAGGCCCAGCAGCCGGACGGCTACCTGAACACCTATTTCACGGTCTGCCATCCCGAGCTCCGCTGGAAGAACCTCACCGAGGGCCACGAGCTCTACAGCGCGGGCCACCTCATCGAGGCCGCCGTCGCCTACTATAACGCCACCGGCAAGCGCCGCCTGCTCGACATTGCCGCGAAGTTTGCAGACCTTATCTGCCAAACCTTCGGCGACGGCGAGGGGCAGCTTCCGGGCTATCCCGGCCATCAGGAGATCGAGCTTGCGCTCGTGAAGCTCTGGCGCGTGACGGGCGAGGAGCGCTACCTGAAGACGGCTCGCTTCTTCATTGACTGCCGCGGCCGCACGCCGAACTATCTCCTGCGCGAGATGAATGACCCGAACCACAAGGTCATTTTCCCCGAGCTGCGCAGCTACGATCCCTCCTACTCCCAGTCGCATGTGCGTCCCGTGGAGCAGAAGACAATGGAGGGCCACGCAGTCCGCGCCATGTACCAGTGCAGCGCAATGGCTGATCTGGCCGATATCCAGCAGGACGAGGCGCTGCGCAGCGCCTGCCAGACGCTCTGGGACAATGTCACGAAGCGCCGTATGTATATCACGGGCGGCATCGGCTCGTCCGGCCTGCTTGAGCGCTTCACCGTGGATTACGACCTGCCGAACGACCGCATGTACTGCGAAAGCTGCGCGTCCATCGGTCTGATGATGTTCGGCCAGCGTATGGCGGCCATGTTCCATGACGCCTCGTACTACGAGACGGTGGAGCGCGCCCTGTGCAACACGGTGCTCGGCGGCGTCAGCGCTGCGGGCGATCGCTACTTCTACGTCAATCCGCTGGAGGTCTGGCCCGCAAACTGCAAGGACCACACCTCTATCGAGTATCTCAAGCCCGTCCGTCAGCCGTGGTTCGAGGTTGCCTGCTGCCCTGCGAATATCGCCCGCACGCTTGCCTCCCTCGGCCAGTACATCTATGCGATCGATGAACGCAGTATTTATGTCAACCTGCTCGTCGGCTCGACCATCGAGACGACCCTGCGCGATACCGACGTCCGCATCGAGCAGCGCAGCGGCCTGATGCATGGCGGCGTACTGGAGCTGGACGTCCGCTCGAGCGGCACACACCCCATCGTTGTGCGCCTGCGCCTGCCGAAGTGGCTTGAGAAGCCCGTCTTCCGCCTGAACGGCGAGGGGATCCAGCCTGCGGTCGAGAACGGCTATGCCGTACTGGCCGTGAACTGCGCAGGAGAGCATCACTTCACGCTCAGCGGCTCGGTGCCCGTGCACCGCTGCGCCGCAAACCTGTGTGTTCGCGCCGATGTTGGCCGCGTCGCGCTGCAGAAGGGGCCGTTCGTCTACTGCTTCGAGCAGCAGGACAACGGCGAAAACCTTGCGGCCCTGCGCATGGCGCCGGATGCCGCCGTTGAAGAGAAGGCGCCCGCCGAGGGCCTGCCCGGTGATCTGCCGGAGCTGGATGTGAGCGGCTGCCGCATCGTTTCGACCGGTGTGGACGATTCCGAGCTCTATGCCGACTGCGCCCTGCGCACCGAGCCGTGCATGCTGCACGCCGTCCCCTATGGCCTGTGGGGCAACCGCACGCCCGGCGAGATGCGCGTCTGGGTCGATACCACCATTTCGTAATTATACGCAGCAGGAAGCTGCTATAATAAAAAACTTGAAATGAAGAAAGGAACCTGAACCATGAAGAAGATCATCGCGCTCCTGCTGTGCCTCCTGATGATCGTTGGTATGGTCGCCTGCGCAACCAACACCGACAACAACGATCAGACCGACGGCTCTCAGGACACCACCCCCGCCACGGAGAACTCCGATTCCTCCGATGACACCAACGGCAATGACGGCGACGTCGTCACCATCACCTACTCCTATTGGGGCACCCCGGACGAGGCTGCCAGCGTGCAGGCCGTCGCCGACAAGTTCCACGAAGAGTATCCGAACATCAAGGTTGAGGTCATGGCGATCCCCAACGAAGAGTATGTCACCAAGCTGAACACCATGGCTACCGCGGGTGAGCTTCCCGACTGCGGCATCATGAACGAGTCCGGCGTTCTGGACTTCGCTTCCGACGGCCTGCTGTACGACATCTCCGCCATGTACGAGGGCGCCGACTCCATGCCCCTTGATTCCATCACCTTCAAGAGCGAAGGCAAGCCCGTTGCTTACTCCGCTGCGAACGAAGTCCTGTCCCTGTACTACAACAAGGACATGTTTGATGCCGCCGACCTGGACTATCCGTCCGCTACCGAGGCTATGACCTGGGACGAGTTCGTCACCCTGGCCAAGACCCTGACCCTCGACGCCAATGGCAACAACGCCCTGAGCCCGGATTTCGACAAGGAAAACATCAAGCAGTACGGCTGCGTCGTTGACAACTGGACCTGGCAGCTTGAGGTTTGGGCACTGTCCAACGGCGGCCGCTGGTTCACCGAGGACGGCTCCGCCTGCACCATCAATGACCCGAAGGTCATCGAGTCCATCCAGAAGGTCGCTGACCTGACCCTCGTTGAGAACTGCATGCCTTACAATGCAGGCCTCGAGGACAACGGCATGCAGCGCTCCCTGCTGACCGGCACCGTCGCCATGGCGACCGCTGGCGCATGGAACGTCGGCACCTGCCTTGCCACCGCCCGTGACGAAGGCCTGAACTATGGCGTCGCCCGTCTGCCGAAGATGGTCAACGAGGTCACCATCTGCACCGGCGGCCCGCAGGTCGTCTTCTCCCAGACCAAGCATCCGGAAGAGGCCATGACCTTCATCAAGTGGTACATGAAGGAAGAGAACAGCTGGGACAGCCTGATCGCCACCGGCATCTGGATGCCCATCCTCGAAGAGTACTACACCGATGAGACCCTCACCAACAAGTGGATCGACAACCCCAACTTCCCGGATCATGACGAGTACAAGGGTGCTGTCGTTGACTACGCAAGAGATTGCGCTGAGTCTACCTGCTGGTACTACATCCCGCACACCACCGAGTTCATCGAGCTCCTCCGCACGGTCCTCGGCCCGGTCTGGACCGGCGAGCAGACCGCTGAGCAGGCGATCACCGAGAACTACGACGCACTGAACGCAGTGTTCATGGGCGAGTAAGCAGAACCCTCTGACTGATATCTGAAACCCCGGTTTTGGCCGGCCGCCCGGAGCGGCGGCCGGCCAAAATGTCTTTTTCAACTCCTAACTCAAAGAAAGGGTGAGCAAGTTGCCCAAACGCACTAAGAAACCCAAGAGCAAGCTGCTCCGCAAGGAAGCGCGCGCTGCGTATCTCTACCTCATCCCCGCTTTTATCGGCCTGATCGTGCTGACCTACATTCCGCTGATCGCGGTGTTCGGCCTGAGCTTTTTCAAGTGGGGCGGAACCGGCGCACCGGAATGGAACGGCATCAATAACTATATCAAGCTCTTCACCACGGATCCGTACTTCAAGGAATCCATTAAGGTCACCGTCTATTTCTCCCTGCTTGCTGTCGTCGGCAGCATGGTCTATTCCCTGATTGTCGCAATGCTGCTCAACCGCAAGATCCCCGCCCGCGGCTTCTTCCGCGCGGTCTTCTACCTGCCCTATGTGCTGCCCGCAGCCGCCGTCTACATCGGCTGGAGCTGGCTGTACAATACGGAGTGGGGTCTGTTCAACTACATCCTCTCCAAGCTCGGCATCGAACGCCTGATGTTCGTCAGCTCGTCCTCGCAGGTCGTTCCGTCGCTGGCACTGATCGCCGTGTGGCTCTCCGGCAACCTGATCGTGATTTTCCTGGCGGGCCCCGCGTGTACCATGAGGCCGCCGAGATCGACGGCGCAAACGCATGGCAGCGCTTCTGGCATGTGACCTTCCCCAGCATGACCCCCATTATCTTCTATAATATGCTGATGTCCCTGATCACCAACATGCAGGTCGTCACGCCTGCCCTCGCTCTGACGAAGGGCGGCCCCGGCAAATCCTCTTACTTTATGTCCTACATGCTCTACAACTACGCGTTCAAGCAGCGCGGCAAGATCGGTCTCGCCTGCGCGATCGCCTTCGTGCTGTTCCTGCTGATCGGCGCCTTTACGCTGCTGCTGTTTGCCACCAGTAAGAGCTGGATCTTCTATGAAGGAGGCGACGACAAATGAGCAGCCTGAAAAGCCGCAAGCGCACCGAGCGCATCACGAATGCGCTGTGCTTTATCGCGCTGATCTTCCTGACCTGTCTGTGCATGCTGCCCATCTGGTGGATCTTCCGCTCCAGCCTGATGTCGAACGCCGAGCTGTTCAAGTGGCCGCCTGCCTTCTTACCGCCGCGCTGGCTGTTCTCGAACTACGCCAACACGCTGGAATACTTCAAGTTCTGGACCTATCTGAAGAACACGATGATCATCATCGTCCCGTCTGTCATCTTCGGCACCATCACGGCCACGATGTGCGGCTATGCCTTCGCGCGCCTGCGCTTCCGCCTGCGGAACTTCCTGTTCACGCTGTGCGTCGGCTCCATGCTGCTGCCGACCATGGTCACGCTCATCCCGCTGTACATCATGTGGACGAAGTTCTTCAACATGTCCAACACGTTCTGGCCGCTGATCCTGCCGTATCTCTGCGGCGGCGGCGCGTTCAACATCTTCCTCATCCGCCAGTTCGTCCGCTCCATCCCGCGTGAGCTCGACGAAGCTGCAACGATCGACGGCGCAGGCTACTTCCGTATCCTCCTCAACGTCATCGTTCCTTCCATCAAATCGGCGATGATCGTCGTCGCCATGTTCCTCTTCATCCAGATCTGGAACGATCTGCTCCAGCAGATGATCTATATCAATACGGATGATAAGTTCACGATTTCCATGGGCCTGAGCCAGCTCAAGGGCTCCCTGAAGACGGACTGGTCCGCCATCATGTGCGGCACCTGCATGTCCTTCGTGCCCGGCGTCGTGTTCTATCTCCTCGGTCAGCGGTACTTCGTCGAAGGCATCGTGATGACCGGTATGAAAAACTGATGCAGCGCGGAATGCGTCGGGAAGGCCGCGGCCTTCCCGCGCCCCGCGAGGGTGCGCGTCGGTTTTTCTATCTGTTTTGGAACCATGCATGGAAGCTCATCCGTCTGAACCTGCTGTTTTTGGCCTGCTGCATCCCGGTCGTGACGATGCCGGCTGCGCTGTGCGCCATGGACCGCGTCCTCATCGTGCTCGTGCGCGAGGGCAATGTGCTTTTATGGGAGGAGTTCCGGGACGAATTTAAAAAGGACTTTTGGCGCAGTCTTCCGCTCGGACTGCTGTTTGGCGGACTGCTGTTTCTGGGATATTTCCTGCTCAGCCTTGGCATGGGCAACTTCGGTACCTTCCTCGGCCCGATGTTCTTCGCCTTTGGCCTGTTTGCCATCGGCCTCGCGCTCGGCCGCGGCAGCTATGCCTTCCTCATGCGCGCCATGTTCGATCTGCCCAACGGCCAGATCCTGAAGAATGCCAACGGCATGTCCGCCCTGCGCGGCGGCCGCGGCTGGCTGCCGATCGTGGTGCATGGCGTCGGCTTCCTGTTCGGCTTCAGCTTTTTCCCGTACACGCTGATCGTGATCGCACTGTTCGGCATCAGCCTGCCGCAATATCTGATCTGCTATCTGCTCAACGACCCCATCCAGGAAAACATCATTTCTCCGTGGGAGAGGATGCAGGCTCAAAAGGAGACATAATATGACTCATACGCTTGGTATCGAATTCGGCTCGACCCGTATCAAGGCCGTCCTGATCGACGAGGCCTTCCGCCCGGTCGCCTCCGGCGACTACACCTGGAAGAGCGACCTCCGCGACGGCGTCTGGACCTATGACCTCGAGGAGGCCTGGAGCGGCCTTCGCACGGCGCTGCGCGCCCTCGGCGAGGTCTCCGTGGATGCCATGGGCATCTCGGCCATGATGCACGGCTATCTGGCCTTTGACAAGGACTGGAACCTGCTCACGCCCTTCCGCACCTGGCAGAACACCATGACGGGCGAAGAGGCGGCGGAGCTGACGGAGCTGTTCGGCTTCAACATCCCGCAGCGCTGGTCGATCGCGCATCTCTGGCATGCTATCCGCACCGGCGAGGCGCATGTCGGCAAGCTTGCGCATATCACGACGCTGGCGGGATATTTCCACTATATGCTCACCGGCGTCAACGCCGTCGGCATCGGCGAGGCCTCCGGCATGTTCCCCATCGACAGCGAAACGCTGGACTATGACCGCGGCATGATGGAAAAGTTCGACCGCCTCATCGCGGAGCAGCCCTTCACGCTGCGCGATCTTCTGCCGCAGGTCCTGCCCGCCGGTGTCCCGGCAGGCAAGCTGACCGCCGCCGGTGCGGCCCGCCTCGATGGCATGCTGTCCGAGGGCATCGTGTTTGCCCCGGCCGAGGGCGATGCCGGTACCGGCATGACGGCCACGAACGCCGTCGGTCCGCGCACGGGCAACGTCTCCGCCGGCACGTCCATCTTCTCCATGGTCGTACTGGAGCATCCGCTGAAGAAGGTCTACCCGGAGATCGATCTTGTCACCACGCCGACGGGCCGCCCTGTCGCCATGGTGCACTGCAACAACTGTACGAACGACATGAACGCCTGGGCAGGCGTCCTGCGCGAGACGGCTGAGCTGTTCGGCAGCTCCGTCGACACGGGCGAGCTGTTCACGAAGCTCTACCGCAAGAGCCTTGAGGGCGAGGCCGACTGCGGCGGCGTCATGGTCGTGAACTATCTGGCAGGCGAGGGCGTGACCCATCTCGATGAGGGCCGCCCGCTGGTCCTGCGCCGCCCGGACAGCCGCTTTACGCTGGCAAACTTCCTGCGCGCACAGCTCTATTCCACCATGGCTACGCTGAAGATCGGCATGGATCTGCTGGCCTCCGAGCAGGTGGCCATCGATTCGCTCACCGGCCACGGCGGCTTGTTTAAGACGCCGGGCGTCGGCCAGAAATACATGGCCGCGGCCTGCGGTGCGCCCGTGACCGTCATGGAGAGCGCCGGAGAAGGCGGCCCCTACGGCATGGCGCTTCTGGCAGCCTTCGTCCTGCAGGGCGGCGGCGAGACGCTTGAGAACTTCCTCGCAAGGCACGTCTTTGCCGATGCCGTCCGCACGACGCTCCAGCCGGACCCGGCGGACGTTGAAGGCTTCCGCACGTTCCTCGATCAGTATAAGGCCTGTCTCCGCGTGGAGCAGGCTGCCACAGAAAATCTGTAAGGAGTGTACAAAGATGAAAAACTATGAATTCTGGTTTGTCGTTGGCTCGCAGACGCTGTACGGCGAAGAGGTGCTCCGCACCGTCGCTGCCCGCGCCGAGGAAATGGCGCAGAAGCTTTCTGCCGTTCTGCCCTATCCCCTGAAGTACAAGGTCACTGCCAAGAGCAACGCCGAGATCCTCGACGTCGTGAAGGAAGCCAACTATAACGACGCCTGCGCCGGTATCGTGACGTGGTGCCATACGTTCTCTCCGTCCAAGATGTGGATCAACGGTCTGGAGCTGCTCCAGAAGCCGTGGTGCCACTTCGCCACGCAGTATAACCGGGAGATCCCGAACGAAGAGATCGACATGGACTTCATGAACCTGAATCAGGCTGCCCACGGCGACCGTGAGCACGGCTTCATCGGCGCCCGCCTGCGCGCCCCGCGCAAGATCATTGCCGGTTACTGGCAGGACGGCGACGTGCAGGAGCGTCTGGCCAGCTGGATGAAGGTCGCCGTCGGCGTCGCCTTCTCCCGCAGCCTGAAGGTCATGCGCTTCGGCGATAACATGCGCGAAGTCGCCGTCACCGAGGGCGATAAGGTCGAAGTGCAGCGCAAGCTCGGCTGGCAGGTCAACACCTGGGCCGTCGGCGATCTCGTCAAGGAGATGAACGCCGTCACGGAGGCCGAGGTCGACGCACTCATGGACGTCTACCGCGAGAAGTATGACTTTGCAACGGACAACGTCGAAGCCATCCGCTATCAGGCGCGCGAAGAGATCGCCATGAAGAAGATGATGGACCGCGAGGGCTGCAAGGCCTTTGCCAACACGTTCCAGGACCTCTACGGCATGGAGCAGCTGCCGGGTCTTGCCTCCCAGCACCTGATGGCGCAGGGCTACGGCTACGGCGGCGAGGGCGACTGGAAGGTCTCCGCCATGACCGCCATCCTGAAGGCCATGGGCGAGGGCGGCAACGGCGCGTCCGGCTTCATGGAGGACTATACCTATCATCTTGTCAAGGGTCAGGAGTACAGCCTCGGCGCACACATGCTCGAGGTCTGCCCGAGCCTTGCCAGTGCCCGTCCGCGCATCGAGACCCATCCGCTTGGCATCGGCATGAACGAGAAGGATCCCGCCCGTCTGGTCTTCGAGGGCAAGGCCGGTAAGGCCATCGTCGTCAGCCTGATCGATATGGGCGGCCGTCTGCGCCTCATCGTGCAGGATATCGAGGCCGTGAAGCCCATCATGCCCATGCCGAACCTGCCCGTCGCCCGTGTTATGTGGAAGGCCATGCCGAACCTCACGACCGGTGTCGAATGCTGGATCACCGCCGGCGGCGCACACCACACCGTCCTGTCCTACGACGTCACGGCCGAGCAGATGCGCGACTGGGCCCGCATCATGGACATCGAGTACGTCCACATCGGCGCGGATACCACGGTGGAGTCTCTGGAGCACGACCTGTTCCTGAGCGACCTTGCGTGGAAGCTGAAGTAAGGAGCGCGCCATGCTGGAGGAACTGAAGCGTCAGGTGCTGGAGGCTAATCTCCTGCTGCCGAAGCACGGTCTCATCACCTTTACCTGGGGCAATGTCTCCGGGATCGACCGCGCCAGCGGTCTGGTCGTCATCAAGCCGTCCGGCGTCAGCTATGACGGCATGACGGTCGGGGACATGGTCGTCGTGGATCTGGACGGCAAGGTCGTCGAGGGCAAATGGAAGCCCTCGAGCGACACGCCGACGCATGTGGAGCTGTACCGTGCCTTTCCCGGCATCGGCGGCATCGTCCACACGCACTCCCGCTGGGCAACGAGCTTTGCGCAGGCGGGCGTCGGCATCATCCCCATGGGCACGACGCAGGGCGACTACTTTTACGGCGAGATCCCCTGCACCCGTCCGATGACGCCGGAGGAGATCGCGGGCGAATATGAGAAGGAGACCGGCAAGGTCATCATCGAGACGTTCGCGGGCAAGGACCCCGAGGCCATCCCCGCCGTGCTGGTCAACAGCCACGGCCCGTTCGCCTGGGGAACCGATGCCGAAAACGCCGTGCACAATGCGGTCGTTCTGGAGGAGGTCGCCTTCATGAACTTCCATGCGCTGCAGCTCAGCCCGAACCGCGGCGCAATGCAGCAGGAGCTGCTCTACAAGCACTACCTGCGCAAGCACGGGAAAAATGCCTACTACGGACAGGGCTGATCTGTCTTACAGATAGGGAGAAGAGAGGAAATGGAGCTGCCGGTAACGGCGGCTCCATTTTCCGCGTCCAAAGGCAGTCGGCCGAAGATTTCGGAGGGAAGAAAAGTGTGAAAGACTAACTATTAAAAGTCAAGCCCGAAATGCGGAGGAGCGGCAAAAATTTAGACGGTTCAAAAGGGGTATAGCAAAGCTGACGTCCTTCTGGACGCCTACTTGAGCTTATGAAAAATCGGGGTTATGCTGCGGCGCAGTATGGCCGCTGAGATTTCTCCATTGCAAAAATCAGACGTACCAATTTCTTTGCCGCATGAGAGAGCGCAACGTTGTAGTGCTTCCCCTCGGCCCGTTTCTTGGCAAGGTAAGCGGCAAAGGTCGGGTCCCAATGACAGACGTGTTTTGTGGCATTGTAAAGAGCGTAGCGCAAGTAACGGGAACCTCGTTTTTCCATGTGCGAGTAGGCTCCAGACGGTGAAAGCTGCCCGGACTGGTAAGTGGAAGGTGACATCCCTGCGTATGCGAGGATTTTATCTGGCGAGTCGAAGCGAGAGAAATCACCTATTTCAGCCAGGATAACCGCTCCCATACGGACACCCATGCCTGGGATCGTAGTAATGGGAGACTGCATTTCGTCCACGATGGCTTGAATGGCAGTTTCAATATCTTCGATTTCGGCGTCCAATTCACGAATCAAGCGAATCGTGTGCTGTAATTCAAGAGACTTGGCGGGCATGACAGAGCCGACTGAGGAGCGTGCCGCATTCCGAATGGTCTCGGCCATCTCCTGGCCATAGCGGCCTTGAGAAGCGTTTTTCAAAACTGCTTTCAAATGCGTCATGTGCGTGCTGGAAATCTGTTTGGCGCCAGGAAATTCGCTGAGAAGTGCGTAAACAGAGGCCGAATGCAGTGACGAGACCAACTTTTCAAGCTCTGGGAACAAGATTGTGACCAGACGGGAAACGGACTGCTTCAGCTTTGCTCGTTCACGAACTTTGTCAAACCGGTATCTTGTGAGTGACTTTAGCTCCTCGTTGTGGTATACTGTGTCTGTGTAGGACTTGAGGTCCACATCAGACATGAGCATAGCCGCAATGGTTCGCGCATCGACACGGTCTGTCTTCGTTTTGCGAAGGCTCAGGCTTTTTCGGTAGAGATTGGTGTGCAGCGGATTGATGACATAGGTGGGTAGACCTTTGTCAAGAAGAAATCCGAGGATGTTGTAGCTGTAGTGTCCGGTAGCCTCAAGCCCTACTTTTATTTTGCTTTCAGGGCTGGTACAGCGGCGAATGGTTTGCAGCAGTGTATCAAATCCCTCCGCATTGTTTTGGATGGTAAATACATCTGCCAGAACTTCACCTTCCGAGCTAAGGTTCTTCACACCACTCACATCCTCGAAATGGGAGAAACGCGCTTTCGGAAGGATTATTGCAAATGGGCGGAAAAAGGGATACCGCAATTACGAACGTATCTCCAATTCGCCGCTGTTGATACTAAGTTGTGGTTTGGATGTAGATGTACTTGTAGTGCGGATCGCTGCGCCACCGCCATTTGAATTATTGATGACCAGTTTTCCGGTGTCCTTACCGCTTTCTGTCAGCGTCTGCCCGTAAATGTGAAATGCTCTTCCGCCGTTGTGTATCAAAGCGCCGTTGACCGTCAGCGTTGCGCCAGCGCAGAGAACAAGACCGCCTTCACCACCTATCGTCAAATTTCCGTGAATGGTTACGTCATTTTGAACAATATGGTATTGGTTGTCGGTAAAGGTCACATCTGTCTGGCTGCCTGTAAAGATGGGGCCAGTTAGTCTGGCGGCACCCTTTATAATGTTACCATTTGCGTCAACACTACCCTCGGCGCGCTTTGCGTGCTGCTGAAATGCTCGGTGCCCGCTTGTCAAAGCGGTTATTTGCCGTTTTCTGAGGTCAGATAGCCATCATTGGTTTCAGCGGTGCAAAATTTGCCCGTTTTTCTGAAACAGCAGCAGTTCACGCCAAACAGCCCCGGTCCCCTGTGAAAGGGACCGGAGCTGTTTTTTCGTCACTTCATGGAGCGATACAAAAACGCCGCGATCTGCGCTCTTGTGCAGGCGGCGTCGGGGTCAAAGCGACCGCCGCCGACACCGGAGGTGATGCCATGCTCTACAGCCCAGGCCACCGCCTGCGCGTAGTAGCTGTCGGTGGGGACGTCGGTGAAGCTCGCCGCGCTTCCCGCCGCAGGCTGGTCCATGGCGCGCCACAGCATCGTGACCATCTGGGCACGGTTGATGGCGCCGTCGGGGTCTGTGCCGTCGGAGATGCCCTTGGCTTTCGCCCAATTCTGTGCCTTTTCATACCAAGTATTACCGCCGCTCAAATCCGCGTCATTCTGCCGTGCCAAAATCGTCCAAAGCTGGGCGCGGATGGTGGAGCTGTCGGGCGCGTAGGTGGTCTCGTTTATGCCGTTCACGAGGCCGCGGGCGCTGACAAAGTCGATGGCGTCCTTGGCCCAGTGGTCTTGC
>OGCQ01001333.1_pt1 | contig 30889 bp, 48 predicted proteins | sample 1570161 | NCBI WGS metagenome assembly OGCQ01 (sample SAMEA4384402, study PRJEB24528) | human gut metagenome
GAACACCGGGGACTGCAACACCGGGGACAAGAACACCGGGGACTGCAACACCGGGGACAAGAACACCGGGGACTGCAACACCGGGAACAAGAACACCGGGAACTGCAACACCGGGGACAAGAACACCGGGGACTGGAACAAATCGTCTTTTAATACTGGTTGTTTTAATACAGAAGAACAGAAGATCATGCTGTTCAATAAGCCGTCAGATATGACATATCGTGAATGGTTGGATTCAAATGCAAGATATTTACTGAATCAGATACCAAAGGATGTTGTTGAATGGATATATGGAGAAGATATGACTGATGAAGAAAAGGCAGCACATCCAACCTATGAAACAACAGGCGGTTATCTCAAAGTGCTTGATGAATCTGAAGGTGGTCAGTTGTGGTGGGACAGCCTGTCAGACCGCAGAAAGAAAATCATCAAGGCAATACCAAACTTTGATGCTGAAATCTTCTTCCAGTGTACAGGAATAAAAACAGACAAGTAGTATTACTCTCAACAAATGTAAGAATTAAAACAAAATATCAAAGCATATTTACAGAAGATATGCACAAATGTTATATCACAGGTTCCACCGAAAATGTAGATCCTCATCACATTTTTGGTGCTGCTAATAAATGGTTGTCCGAAAAGTATCATTTTATGTTGCCATTGCGAAGAGATTGGCATACAACCGCCAATTATTCTATTCATAAGGACAGAAATTTTAATGTCCGTATGAAAATGAAATGTCAGGAACATTGGCTTTATGTGCTGAAAAGAACCAAAGAAGAATGGATCTCTGAATTTGGGAAATGGTACACAGACGATGATTTTGTGTGAAATGGAGGTACGGAATGGATAAACAAAAAATTTATGTGGATATGGATGGCACTTTAATGAAGTGGAATCCAGAAGCGTCCTTAGAAGAGGTTACCAGTAAAGGATATTTCAGAAATCTGGCTGCAGAAGCTAATGTATGTAAAGCGATCCGAAAGATCATTGCAACTTCTGAATATGAAGTATTTATACTTTCATCCGTATTTGTAGATGATCATTCGATTGAAGAGAAAAAACAGAGTCTAAACTATTATTTACCGGAAATAACAGAGAATCATATGATTTTCGTTCCTTATGGAGAATCTAAATCTGATTTTTTGAACAGCCGGAGGAAGACCGATGTTTTAATAGATGATTTTTCCGAAAATCTTCATAAATGGCATGGAATAGCCATCAAGATGTATAACGGGATCAATGGTAGACATGGTACATGGACGGGTTATTCCGTTTATAATCGTATGGAACCGGAGTATTTAGCAAAACAAATTATAGCAATTGCTGCAAGTGCAGCATAGAAAAGAGGAGAATGAATATGGATTATCATTTCAGAATCATACCGTCTGCAAACGGTGAACAGGTAATAGACTACAGACAGCCGACACCATTAGAGCTGGTGCCACCAATATTGATTTCAGAGTATGAAGAACTTGAAAATCAGTTGTTTGCGGTAAAACTTCTTAAAATGAAGAAAAAACGCAAAAACAAGAATGTGTGGAATAAGTTGTGTGCAGCATGTCATACATTATAAGAATTATCAGTGAACTGCCCCTTGTCTAAAGCCAATGGGCTTCCTGCTTCGCAGACATCTTCAAAGATACTGTAGAAGACAGAAAAAGTTTCTTGTCATTGCCGTACCGGTATGGTAATATTATTTTGTAAAAGTTATTATTTAAGAGTCACGAAGTTTTCGTGGCTCTTTTTTTGTACAAAAAAGGAGGAAATTAAAATGTATAAGTTACGCGTAGAAATCTTAAAAACTGTTCCGGCTGTAGATAATAAGGTATTTGCCTTTTCTCTTACAGCAAAAAAGGTAGAATGTTTACAGAAAAGCATCAATGAAACGGCACTATTTGTTTGTGAAAACAATGATTTAAAAGGATCTCTGTTTCTTGCATACGAAATCACAAATATCGAGACAGATGATCCATCCTGCTCACTGGTGGATATGGGAGAACTTAAAATTCTGGTGGCAGATGATTTTTCAGAGTTGAAGATCATTAAGGAAAATAACAAAAAATTCCCACATGTAAAATATGAGGAAAAACCACTGGAAAAAATAAAAATCCAACCAGTAGAAATACCTGAATACGCAGAACACTTATTGTTTGCACAGGCAAGGTATTATTATGATCTTGCTGACACATCTAAAGATTTACCATATGAATATCTGTCAAAGGCAGACGGGTTAGTAGAAGCATATGCACTGTTAACTTGTTGCAGTGTAGAAGAAGCACATATGCGTTACTGTAAAAACCCTTATGGTGGAATTAAATAGGAGGAGTGAATGCGATGCCAGTTATAACAAAAAAAATTCATTTAGTTAAAGAAGCAAAAAAAATCTTTCCGAAATATCTTGTGAAACACCTTTCAGAAAATGAACGTATTTGTCCGGTATGCAATGGTCTGGGAATGAGGATAGATGATAATATCTTTAGAATCAAAGACGATACCTCGGAAGTTAGCAGACGGGAACTTTTCCCATATAAGCATCAGGCACTTTCATTCTGTCGAAGCTGTTATAATGGTGTGCAGCGTTTATGTCCTTATTGCGGACAGCCTTATACGGATCAATCCTACATGCATTGTAATTGCGAAGGGCAAAAGAAAGCTGATGAAGAAGAAAAAATAAGGAAATGGAATGAAAAAGTTTCTAAGGCAGTACCTGTCGATGAAAAAGATGTAGATACCATGCTGTATTGTGAAGAAACAGATCAATACTATTGGGATTCCGATGAATTTATGGACAGTTGGTACAATGAACACGATGAAGAGGACACAAAGCCAGAAAGATTATGGGTAACTTCCGCTGAAGGAATCTCTATTGATGCTGGATATGTAATTGAAAGTGCTTGTGAAAAACTGCATGAGGATGCTTATGATCAGTGTGATGAAAGTTCTTTGCAAAAATTATTAAATCACTGGTGCAAAGAACAGACAGGAGCTACGACATATTATCCTTGTTATGAGAAATATGTCGTAATTGATTGGCATAAATTATCAGAATAAGCAACATGTCATAGTAACAGCGTATTGACATTGAATGTGCAATGTCGTAATATAATTAAAAAGAGAGGAGCTGGTATTTATGACAACAGTTACAATAAGAATAGATCAAACCTTAAAATCCGAATTACAAAGACTGCTATCTGATCTTGGAATGGACATGACAACTTTTTTTACGATCGCTGCAAAACAGGCAGTAAGGGAACAGGCATTGCCTTTTTTACCAAACATGAATCAGAACAGCTATGGATTAAATGCATATAAACTTGCAATGAACAATACAAAGTATAACACAAACGGAAAAGCAGTATTATCTATGGATGACGAATGGAGAAATGAATCAGAATGGGATGATCTGTTTGAACAAATGAAAAAAGAGAGAGGATGATAAAATGCAAAAAGGTGAAGTGTGGTTTGTGGAATTCCCATTAGAAGAGGATAACTCGAAAACACTTAACAGACCAGTAGTAGTATTAGATGATAATACGCTTGGTGTATTATCCGTAAAAATCACAAAACATAAAGTAAGACAGAATGATCCGTATGATGTTCCAATTATATACTGGGAAGATGCAAATTTAAGATTAGCGTCTACTGCCCGGATATCAAAAGTCATTCTTCTACCTAAAGATAGCTTTATATTTAAAATCGGATCACTTCATAGGGAAGACCTTTTACGAATAGAAAGCATGTACGAAAAATATCTATCCAATATGGATTGATTTATAAAAAATAAGGATTGATTTATGATTTGATTCATATTATAATAAATATATTAAAAGTCATGGATTTAAAGAGTCGCGAATTTTTCGTGGCTCTTTTTTTGTTATAAAAAAAGAAAGGAGGATCATTATGTAAGATGATGTACCAAATTAAAATCGACCAGAATGGAACTATAAAAAAGTATCTGCTTGATGCAGATGATGAAGAAATGGCAGCAGCAAAATTGCAAGGAGCATTAAAGCATACAGAGCAATATGAAATCAAAGATATCGCTGCGTATACATATCAACCAAGCGGCAGAAAAACAGAAAAAAGGAGTAAAAAAAGACATGAAAGAGACAAACATCGAATTAAAAGTAGAAAAATATACACCGGCACCGATTACATGGAACTACGAGGCTGTAAAGTCCGAATTAAATAAGAAGTTAGAAGAATATCGTGGATTGGTCTATACGGAAGAAAATGTTCAGGACGCAAAAAAGGACCGGGCGAAATTAAAACATCTAAAGGATGACGTAAATGAAAAAAGAAAAAACATAGAAAAGCAGTACATGGCACCATTGAATGAATTTAAAGGACAGGTCAAAGAACTTCAGACATTGATTGAACAGCCGATCGCTGAAATCACATCTAGTCTGAATGCTTTTGAGGATCAACGGATCGAGAAACGAAAAGAGGAGATTTTGGCATATTATAATAATATGGTAAATTCTCTTACCGCTTTTCCGGAAGACACGGAAGATTCTATCAAAGAACATGCTTATCAGCATATCTTTGACGAGTCATGGTTAAATGTAACCTGCTCTATGAAAAAATACAAAACAGAAATCTCTTCTTTCTTGGAAGAAATTAAAAAAGACATTGCTACCATCCAGATGATCGAACCGGATTATCAGGATATTTTGCTTAAGGTATACTATGACTCATTCGATATGAGTTCTGTATTAAGCAAAAAAAGTGAATTAGATGATCAGAAGAGAAAACTGGAAGAAAAAATCCGAAAGGAGCAGGAAGCTGAAGCCTTAAAGAAAAAAGAAGCTGAGATGAAAAAGCAGTTTCAGGAACAGCTTAAGCAGGAGTCTGAACAGCAGGTATCTGAACCTGTGCATAATATGAATGCAGGCATGGGTTTTGCACCAATTGGATTTGTACCACAGGCTGCACCTGTACATAATGTAGCGAAAAACTCTACACCATGTACGCCTGCAAATAAAATTCAGGATGCAGATCCTGCAGTTGAATGTAAAAAACAATACACACTGACATTCAAAGCAACCAAAGAGGAATTAGAAGACCTCTTAAGCTATATTTCAGTATGTGAAATTGAATATCAGTTAAGTTAGAATCTACCGCCAATGTATTAATTTACATTGGCGGTACTTTAAAGAGGAGGATATACGAGTGATTTCTACAGAATATGAAATCGAATTATCTAAGTCTATAAATCCGGAAGATATTGTAGGATTAGGAGGATTCGGTATAACATTGGCATCAGGAAAAAGAGTCCTGTTTGATTATAACAGAAAAAGAATTATTCCTATTTCTGATACCAGATATGTTATATATCAGGATATGGAAGATGAAAATTATCCAGACTGGAAAAAGACAACCATGGAATCGTTAAGAGGCATCCGAAAAATTGATATGTTTCTGATGTATTTAAACGAAGAACTGGAGGGTGAAAATATTCATTTTTTAGTAAAGCGGATGAAATTTTTTGGAAATACAGGGCAAGAACATTTTTCTATGCAATTTATTCCTGAAAAAGTATTGAGAAATTTTAATAAAGATTTGCCACAGTGCAAATATGCATAAACAAAAAGAAAGGAACAGAAAAAATATGAAAAAGGAAGAATTTTTAGATAAGAAAAAAGAAATGTTAGAAAGATTAAACTGTGTCGCTGAATCTTTGACCTCTGCAACCATGAATCATTATGATAAAAGTGAGGATGCAGATTTAGAAGATATCGCAGACAGCGTAAGAGTGGATGTGGAATCCATCAAAGGATATCTTGAACAGCTTGAAGGTATGATTGGAGATCTTGAAGAATTGCAGGATTATGAAAGTAACATTGAATAAAGGTAAAAAGGAGATTACAGCATGAGAGAAATTGATAAGGCAGTCGAATTATTACGACCATTGCTTGAAGGATTAGCAAAAGATAGAGATCGTATGGTTGATATATACAGTGTTTGTATTGGCGAAGATTTTATTGTTGTAGCAATTGACAATGCAAGATATCAGATCAACGTAACTGGCGAAAATGTACGGTCAATAGTACGATCAGTGGTTAATTATGTTGCTTTGAAATTTTAAAAGAGGAGGAAAATACAAAATGAAAGTTAATAATTATGACGTGACTTTTATGGTGACATTATATTTAGATGATATCTTTGATCGAAAAGCTGTCTTGGCAATTGTAGCAAGTGGAGATAAAAAGGGTGAGATATATGGAGATGTAACAATCAACATTCCACAATATGCATTATTCGAGGAAGATGGGGAAGATGCATTTTTAAGTGCAGACTGCCCGGAATTAATTGAAGCGATGATCGAAAACGGCTACTTAGAGATTGTGAGAGAAGTAAAAGTAAATTACGGAACATACAAAGTAGGCAGATTCACACAGAGGTTTGTTGATGAGTTTGAAATGTAGAAATGGATATTTCATAGGAGGATTTAAAATGGCTAAAGAAATTTATTTCACAACTACAAGTGGCAAACTTGTTAATAATTATGATATTGCAAAGGCAGCTATCATCAATGGTGATACCGTTGACGAATGTAATTTTGACGATGTACGAAAGTATGCAGCTACTTGCAAGGGAATTATTAAGGAAATTAACCCTTCGATTAAGGTGTGTTTACGAAATGGTGACAGGGTTACTGCAATTAAGTTGTATTATCTTAGACATCCTGGAATTGGATTGAAGGATGCAAGGAATGCAATTGACGAGATGGAAGAAAGAATGAAATTGAATATTCTTAAATAGGATAAATAGGCAGAATAAATGCGTGATTCATTAGAAGGTAGGTGAAGGATATGAAAGTAACAAAGAAATTAGAAGAATTGTTAGAAAAAGCATCTAAAAAACTTGATGCTGCACAAGATGCTAGAAGCGAAGTTATGGACTATCTTGAGGAGCATTATGGGATAGATACAAGAGAGGAATATGAAGAAATAGAAGATCAATGTACATGGTGCTATGGAATTGATAAAGATAGTGTAAGAAAATTGATTGAAAAGGCAAAATAAATTCGCATTTCTTGTGAAAATGAAAGGAGATTTTTTATATGAAAATTGAGTCAAGAAAATATGAGAACCGTAGAAGGATGGCAGATATTGCACTCTGAATCTATAGACGAACTACCATGGGAAGCATGGAAGTAAAAATCAGATTGCATTATATGCTGATCTATGCTATCATAAAATTGTTAAAAGTCATAAACATTAAGAGTCACGAAAATTGTTCGTGGCTCTTTTTTTGTACAAAAAATAAGCAATGTTATATGAAGAATTTAAAAAAACAATTATTCAAGCAGTATTATGGAGAGAAGATGAGTAAATGCGTGTTTCATTGGATTTAATAAGAAGGAGTGATAAGTATGGAATTTTTAGTACAGTATGCTATTGAAGGAAGTGAAAAAATTATAAACAAGATTGTAAATTCTTGTTGGATTATTAAAGCAACAAATGAAAGCGATTTTAATGGAATTGAAGAAATGCATGTGTTTGATGTAACAGATCTTGGAAAAATCAAACCGTTGCATTACAGAGGATGGCAGCCAGGATGCTTAATTGAATATGTAGACGATAAAAACAATGTAGTTATTCATGGATATGGAACAGACCATTAAATTCGCATTTCTTTAGAAGATTGGAGAAATAAAATGAAATTTAATAAAGACGACAGAGTATTTCATAGAGGATTAAAAAGATATGGAATATATGTAGATGATGATTGGGCTTCCGATGATAGTTGTTATGTTAAGTTTGACAACGAGGATAATCCGGATGATGTATTGTGTGTATCGAAAAACTGGTTAGATAACGTAAAGGAGAAATAAAAATGGGATTAGAAGAGATTTTAAAAGAACTTGGAGCAGACATTCCCTTTGATGAGAAAGGAGATTTAACTTCAAATGGAGCTGACGCATATGAGAAGTTAATCAATGTAGTAACAGGATTAAATAGTATTGGTGCTATTCAAGAGAAACCAGATGACATTGAAAGTTATTGTGATGAAATAGTGAGATTGGGATTCTAATGAATCTAAGATTTCTTAGGAGGATTTAAAATGGATCTTGTAAAATGGATCTTGTTAACAGAAATTATCACAGAAAAGATGTTGATTATCTTTGCAAGTTCATCAACAAGGAAACAGAAGGAATCGTATTTGCAAGCAATAGAGGTAATAAGTACACAATCAGACAGGCTTATCCAGATATTTATGATTATGATAATTGCTTGATATAAGAAATGGAGGTGAAGAATTATGCAGAAAACATTAATGGAAATGTTAAATGTTTAAGTTTTACAAAAAAATGAATATTATGAACCGACACTTTTGCCGGCTGTACGACAGAAAAAATATGAGAACCGTAGAAGGATGGCAGATATTGCACTCTGAATCTATAGACGAACTACCATGGGAAGCATGGAATTAAAAATTATATTGCATTATATGCTGATCTATGTTATCATAGAATTGTTAAAAGTCATAAACATTAAGAGTCACGAAATTTTTCGTGGCTCTTTTTTTGTCTAAAAAAGGAGGATAAAAGATATGTTATCATATGAAGAATTCAAAAAAGTATTAACCGAGACATTTATGGATCATATGCCGGAGAAGTTCAGGGGAATGGAAGTATCAGTAACACCTGTTAATAAGGTAAATGTGACATTTGATGGTCTTACCATTAGTGAAAAGGGAGCACAGATTTCGCCAACAATCTATATCAATGACATCTATGAAAGATATGAAAGATATGGGAACTTAGAGGAAGCTATTATGGCAGCGTGTGACATTATGGAAAATGCATATGCAAAGGTTCCTTCTATCAGTGTAAACAATCTTTTGGATGGGGCGAAAGATAAGGTTGTATTCGTTCTTGTTAATACGGAACAGAATAAATCGCTACTTGATGATGTTCCACACAGGGAATTTTTGGATCTTTCCATTATGTACAGAATTGTAATAAATAAAGACCAAAATGGTATTCAGAGTACAAAGGTTACTAATGAACTTGCTGAGAGACTTGGAATGAATGAGGAGCAGCTTTTTAAATGTGCGGCTGAGAATACAAAAAGAATCTTCCCGCCAACGGTAAAAAATATGAATGATGTGATGAGAGACCTTTACTTAAAATCAGGTGTTCCAGAAGACATTGCAGAAATGATGATCGGTGAGATCCCACCGGAACATACAGCGTGGGTAATTTCCAATAAATCAGCATTGAATGGTGCGGCTTCCATGCTTTATGAGAATGAGCTGCATGAACTTGCTGAAAACTTAGGCAGTGACCTCTATATCCTGCCTTCAAGTGTACATGAGGTGCTTGCAGTTTCCGCAGCATCAGAAAGTTCCGAAGAACTTGCAGAGATGGTAGTGCAGGTGAATAAGGAGGAAGTATCATTGGATGAGAGACTTTCCAATCAGGTATACCATTACGATAGAGAATTAAGGAGAGTGTGCTTAGCAACAGATACACATCATAAATGTTTAACTGACTAATGAAACAATAACAGATAGCATAACAAGCGGCAGATAATGATTTTATCTGCCGTTTATTCTATGAAAAAAGGAGGAGTATATGGGGAAATTCATAAGTTTTGTTAAATACAAAGAACTTTTAACAACTTTAGAGCAACTGTCGGAACGTGGATTTGTATGGTCAAACGGAAGTGCTGCTCACATAATTCCGGATGTGATCCGTCTGGTTCAATCGGATGTGATTCTTATCATTAATCCCAAAATGAAATGTGTGGATTATATTTTAGATGTAATGACACCAACATCAATCATGCAAACAGCTTAGGAGGAATTAAAATGAAAGAAATGAGAGGAAATATAAATGGCATAGCTAAAGAATATGTGGAAGAAATGTTCAAAAATAAGAATGGTATCATGTCCCCTGCGGAGTTACATTTTGCGACTTTATCAAACAGTGTGAATCGTTACCGTATTTCATTTCTCAGCTCTGTTTATACTACAGGTAAGTGGAATCTTATGGCAGAAAATCCGACTGAAGAAACAGCCGAATTTTGTCAGCTGGATAAAAGTGCAGGTAAAGAAGAATGTACAGACATGATTGAATGCCTGATGCATGAGATTATCAGCAATGACAGTTCAACAGATAATATTTTTGTTCAGGCGGTGATTCGTCCATTAAGTGTGGTTGCACAGAAAACTTGGACAGTACAGGATGTTGCCGCTATGCTGGAAGAAGAAAATATTGAACCAACCGATGACAATATTCAAAAAATCATAGATACAGGCATCTTAGATCGATTATCATATTGTGACGACAGTGAATGGGACATCATAAGAGAGGCTGTTAAACAGTTAAGATGGACAACTGTTTGTTTACAATATAATGGGATTCCAAAAAACATTTACTTAGTCCCAAGTGGACAACTGTATTTTGTACAAGGTTTACTTAAGCTATCACATGATGATGATACATTTGAGGAACTGCTGGATTCACACAATATTTCGTATTATAAATACAATGTATATGGAGTGTCCGATAATAAAAACTCTCATGGACACTTCGTGTGTCATGCAGATGCTTTCATACTTTAAGAAGATTAATTAGACTAGGGGCTGCTTTTTTAAGCAGCTTCTTTTGTAACAGGAGGTAAAACATGAAAAAAGGCTTAATATTAGAAGAAAGAATTGTCATGATGAAGATGGAAGAAGATTATAAAGAATTATCAGCTTCCCTTGAAAATAATGAAAACGAATTTGTAAAAGCAGAACTGATCCCGCCAAGAGGAGAATGGTGGACACATCCGGATCATTGGGAATTCAGGATTGATGAGGAAAGTATGCTTCCAAATTGGTTTTTAGGAAACATGAAGGACTATGAACAAAAGTTCCGTAAAAAAGTCAGAACATGGTGGAATGAACATTGTGTCGTAAATAACCATCAGTTCCAGTGCTATGATCACGGATATTATCTTTTAAAAGATTGCAAAAACGTCAAACTGTCAGGAGATGTTATTGTAAAATGCAACTCCTGCAAGATCGTTGAAGTTTCTAACTATGCATCTATCAAAGAATTGGTTTCCTCCAGTGTCGAGGATGTATTCGGAAACGCAGAAATATGGGATATGTTTCATTCCACAGTATTAAGAATGCGTGATGAGTCAGAAATCGAAAATTGCACGGATAGTCTGATCGAAGAAATGAAAAATGAAGCACATGTTTTAGAGCTGCAAAATTCTCATATTTATGAGATGTATGATACATCTAAAGTATATAAAATGAAGGGTTCCTCTACAATACGCATGATAACACAACGTGCATCTGTAGAAACTGTCATGGATGCATCAATCATAAACGATATGTATGGACATGCCCACATTGGAACAGCATCAGGTAATGCTGTCATTCATCGGATGTATCGTCATTCGTATGTAAAATGTATTCGTTCTGCGGTTCGCATATCAGAAATGACCGATCAGGCTCGTATAAATGAAATGGAGCATACAGCATCCGTCAAAATAATGCAGGACCATGCATGTATTGAGTTTATGAAAAATTCCGCTTTTGTCGAGAAAGTTCATGGAAATGCAAAGATTCTTAATCTGGAAGATGATAGCAATATCTTAGAAATGAGTGACTTGGCAAGAGTAGAAGAAATGAAGGGAAGATCAAGTATAACATACCTGATAGAACACTCCCATGTAGAATCTATGAAAAATGAATCAGAAATCTACACGGTTGCAGATACAGCATCTGTTAAAAATATGTATCATGATGCAAAAATTCGTTCATTAAGGAATTCCGCTTTTGTCGATCATATGTGTGACCATTCTATCATCAAAGAGGCAAGTGGAACTTCATGTATTAAAAAAATGCAGGATTGTTCAATGATACGGCAGTTATTTGAAGATGCCTCTGTAAAAGAAGTATCTGATGATGCACTCGTCATCATGGAAGGAAAAATTCTTGCAGCAAAATATATGGAATTAGAAATATTTGAAAAAATGTAAGAGACAGAGGGCATATGGATATGTCCTCTTTTCTCATCATATAAGGAGAAATATTATGTTTAAAAAAAGCATTGTAAAATACCCTGAACGTGGTCCATGGGGCAGATCCAGTTGGAGAGGTAACACAACCGGGCATATCGTTAATGACTTTCTTGATTTTTGCGAAATAAAAATGCAGAAAAAAATAGAAACATGTTCTGATTATATGGTTGGAAGCGGAACTACAAAGGAAGTCTGTGAGCAGCGGGGCATTACAGGAACTTACTGGGACTTATCCATGGGAAAAAATCTGTTAGACAAAGATCTGGAAATACCGGATCGACCGGAAAGCATCTTTTTCCACCCACCATATAGCAGCCATATCGGAATTCCTTATGCCGGAGCCGAATGGTGTGCAGAAAAGATCTGGAAAAAAGAAAATGGAAAGAACAAATGTACCATCATAGATCATACAGACCAATACATAGAAAAGTACGGGTTTGATCCAAAACCATATGATCTAGGTCGGATGGATTGGGAAAATTTCATAAAGGCATTGAATTACTGCATTTTAAAAATGTATGCTGCTTTAGAGACCGGAGGACGCATGGGAATCCTTATGGGAGATTGCAGAAGAAACGGAAAATACTATTCCATGATTTTAGACTGTGCAAAACCGGGAGAAGTAGAATCCATTGTGATCAAAGAACAAAGCAATGAACAATCCCAAGGAAGAGTATACACGAATCAGAATTTTATCCCTATTTCACAGGAATATTTTCTGATATTAAAAAAAGCACTTCCTTATATGCTGGATTTTTCTTATACCAAACATGCCAAATTGGACATCAGAAACAGTTCTGATTCTACATGGAAAGATGTTGTTGCTTCTGTATTTGAGTGTAGCCAAAAAAAGGAACTAGCATTAGAAGAAATCTACCGGGCAGTCGATGGACATAAAAAGACTAAGACAAATGCCCACTGGAAAGAAAAAATACGTCAGATCTTGCAGATCTATCCGATATTTGAATCTCAAGGATCTGGTATATGGCGTGTTACTTATTAAAAAATCCTGCTCCCAAACTTCTTGAATTCGAGGGGTTAAAAGTAGAAGCAGGCAGCAATTCCATGTCTCTTGTCTTGACCTTTATTTTTTTTAAAATATTAGGAAAAGCTATTGACATTAGAAACCTATATGGTAATATAGACTCATAAGAAGTCATAATATTGAGTGAAAAAAGCATCTGGCGAAAGTCATATGCTTTTTTTAATTCAAAGCTCCCGTAAAATAAGACGGGAGCTTTTTTAGTATAGATAAAAGAAATATTAACCCTTTGGATTCCTCTTTTTTAAGAGGGATTTTACATATAAGCCATTAAAAAACTCAAAAAATAATAAAAAGAAAGGTCCCATCGAATATGATGGGGAAAAAGGTGAACATTATGAAAACAGCAAGAACAGCAAGCATGGTAGGATTTACATTAGCAGACGCTTTAGAAACCAAAAACGTTGACAAAGAATTATCAATGTTAAACGAATTGATCAATGTCAATAATTTTTTGAAATATTGTCAGACGAATAATGATGCGGGATATCGGTTTGGCAGAACAATAGGAAAATTCATTGAATCCGTAATTGATGTAAATGATGACGAACCTACTAATACGGAAGCAGTAGAGTATACACAGGCAGAAAAGATCAGCCGTATGAAAGCTATCGCCAACCGCGGAGCTGCACTACTGGTACGTTATAACTCAGAAGCAAAGAAAGATGGGATTGATTTCTTATATTTCTATGTGGATCTGAAAAATTCCAGATCATGTCTCCAGCTTATGGAAGCAATGCAGGATATTCTCATGCATTTAGGATATGATTACATGGCTATGGATAAATAGTAAAAAGAAGGCTGCGGAACACATTGCGTGTTGCGTGGTCTTTTTTTGTAGTTTTTTAATATATATTATTTCTAATTATTATATGTTGACAATTATTGATTAGTATTGTATCATATCTATATGAAAAAGATTGGAGATAAAAGAAAATCATGAACAAAATCATAAAAAATCTTTTAAAAGAGCACTGGATCTTAACAGAATACGGATTATATAGAAAAGATGCCGGATCTATCCATTTGCATCTTTACCATGGATGCTTTAAAGAAATTCCCCTAACATCAGATACCATTCCAAGCATTATCGAAGTATCATGCAACAGTAGATGCCAGACAGATGCATTAATGTCTGTTCTAAATGAATTGGCAGCACAATGCAACTCTCTTATCCCGAATATTACATTTACTTTTATCCCGGTAAACAACATGGTAAATGAACTTCTGGATAAGTTGAAAGAATCTCATTTTTATCCATCTGCTGACAATTTCACTTTTTCCTATATCCCGGAAATCTATTTTGATTCCGGCGAGCCAATTTCAGAAGAATTAGTGCAGTTATACAAAGATACTATCCGACCGTTGACCGTACAGGATTCCATCCTGACGATATACGGACCAAGAGATTCACATGCGATTCATCTGTTTTATACAGCATTTTACACACAGACGCAAAACGCTTTGAATAACAGATGTAAAAGCACGGGAGAAAAGATCATGGTCAAAAATTATTTAGATACTTTTTATCTTGTGACAGACAGCGATCCTAAATCACCGGAGCAAAGCAGTGATGTTCTCATGGATGAGATAGGAAACGAATTAAAGAAATTCATAAAAAAGTAGCTTTCCGTGAGGAAACTCAAAAAGGGCAGGTATTGCCCTACACGAAGGGCTGTTGCCAAATGGTAAGGCACGGGACTCTGACTCCTGCATATGCTGGTTCAAATCCAGCCAGTCCTATCGAACATGGAATATGATATATCTGTTTTTCCCTCCTTTGTAAACTGCTAAAACAAGGCATTTGCAATGATTACCCCCATCACAACAAAATAAACAATACCTTCGATGGATATATTATGTTTCATGTTCCACAAATTTGGACCAAAATATATGGTATGATACAACCATAAGCTGTGAGAGAGCAGCAAATTCTATGGCAAAAAACCGTCTGCAAATGGTGTTTCGATATCTTTACATAGGGGAGTAGTCATAGACAGCCGGAAATTATCGGTGGTGTATCGGGGAAAAAATTGTTTTTGATCACACTTTACCGTCATAGACACCCGGAAATTATCGGTGGTATATCAGTTGCAATCCGGTGCTGAAAAAAACACACCAGTCATAGACAACCGGAAAATTTGAATTAGGTTATGAATAATATTTAAAAGAGGAGGGCAATAAATGATTCCTTTAAAAGTTGGAACAGAATTTTATTATGCAGATAGAAATAAAAAAGAGCCTGTAAAATGTAAAATTCTACATGTAACGTATAGTTATCCGCCCAAAATTGAAGCAAAAAGAGAAGATACTGGCAAAACATTTGAATGTTATGATGGATTTGGATGTTATACACTCGAACGATATGATGATGCTTTTGCTGATGCACAAATGCAAGAAAACAGAATAATCTATTAAGATATGTTTTATGTTCCATATTTATGGAACAAAGCATATGGTATGATACAACCATAAGCTGCAATAAAACAGCAAATTCTATGGCAAAAAACCGTCTGCAAATGGTGTTTCGATATCTTTACATAGGGGAGTAGTCATAGACAACCGGGAATTATCGGTGATGTATCGGATGGTTTAATTTTTACAGAAGACAGATTTGGTCATAGACAACCGGGAATTATCGGTGGTGTATCGGGTATTGACTTTTGTTGATTTTTTTCGGTAATGTATCGACAATAACAGGTAAATTAATAGAATGGAGAAATATCTATGAAAGAGAAAAAAGAAATATTCGTGTTAAAATTACCTTTAAAAACACAAAAATATCAGGAAGATATCATTGACAAGCGTTTAGAGATAAGCCGCCGTATGTATAATCAACTGGTGGCAAAGACAACAAATGAATATGACCAGATGATAAAAACCAGAAGATACCGAGGCATCCGTGAAGAACTGTCACAGATTTATGATTCTAAGACAGAGGAGGAAAAATCAGCAAAAAAACGTAGCAGCAGAGAACGGGAGCTGTATCAGATGCTAAACGATATGTATAAAGAATACGGCTTTACCGATTTTAGTATGCGTACCTTGGCTAATAATCAGCGACAGCCATTTAAGAAAAATATTGACAGTGCCACAGCAACAAAAATCGGTTACCGTTTATGGAGCTCATGGAACAGGTTTTTATATGGAGATGGACGGGCTGTACATTTTTGCCGGTATGGAAATTATAACTCAGTAGAAGGAAATTCTAATAAGAGTGGAATCCGTATCAAAAAGGATGTAATATCGAAAAAGAATGTCTGGTCTGGAACAACGCCATTGGCTTTGTTGTGGAACGGACTGGAAATACCAGTGGTTGTAAAAAATATCTATGAAAAGGAAGCATTGGAATGTGAGGTTGCTTTCAACCGCATTATCCGGGAAACAGTTCGCGGAAAAAGTAAATATTATTTACAAATTGTACTGAAGGGAAAACCTCCGATCAAATACAATGAAAAGACCGGAGAATTAAAACACCCGATCGGAGAAGGTCGTGTTGGAATAGATGTCGGCTTACAGACTCTTGCAGCCGTTTGTGAAAATGAAGTAAAACTTGTTCCATTGGCAAGCCGTGTAAGAACAAAAGACATTGAAGACCAAAAAGCTGAATTGCAGCAGAAAATGGACCGCTCCAGACGAGCCATGAACCCGGATAATTACAATGAAGACGGAACTATAAAAAAACAGGGAGCCAAAAAAGTCATTTGGGTAAAAAGCAATCATTATAAGCAGATGCAGTTACAGTTAAAAGAACTGGAACGCAAGCAGGCTGCTGTTCGCAAATATCAGCATTATGTCTTGGTCAACGAGCTTTTAGCAATGGGAAACCAGTTCTATGTTGTAGATAAAAATTATAAACAGATGCAGGAAAGAAAAGATCTTAAGCAGAAAGAGGACGGATCATACGAGAGTCGGAAGAATTATGGAAAAGTGATCAATGAAAAGGGACCTGCTATGCTTTTAAATCTATTGTCACAAAAATTAGAGCAGTGTGATGGGGAATACACAAAGGTTAGTGCAGCCTCGAAAATCTGTCAGTATTCGCATATTTCAGATGAATATCAAAAGAAAGAGACAGCGGAACGTTATGATGTAGCTTCCGGGTGTCAAAAAAACCTTTATGTAGCGTTTTTACTTACACACATGATTGATGCCACAGAATTAGACAAAGCTGGATGCAAAGAATCATTTGAAACGTTTAAAAAGATGCATGATGCGTTATTTGATCAGATGCGACAGCAAAAAGAATCGGGTACAAAATTTCCCGCAAGTATGGGAATATAACTTCATTTATAGGACATGATACAGTCCAAAGCTGTTTTAACAGTAAATGCTATAGCGAAAAAGCTGTCTGCAAATGATGTTTTGGCATTCTTGCATAGGGTAGTAGTTATAGACAACCGGAATTTATCGGTGGTGTATCGGGGATTAGAGCATTTTGCACTCGAAGTGAACGTTATAGACAACCGGAATTTATCGGTGGTGTATCGGGGAATCTTAGAGGACTTTTTAGAAAGTGCAGTTATAGACACCGGCAATTCATCGGTGGTGTATCGGTTCCAAAATAAGGTTGCCATTTCTGTTAAAATATGGTATAAAAAATATATGATTTTATTTTGTAGAATATCTTAGATATTCATAGTGTTGCCAAAAGTTGCAGCGATAGTATATATTAAGGGTATGATACCGCCCAAAGCTGTTCGTTTTAACAGCAATTTCTATGGCAAAAAACCGTCTGCAAATGATGTTTTGGCATTCTTGCATAGGGTAGTAGTTATAGACACCGGCAATTCATCGGTGGTGTATCGGAATGAGCCTTGGTTTGTTGCAAAAGATATTGTTATAGACACCGGCAATTCATCGGTGGTGTATTGGAACATACAAAAGTTTATCGTTGACGGGACTGTTATAGACACCTGGAATTAGTATATAGCAGGTTTGTATTATATTTAATATATAGTCATAGAGTTATGGATATTGTTGGTTGCGATAGTGTGCTAAAATGATAATATAAAGCAAATAAGATATGTTACGGATAAAGAAGCATCTGTATACCTTATAATCAATAAAAGAGGGACATGATACAGTCCAAAGCTGTTTTAACAGTAAACGCTATAGCGAAAAGACTGTCTGCAAATGATGTTTTGGCATCTTTGCATAGGGTAGTAGTTATAGACAACCGAAAATTATCGGTGGTGTATCGGCAGTAATTTTAGAATGTTATGCCAGAGATGTTATAGACACCTGGAAAATTTCCAACAATGTATCGGAACAATCAAAATAAATTCCAAAAAAGGAAGAAAGATGTGACATCTGTGCATATAAAAAGGTCTTGTACGATAAAGCATTTTTTGCTATACTGTTCTATATAAAAGTCATAAAGATAAAAAGTCGCGAAATAATTTTTTCGTGGCTTTTTTTGTATTAAAAATTAAGGAGGAATACATCATGAAATACCATAACATAACAAAAAATGATATGCTAAACGGTGACGGACTAAGAGCCGTACTTTGGGTTGCCGGATGTGAGCATCATTGTCCGGAATGTCAAAATCCCGAAACATGGGATATCAATGGGGGAATCCCATTCGATGAAACTGCAAAAAAAGAACTTTTTCATGAACTGGAAAAATCCTATGTGGATGGAATCACACTTACCGGCGGTGATCCATTACATCCTGATAACCGTATTGAAATTTTGGCATTGATAAAAGAGATACATCATACATTCCCTGAGAAAACGATCTGGATATATACCGGATATAACTATGAGGATATTTGCAAACTGGAAATCATGGACTATGCAGATGTCATTGTAGATGGCGAATATAAAAAGGAGTTTAGAAATACCTCCCTACACTGGTGTGGAAGTGAAAATCAGCGTGTCATTGACGTAAAAAGGAGCAAGGACAGAAATACGATCTGTTTGTGGAAATATGAATAATAATGGTAATGGTTGCGGTTGCTGTCGAAAATGCCCACACTTCAATAAAAATATAATATCAAGATCAAAAAACAAAATTCGTTACGGATGCAGTGCTTCTTTGGATGGTTTTACTGTTTTTGCAAAAAAAGAAAGTGATTTTGATGTTTTAGGGTGTGATTTCTCAAAAAATACAAAACAAATAAGTATTAATGAGATTTTGCAACTATAATCGCTTAGCATCAAGAAAACGAATAAATTCCATAACAGAAAGCAAAAAAACACTTCTATAGATTGATTTTTATTTAAAATCATGTATAATTCAATTATACATGTGATGATTTTATAAGTTATGAAACAAAATTTATATTTGTGTTATTTTTAAATCAAAAAAGAAAGAAAAGGAGAAAAAATATTATGAAACGTACCTTTATCACAAATCTGAGTTATTTAAACTCCGCTGATCTGAGTTCGTTAGAAAAGCTGGAAAAATCAGATAAAATAATCGTTTTTTCTAATGAGGACGATTTTGGAATAAGTATAAAGCAGTTTTCCGCTTTATCATCCACAAAAGCCAAAATTGAATTTACCGAATTTGTCAAAACAGAAAACAGTAGTATGCAGACGGTATTTTATCTGGGAACGCTGATCGGAAGCAACACTAAAGATTTTATTGTTTTAGTTGGCATGGAAGCAGGAATCTCAGATGTATTATCCGGTTTCTCTATACAGGCAGAATATGCAGAAGACTTCAATACTGCCATTAAATTTGAACCGGAAGTAAAAAGAAAAAGAAGAACCACTAAAAGCAAAGACATTTCCCAACCTGATACCAAAGCCAAAGAAAGCCGTAAAAACACGGACAATGAAGATGATAAGGGAAAAAACAATCAGAATAAAACGACCGTAGTATCAGAGAAAGAATCAAAAGCATTAGCTGAAGAATCGGAAGATGAATACATATCAAAAGAAGAATACGAACAGCTAAAGAATGAGCTTTATATTCTTTCCGGCTGCCATGCACAAGACTATGATCTGCCAGAAGAAGTATTTATAGAACGGCTGATCACTGACCTTGTTGTCACACAACGCGGAAACACATCAGAATACTATGTAAATACCGCAAAAGACTTTCCAAAGCATGCCCGCGAGATATACCAAAAAACCATGAATAATCTTCTGGTTATGCAGGACATGGCAGAAAAAATACAAAAAAACAGAAATAAGGTTGTATAGATCAATTAATAGTGATATGATAAATGCAATCCAGTAAATTTATATAAAGAGTCATAGAATTTTTTCTATGGCTCTTTTTTTATTCAAAAACGACAAAAAGGAGAAAAAATTATGAAGAGATCAAGAAAAAGAAAAAACCATATTTTAATTCTGTTTATTGTAATCGTTGTGTCTTTTCTGTATCAAAACGATTTTTCACTGAAAAATATTGAAAAAAAGACAATTTCCGTTCTTTCCATGAACGATACAGAAGAATCGGTATCCGAAGAAACGTTTACAAAAGCTGCCGTAATAAGAGTGGTCGATGGAGATACACTGGTTGCCTATGTAGATGGTACTGAGCAAAAGATACGTCTGATCGGTATAGATACACCGGAAAGTGTTCATCCTGATGCATCCAAAAACACGCAGGAAGGGATAGATGCCAGCAATTATACCAAAAGTCTGATCACGGACGGTCAGATTGTATATTTAGAAAAAGACGTTTCTGATACAGACCAGTATGGACGGCTTTTACGATATGTGTGGCTGCAAGAACCGGATAAGATCACACAGGAGGAAATAGAAAGTAAAATGTTAAATGCCATATTGGTAAAAAACGGATACGCAAAAGTAAAGACATTTGAACCGGATCATAAATATGAAAAAAATTTCTTAATTATTAGGTAAAGGAAAATCAGGTATAAAATAAAAAAAGAAAGACTCCCCATACAATTTTTATTGTGTGGGGAAATAGGTGAAAAAAATGGAAAATATAAGTAATTTAATTAATTTTATTGTGATATGTGCATTTCTTGTAGGGATTTTGAAAGGGTATAAAAAGGGATTCCTTTTGGAATTATCCGTTATCCTGTCTTTTCTTGCTGCTTTTATACTGACACCGTTATTCTATTCAACTTTCGTGTCATTTTTTCGCAAACTTCTTTTATATATAGCCCCGGCAACTATAAGTAATCTTTTATACCAACTGCCTTTTTTTACTGTTATCATGAATTCCATAGCTTTTTCTATTATTTTTTACATTTGCCGGACGCTGGCTCCGATCACACGACTGCTGTCAAAAACAGCTTTTCTTTCCAAAGACTCTCCATTAAATCGAATTTTGGGAGCTGCTTTCGGTTGTATCCATCCTGTTATGGATATCTGGACCATATTCTTTTTACTGAGCATGATGCCGCAGAGTATTTCAGATCAGATACGAGATTTATTTATGCAGTCGGATGTGCTCCGTATTCTTTATAACACCAACATTTTCCTATACATTTGGGATTATATAAAAATTCCTATTTCAATGAATAGTTTACATATATTTCACATTATTACCACTTATCCATTGACTTAATTATTTGATTTTGCTATGATTTGGATATGTGTTATAATATTTTGCGTAAAACTTACTGAAATGATTGAAAAAATAAGTAAAAAGGGATGAGAAGGAAATGGCAAATGAATCAAAAAAGAAAATACTGAAAACACGATCACTCTACATGGCTAAAGATCCGAAAAACGAACTGCCTATTAGTGTCGCAGATACTCCGGAAGAACTGGAAGAAAGATTAAACCTTCCAAAAGGAACCGTACATACTTCAATCTGCCGAAATTATAACGGAAAACGCACCGGCATATCTTTTGAGAAGGTTAATTATTCGGAGATCGAAGACCTCTTAGATATGATGATCGGAGATGAGAAAAGAGCGGACTATTCGTTGGTCTGCTATATCTTGGATCAAAATATCCCAACCATAGGAAAGACAAAAGCAGAAAATATTTCTTCATTTTTTTATGATGATTTTATCCTTTTTTTTCACTGGTTGGAAGATATGAGTAAAAATTTCTGCGACATGCAGGAATGGTTTCAGGTCACAACCATCAGCACGAGTGCATCTGAAAAATTTATAAATCATATGATCGTCCATGGAGATGAACTGTTAGAAAAACGCGAGTGTTTTGAAAATTATTACCGAGAGGTCATGGCTTTGGCTAAAACAGAAGAATAGTATATGCACTGTTTTCCATCCGTTGGCTAAATTTCATTGCCTAGTAGTTCATTATTTTCTATGGGTGGAAAGGAGAGTTTTATATATGCTGTCGATCACCAAAGACACACCCCGGTTGCAACACATTGTCTATTGTGCTATTTCACAAAACCGGGTCAAAAAATTATTGTTACAGTTAAAAGAACATGATGAATATACGTTTCTTCATTCCATAAATGTAGGTGTTCTGGCTTTAGACTTCGGTTTTTATCTCAATTTGGACATGACATTCTTACAGAATCTGTTTTTAGCAGGCATACTGCATGACATTGGCAAACTGAATATCCCAAGTGAATTACTGAACAAAAAAGAACCATTGACCGATACGGAATTTGCACAGATCCGCTGTCATCCCGAAGATGGTTACATGATTGCGAAAAATCATCTTTTTAATAGGAACATTCTCTGTGGAATCCGGGAACATCATGAACGTAAAGACGGGACCGGATATCCTCTTGGGATACAGGAAATATCACAAACAGGATCTATTATAAAAATAGCAGATGCATACGATGCAATGAAAGCAAACAGAGTTTATTGTTCTTCTATGACCAAAGACATGATACAAGAAGAGCTTTTCCAAGATACCGGCATGATGGACACCGAATATAAATGTATCTTTTTAAATAAGTTTCTTCCTGCTACATGCAATGATGATATGCATAAAGAACAAATGCATTCATTAAAACAATTTATCTTAGCAGAACTGGAGCACAAAGATACAGCAATGGCAAGTAATTTGTGATCTTGCATATCTAACAGAAATAAATCAATTTAAGAGGAGATGATCTTATGTCACGAATACCGGTAATCCAAGAGCCGGTAAATGCTCCCATTGAAAAAGATGTTAAAAAAAATAATGAATTTCTCATGATCTGTAATTTCTTTCTAAAGAAAGTAGCTTCCATGAATCCAAGCTACCGGTCATATGCAGAGTATGGTAAAAAGGAACTGGATTTCCGACAGGGAAAGCCGCTTTATTTTTCCAAAGGTTCCTGTTACTGTACAAAATGCAATCAGAAAATAGAAGAAAACGAGGAAAATCACTTTTGCCCAAGATGCGGACAAAGGTACACAACATAAGGAGGCGGATATATATGGCTGATATAACAGTTAATGAAATTACTTTGCACATTCTGGATGCTTCAGGTGCCGGACTGATCCTTGCTGATGAACCATTAAAAGATTCTGGCGAATTTTTATCTTATATTGAAAACCATTTAAAAAAAATGCTCTCAACGGACTCTGCTTCGCAGGTTTTTTTCAATGAAGAGCATGATAATAACATTGAAAAAGACGTAGATTCCTTAAAAGAAAGCCATGATGTGAATGGTTTTGGAAAAAAGCTGGCAGAACAGATATATGCCTGCATGGAACGAAATATGGAAGATATTCCATCCGGTGACCTTGTCATAGCATCATTTTATGATCATGACACATCTGAAGAAGGTATCGCACTATTGAAACTGGACTATGATATGTCCTATACCCATGATTCGGATCACAACACAACATCTATTAAAAAAGCACGGTATCTTTTGCCTGCCGGAAACAAAAAAATCAATGATAAGCTCGTGATCTATCCTGATTCCGGTCGTATGTATCTTACCGAAAAGGTAAGAAAAATAGAAGGTACTTCCACTCCATATTTTTCACAGGCATTCGGATTAAAAAAATCCATGTCCGTGGATGCGAAAATAAAATTTATCTCAAAAGGCATTGCCTCCGCATCCGCGTTTATGGATGATGGCATCAACAAACAGGTAGCAGTTAAAAAAGCCATGTCTGAACAGTTAGAGGATTCCGGCTGCATAGATATGAAGACGGTCATTCAGGATGTATTTGATAATGATACAGACCGGGAAAGCGTAAAATCCTATTTAGAACAATATCATTTAGAAACTACAAAATTACAGCCAAAGGCAGAAGATACACAAAAGAAACTGTCTACAATTCAAATCACTGCGGATAAGGACATCCATATTAATCTGCCAATGGATATTTATGATTCTTCAGAATTTGAAATTTCCACGGCTCCCGATGGAACCAGTGAAGTGAGACTGACAGGTATTTTGGAACTGGTCGTAAAATAATAAAGGGGTTGATTTTCTAAGAAAATGCTGAAATTGTCTTGTACTATCTGACATCTTCTGCTATACTGTAACTATAAAAGTCATAAACATTGAGTCAAAAAACACAAGTTGTTTTTTGGCTCTTTTTTTGTGTAAAAAAGGAGGAGTAAGCATGGAAATAGATGTTGTTGACTTTTTAAAAAAAGAAAACGCATTTTTAAATACGTTTTCCTCTTATGAGCCGACAAAAAAGGACCATATGGAAGAGACGTATCATAAACTGCTGTTTTATTTTAAAAATGATGCAGTCGCAAACAAGTTATTTACCCTTTCTAAAACTTATCTGGAAAGCAGTACAGTCAGAAACCGCGACACAGAACGCTCCTTTATAATCGATACCATTCAATTTTATGAAAAGGCATCAGAAATATTTCCCAAAGATGATGATGAATGGGAAGAAGTTATCCGTTTATCATCGGAAATAAATCAAAAATATAAGGAGCTGAATCCGGATAAAGATCACCCGGAATATTTCAACAGTTACATAACAACAACACTGATTGTATTGTTGGATGTAATACAAAAACAGGTTAAAGGAGGACATTAACATGGGAAGAACAATTAATGGAAAACCAGTATCAGAGGTTTTTAAAGAATTAGAAAAAGACATCTCCGAGGATGTCATTGAAAAAAGAAATTTTGACGGCATGGAATACATCAGTGTGGACGTGTTCAAGGACCGGTTAGATGAAGTCATTGGCGTAGATCACTATACGGAAGAATACAGCGAATGCAAAATCGTTACGTTAAAAGATACCATCGCCGTATCGACCATGGGAAAACTTACTATTTTGGACGATGATTATATTCCATTTAAGACCGTTTGTGCACCGGGTGGTGCTTCTGTTATTTTCCCTTACATAGACAAAAAGGATGAAAACGGGAACATTATCTACATTGAAAAAAATGGAAAACAGGTTCCGGAAAAAATTCCTGGCAGAAACACGGATGCACTGGCAAATAACCAGATGTCTGCATGTCAGGATGCATTCAAGCGGATGTGTAAAAAGTTAAACATTGCTAAAAATCAGGTGGCAAAAATGAATGCCACACCGGAATTCACGATCACTTTCTTACAGGATGTAACCTTGGTAGAGGGACAACACCTTTTCCCAAACGTTACCTGTAATGGAAAACGTCTCAAATTAGCAGTGTTTAAAAATCATGTACCGGAACTTTTAAAGAAATTCCCATCCAAAGTCATTGCCCGCAACACAAGCGTTTGCGTATGCGGAAATTTAGGAAAAGATAACCGCGGCAATGAACAGATCGTATTTGAAAAGATAGGAAAAGGGACACCAACTACATCTGAAAATACCGCATCTGCTCCGGCTGCACAGAATACAAACGGACAGACAGGTTCCGCTGCACAGAACCAGACAAACCAGAATACGACTGCAGAAAAGGAAAACGCATATCCTGTAGTCGATGTAACTTTAGTAACAACGGGAGTCGTAAGACCCGTACAGGATCAGTTTGCTGTCCCGGTAACAAACAAAGCCACCGGAGAGGTATTAAAACTTTATTTTAAACAGGAAAAAGTGGAAAATCTGAAAAAATCAGGTTTTTGGGAAACATTAGAAGAAAATGCTTCTAATGGAGTAGAACTTTTTGTAAAAGTAGAAAAAAGCGGAAACAATCTGCTGTTTTTAGAAAAAAATGAAAAAGCAGCCGGTTAGGAATAAAAAAAGAAAAAAGGAGTAAAAACTATGGCTTTTTTTGATACTGTCAAAGGACAGAACATGATGGAGCATATTACGATCACTTTAGATGAAATCTATGAAAAAAAGAAAAAAATCGAAAAACAAAACGATGTTTTAATAGAACAGAACAAAGAGATCATTTCACTGTTGAAAAAAAACAGTTAAAGAATCTTTCCTGTGCCGGATTTTCCGGTGCAGGATTTTTTTTTGCAAAAATTTCCATTTTCTTAGGTTAAAAAAAAAACGTGTTACCTTAGTATTGCCTGAAAGATGTATTACGGCAAAATCTTTTGATTTTGCCGAATGACTGGCAAAACTTTTTTATTTAACAGGAGGTTTTTCAATTAATGGCAAAAGATATAAAACTGATTGCTTGCAGAAACTGCGGAAAAGAAATCCGTGCAGACACAAAATATTGTCCGTTTTGTTCTGTGGAAAATATAGATGTCCGCACGAATGAAGCAGATATTCATCACCCAAACAAAACACATACCGTTCCGGTTCCAAAAACCGTTCCTATTAATAAGGAAGAAACAAAACCACTTCCTACGGAAAATGCGGATGCAGAATCATTACCAAAAGAAGAGAATCTGACATGTTCTGGAACGTCCAAAAAAGAAATGGATAAAAGCTATAAGAAAAAGAAAAACAAAAAAACAAAAAAAGTAACTTCCCAAAAGAACCATTGCACGATCGGTCTTGCCGGATGCATGGATGCTTTTTTCTTCGTTCTTTTAGTTATGGTTGTCGGAATTGGTGTGTTTTGTGTCATAAATCCGGAAACCAGAGATCTTATTTTGCAAACCGTAAAGGAGGTAAGCTATGAGTTGCAGCAACCTTAAGAATCAGACACATGGACGCGACAGTCCCTAAACCGTCACATATAATACCCAAATTACTACAAAAACATAAAACAGGAGGATTTTTTTATATGAGAGTTTTATTAGAGGAACATGGCGGAGCAGTCGCTACCGCTGCTATTGTGATTATTATTATTGCCGCAATTGTTGCTTTAGGAGCAACCGGTCACTTACAGGAAGCCTACACTGCACTTCTTGATGCTTTTACAACAAAGGCTCAGAACGCTGCCGGTTTCTAGTAGTGTGAGATCTAAAAAATGCAGAAAGGAGGACAGGGCATTATATGCCCTGTTATATTTTCAATGAATAGAACAAAAAAAGAATTGTCAGATGTCCAGTATGGTCCGTTTTTAAAATATCTGAAAGATGACAATATCACAGATATTGATTTTAATGGAAGAGACCTCTGGGTCAGGGATATTTATAGTGGAAGATATAAAGTTCATGACCCGGATGTCATATCTCAGATCACAGAAAAGTTTATTAACGATTTTTCTGTCAATGTATCTACACTGATCGGAAAGAACTTTACTCCTGTTGATAATAACGAGATCGAAGCAGAAACAGATTCACTCCGTATCACGATCATTCATCAGTCTGTAGCAATGACCGGGACTTGCATCTGTATCCGAAAAACACCGCCGGTACAGCGGATCAATGTAGAATCCGCACTGGAAAAGCACTATTGTGAGGAAAAAGTGCTGCACTTGCTGGCAAACTGCGTAAAGTCAAAACTGAATATCGTATTTTGCGGAGTGCCGGGAGTTGGAAAGACAGAATGTTCCAAATTTCTGACTTCCTTTATTCCGAAAGAAGAAAAAACCGTAACCGTGGAAGACACCAGTGAGATTCATTATAGTGAGATCAATCCGGAAAAAGACTGTGTTGAATTAAGGGTCAATGAATATTTTACTTACATTGATGCCATGAGTTCCGTACTCCGTATGACACCGGATCGTGTCATGCTCTCAGAGGCACGTTCCACGGAAGTAAAACAGTTAGTCGAATGCTGGACTACAGGTATTACAGGTTTTACCACACTCCATACCGATGATGTGAGAAAAATCCCGGACCGCATCTTAAACATGATGCCAAGCCGTCAGGATGCAGACCGGTTAGAAAACGACGTTTATACAGGATTAAATGTCGGTATTCTGTTAGATACACGCATGAACGATTCCGGCAAGCAGGAACGCTATATCAGACAGATCGGCTTTTTTTACAGGGATATCGACCATGATAAGAACAGCTGCACCATGGTAGTGCGGAGAGGAAAATTAGTGGAAAATGTAAAGCTGCCATATGATATCCAGAAAAAAATGCAGAAAGCAAAAATAACCGATCCATTTTTTAATCCGGATGTCCATAAGATCTTACATTCTTCAAGATCACACAAAATACCTATTTTGTAGAAAGGAGCAGGCAAAACTATATGAAAAATGTGTTTACATTTAAAAATCTGTGCATATCCATTTTTGGTGCACTGTTTTTAACAGGTATATGCAAGTTAGGACTGATCTTTGGAACCATAACTGCCATTATGATATTTCTCCTTGTTCCGGGGATTATCAAATACATGGAACGGGAAAAGAAATCCTATCAGCGTTTTACGGATGCCTGTATCTATATGGAACAGATGGAAGGTTCCTACCGGCAGAAAAGAAATATTTATGAAGCACTGGTGGAAACAGAAGAACTCTTTAAAGAAGGAGATATGAAAGAAATCCTAAAACGTGCGATCATGGAATTTGAAATGGAAGATGCCGGAGCGGATGCCGCAAAAAATGCACTCCATATCATCGAAGAATCTTATGGATGTGAACAGATGGAACTTTTCCATGATTTCATTTTAAAAAACAGCGTTCAGGGCGGCGATTGCGAAACACCGATCGAGCTGATCGAAAAAAGACGGATCGCATGGATGGATGCAACAGAAAAATGCCGGGATGAAAAGAAACGTCTTCTTACTTCGGTTATGTTATCTTTCATTGTGTATTTCATCATATCAGAGGTAATTGTATTTTTCCTTCCGAAAGATATGGCGATCATAACACTTCCATTAGAACGCGGATTAGTCGTATGCAATGTCTTGATTTTACTTGTCTTAGCCAAACTTGCATTGAAAAAAAATTCTACGGACTGGTTAGAATCCAATCCGCAGCGTGACGTGGAAAAGATCGAACGGGATTATATGACCATCGAACATTATGACCTTAAAAAAGAACGGATCACCAGCTTAAAATGGTCCATTCTTCCCATGGCAGTGACCTGCTTTGCCTATGTTGCAACAAGATCACTGATATCGTTTGCCATTGGTCTTCCGATCGTATTTTTATTCCTTAACCAGCATGTGTTAAACCGCTACCTTACAGAAAAACGGTTAAAACGGGAAATTGAAAGAGATTATCCGAAGTGGCTTTTAAGCGTTATCTTGTTTATGCAAAAGGAAAATGTACAGGGAGCCATTTCTAAATCTATCGAAAACGCACCGAATGTTTTGAAGCACCCATTGGCACAGTTTATGCAGACCATTCAGGAAAATCCCAGTGATTCTGATGCGTATTTCCAGTTCCTTCAGGAGCATGACGTACCAAAAGTCCATGAGAGTATGAAAATCCTCTTTTCCATATCGAAAGGACTTGGCGGTAATCAGGAAAAGCAGATGTATCAGATCATTGATAAAAACAATGCCATGACCATGAGGAGTGAAGAGATCAAAAATGACAACCGAATTGCCGGTATTATGGGATTTTTATTTTATCCCGTTGTCCCTACCGCAATTAAGATGGTAGCAGACCTCTTACTGATCATGCTTACCATGTATGGCAACATGGGAAATATTTTCTAATACAACAGCAAAAAGGAGATGAAACAGACATGGATGTAATGATGAAAGGTTTTCTTGGAGTATTTATCTTTGCTCTGATTACTTACATTGCAGCAGGAACGATCTCAGCGGAAATGGATTCCTCTGCTGCAAGAAGCTATATGGACGATGCCAAAAAAGAGATCGCAGAAGCGAATATGGCTGCTTCTGTCATTGATGCAGTCGGTAATCAGGCTGTAGAGGACGGATACAAGATGACGATCACCACTTATGGCAGTGGAAGTGAAGGACTTTCGACTGCAGATTACAGCACCGGTGGTAGCAGTATCGGTGATACTTCAAATGCCGACAGTGTGGAACTGTTAATGACTTATAAATATAAAGTCCCAATCTTAGGGATTTCCAATGAACATGTAGAAAGGGGATATGTAAACTGATGAGTACGATCATAAAACAACATGGTGGTGCCATTATCATGGTAGCATTATCTTTGATCACCATTGGTGCACTGGCAGAAACTTTAAAGGCTCTTAGCATCCTTTAATACTATTCCATAAAAAAGGAGGAACATATGAGAGAACTTATCGCACAGCACGGAGAAGCCATTGCAGAAGCAGCAGGAGCCATCCTTGTAATCGGAATACTTTCCCTTATGACATTAGGCGGCGGTTTATCTGATGCAATTCATTTTTTTTCAAGCTGGCTTTACGGATAGAAGGAGGAGCATAAATCATGAAAAAGTTACTGGAACTTTTAGGCGGTGGAGTGATCGCCGCCATCGTCGTTGTGATTGTTTTAAATATCTATAACGGAAATATGATGCCGGCATTGAAAGAAGCCGGTAAAAAAGAAACAAACAGTTATTCCGGTTCTATGGATACGAAAGCATTTAAAAAGGCTTTATCCTACAGACCGCAGCTTACTTATGTGGGAACCGGTCCAAAACTGACGGATACAGCGTATGATGATACGAACAAGGAAGAAAGTATGGGAACTACTTATGATGTCTTATCCGATATCAAGATTACGGATGCGGTGGATGACTATGAAAAAACACTTGCCGAAGCCGTGGAGGAAAACCGCATACGGAACA
>OGCQ01001335.1_pt1 | contig 30872 bp, 34 predicted proteins | sample 1570161 | NCBI WGS metagenome assembly OGCQ01 (sample SAMEA4384402, study PRJEB24528) | human gut metagenome
AATCTGCACGCAGATTGCGTGCAAAGCCGTCAGGCGGGCTTTATTCAGTGTTTCCTTAAAGTAATTGTACCATAAATTTGCCAGACTTGCAAGCTGGTTTCCACTTTTTTATATTGATAAATTGTAAAAGTGAAAGATTCTTTGGGCAATGCCGCGTAAATCCGGCAGGCAGTACTGTATTTGCAAAAGTGCAGTCAAAAAATGCAGAAAATGGAAAATGACAGGGGATTTCTCTGAAACCGGTAGGATTATATACGATTGTTGTAATTTTTTTTGCAATAGTACTTGCCACAACGCAAAAAAAATGCTATAATAGGATTGCAAAGCACGCGTGAAACAAAGCAGAAGAATTCCCTTTTCCTTGTTGCCGTGTGCAGAACATTTCTGCCGGAATCACTTCGGGCAAAGAAAGGAAAACGTCTGCCGCCTGAGGGCAGGCGAGTGAATATACATGCGTGCAACTACTGCTTCTGCGGAAACGACTTCTGCCGGTTCGATCTGGCGGAAACGCTTCCTTTCCCTGATCAGCGTCGGGTATCTGGCTCTGATGTGCTGGTTTTCTTATCTGGCGATCTTTTACGAATTTTCCGTCACCAACTCCGTGTTGTTTTGTCTGACCCTCTGTGTGGTATCTTTTGCGGCACTCAGTGCCATGCTGTACAGCCGGTTTCAGATCCTGACACGCCTGACGGGGATCCTGCTGCTGCCGGCGATATTGCCCCAGATTTTGCTTTGTTTCGGGCAATGGGAACTGATCCTGCCAATTGCAGTGACTTCCCTGATCATCTTTTTCCTGTCCGGTGCAGGGGAAACTGCCAAGACCGTATTCGGTGTCATATACCTGTTGCTGTATATTCTGGGGTCACTGGCATTTTTCATGCTCATGTCTTTTTTCACGCCGAGTACACAGCAGACTGTGCTGGAAAACGGCACTTCTCCCTCCGGAGCATACCGGTATGAGATCATTCAGACAGACGACAGCTCCGGCGGCAATGTGGCAGTACACGTAGAGCCAAATGATCGGGACATTCACCTGCCGTTCCTGACATTTATCTCCAACGGCTATGACCGTACCGTCTATGAAGAACGCCCCGTTCCCTCTGAAGTCGGCAGTGCAGAGTGGACGACAGCTTCCCGTGCAGACATCACTGCACAGCTGCTGGAGATCTCCAATGATGTAACACTGGATCTGACCAAGGCACAGAAGTCCGCGGTCGGTATTCCGGCAGATACGGAAACCGTCTATCTGAAAGACCTGACCGATGCACAGCTGGAGCAGCTGGGTGTGCCGGCAGAAAATGACGTTCTGACGTTCTCCGGAAAGGTCTGCTTCCGGTCTTATATTGCCGTGCTGGAGGATTATTTCGCAAAGGACAATCGCGAAATTTCATTATTCAATTAAGTTGCGCAAAGCGGAATCCGCTTTCCATATACCACACCTTATTATTAATCAGGAGGAACTACTGATGAGTGAATTTTTCAACAACATTCCGAAGATTGCTTATGAAGGCAAGGATTCCAAGAATCCGCTGGCATTCAAGTTTTATAATCCGGACGAGGTTATCGCCGGCAAGACCATGCGGGAACAGCTGAAGTTCGCACTGTCCTGGTGGCACACTATGGGCGGCGACGGCACAGATATGTTCGGCTGCGGCACCACCAACAAGACATGGGGCTGTGATGATGTCACTGCACGTGCAAAGGCAAAGGTAGAAGCTGCTTTCGAGATCATGGACAAGCTGAGCATTGACTACTACTGCTTCCACGACAGAGATCTCTCTCCGGAATACGGCAGTCTGGGCGAAACCAACGAAAAGCTGAGAGCCATCGTTGACCTGTGCAAGGAAAAGCAGGACGCTACCGGCAAGAAGCTGCTGTGGGGCACCGCAAAGTGCTTCGATCACCCGCGTTATATGCACGGTGCAGGCACTTCTCCCAGTGCGGACGTTTTCGCATATGCTGCTGCACAGATCAAGAGTGCCATTGATGCCACTGTAAAGCTGGGCGGTCAGGGCTATGTATTCTGGGGCGGCCGTGAGGGCTATGAAACCCTGCTGAACACCAACATGGGTCTGGAACTGGACAACATGGCTCGCCTGATGCATCTGGCTGTAGACTATGCAAGAAGCATTGGCTTCACCGGCGACTTCTATGTAGAACCGAAGCCGAAGGAACCCACCAAGCACCAGTACGACTTCGACTCTGCAACCGTTATCGGCTTCTTACAGAAGTACGGTCTGGACAAGGACTTCAAGCTGAACATTGAAGCAAACCACGCAACACTGGCACAGCACACCTTCCAGCACGAACTGCGTGTGGCAAGAACCAACGGCATGTTCGGTTCCATCGATGCCAATCAGGGCGACCCGCTGCTGGGCTGGGATACCGACCAGTTCCCGACCAACGTCTATGATGCAGCACTGTGCATGTACGAAGTACTGAAGGCAGGCGGCTTCACCAACGGCGGTCTGAACTTCGACGCCAAGGCAAGACGCGGCTCCTTCGAACTGGAGGACATCTTCCACAGCTACATTGCAGGTATGGATACCTTTGCACTGGGTCTGCGTATCGCGGACAAGCTGATCACCGACGGCAGAATCGACAAGTTCGTAGAAGATCGCTATGCAAGCTGGAATACCGGCATCGGTGCAGACATCATCTCCGGCAAGGCAACCATGGCAGATCTGGAAAAATACGCTCTGGAAAAGGGCGAAGTGACCGCTTCTCTGACCAGCGGCCGTCAGGAAATGCTGGAAGCAATCATGAACGAGATCATGTTCAGCCTGTAATTCCACAAATATATCGAGGCAGCATCGCTGCTGAAACGAAACAAAAGCACATTGACGGCATCAGGCATAGTCAATGTGCTTTTTTGACAGGAGGGTAATTCTGAATGGAAATCCAAAACGGCAGACCCGCAGACGAAAGCGGCAGACTGCCAAAAGAGATCGCCGTATACAACTTACTGGAACGGCTCGACATTCCCTTTGCACGGGCTGACCATGCGGCAGCCTTTACCATGGAAGCCTGCGAAAGTATTTCTGCGGCACTGCAAACGCCTGTCTGCAAGAATTTGTTTCTCTGCAACCGGCAGAAAACGAACTTCTATCTGCTGCTCATGCCCGCCGACAAGCCGTTTCGCACCAAGGAGATCACCAGCCAGCTGGGCTGTGCCAGACTTTCCTTTGCATCAGAAGATGCCATGGAACAGCTGCTGCAACTGACTCCCGGCTCTGCCACGATCTTCGGGCTGATGCATGACACCGAAAACCGCGTTCAGCTTCTCGTAGACCGCGACCTGCTGGGAGAAGCCACTTTCGGCTGTCACCCCTGCATAAATACTTCTACGATCCGCATGCAGACCAGCGACGTCTTTGACAAGCTGACAACCGCCCTGCATCACCCCTACACCATCGTAACACTCAAAGGAGAATAACGGTTATGGCAAAAGAAAAAGTCATCAAAACCAATGCGATCCGCATGCTGGACAAGGCGAAAGTTCCCTATGTACACCGCAGCTGGGAACAGGCAACCGGACAGCACACCGGCGTAGAACTGGCGGCGGCACTGGGACAGAATCCGGAACAGGTATTCAAAACGCTGGTCACCGTGGCAAAGTCCGGCGAACACTACGTTTTTCTGGTGCCGGTGGCGGAAGAACTGGACTTGAAAAAGGCGGCTGCCGCAGTGGGAGAAAAGGCAATCTCCATGTGCAAATCCAAGGATTTGCTTGCCCTGACCGGATACATTCACGGCGGCTGTTCCCCTATCGGCATGAAAAAACTGTTCCGCACTACCATTCATGAGTCCGCACAGAATTTTCCCACGATCTTGTGCAGTGCCGGCAAGATCGGACACCAGCTGGAACTGTCACTGGACAGTTTGCAGCAGGTCGTGCCCTTTCAGCTGGCGGACATCATCGCGGAGAAAGCACAATGAGATACTGCTGTACCGTGTTCCAGCGGGTGGGAACCTGCTATCACGAATTCCGGAAGGGCAGCTTCCGGCAAGGCTCCAGCCACTGGAGTTCCGATTCTCTTTTGCTGCACGACAACATTCTACAGCGTTCCGGTTTCGGAAAAATCTTGCAGGAAACACTGCCCGCGTATAATCAGTACGGCATCACCGTTGTCAACTGGACACAGTGGCAGTGTATCTTACAGCATGCCCTGGCACAGGGCGGCGGTGCGGAGCTGGTCGCACTGGAAGTGAATGAATGGGCAGAGGATACGTTTCGGGATCACGCGGTGTTTACAATTTTGGGGATTTGAAAGGGGAAACCGATCATGCAACACAAAAAGACCACAGCCATTCTGCTTGCCGTTCTGGCGGCGGCATTTTACGCGGTAAACGTTCCGGTTTCGAAGCTGCTGCTGAAGGAGATCAGCCCTACATTTCTGGCATCACTGCTGTATTTCGGTGCCGGCATCGGCATCGGACTGCTGTACTGCATCAACCCCAAAAGCCACCGCGGCGAGAAAAAACTGACACGCAAAGACCTGCCCTATACCCTCGGCATGATCTTGCTGGATATTGCCGCACCGATTCTGCTGATGCTGGGGCTGAAAAGTGCATCTTCCGCCAATGCTTCTCTGCTGGGAAACTTTGAAATCGCTGCCACTACGCTGATCGCCCTGCTGCTCTTTCGGGAAAAAGTTTCCAAGCGGCTGTGGGCTGCCATTCTGCTTATCACCCTGTCCAGCGGCATTTTGTCTTTCGAGGATATGTCCAGCCTGCACTTTTCCAGAGGCTCCCTGCTGGTGCTGGCGGCGGCAGCCTGCTGGGGACTGGAGAACAACTGCACCCGCAATATTTCCGACAAAAGTACTTTCGAGATTGTCTTTCTCAAGGGCATCTTTTCCGGACTGGGTTCGTTTCTCATTGCTCTGTGCATCGGCGAGCCGTTCCCCGGACTGCACGCTGCTGCTGCGGCACTGCTTCTGGGATTTGTTGCCTACGGGCTGAGCATTTTCTGCTACGTCCGTTCCCAGAACACCCTCGGAGCCGCCAAGACCAGTGCCTACTATGCCATCGCCCCCTTTATCGGCACGGCCCTTTCCTGCATCATCTGGCACGATGCCCTGACAGTGCAGTATTTTCTGGCACTGGCGGTAATGCTGCTGGGTTCCGTTCTGGTGGTTCTGGACACGCTGCAAACGGAACACACCCATTCCCACACCCACACGTTCACACACACCCACGACGGCGTGACACACACCCACACCATTACCCACAGCCACCCGCACCTTCACGGCATGCACGGGGAAAGTCGCCAGCACCGCCACACCATGCACACGCTGCTGCGTTCACACAACTCATTGCAGCACCGGTAACACCTGTTCGTTTTTTTCCCGCAGCAGCCAGAACACCAGCCCGTACAGCCCCAGAGCAATTCCCAGAAACAGCACGATTCCCTGCGGCGTTTCCCGCAAAGTCGGGCAGAACCATTCCGGCAGAGAAGCTGCCGTAAACGAAAATCCCGCGGCAAACACCGGCTTTCCGATAAGCTTTCCGAATCGGAACCGGAGGTTTGCCGTTTTTACTGCCATACGCAGACGATTGCAGTTTCCGAACACGTTGCTGGTATAGTACGATGCCACGATGCCGTAAAATCCGAACAGCGGAATGCAGACCAGTACCACACAGATGCGGATCACATACTCCGCCAGATAGTTCAGGGAAGAAAAATTCTGCCTGCCCATGCCTTTGATCAGTGCTTCCAGTACGATTTCCAGATAGATAAACGGCACCACCGGTGCCAGAATCCGGATCATTTTCCCCGACAGTTCTCCGCCGTCCATGCACCGCCCGATCACGCCGCCAAATTTCAGCAGGACTGCACTGATCAGCACCGCAAAAATCAGTGTCAGTGCGATCACCTGTTCCGTCAGCCGACAGACACGTTCCCGATTGCCGGCGGCATTGGCACGGGCGACTTCCGGAATCAGGATTCCGGACAGGGCACAGAGAATGGTGGACGGAAAAAACAGCACCGGAATCACAATGCCCTCGAAAGTGCCGAACTGCCGGAGGGCATTACTGGCACTGTCCCCGAACTGCCGCAGTGTCACGGGAATCAGGGCATCATTGGCTGTGCTGAGTCCGGCAGTCAGACAGCCGCCCACTGCCACAGGAACTGCCAGCCGGATATACCGCCACAGGGACAGGCTGCACGTTCCGCCGCAGGGTTCCCGCTTCTGAAAGTACAGCACTGTCAGCGTGACCGCCGTAAACAGTGTGCCGCACGCCATGCTGCACACCAGATCCGTACAGACCTGTTCCGGTCTGGTGTCCCCACGCCACAGGAGCAGTCCGGTGAGAATTCCCGCACGGAGCAGAAATTCCGCCACATCGCAGGCGGCTGTCACTGTCACGCGGCACACCGCATTGAAGTAGCCTTTCAGGCAGGCACTCAGACTGCCCAGCGGCAGAAGCAGTGCCATGAGCCGCACCGCATGTGCCATGGAATCGCTCTGCAAAAACTGCTGACTCAGAGGTTGGGCAAATATGCAGACACCCGCTGTCACCGGCAGGGACAGCAGCATGCAAAAGCTGATACCATGCCGCAGGACACGTGCCGGACAGCCGCAGGGCTTTCCCAGTTCCTCGGACACAAAACGGCTGGCACAGAGCATAGCATTTCCGCCGGCGACCATTGCGGCAAGGTTGAAAAAAGAACCTGCCAGTGCCAGCGTTCCCACCGTTGCCGCCCCCACACGCCGCGTCATCCACGCGTTGAACCACAACGCCAGACACTCCAGAAAAAATTGTATCACGGTCATCTGAATGGTATCCCGAATTACACTGCGTTTTCGCATCTGTATGCCTCCTTCAAGGCAACACCGCACAAAGCATGTGCGTAAGATGCCCTAAGGAAACATATGCACCGGACAAAAAGAACATGCCCCGCACGGATTGGTTTCCCGTGCGGGGCATGCGTTTTTTATTCAGTGTTTCCTTTGTACGCCAGAGTTTACGCTTATACAAATTTTGTAGAGCACCGTCCACTCACTGCTGTACCCCAGCCAGAAACTGCTGCAACTCCTCCAGAAACATTTTCCCGTACTTCTGTGCCTTGATGACACCCACACCGGAAACCTGCCGCATCTCGCCGAGGTTCTGGGGCTTTTTCCGGCACATGTCCCGCAGCGTGGCATCGGAAAAGATGAAATACGGCGGTATCCCCTCGTGCTTTGCCTGTGCCGCCCGCAGCTGCCGCAGCTTCTGGAACAGGTCGTTGTCCGCCGCGGACAGCGTAGGATCTTTTGTTCCCACCGGAGCCGCCAGCTTCTCCCGCACCACCGGCACACGCCGCATGACCGTTTTCTGGTCACGAATGATCTCCACCGAGCCGGCAGTCAGCACCAATTCCTGATACTCCTGAAACTGCCGCAGTGCCAGATCTTCCCGCTGGATCAGTTCATCGATCAGCTGCATCACTTCCCGCCGCGACAGCTTTTCGATAATGCCGTAGGTGGAAAGCTGATCCAGCCGCATGCGGAGAAGCGATTCCTTTTTGCTGCCCATCAGCACATCGGCAGTCATGGTGCGGCTCAGGTGATAGCCGCCTTTCTGGGCACGATACACGCAGGAGATGATCTTTTTCGCCGCCGTGGTGGCATCTTCTTCCCGATAATTGGTCAGACAGCAGGAACAATTCCCGCAGCTGTCCGGTGAATGGTCGCCGAAATATTGCAGCATGCGGTGCCGCAGACAGGTGGTAGAGGTGGCATAGAATGTCATCTGTTTCAGCCGTTCCTTTCCCTGCTCCAGCAGGAACTGCCGTGTTTCCTCGTCATCCACCTCTGTGGTTTCCCGACTGCGTTGCAGCAGGAAATCGTTGGTACGGACATCTTTTCCGCTGTACAGCAGAATGCACTGTGCCGGCGAGCCGTCCCGTCCGGCACGACCTGCCTCCTGATAGTAGCTCTCCAGATCCATGGGCATGTTATAGTGAATGACAAACGACACGTTGGACTTGTCAATACCCATGCCGAATGCGTTCGTCGCCACCATGATCGGCTGGCGGTCATACAGGAAATCGTCCTGATTCTGTGCCCGTTCCGTGTCGGACAGACCTGCGTGATACCGCGTGGCTGGAAAGCCGTTTTCCCGCAGAGCATCACAGACTTCTTCCACCGCTTTTCGGGTGGAGCAGTACACAATGCCGCTTTTGCCGTCGTTTTCCCGCAGCAGCTGAAACAGTTCCCGCGTCTTATTATTGGGACGGCGTACCCCGAAAAACAGGTTTTTCCGGTCGAATCCGGTATGTATGATTTCCGGCTCCTGCAATTTCAGAATCCGTGCAATATCCGCCTCTACCTGCTTTGTTGCCGTAGCGGTAAAGGCGGTACAGATCGGACGTGCCGGCAGCTGTTCCATAAACACCGGAATATCCAGATAACTCTGCCGGAAATCCTGTCCCCACTGGGAAACGCAGTGTGCCTCATCAACGGCGATCATACTCACCGGCACCTGCTGTGTCAGACGGAAAAAGCTGTCCGTCATCAGCCGTTCCGGTGCAACGTACAGAATCCGGCACTGCCCCTGCTGTACCATTTGCACCGTGTGATAGAATTCTTCCTGCGTAATGCTGCTGTTCACATACGCCGCAGGGATACCCACCTGCCGAAGAGCCTCCACCTGATCTTTCATCAGCGAGATCAGCGGAGAAATGACAATGGTCACCCCGCGGAGCAGCAGGGCAGAGATCTGATAGCAGACCGACTTGCCGGCTCCGGTAGGCATGACCGCCAGCACGTCCCGTCCGGACAAGATCGCATCGATTGCCTGCTTCTGTCCGGTGCGGAATGACGCATGCCCAAAATATTGCTGTAACAGCTTTTCCGGCTGGTTCATGTTTCCTGACCGTCCTCTCCCTCTGCCAGCAGATCTTTCTGCCAGCGTTTCAATTCTTCCCGTGCAGTTTCCAGCAGCAGCACGCTGGGATTTTCACCGCCCATGATGCGGGCGATCTCATGGACACGTCCCTCCGGTTCCAGTACCATGACATGGGTTTCCGTCCGCGTGCCCTCGGTCTGCTTCTCGATCATGAGGTGCTGATCTGCCATTACGGCAATCTGGGACAGATGCGTCACACAGAGCACCTGCCGCAGCTGTCCCACTTCCCGCAGCTTCATGCCGATTTTCTGGGCAGCCTTGCCGCTGACACCGGTGTCGATCTCGTCGAAGATCAGCGTGGGAATGCTGTCCCGATCGGCAATGACACACTTCAGAGCCAGCATGATGCGGGACAGTTCACCGCCGGAAGCGATTCTCGCCAGCGGACGGGGTTCTTCCCCGCGGTTGGCAGAAATCAGAAATTCCAGACTGTCCATGCCGTGAATGGTCAGCTTGCCGGTGGTATGTTTCCCCACCAGGATCACGTTGGGCATATTCAGAAATGCCAGCTGTTCCGTCACGGCAGTGATAAAGCGTTCCAGCGTCTGGGCACGGTATTCCGACAGTGCCTTCGCCTGTGCAGAAACCGTTTCCAGCAGCTGTGCCTTCTGCTCCCGCAGGGCAGCGATCTCTGCGGTGTCGCCCTGCATCTGTGCCAGTTCTTCCTCTGCACGGTCACGGCGTTCCACCAGTTCGTCACCGGTACACTGGTACTCCCGACTTAGCCGCCGGATCTCCAGAATACGCTTCTGCACCATCGCATACCGCTGGGGGTCTAAGTCCATGCCGTCCCGCAGACTGCGGCACTCCGAAGCAATGTCTGCCAGTTCAATGCCTGCCGCCGCCAGCCGTTCTCCCAGCACGGCAAACTCCGCCCGCATGTCGGAAAACGGCGACAGTTCTTCTGCCGCCGCCTCTGTCAGCAGTACTGCGGAACCGTCGGCATCTTCGCCGTCGATCGCCTCCGCTGCCGCCTGCAACGCCGCGGCAATGCTCTCGGCGTGCTGCAGCAGGTTCAGTTCTTCTTCCAGTGCCTCTTCTTCGCCCTGTTCCAGTCCCAGTTCGTCCACTTCTGCCACCAGTGCTTTCAGCTGCTGCCGGCGGTGTGCCTTGTCCTGTTCCTGTTTTGCCAGATGATTCAGCCGCTTCGCCGTCTGCTGTAACTGCCGGAATGTGTCCTGATACTGGTGCAGCAATGTGTCATCTCCGCCGAAAGCGTCCAGAATCTGCAAGTGGCACTCCGGTGCCAGCAGCACCTGATTGTCGTGCTGCCCGTGAATGTTGATGAGAGCGTCCCCGATCTCCCGCAGCACCGAAACTGTTGTGGTATGTCCGTTCACCCGTGCTGCACTGCCGCCGTCTGCGGCGATCTCTCTGGTGAGCAGCAATTCATCGTCGGTGTGGGAAATGGAAAGTGCGTCCAGTCTGGCACAGACCAGCGGATCCAGATGCGTGAAAAGTGCCGTCACCACTGCCTTTTTGCAGCCTGTCCGCACAATGTCCCGCGTGACACGCTGTCCCAGAACCGCATGGATCCCGTGCAGCAGAATCGATTTTCCGGCACCGGTTTCACCGGTAAACACATTCAGATGCGGTGAAAAGGGAATCCGTGCATGGGCGATCACCGCCAGATTCTCGATCTCCAGTTCAGCTAGCATTAAAACCCTCCTGTTTCCATCAGCTTTGCGAAGCTGCCGGCAAATTCTTTTGCCTGTATTTCTGTCCGCAGCAATACAAAAATGGTATCATCTCCGGCAATGGTTCCCACCACATCTTCCCGATGCATGGCATCTAACGCCGCCGCCACTGCCTGTGCCGTGCCGGTACGGCAGTGGATCACTGCCACATTTCCGGCAAAGTCGGTACGCAGGGCAGCGTTCTGCAAAATGCCGCCGTTGACTTCCTGCCGCACCGGTGCCGTATAGCATGCCCTGCCGCTGCCACGCCGTTCCTTGGTCAGCTTCAGTTCCCGAATATCTCTGGAAAGCGTTGCCTGCGTCACCGCAAACCCGTGTTCCTCCATGCGTTCCCGCAGCACTTCCTGCGTGGGAATCTCCTCTGCTGCAATGAGCGAAAGAATGGTATCCTGCCGCTTTTTCTTCATGTGTTCCTCACGTCCTTCCCGCTTTCAAAGACTGCATCAGCTTCCGGCTCAGCGAATCAAAAAAGGTATTGCCGCTAAGGTCCAGAATTTCCAGCGTCTGGTCAGAACCGGAAATTTCCATGACTCGTCCCTCCGGAAACGGCTCCGGTTTTTCGCCGTCTGCACAGAAATAGGCATCATATTCCTCCCGCACCCGCAGGCTCACCTGCAAATCGTTGTGGGGAGAAAACAGGATCGGTCTGGCAGAAAGCGAATGGGGACAGATCAGGTTCATCTCAATGCAGGAAAATTCCGGTTCGATAATGGGACCTCCGGCGGAGAGGGCGTAGGCAGTCGAACCGGTAGGCGTGCTGAAGATCACGCCGTCTGCCCGATATTCGCCCAACACCACGTTGTTGCGGGAAACGGTAAACTCAATGACACGGGAAAAGTTGCGGGAGATCACGATGTCATTCAACGCCGTCAGTTCCCGCAGGCAGGTGCCGGTCTTGTCCAGCACCTTGCCATGCAGCAGCATGCGTTTGGAAACCCGATAGTCCCCCGTTTGCAGCCGTGCAATTTCACCGATCTGATCCGGCTCCATAGATGCCAGAAAGCCCAGCCGTCCGGTGTTGATGCCCAGAAGCTTTGCCTTTGTGCCCACCACGTGACGGGCACAGTGCAGAATGGTACCGTCCCCGCCGATCGCCACTGCCACGTCTGCGTCCTGCACTGCTTCCAGAAACGGAGCGTAACAGATAAAGGACATATCCCCCAGCAGTCCCAGACAGCGGGGATCTGCCCAGACTTCCATGCCGTTCCGGTACAGTGCCAGACAGACCTTTCGGGCAACTTCCGGTGCGTTGCCTTTTTGCAGATGATGAAATAACACGACTTTCATTTCGTCTTCTCCTTTTTTGCCTGTGCGAATGCCTGCTGTACCACTGCGGCAATTTCCGGCAGATACGCCGCTTCGCCGCCTTTTTGTACAACGGCGAGATACTCAATATTGCCGGAGCCGCCCTGAATGGGCGAAGGGCACAGCAGCTGTACAGTCAGCCCCTGTGCGGAAAACAGCTGCAGGATGTTGTTCAGCACCTGCATGTGCACGCGGGAGGACTGCACCAGTCCGTTTTTCCCGATGTTTTCCCGTCCCGCTTCAAACTGGGGCTTGATGAGCACCACGCCCTGTGCCCCTGTCCGCAGCAGCGGCAGCACGTAGGGCAGTACATGGTGCAGCGAGATGAAAGACACGTCCGCCGAGAAGAAATCCGCCGGCTGCTTCAGCTGTTCCGGTGCAATGCTGCGAACGTCTGTTCCCTCCCAGTTTACCACGCGGGGATCCTCCCGCAGGGACTGCACCAGCTGTCCGTGTCCCACGTCAATGGCGTACACCTTTGCAGCTCCGTGCTGGAGCATGCAGTCGGTAAAGCCGCCGGTAGATGCTCCGATGTCCAGACAGACCATTCCCTCCAGAGAGAGCTGCATCTGCTGTACCGCATGTTCCAGTTTCAGACCGCCCCGTCCCACAAAGGGAATGTCACTGCCCTCCATGGCGATCCGGTCGGTTTCCGAAACGGCAAACGCCGGCTTGGTACAGACCTTGCCGTTCACAGAGATCTGCCCGTTCTGAATCAGCGTTTTGGCACGCTGGCGGCTGGGCACCATACCCTGCTGTACCATTACCGCATCAAGCCTTGCCATGTTTTGCCTCCTGCTGCATATCCTGATAAATGGCATGCTCCGACAGCCCCATAGTTTCCATTTGAGAATCCGTAGAAGCCTGCGGCAGATATGCCTTGGGTGCTACCCGCCGGTAAGTGCCGCGGAAGCCGCGTTCCAGCAGCAGATCTCCCAACAACTGGGAAATCCCGCCGTAATAGTATGCCTCCTCCAGAAATACCACATGGGCATAGGACATGGCAATTTCCACCACGCCCTCTGCCAGCGGGAAAATGCGTGTCAGCTTCAGCAGGTCACAGAACACGCCTTCCTCTGCCATGCGGCGGCTGGCACGGTACAGGTGATCGTACACCCTGCCGTAGGAAATATACAGGGTATCTGTTTTTCTGCCGGAAACGTGGGTGTATTCGGTGTTCAGGGCAGTCTTGTCAAAGGAAACCTTTTCGCTGCCTCTGGGATACCGGATACATGCCAGCCCCTTATCCCGATAGAGTGCCCGCCGCAGACAGAGCCGCATCTCCTCGTAGCATGCCGGTGCATAAATTACCGTATTGGGCACCGTGCAGAGGAACGACACATCGTACAGTCCGTGGTGGGTTTCGCCGTCCTCGCCGACAACGCCGGCACGGTCGATCCCCAGCACCACATGCATGCCGCCAATGGCAACATCGTGCATCAGCTGGTCATAGGCTCTCTGCAAAAAGGAAGAATACACCGCAAATACCGGCAGTTCTCCCATAGAAGCCAGTGCCGCGGAAAATGTCACGGCGTGCTGTTCGGCAATGCCCACATCATAGTACCGGTTCGGGAACTCCCGTGCAAAATGGTGCAGTCCTGTGCCCCCGCCCATTGCTGCCGTTACGGCACAAATGCGGGGGTCGTGTTTCGCCAGCTGCACCAGTTCTTTGCCGAACATCTCCGAATAGGAATCCGCAGCGGAAACCTCCGGATTGCCGGTTTCAATGTCAAACTTGGAGATTCCGTGATACTCCGACGGCTTTGCCTCTGCCGGTGCGTAGCCCTTGCCCTTGACGGTATGTACATGAATAAACACCGGACGGTGATATTCCTTTGCCGCCAGCAGCACTTCTTCCAGTTCCACCAGATTGTGGCCGTCCACCGGTCCCAGATAGACGAAGCCGAAATCCTCGAAGATCGTTGCCGACTGCAACAATACGTCCCGTACAACGCTCTTGGAATTCTTGATGACTTTTGCCACAGACGGACCGATCACCGCGGTGCGGTTCAGGCGGCGTTCCACCGCCTTTTTGGTGCGGACGTATCCTTCACTGCTCCGCATGGAGGACAGGTAGCGTGCCAGTGCCCCCACGTTTTTGGAAATGGACATCTCATTGTCATTGAGGATCACAATGAGATTATTCCTCGATTTTCCGGCATTGTTCAATCCTTCATAGGACAGCCCGCCGGTCATGGCTCCGTCCCCTACAACGGCAACGGCAAAATGCTCCTTGTCCCCGTGCAGACGCATGCCCTCTGCAATGCCGCATGCCACGGAGATCGCAGTGCTGCTGTGCCCGCTGATGAAGCTGTCGTGTTCTGATTCGTTTGGCTTCGGGAAACCGGAGATGCCGTTTTCCTGCCGCAGGGTCGAAAATCGTTCCAGCCGTCCGGTCAAAATTTTATGGGTATAGCACTGATGCCCCACGTCCCAGACGAATTTATCTTCCGGCGAATCAAACACACGGTGCATCGCCACCGTCAGTTCCACCGACCCCAGATTGGAAGCGAGATGCCCGCCGGTTTTGGAAACAGTTTCTATGAGAAGACTTCGAATCTCCGCACAGAGTGCGGTACACTGTTCCGGCGAAAGTGCCTTCAGATCGTCCGGCGAGTGCAGACGCTCCAACAGGTGCTCCTCTGTTTCCGAAATTTTCATATATTCCATGGTTTTGTTTTCTGCGGCTCCTTTGCCGGCGGCACATTCCGCGGCAGTTCCGCAGGATTCACTCCTTCGATTATTTTTCACGGCACAGCAGTTCCCGTGTCAGATCCAGCAGGAATTCATGCTGCGGGAACTGGGACAGGATCTGTTCTGCCTCTGCCGTCAGTGCTGCTGCACGTGTCTTGGCAGCTTCCAGCCCCAGCAGAGTGACAAACGTGGTCTTGCCCTCTGCGGCATCGCTGCCCACCGGCTTGCCCAGCACTTCGGAGGTACTGGTCACGTCCAGAATATCGTCCACGATCTGGAATGCCAGCCCCAGCTTTGCCCCATACTGATCTGCCAGTGCGACCTGTTCTTTCGGAGCAAATCCCGCTGTACAGCCCAGCCGGCATGCTCCGCGAATCAGGGCACCGGTCTTGGCGGCACACATGGCTTCCTGTTCTTCCAGTGTGACATCGCTGCGTTTCTCGTTTGCCATATCCATGATCTGACCGCCGACCATACCGGCTGCACCGGTTGCCGAAGTGAGGATTTGCAGCAGTTCCACTTTCATTTCCGGTTCCAGTATCGGATCACGCAGAATTACGGCAAATGCTTCTGTCAGCAGGGCATCGCCTGCCTGCAACGCCACAGCATGTCCGAATGCCTTATGACAGGACGGCTTGCCGCGGCGGTAGTCGTCGTTGTCCATTTCCGGCAAGTCGTCATGGATCAAAGAAAAGGTGTGCACCATTTCAATGGCACACGCCGCCGCCATTGCCTGCTCCTCCGAGCCGCCGAAAATCCGGCAGAATTCCAGCACCAGCACCGGACGGATCCGCTTGCCGCCGGCTTCCAGAGAATACCGCATGGCTTCCACCACCTGTGCCTGCCGCCGGGTTTCCGGTGTCACCTGCACATATTCCAACAGTTTTGCATCTACCTTTGCCGCCAGTTCTTCCAGATACGCCTTATGCTTCGCTTCCATCATGAACCTCCTGTTCCTGTGCCGGCACCGTCTGTTTGGAAATTTGCAGCTTTGCTGTCTGCAATTCTTCCTGACAGGATACCGCCAGTTCCATGCCCTTGTGATACAGCTGCACCGCTTCTTCCAGCGGCAGGTTGCCCTGTTCCAGCTTCTGTGTCAGTTCCCGCAATTCCTTCATGTGTGTTTCAAATGCCATATGTCTGCTCTCCTTTCTCAAAAACACGAAAATACGTTATCTTTCTGTTATTGTACCTTTGCCGTGATCTCACCCTCTGCCAGCTGCACCCGCAGCACATCGCCGGACTGCACCTGTGCGGCACTGCGTACCAGTTCTTCGCCGTGGTACGCCAGTGCATAGCCACGCCCCAGAATCTTCATGGGGCTGAGCATGTCCAGACGGTTGGTCTGCTGCACCAGCTGTTCCTGACATTGCTGCCAGATCTGCCGGATACCCGCTTCCAGCCGCTTCTGCAAATGGCAGAGTTCCTGCTGTGCCAGTTCCTGCCGGTGTGCCGGTGACTGTAATTTCAGCCGGTCTTGCAGCCGTTCCAGTTCCTGTGCTTTCTGCCGGAACTGCTGCTGCATGGCGTTTTCCAGCCGGCGGGAGCAGTCCTGTACCTGCTGTAGCATCTGCCGCACATCAGGGACTGCCAGTTCTGCCGCTGCCGACGGAGTCGGTGCCCGCAGGTCTGCCGCCGCATCTGCCAGTGTCCAGTCGGTTTCATGCCCCACGGCAGAAACCACCGGCACGGTACAGTTGTAAATCGCCATGACCACCTGCTCCGTATTGAACGCCTCCAGCGTTTCCGAAGCACCGCCGCCCCGTCCGACGATGAGGACATCGCAGCTGTCCCGTTCCGCCGCCGCAATGGCACGGCAGACAGAAGCCGCCGCCGCATCACCCTGCACCTGTGCCGGATAGACCAGCAGGTGTCCGATCGGATACCGCCTGCCGATAACGTTTTTCACGTCCTGTAGGGCGGCTCCGGTATCGGAGGTAATGACACCGATTTTTTTGGGCATTGCCGGCAGCGGTCGCTTTGATGCCGCATCGAACACGCCCATTGCCGTCAGCTTTTTCTTGAGTTGCTCCAGTGCCAGAGCCTTTCCGCCGGTGCCGTCCGGCTGGAGATCTGTCACATAGATCTGAAAGGCACCGTCCCGTTCATAGAGGGCAGCGGAGGCGGCGGCAATGACGTTCATGCCTTCCTGCGGCAGAAATTTCAGCCGCTGGGCATGGCTCCGGAACATCACTGCCTTAACGCAGCTTTCCGCGTCACGCAGCGTGAAATACAGGTGTCCGGAACGATAGTGATTGGTGAAATTGGTGATCTCTCCCCGCACCAGAACGCTTTGCAGGGCACGGTCCTCTTTCAGCTTGAACCCCACATAGCGGTTCAGCTGGGTCACGCTTAAAATTGCCACAGTTTTCCTCCTTGCTTCCGCCATGCACCATAGACTGCCACACCTGCGGCATTGTCACAGGCGAACTCCGGTGCAGCAAACCAGCATTCCGCATTCGCCGCCAGCAGCGGACGAATCAGCTGGTTCGACATCACGCCGCCGGCATAGAGCACCGGCAGCTTGCCGTGCCGTTCCTGTGCCGCCTTTGTCATAGCGATCACAGTTTCCGCCACAGTCATCAGACAGAAACGGGCAATATCTGCCGGCGGTTCACCCTGCTCCAGCTTTTTCCGGCACTGGTTTTCCAGTCCGGACAGGCAGCAGTCTACGCCCCGTATCACCGGTTTGATTCGGAACGGTTTCCGGCTTTGCCGGGCAAGCTGTTCCAGTGCCTTGCCGCAGGGAAACTGCAATCCCAGCATCAGCCCCACCCGATCGATCGCCTGTCCGGCTTTCAGATCCAGAGAGGTACCGCAGGGGGTGATCTTCAAGGCAGCCTGTTCGTCCGGTTCGCAGTACAGGGAATCTGTCGTGCCGCCGCTGACATGGAACGCCAGAAACGGTTTTTCACAGGCTCCCAGCCTGCCGGCAGAATACAGTGCCGCCAGCACATGCCCCACCTGATGTGAGGTTTCATACAGGGGTACGCCGGTAACTGCGGCAACGGCACGGGCTGTGCCTACGCCGGTGAGAAAACAGGGCATATAAGAGCCGTCCACATTGCGGGGACGGGTGGAAACGCTGACACCGCAGACCGGATTTTCCGCCAGAAACGGACGGAGCCGTTCCAGCAGTTCCGGCAGCTGGCGGGTGTGATGAAATACCGCATCACTCTGCCGCAGTCCGGCTTCTCCGGCTTTCACCGGCAGCAGCTGTTTTTCCTGATGTACCTCGCCGGTTTCCAAGTCCAGCAGTGCCGCGGACGTGGTATAGTTGCTGGTATCAATCCCCAGAATTTGTGCCATCGGCAGTTTCCTCCTTTACCGCCGGCTTCGAACGGGCATAGGCACCCAGTACGCCGTTGATAAAGGCGGTATCTTCTGCATAGGCATACGCCTGCGACAGGTGCACGGCTTCGCTGATGACTACGTTCACCGGTGTCTGGGGGAGATTTTTCAGTTCGTACAGTGCCAGCCGCAGAATCGAACGGTTCACCGCCGGCACACGGTTCAGGCTCCGCTGTTTGCTGTATTCGGAAATGATGTTGTCCAGTTCCTCTGTCTGGGACATCACGCCGGAAACGTACTGCTTCACCTTTTCCGGAACCGGCAGTTCCAGCATTTCCTCTGTGGAAGCGTACAGATCCTCAATGGTGGTCAGTTCCTCGGCTCTTACCATTGCCTCGTACAGCAGCAAAAATGCGTATTCTCTGGTTTCGTGTTTTGTCATAACTACCTCCATATTCATATTCTGACATTTTCTGAAATTCTTGTCCGCCTGCAACGCTTTCTGCACTTTTGCAAAAAAGAAAGCTGCTGTAGACATTTTACAGCAGCTTTCCCCATGTATTGCTTTTGTTTCCTTTGGTATCTCTATAGAATTCCATAGAATCGAAAGAAACCGCATTTGGTATGCTGCCCGTTCCATGCCAGTCCGAACAAGTTCTTTCTTCTATTATACCAAAAAACAACGCCAGATACAACTATTTTACCTCAAAAATTCGAATATTTTCTGCCGGAACCGAAACTTCGCCCAAAATCACGTCTTTGATTGCTGCCGCCTGAGCTGCGTCCAGCCCCTCGGTCTGGACAACGACCTTGGCACTGTCCCCGTCCAGATAGACGATACAGTTGGAATAACCCTGTGCCTGAATCAGGGATTCGATCGTGCTTTCGCTTTCGATCAGCTTCGAAGTTTCCACAGCGGCAATGGCATCGGTCACCAGTTCGTCCTCTGTCCGATCTCCTGCCCCCAGCATGGACTGCAACGCCGCCACGCTTTCGTCACGGCTGGAAGTCCGTTCCAGTCTTGCCTGTGCAAAATAATTCTCCGCACTGCCGGCGGCGGCGTAGTCGGCTTCGACCTCTGCGGCAGTTTCTTCAGCAGGGGCTTCCCCGTTGGTGGAATATGCCCCGTCTGCTGCGGATTCCTCTGTCGGTGTGCTGTCCTCTGCCGCCGGTTCGCTCTGTTCCGCTTCGGCGTTGACAAAGGCGGTGTCCCCGTAGGTCACGCTGTCCTTGGACTGCACCTGTGCCGTTTCCAGCTTGCCGTCGGACATGGCGTAGTTGACATAGACCGCAATGGCAAGCATCAGGGTCAGGCACGAGAGAATGATCTGTTTTTTTCCGATAATGAGAGATGGCTTTTTCATAATGTATTCCTTTCTGGTTTCAGGCAAGGCAATACCGCACAAAGATTGTGCGACAGATGCGTCGTCAAATTTTTCGTCAGATGAAACAAAAAGCGGAGTGAATACTTGATGTATTCACGAGCATTTTTGTGAAATATGACGGGGAATTTGCAAGCAGATGGCGTGCAAAGTCGCCAGACGCTCTTTGTGCGGTATTGCCGCAACACTGTACAAAGCTCATGCGGTGTTGCCTTTGAGCGTGTTCACTACGCCGCCGGAACCACACAGATGCGGCTGGCGGCGAGATGCAGCACTGCCTGCACTGCCTTTGTCACACGCTCCTGTACCACTGCACTGGACGCTCCGCTGCACACCACGATCACGCCGCTGATCTCCGGTGCAACTACCTGCTGCACCAGAGGCTGCTGGCTGCCGCTGTCGGAAACGATCACGCATTTCTTCTGGATCTTGGTGCGGGATTCTCCCTGCTCCTGTTCCTGATCCTGTGCGTAGATCGTTTCGGAGGTGCCGTCTGCGGTGAGCATGACCTGACAGGTGCCCACCCCTTCGACCTGCTCCAGAATCGACACCAGCTGTTGTTCGGTCTGCCGGCAGTACTGCTCCATGGAGAGGTTGGAAGCGGTGGTTTCTGTCCGGCTGGTTTCCGTCCTGGAGGACGGTTTCACTTTGTCCGGCAGAAATCCGGACAGCAGGATCAGCACCAGTCCTGCAATGCCCAGAAAGACCACCAGCCGGACACCGTTTTCCCCTTTCAGTTTCTGCCGCAGGAATTCAAGAAGCTGTTTCCACATGTATCTTCACCTCTTTTCCCAGACAGTCTGTCAGCAGCGGTTCTGCGGCAGCAGGATCCGTGCAGTACACTGTGACTTGTTCTATCTCTATGCAGTTGTCCCCGGAGATATACATCTCCGCTTCTGCCTGTGCATCGGCAATGCCGTGCTGCCGCAGCATTGTCTCCAGCGATTCTTCCAGATTCGCCGCCGCCTGTTTTTGGGTTGCCTGTGCGGCGGCGGCTTCCAGTTCCACTGCGGCGGTTTCTGTGTCCGGTTCCCAGTCCGGCTGAAAGGCTGCTGCCCCTTGGCTCAACGGCGTTAAAATTCCCAGCACAAACACTGCTGACAGCAGCAGCCGCAGCTGCCGGTCAAATCGGGCGTTGGGTTTCAGGGCATCTAACACGCCGCTAAGAATGCTGATGACGCAGGTCACCAGCACCACTGCACGCATGGCTTCCACGGCTTATACCGCCCCCTTTCCAATGGTCATGGCAATGGCAGTGGAAACCACAAACATCACGCCAAAACAGACCAGCAGGGCAAAGGCGATCGCCAGAGCCTGCTGGGTGCCGCGGAGCAGCCGGAGCAGGCTCCTGGTGCCGAACAGTTCTGCGGCAGCGGCTCCGATCGCCACCACGCCCCGATACAACAGCAGCTGCACCAGCGGCGGCAGAAACAGCACGCACAGGGAAACCATTCCTACTACGCCGGTGGTACTCCGCAGCATTTGCAGACTGCTCCGCACGGTGGTGTAGGCATCAGAAACAGCACTGCCCACCACCGGCACAAAATTGGCAATGACATACTTGGTGGTTTTGGATGCCGCGGTGTCTACACTGCTCCCCAGCCAGTTCTGCATGGAGAGCACCCCCAGAAATACAGTCATCAGCAGTCCCAGAATCCACGTGGTGCACTTGCGGGAGAGCCGCAGCAAACCGCCTACCGACACCGACGGACTGACGGCATCGACAATGGCAAGGGAAAACCCCATGGTGCACAGCGGCAGCAGCACACGGGTAATCAGCTGCATCACGCTGTCCGCCAGCAGAACCACGGCAGTCTGGTATGCCACGGCTCCGCTAAGCGTGCCGCTTGCCGCGAGAATTCCGGCAAACACCGGCACAAACAGCATCATGAATTCCGCCCCTTGGGTGAGAGCACTTTCCACAGCGGCAAAGCTGCGGCACAGCGGCTCGGTCAATACGCCTACCGCCGCCAATGCACAGACAAACTCATAGACCTGTCCGGTGCCGCGGTGCCTGGCGTTGTCCTGTACGCTCTGCAATAACGCCGCAAATAAAATTACTGTCAGCAGCCCTCCCAGCATGGCAAACGGACGGCTGATACGTCCCGACAGATACGCGGAAAACACCTGCCAGATGCGGGAGAGCGTAAAGGATTCTCCTGCCCCGCCAACATCGGTAAAGGACAGCCCCAGCTGTTCCAGCACCGACTGTATGTCCCAGTCCAGCTGCTCCGTGAGTTCCGCAGAGCCGCTTTCCTCTGCCAGTGTTTCCGCAGGAGATTCCGCCGCCAGAACCGGACAGGAGCACCAAAGGCTGCACCCCAGCACCAGCAGCGGCAAGAGGACTTTCCACAATTTCATGACAACACCTCCGTCACAGTCCGCAGCAGCGTTTCCAGCAGGGGCAGGGACAGCAGCACCAGCGACAGCCTGCCCCAGAGTTCCACCGTCTTTGCCAGTGCCGACTCGCCGCAGTCCTGACACAGGTCGCCGGCGATACCGGTAATATAGCAAATGCCCAGTGCTTTCCACAGGATTTCCAGATATGCCGCCGGCAGACTGGTTTTTGCAAAGAGTTCCTGCATCTGGCTGACGATAGGCGTGAGGTACGCCGCCGCTGCAATGCCCACTGCCGCACAGGCTCCAAGGACACAAAACAGGGCGTGTTCCCGACAGTACTGTTTCAACAATGTGGAAAAGATCGCCGCCGTGATGCAGACTGCCGCCGCAGTTACGGTTTCATCGATCATAGCCCGAACACCGACTTTACCCGTTCGAACAAGGTGCCGATCTGGTCTACCAGCAGCATCAGCACCACCACCAATCCGGCAAGTGTTGTCATCATCGCCTGTTCCTCCCGTTCCGCCCGTTTCAGCACCAGATTCAGCACTGCCACAATAATGCCTGTACCGGCAATCTTAAAAATGAGATCGATCTCCATTGCCACTTTCCCTTTCAACAAAGCAGTATCGCCGCCAGCAGTCCTCCCAGCAGCCCCAGACTGCAATACAGCCGCTGCCGCTGCACACATTTTTCTCCGGCTTCCGCCGCATAGGGTTCCAGCTGCATGCGATACTGTGCCAGCGTTGCCGCCTGTCCGTCCAAGTCGCTGGCTCCCAGTTCTTCCCCCAGCGGCAGCAGCAGTTTCTTTGCCGGTTCCGGCACTGCCTTGTCCTGCCGGATCCCTGCCGCCCACGCCTCCGCCAGCGGCAGCCCCTGTTCCATGCCGGAAAGCACTGTCACCGGAAACTGAAACGCTGCATAAGCGGTTTCCCGACAAAGCTGTTCCAGCAGTTCCTGCACCGTCAGACTGCGGAACGCGATCTGCACCGCGATTTCCCGCAGCATCTGACAGAGCCGTTCCAGATTGGTGCGTTCCTGCCGCAACCGCATGGCATACAGGAATCCGATACCGCCGCCGCTGCAAACTACCAGCAGCAGTCCCAGCCACTTCATCATGCCGTCACCTGCCGCAGCGTCCGGACAACGCCCTGTTCCTGTACGGACAGAATCGCCGCATAGCGGAACACGCCCTGTTCCAGCAGCTGCCGCAGCACCGGACGGCGTTCCAAGTCCTCCCATGATGTTCCGTGGGCAGAGGCGATCACCGGCACGCCGCACCCGTGTATCCTCAGAATGGCTTGTGCATCTGCCTCTGTGCCGATCTCGTCACAAACCAGCACCTCCGGTGTCATCACCCGCAGTGCCGTCAGAAGTCCCTCTGCACGGGGAAAACCGTCCAGCACATCGGTGTGCAGTCCCACATCATACTGGGGCACACCGTGGTGCACAGCGGCAATTTCGCTGCGTTCGTCCACCAGTGTCAGCCGGTGAGAAGCCCCCAGAAGCCGGCACAGATCCCGCAGCATGGTGGTCTTTCCGGAGCCGACTGCCCCGACCAGCAGCAGGCTGGCAGGCTGCTTGGCACAAGTCCGGCGGTACAGTGATTCGGCACAGCCGGTCACGGCGTGGGAAACGCGGAAGTTCAGTCCGCTGATATGCCGCATCTGCACCAGTTTGCCTTCCTGATAGACTGCCGAGCCGGCAATGCCCACCCGATTGCCGCCGGCAATGGTGACGAAGCCCTCTGCGATCTCCTTTGCATAGCGGTAGACGGAGTATTCACACACCGCCTGAAACACCTGTTCCACGGCTTTCTGGGAGAGGACACTCTCCGGCTGCAATAGCTGTTCCCTGCCGTGAATCTGTATGCAGACGGGGCGTTCTGCCCGCAGCCGAATCTCCTGTACCTGTGCCAGTTCTGCCGCCGAAAGCTGCTGTATCCGGCTGCGGATCTGCGGCGGCAGACAGTGCAGCACAGCCTGTATTCCATTCTGTTCCATACGTCCTCCTGTCGGTCATGGGCTGTCCCTGTGTTTGTCCCATTCTATGCACATCATCGGACGAGTATGCAAAAAACCTCCGTGCACCAATTCAGGTACACGGAGGTCATAGAATTATGAAAGCTGCCGGCTGTGTTTCGGGAAGTTTGCTGGGGGAAACCCTTTTTCAAAAGGGTTTCCCTCAACAGGCTTCCCCCAACATTGCCGGTAACTTGAATGATATTTACATGTACTGCCGGCAATACTTGTGCACCCAGTCGAATGCAGCTTCTTCGCAGTCTGCTTCCCGTACATACTGAAAATATTTTTCAGCAAGTGCATCATCAGAAAGCCGTTCCAATTCGCTTTTTTCGCAGACGTTTTTTCTCAACAAATACTGCTCGTATGCTTCTATCCAGACAGGTCCTCTTGCCATATCGCCGTGATCTCCTTATTTTGCCGATTACGAATCCCGATTTTCTATTGCATAGACAATGCAGGCAATTCCGGCGATCATCGAAAACAAAATCGCTCCGCCCATTGCCTCGTCCAAGATTCCCCCAAAGAAAAGACCGACGATTCCGGCAAGGCACATCACGATAACGGATACTATGGTTCTAAACTTTTTCATGTAGCATTCCTCCTCAACAGACTGCCCCAACGCTGTTACAGCTTCCAGTTTTTTTGTTTCTCTACCAGTGCACTGGAAATGGTTTCGGTGTGATCGTAGTCGATTTCGAAATAGTCCAGCACAGCTTTCATGTCGTCCTGCATAGACAGGAACACGTCCAGCAAACGGTTGGGCTTGCCCTGTGTCTGCCATTCTTTCAGACCAGCGTAATAGAACATCTTGCTTTCGCTGTTGATATAGAACGGCACAATGTCGTTTTCCAGACACATTTTCAGCAGCAGAAGTCTGCCGACTCTGCCGTTGCCGTCATAAAATGGGTGTATCTTTTCGAACGCCATATGAAACCACGCAATTTCATAGAAGTCCGGCTGCTGTAAATTCTGATAAGTTTGCAGCAGCTGTGCCATTTGTGCGGATACCTCACCGGGCTTTGCCGTTTCGATGCCGCCCACCACATTGGCGTATTTCTTATAATCACCGATCACGACTTCCGGATTCTGTTGTGTCATCAGTCCGGCTTTCAGAATGCGGTGCATCTGCTTCACGTATTCCTCCGACAGCGGTTCGGAAATGGTGTCCAGCACCCAGTCCAGACACCTGAAATGATTCGCCGTTTCAAAAACATCGTTGACGAACACAGCACCGTCCACGCTTTGGGTTTCGAAAATATAACAGGTCTGTTCATGAGTCAGCCTGCTGCCCTCTATATGATTGGAATTATAGGCAAAATCCACCTGCATTTTATGATAGATCCCACCGTGGATTCGATGATTCTTCTCGAAAAGAAGCGTTTCTTTCAGTTCTCGTTTTTCGCTCATTCGTTCCTCCTGCCAAATCAGATTTTATGGCGATGTCTGGGAAAGCTTGTTGAGGGAAACCCTTTTGAAAAAGGGTTCTCCCTCAAACTCCCTTCCGAAAACTTCACTTTATTTTTGTGGATAGGGGCTATAGCCCCTATCCACAAAAATGGAATAAAAGTCTTTGAAAAGGGGTCTGGGGGAAAACTTTCCTCAGAAAGTTTTCTCCCAGCAGGTTTTCCCAGACACTGCCACAAATCTGATTTGCCGCATCAGTCTTTCGCATACATCACCAGCAAATCGCCCTTGCCCACAGTCACCTTTGCCGTTTTTGCGAGGATCTCGTTGCTGACACCCAGCGGAAACGCGTTGGAAAATACCCCGTGACACAGCGGGTACGCCACACCCTCCAGCGTGACATCTTCGCACCGTTCCGTCATGGCAAACAGAGAAAAGTACATGCCCTCCCGTCTGGGATACGATGCCGTTCCGCCACGCTGCAGCGTGATCCAATGGGCATGGTCTACCAGTATGCCCTGTGCGTTCCGGTCTGCCAGAAACCGCAGCATCTGAAGATTTGCCACCATGTGATCCAGTCTGCCGCCCAGTGCACCGTAAAAAATCAGACGGCTGCACCCCGCAGACAAGGCATATTTTGCCGCCAGCAAAATATCCGTGTCGTCCTTTTCCGGCGAAAACGCTTCCACATTTTCCCCGGCGGGAACATTGCCCAGCGAATCGAAATCACCCATGATGCGATCGGGAACGATTCCCAGAGCCTGTGCCAGCCGCACGCCGGCATCGGCACAGAGATACAAGTCTGCCTGCGGCACCGGCGGCTGTAACTCCGGCTGTACCGGTGCTCCTGCAAAAATCACTGCCTGCTTCATGATTCCCACGCCTTTCGCTGCTTTGCCGTCTGATACAGAGAAACGTAGGCATCATGACGGCTCTTGGAAATTTTCCCCGCCTGCACAGCTTCTACCACGGCACAGCCCTTTTCACAGACGTGTGCACAGTCGCTGAACCGGCACTGTCCCAGATAGGGCTGGAACTCCGGAAAGCAGTCTGCAATGCGTTCCTTGTCCATTTGCAGATACTGCTCCACCTCAAAGGTGGAAAATCCGGGCGTGTCCGCCAGATAGCCGCCGGCACAGGGATACAGTTGTACCTGTCGGGTGGTGTGCTTGCCGCGTCCCAGCTTCTCGCTGATCTCTCCGGTGGCGATTTGCAGGGACGGGTCAATGGCGTTGAGCAGCGTGGACTTCCCCACGCCGGAATTGCCGGTCATCATGCTGATTTTTCCGGCAAGGAGTTCTGACACGGCGGCGACCGTTTCCGGCTTGTCGTATTCCACCGGATACACCGGAATGCCGGCATCGGTGTACAGCTTTTCCAGCTGTTCTCCGCTGTGCAGGTCCATTTTGGTGAGCACCACTGCCGGCTGAATATCCTGATAAATGGCGACCGTCAGGAACGAATCCAGCAGCAGCAGATTCGGAGCAGGGTGACAGGTAGACACCACAAAGAAGATCTGATCCAGATTGGACACCGGCGGTCTTAAAATGCTGTTTTTCCGCGGCAGGATCTCCTGGATCACGCCGTCCTCGGACAGCTGCACATAGTCCCCCACATAGGGCGTGATGCCGCGTTTTCGAAAGATGCCTCTTGCTTTACAGGTGCAGATACCGGAAAAGGTCTCTACTGTATAGAGACCTCCTACCGATGTGATAATTCTGCCCTGTGCGGTTTCGGGAATGGCAACAGGGAGATTTTTCATCAGATCATTCCACCTCCGATGGTGCACCGTCCGGTGCGGCAGTTTCTACCGGTGCCGCAGTCACTGCCGGAACAGTCTGCACTGCAACTCCGCTGAGAGCACCCTCGATGTTCTCGCTGGACGCAGTGAACTTCTTATTGGCAAAGTCAAACGTGTACGTTCCCAGCACCTCGGTCTTGCCGCTTTGTGCACTGGTGATCGAAACCTTTACCACCTTGCTGCCCTTGCCCTTGACTTTCACGCTGACAGAAGCATTGGTCAGGCTCTCGGCAACGAACTGGCGGGAGGCAATGACACCGTCCTCATCGGTGGTGAAGCTCAAAGTGTACATGCCGCTCATGCTGGAAATCGGCAGGTTCTCCAGACCATAGGTGACTTCACCCTCCGGCTGTTCGCCGTTGCTGACATTCAGCTTAATGGTGGAACCGGAAACCACGACCTTGCCCGGTTCCGGATCCTGCTCGGTGACGATACCCTTTTCTTCCGTAGAGGGCACTTCGGTGATCTCCAGCTTCAGCTTGCGGCTGTCCGCCTCTTTCTGGGCATCTTCCTGTGTCATGCCCACAAACTTCGGCACGTCGGTTTCGTCTACGGCAACACCCTGACTGACGTAGATCACCACGTTGGAGCCAACGGCAACTTCCTCATTCATTGCCGGATCGGTACGAATAACGTGGTCGGCTTCGATGTTCTCCTCGGAGGTGCTCTGGGTTTTCTTCTGCTCCGCAGTCAGTCCCAGTGCCTTGAGGGCATCTTCTGCTTCCTGTGCTGTATAGTTGGTCAGGTCAGGGATCTGTACCTTCTGCACACCCTTGCTGACGGCAACTGCCAGTTCGATCTTGCCGTCCTTGTTCTTCTTGACGAACTGTCCGGCTTCGATGCTCTGCTTATAGATGATGTTTTCCTCATACTTGTCGGTGTAGTCCTGCTCCGCCACTTCAAAATCGATGTTGGGGTAGTTCAGCACTGCATCATCGTAGTTCATGCCGATCACCTTCGGCACTTCATCGGTGGAGCTGTTGGAACCGTTGGTACCCTGTCCCACGATCAGGAAAATCACGATTGCGGCAACGACCAGCACAACAATGGTGACTGCCGTCAGAATCGGAATGACCAGCGACTTGGACTGCTCCGGTTCCGACTCGTTTTCCGGCGGATAGTCCTCGTAGTAATCGCCGCGGCCACCGCCGCCGTTCTGCTCATAAGCCACCCGTTCCCGCTGGGGTACCCGTCTGTTTCCGGTTTCCGGCGGGGTGAAATACTGGGTCGGCTCCGGAGCGTTATAATAGCCGAAAATGATCTGATTGTTCGACTTGAACGCTTCAATGTCCCGAATCATTTCTGCCGCCGTCTGGTACCGCTTGGAAGCGTCTTTCTCCATGGCGTGCATGATGATCTCCTCCAGACCGGAGGGAATATTCGGGTTGATGTCACGGGGACGCACTGCCACATTCTGCATATGCATCACGGCAATGGAAACCGGATTGTCCGTGTCAAAGGGCTTTCTGCCGGTGAGCATCTCGTAGAACATGACACCCACGGAATACAGGTCGCTCTTGGCATCGGTCACGTCACCCCGTGCCTGTTCCGGACTGATATAGTGCACCGTGCCGATCGCCTGATCGGTCGCAGTACGGCTTTCCTCGCGGGCAAACTTGGCAATACCAAAGTCCATGACCTTGATGGTGCCGTCTGTCAGCAACATGATGTTCTGCGGCTTGATGTCACGGTGTACGATACCGCGGTTGTGGGCGTGCTGCAGTGCCCGCAGGATCTGCACGACAAAGTGCACCGCATCTTTCCAGTTGAGCACGTGTTCGCTGTCGATGTAGTCTTTCAGCGTAATGCCGTCAATGTACTCCATGACGATATACTGCATCTTGTCCGAAAAGCCCATATCGTAAATTTTTACAATATTCGGGTGGGACATCATGGCGATTGCCTTGGACTCGTCGCGGAACCGCCGCTGGAATTCTTCACTCTCGGAGTATTCATTTTTGAGAATCTTCACGGCAACAACACGATTATCCAGCACATCTGATGCACGATAAACATTCGCCATGCCGCCTTCGCCGACCAGATCTGTCAGTTCATAGCGACCGTCCAGCCGTGTTCCTATCAGTTTATCCTTATCCATGCTTCTCATTCCTCCGTATTATGTGACACAGTTGCAATGGCAACTGAAATATTATCTCGTCCACCCTTTTCCAATGCAGCGTCGATCAGCTTCTGAGCAGTTTCGGTATCGGAAACATCTTCCTGCAAGACCTCCTGTATTTCTGCATCGGAGCAGAATCCGGAAAGACCGTCAGAACAGAGCAGCAGCCGATAGGTCTGCCCCTCCTTCAGATCAATGCGGAAGAAATCCGGACACACTGTCCGTTCTACCCCCACCGCTTTCATCAGCATATGCCGCTTGGGGTGGGTTTCCATTTCTTCTTCTGTGATCTGTCCGGTTTCCATGAGCATATGCACCACAGTGTGGTCAGTGGTCACCTGCTCCATGGTTTCCCTGGTCAGCAGATACGCCCGACTGTCGCCGACGTTCGCCACGGCGATGTATTCCGCTGTCACAAAAGCGGCTACACAGGTCGTCCCCATGCCAAAGTTCTGGTAGTCCATGCGGGCGGTCGTATATACTACGGAATTCGCCGCAGACACGGAGGAAAGCAGAAGCGAACGCACGCTGTATGCGTCCATGTCCTCGGTGTAGCCTTCTTCAAAATGTTCAAAAAAGACGTCTATCGCCATAGAACTTGCCTTGCTGCCGGAGCGTTCGCCGCCCATGCCGTCACAGACGACCAGCAGCAGATTCTCTCCGAACTGCCGCGTTCCCACGCGGTCCTGATTTTCATCTCGAATATAGCCAATATGTGTTTGCGATGCACTCGTCAATTTTTACCACCTCCAAAGAGCGTGTTGCCGGATTCATTTTTCACAGTTTGTGCGGCGGTTTGTTTCTGTTGGTCTGCGTCACGCCGCAGCTGTCCGCATGCCGCCTGTATGTCGCTGCCCAGTGTCCGCCGGATCGTAGCGTTGATGCCCAGTCCGGTCAGTTCTCTCTGGAACCGTTCCACATCTTTCCGGAACGACCGGAATGAACGTTCCCTGATCGGATTCACCGGAATCAGATTCACATGGCACTGCATGCCGCGGAGCCGCCTGGCAAGCTGCAGGGCATCTGCCCTGGTATTATTCACACCGTTGATGACTGCATATTCAATGGTCACCCGTCTGCCGGTGGTGTCGAAGTAGTAGCGGCATGCGTCCAGCAGTTCCTCCACCGGATACCGCCGGTTTATGGGCATGATCTCACTGCGGTGCCGGTTCTCGGGGCTGTGGAGAGATACCGAAAGAGTCACTCCCAGCCGCAGGTCTGCCAGCTGCCGGATCCGCGGCACCAGTCCGCAGGTAGAAAGTGCCACGTGCCGCAGGCTCATCTGCATGCCGTCGGGGTGTGAGAGAATGCGGAAAAACTGCACCACATTTTCAAAGTTGTCCAGCGGCTCGCCGATTCCCATCAGCACAATGCTGTCAATGCGGCAGCCGGCATCCCGCTGGGTTTCGTAAATTTGCAGCAGCAGTTCCGACGGCATCAGATCCCGCACATAGCCGGCAATGGTCGATGCACAGAACTGGCAGCCCATACGGCAGCCCACCTGTGTGGAAATACAAAGGCTTTTTCCGTGGTGATAATCCATGAGAACCGTTTCCACAAAGTTGCCGTCCGGCAGCTCATACAAGTATTTTACCGTATCATCGGTAGAAGATGCAAGCCTTCTTGCAATATTTAGTCTATTTATACAAAATTTTTCGTTCAGCTTCTGCCGGAGTTGGAGAGAAAGTGTAGTCATTTGGTCGAATTCCGTGACCTGCTTCTGGTGAAGCCATGAAAAAAGCTGTTTGGCACGGAATTTCGGTTCCCCCATCTCCGCCAGATGCTGCCCCAGCACTTCCGGTGTCAGGGACAGAATGTCGATTTTTTCCATTGGCTTCCTCCTTTCAGAATGCAGTGATCCTATGGCAATACCGCACAAAGATTGTGCGACAGATGCGTCGTCAAATTTTTCGT